>JACXTT010000438.1_pt1 | contig 70496 bp, 57 predicted proteins | sample 9270951 | NCBI WGS metagenome assembly JACXTT01 (sample SAMN15532306, study PRJNA645909) | rock metagenome | isolation source: weathered quartz diorite | place: Puerto Rico | collected 2017-06-21 | reverse complement strand
GGGCCGTTAGGGGAATGCCTGGGGGGGGGGGTGCCGGTGACGATCGAAACGATGGCGCTGGGCCCGTAGGGGCTGGGATGGACGCGGTAAAGCAGGGTATAATTTAGGTGTAGTGGTACTATGGCTCTGAACATCAAGAACGCGGAAGTGGAACGACTTGCCGCGGACGTGGCAGAACTCGCAGGTGAGAGCAAAACCGAGGCGATCCGGAAGTCCCTGCTGGACCGCAAGGATCGCCTGATGATCCGGCGGGGCAATCTGAGCAAGCGGGAACGGTTGGAGCGATTGCTCCGAGACGAGATCTGGCCGCAGATTCCCGAGGCGGTTCGGGGCAAGAGGATCTCGAAGAAGGAGCGCGAGAAGATCCTTGGCTACGGACCGCACGGCGTTTAGTTAAAGAGCCGGACTCCATGATTCTGGATGCTTCCGCAATTTTGTCGATTCTGCTCGAAGAACCAGGGCATGATCGGATTATCCGCCAGTTCAACCGCGCCTCGATCACGGCGGTGGGCGCCCCCACTCTCGTTGAGGCGGCGATGGTGCTTACGGCGCGTCTGGGGCGAGACGCCCGGCCCCTGCTGAATCAGTTTCTGCGCGAGGCGGAAGTCGAGGTGATTCCGTTCACGCGGGAGCACTTCGAGATTGCAGTCGACGCGTTTCAGCGCTACGGGAAGGGCCGCCATCCGGCGGCTTTGAACTTCGGCGATTGCCTCTGCTATGCGGTTGCGCGCATATCTGGATTCCCGCTTTTGTACACCGGAGACGATTTCTCCAAGACGGATCTTCAGGCGGCCTGAAGACAGGAACGGTTGAGCCTGTTCCACGCCGATACCGGCGCCAACAAAAAAGCCGCGCCTCCCTCGCGGGAAGCGCGGCTTAACCGGGGATTTCAAGGGGCAGAGCCCCTTGATTAACCTTAATACTCCATTTCCGGACCGTGGCCGCCGGGAGCCGGAGCAGCCTTCTTCTCCGGAATCTCGGCCACCATGGCTTCGGTGGTCAGCATGAGGGAAGCGATCGACGCGGCGTTCTGCAAAGCCGTGCGAGTCACCTTGGTCGGGTCGATGACGCCGGCCGCAACCAGATCCTCATACACGTCGGTGGCTGCGTTGTAGCCGTAATTGGCGTTCTTTTCCGCCCGGACCTTCTCTACCACAATCGCGCCCTCGGTGCCCGAGTTCAGCACGATCTGGCGCAGCGGCTCTTCGACGGACCGGCGCACGATGCTGATGCCGATCTGTTCGTCGCCGTCGGCCTTCAGACCCGTCAGAGCAGCGGCCGCGCGCAGCAGCGCAACGCCGCCGCCCGGAACGATGCCTTCTTCCACAGCGGCGCGGGTGGCGTGCAGAGCGTCCTCGACGCGAGCCTTCTTTTCCTTCATTTCGGTCTCGGTCGCGGCGCCGACTTTGATCACCGCAACGCCGCCGGCCAGCTTCGCCAGCCGCTCCTGCAGCTTCTCGCGGTCGTAGTCGGAGGTGGTCTCTTCGATCTGGGCGCGCAACTGCTTGATGCGGCCTTCGATCGACTTCTGGCTGCCGTTGCCGTCGATGATGGTGGTGTTGTCCTTGTCCACGGTGACGCGCTTGGCGCGGCCGAGGTCATCCAGGCGGACGCCTTCCAGCTTGATGCCGGTTTCTTCCATGATCGCCTTGCCGCCGGTGAGGATGCCGATGTCTTCCAGCATCGCCTTGCGGCGGTCGCCGAAGCCCGGAGCCTTCACCGCGCAGGCATTCAGCGTGCCGCGCAGTTTGTTCACAACCAGGGTCGCCAGCGCTTCGCCTTCCACTTCCTCGGCGATCACCAGCAGCGGCTTGCCCGAACGCGCGATCTGCTCCAGCAGCGGCAGCAGGTCCTTCATGTTCGAGATCTTCTTCTCGTGGATCAGAATGTACGGATCCTCGAGGACGCATTCCATGCGCTCGGCGTCGGAGACGAAGTAGGGCGAGAGGTAGCCGCGGTCGAACTGCATGCCGTCCACGGTCTGCAACTCGGTCACCATGGTCTTCGATTCCTCGACCGTGATGACGCCGTCCTTGCCGACCTTCTTCATCGCGTCGGCGATGATGTTGCCGATGGTGGTGTCGCCGTTGGCCGAAATGGTGCCGACCTGGGCGATCATCTCACCGGACACGGGCTTGGAAAGCTTCTTCACGTCGGCGACGCAGGCTTCCACGGCCTTTTCGATGCCGCGCTTCAGAGCCATCGGATTGGCGCCGGCGGCAACCGCCTTCACCCCTTCGCGGTAAATCGCCTGGGCCAGAATCGTCGCGGTGGTGGTGCCGTCGCCGGCTACGTCGGAAGTCTTCGACGCCACTTCGCGCACCATCTGGGCGCCCATGTTCTCGAGCGGATCCTTCAGCTCGATTTCCTTGGCCACGGTGACGCCGTCCTTGGTGATGTTGGGGCCGCCGAACTTCTTTTCGAGAACTACGTTGCGGCCCTTGGGGCCGAGGGTAACCTTCACCGCGTCGGCGAGTTGGTTGACGCCGCGCAAAATCGCCTGACGCGAATGCTCACTATAGATGATCTGTTTCGCCATAATTTGAAATCTCCTTTAGAAGCGGGCCAGGATTAGCTGGCCTTCTTCGCTAACTTGGGTTCAGCATCCAGCACGCCCAGGACTTCGTCCTCGCGCATGATGAGATACTCGTCGCCATCCAACTTGATGTCGCTGCCCGAGTATTTGCCGAACAGAATGCGGTCGCCGACTTTCACGTCGAGGGGAACGAGCTTTCCGTCCTCCATACGTTTGCCGTGGCCCACCGCCATCACTTCGCCTTCCTGCGGCTTCTCTTTCGCCGAATCGGGGATAATGATGCCGCCCCGGACGGTTTCCTGCTCCTCAATCCGCTTCACAACGAGGCGGTCGTAGAGGGGTCGAATCTTCATGGTTTCACTCCTGTCAGAACTGAGTTTAGGTTTAACGTACCGGTGAATCTCTCGGCTGGGCAGCGAAGCCTTGCTGTGCCCAGCCACCACATGAATTATTAGCACACTCCGCCGTCGAGTGACAAGAGTGTTTTGTAACATGTTGACTACAGGACTATTATAGCCTCACTCGACCTGCGGCGAAAGTCGGGTAATGAAGAGACGCCGCGGACGGCGGAAGCGCGGAACAAGCTCCTTGAAGTTGCAATTAGCCTCGAAAGCGAACGGCGGATTCTCCCTGCAAAAGCGAATGTTTTTCGTACTCAGCGTGCTTGGACGGGAAGTCCGTGCGGTAGTGGCCCCCGCGGCTTTCCTCGCGCGCCAGCGCGGCCCGCGCGATCAGCCGCGCCACGCAGTAGATGCTCCGCAGCTCGCCCTGCGCCGTGCCCGGAGCTTCGGCCGGGGCGAGCGGGATCGAGTCCAGGCGGCGTATGGCCTTCTCCAGGCCGCCCCGGTCGCGGGCGATGCCGCAATAGTCCCAGGTGATCCGGCGCAACTCGCCCTCGCTGGCGGAGGGTGTCAATGCCGGAGCGGGCGGAGCGGCTTTCGGTGCGTTCGACACCGTTTCGTGCATGGCGCGGCCGGCGCGCGCGCCGAAAACCACGCCCTCGAGAAGTGAATTCGAAGCCAGACGGTTGGCGCCGTGGACGCCGGTGCACGCGGCCTCGCCCGCGGCGTAGAGCCGCGGCAGGCTGGTCCGCCCGTCGAGATCGGTGGCGACCCCGCCCATGGCGTAGTGCGCCGCCGGATGGACGGGAGCGGGGCCCGCGCCGATATCGACGCCGTAGCGCAGGCAGGTTTCATAGATCCGTGGAAACCGCGTGCGCACGAACTCCGCGCCGCGGCCGGAGATGTCCAGGAAGACGTGCGGGTCGCCGGTGCGGCAGAGCTCGGCGACGATGGCGCGGGTGACCACGTCGCGCGGCGCCATCTCGTCGGTGAAGCGCTCGCCCGCGTGGTTCGTAAGCACCGCGCCTTCGCCGCGCAGGGCCTCCGAGAGCAGGAACCGGGGAGCGCCCTCGACGTGCAGAGCGGTGGGATGAAACTGCACGAACTCGATGTCGCCGATTGCGGCGCCGGCGCGCCAGGCCATGGCGACGCCATCGCCGGTGGCGACATCCGGATTGGTGGTTTCCTTGAACACCCTGCCGAGCCCGCCGGTGGCCAGCAGAACGGCCCGCGCTGGAATCGGCACAACTTGCGGGCCATCCAGCAGCACCGCGCCGGCGGCTTCACCCTCCGCCACCAGCAGATCGGTGATCGCGCGGAAGCTGCGAAAAACCACGTTGGGCAGGGACGCCGCCTTCAGGTACAGCGCTCGGGCGATCTCGCGGCCGGTGGAATCGCCGTGTGCGTGCAGGATGCGGTTACGGGAGTGGGCGCCTTCGCGGGTGAAGGCCAGAAGCGCGCCGTCGCGGTCGAACTCAGTGCCCCACTCGATCAGCTCTTCGATCGCCGCCGGCCCTTCTTCCACCAGCACGCGGACGGCGTCGCGATTGCACAAACCGTCGCCTGCGGCCAGCGTGTCCTGCTCGTGCAGTTCCAGGTCGTCGTCGTCGGAGAGGGCTACGGCGATGCCGCCCTGCGCGTATTCCGAGGCGGACTCGCGAAGGCTGTCTTTGGCCACCACCAGAACGCTGCCCGCGCGGGCCAGCTCGATGGCCGCGCGAAGTCCGGCCACCCCCGCCCCGATCACAAGAAAATCCGGATTCATTCGCTATTGTGAGTGTAGCAACGCAGCGTTCGCGGCCTATATAATTCGCGCATGAAGCGATTTCTTCTCTTCGGTCTTCTTCTGTGCGCGGCGGGCGGCCTCTTGCTGCCGGCGGAAAAAGTTCGCAGAATTTCCCTCGCCGATCTGCGCGACAAGATCGAAGGCGGATGGGCCGGCCAGATGATCGGCGTCAGCTTCGGCGCGCCGACTGAATTCCGCTACCGCGAGCAGATGATCGAAGGCGATCTGCCCAAGTGGACGCCGGACCGCGTGTCCAACGCCATCGACCAGGACGACCTCTACGTCGACATGACGTTCGCGAAGGTGCTGGACGAGAAGGGGCTGGACGCCACCACCGCCGATTTCGGCGCCATGTTCAAGAACGCACGCTACGCGCTGTGGCACGCCAACCTGGCCTCGCGCCGGGCCCTGAAGCGCGGAGTGGCCGCGGAGCTGGCGGGCACTCCGAAGTACAATGCCCACGCCAACGACATCGACTTTCAGATCGAATCGGATTTCATCGGGCTGATGGCGCCCGGGCTGCCGCGGGCGTCGAACGATTTGTGCCTGCGCGCCGGACGCGTGATGAACTATGGCGACGGCATCTACGGCGGCATGTTCGTGTCCGGCATGTACACCGCGGCGTTCTTCGAGACCGATCCGCGCGCCGTGGTAGAGGCCGGGCTCAAGTGCATTCCGGCCGCCAGCCCGTATGCCCGCGCCATCGCCGATGTGCTGCTCTGGTCGAAAGAGCATCCCGGCGACTGGAAGAAGACCTGGCGGCTGATCGAACAGAAGTGGAACAAGCGGGAGCCGTGCCCGGAAGGTGCGTTGAAGCCCTTCAATATCGACGCCAAGCTGAACGGCGCCTACATCGCGCTGGGACTGCTTTATGGCAAAGGAGATTTTTGGCGCACGCTGGAGATCTCGACGCGCAGCGGGCAGGATTCGGACTGCAATCCGTCCAACGCGTGCGGCGTCCTGGGCGTGATGCTGGGCTACAGGCGGATTCCCGAGGAATGGAAAGGCGGCATCCCGAAACTGGCCGATGAGAAGTTCCGCTATACGGATTTTTCGTTCAACACCATAGTTGACAGCACCCAAAAGCGCGCCGTTGAACTGGTGAAGCGCAACGGCGGACGCGTGGAAGGTGGCGACTTGGTGGTGAAGCCGCAGACGCCCGTGGCGGCAAAGCTGGCATTGTGGGACGACTATGGCTCGCCCGTGGAACGCGTGGCGGCCGCCGACCCCCGTTGGAAGTGGACGGGCGTCTGGCGGGCGGATGAGAAGACAGCCACACGCACCGCCCATGAGAAGGGCGCGGAGGCGGAGATCTCATTCGAGGGAACCGGAGCGATTCTGGTAGGACCGTATCTGCCGTCCGGAGGGAAAGCCGACGTATACCTGGACGGGAAGCTCGACCGCACCGTGGACGTCTACCCCGACGAGAACGCCACCAAGCGGGGCGAAAGCGTCTGGCACGCTTTCGGACTGAAGCCAGGCAGGCACGCCGTGCGCCTGGAGGTGCGAGGCGAGCGCTACGGCGACTCCTCGGGGTCCGATGTGGGGATCACGGACCTGGTGGTCTTCCGATAAGTTACTTGAGTAGCTACTTGCGCTTTGTGGCGGACGCCTTTGTCTCCACCTTATAAAGCGATTTGCTTGCGGTCAGAAAAAGCGTGTGCCCCTTGGGTCCGCCAAACGTAAGGTTCGCGGCTGTCTCGGGCAGCAGGATGCGCGCGATCAGGTGGCCGTCTGGCGCAAAGATCTGCGCGCCATCCCCGGAGCTGGACCATACCCGGCCCTGGGCATCGCAGCGGATTCCGTCGGGCACACCCTTGTCAATCGCCGCAAACACCGAGCCGGTTCCCACGGTACCGTCCGCGTTCACCGGGAAGACCCGGATATGGCGGGGCTTGCCGGAATCGGCAACGTACAGTTTCTTTTCGCCCGGGGCGAAGCAGAGTCCGTTCGGTTTGTCGAAATCCCTGATCACGGCGGTCAGCGACTTGGTCCTCTCATCGAAGCGGAACACGAAATTGCCGGATTGTTCCTTGGCCGCGCCGGAGCCGGCGCGGCCGGCTAAGCCGTAGTCGGGATCGGTGAACCAGATGGTGCCGTCGGATTTCACGACGACGTCGTTCGGCGAGTTGAGTTTCTTTCCCTCGAAGGAATCGACCACGGTGACGACGGTCCCGTCTTTTTCCAGACGCGAGATGCGACGGCCGCTGTGCTCAGCGGTCACCAGCCGTCCTTCGCGGTCGATGGTGTTGCCATTGGCGTTCTGGCTGGGCGTGCGAAAAGTAGTCACGCCGCCGGGAGTCCACTTCTTCAGCTCGTTGGCTGGAATGTCGCTGAACACCAGAAATCCGGCGGGCATCCAGGCCGGCCCTTCGATGAACTTGAAATCGGTGGCGAGCTTCTCGACTTTCGCGCTGGCCGGCAGGATCTTCTTGAACTGAACCGCGTCCTTGACGTCAAAGTCGGCGGCGAGCGCGGCCGCGGAGACCGCAAGCAAAAGGGCTGGAATTCGCATCGCCCCGAATGTATCACACAGGCCGGCAGGACCTAGGCTGAGCGGTCCGGACCTGGCTTTGACATCCACACGAAAGGTGTGTATATTGTGCGCAGTCAGGCCAATAGCAATGAATAAACGCATCAACGTAATCCTCCCAACCACCACTTTGGCCGTGCTCGACAGGGTAGCTCCCAAAGGCGACCGCAGCGCCTTGATTGACCGAGCCATCCGTCACTACATCAGGACTCGGAGCAGGCAGAACCTCCGTGAACGGTTGAAGCAAGAAGGTCTGGCAAATGCCGAGCGGGACCTGCAGATGGCCGCGGAGTGGTTTCCGCTGGAAGAGGAAGCATGGCAAGTCCCTCAAGGCCAGAGACAAAAAAAGTAACGTTCCCTCGCCGGGGGGACATCTACCTGGTTCACTTCGACCCATCTGTCGGTCACGAAATTCAGAAGACGCGACCGGCGGTGATCATCCAGAATGACGTTTCCAATCAGTACAGCCCAATTACCATCGTTGCAGCCATCAGTTCGCAGTTCTCTGATCCACCATTTCCCCGGGAGGTCTTGATTGAGCCGCAAGAGAGCGGTCTGCCCAAACGCTCTGCAGTTATCGTCAACCAGATTCGCTCGGTGGACCGCCGTCGGCTGGCCAAAAAAATGGGCCGGCTGTCCGGCCAAAGCATCCGTCGCCTGGACGAGGCACTGAGGATCAGTCTCGGCCTGATCGATCTTTAGAAGGCACGTCACCATTCTTCCGAGAGGCCCACATCAAGCAACGAAATAGACTGGAGAGACTTGAATGTCAGTCGCCGACTTCGCTTACGCCGCTGTGTCGTTAGTGGATGCCCGTTCTCTTGTTCTGGGGAGCACACGATTTGCACAAATGGTGGAAAAATCGAATGATCCTGCGATGCAAAGTTACCGGCGAGACGGTTTGTTTCTGCTTATCCTGGCACCTGTACTAGCGGCGTACGGCTTGGGGCATTACCGAGAGATACAGACGAGCAAAACCATCGCGAAGGCCAACGCTTTAGCCGAGCAATCCCGGACAGAGAACCTCGCCTTACACAACAAATCGAGGAGGAGCGAACTCGGCGCGCAACGATCGAACTGCGACTGGCGCCTCGTCGACTCGACATTGCACAATACGAGTCAATCGTCGCGAGCCTTCGACGTTTTCGTCGGAAGAAACTCAACGACCTCCTGTGTGCCGAGGCGGACCTCGGTTATATGGCGAGGCCATTATAAAGGCGCTTGCTGAGGCCAACTGGGACTTACATGGTGTTCGCACCCTCAATACTGCGTCACAACCGGTTCATGGAGCATACGTCGCGGGTCCGCACCGGGAATCGACACGCCCGATTCAAGCCCTCATATCTGTGCTGGTTGCCGCGGGCAATCCGGTCAGCGCGGAACCCGGCAATGACGCAGAGTACTCTAAGCATCAACCTGAAACCTGAGCCCGGAGTTTCTATGACAATCCGGAAAAGGGATCCGAGGCTGGCGTTTGCCGTCGGGTTCTCCATATCTTCGTTGAGACGGCGATGGCGGCAGCGAGACATGAAGCCGCCGGTATGACGCTTCGCAGCCAGTCCGCTCTATGATCACCAAATTCTCCGGCTCCGCTGAAGGGCGCGCCGTGCGAAAGCATGGAGTATGATATCTCGCATGTCTAAATCGCTTGCGATTCGGTTAATGGGGCTCCTGATCGCGGTCGCGGGTACCTGGGTTGCACTCACGCAGCAGCAGCCCGCCGCCGACCTGACCGTCGAAAAGATTGCCGACGACTTGAACGTGATCGTGGGCGACGGCGGCAACGTTGCCGTCTACACCACACCCGAAGGCGTAATCCTGGTGGACGACAAGTTCGAGCGCGATTATCCGCAGATCGTCGCCAAGGTGAAGGGCATCACCGACAAGCCGATCCGTTACGTCCTGAACACGCATCATCACGGCGACCACACCGGCGGCAACCAGAAGATGCTCGACCAGAACGCTGAGATCATTCTGCATCGCAACGCGCGCGCGAACATGGTGAAAGGCAACCAGCCCGGTCTTCCGCGGATCGCCTTCGCCGACGAAACCACTCTATATCTGGGCGGCAAGGAAGTGCGCGCGCGCCATTTTGGCGCCGGGCACACCAATGGGGACGCCCTGATCCTGTTCCCTGAGCGGCGTGTGCTCCACACCGGCGACCTGTTCACGAATGGCGCTCCCTTCATCGACTACAACGGCGGCGGCAGCGCGATGGCCTGGACGGCCACGCTGACGCGCGCGCTGGCTCTCGGGTTCGATACGGTCATCCCCGGCCACGGCCCCATCATGAAGCGGGTCGACCTGGAAGCGCACATCCGCAAGATCGAGGCGCTGCGCGGAAAAGTGCTTGACCTGAAGCGGCAGGGAAAGAGCAAGGAAGAAGCGGCGCAGTCGCTCCAGTTGGATGATCTGGGCTGGAAGTCGAGCCCCCTGTTTGCGCGCTCGATTCCCGGCCTGTACGAAGAAGTCCGTTAGGCTAGCGGTCACCGGCTCAGCTTGACGCAGATCAACTGGCGCTCATTACGCGCGTAGTAGCGTCCATCGGCCAGAGCCGGATACGCCCGCACCGTCGCCTCCAGGACCTGCGCCCGCGTAGAGGGCTTGAACCCCGCCGGCGTCGCCGGGGCCATCACCAGTTCGCCGCCTTCCCGCTGGATCAACAGCCGGTCGCCCGCCAGCAGCAGCGATCCGGCGCGAAACTGATCGACGTCCCACATCACCTTGCCGGTCTTCATCTCCACGCAGCGCAAGCTCGGCCCCATTTCCTGGCGTCCGTGATAGCCGTAGAGGTAGCCGTCACGGTAGACGCTGGTAGCGTAATGGTTGGACAGCGCGTCGTCGGAAGCCCAGATCTTCTTCGGAGCGCCACCGCTCAAATCCAGCAGTACGGCTCCGGTGCCGTAGCTGGCCGAGAGGAATACCAGATCGCCGGCCACCACCGGGAGCGCGGCGTTCACCGACGCCTGCGACCGCGAACGCCACGGAAACTGAAAACGCACCTTGCCGGTGGCCGGGTCCGCGTCCACCAGGCCGGCGCGAGTGAAGAACAACGCATGGCGCGCGCCACGGATGGTCGCCGCGACGGGAGACGAATACCCGGCCTCGTCGCTGGTGGCCGTCCAGAGCGTCTTGCCGGTCTGTGCATCCAGCGCGACCACGCCGCCGTTCGCGCCGCCGGCGTTCAGCAGCACGCGGCCGTCGTCCACCAGGGGCGACGTCGCTGCTCCGAAGAATCCCTTGGGGACGCCGAACGACTTGTGCGTGTCCACGCTCCAGATCTTCTTACCGCTGGCGAAATCCAGGCAGTGTACCACCCCTTCCGCGCCGAACGTGAACACGCGCCCGCCCGCAATCGCCGGCGTGCCGCGCGGACCTTCGTCGAAACCGAAGTCGTCGCGGTAGGTGGTGGGATAGTCGAAGCTCCAGACGGGCTTCCCGCTAGCCGCCTCCAGCGCCTCAACAATCTCCTTGCTGCCGCGCCGGTGGAAGAGAATCAGTTTGCCTTGTGCCACTGCCGGGGCCGCGAATCCGGCGCCCACGTCTTTTTTCCACAGCACTGGCGGCCCTCCCGGAGGCCAGGACGCCGCCAGGTCCGCGCCGGAAGCGACGCCGTTTCGCGAGGGGCCAAGGAACTGCGGCCAGTCCTCGCTCCAAAGGGCCAGGGCTGCGAGCAGCAGAAGCGCGAGAGTGCGTGGCATGGAGACTCGCCTCATTATAATGAGGGCGTGCCACGCAGCTTTGCTGTATTTATTGCCGTTGTATTTGCCGCCGTCGCTTTGAATCTGGCTGCCGAGCCCATCGGGATCACCCGCAAGGGCACTCGCATCGAGGCGCAGACCACACGCGACGATCTCGACTACTCGACGAAGAAGACACGCATCCTGCTGGTCGGAGGGATAGGAGGCTCGAAGACATCGTCTGCGTCTGTCCGCGCCGCCATGAAGTGGTTCGAGCAAGCGCCGGCGGGCTGGCGCAAGCGCTACTCGCTTTCCGCCGTGCCCGCGGCGAATCCCGACGCGGCTCCGGTTGGTGGCTTTCCGCCCAAAGGAGAGGCCTACGCCATCGAACCCGAGGCCCACGCGTTGTGGCGCTGGATCGGGCTGCACGCGCCGGACCTGGTGGTGGAGGTGCGGACGGGAGAAACCTTCGGGATCACCCGCACTCTACCCGAGGACGCAAGCCTCGCGTCGCAAGTGGCGCGCACCGCTCCCGCCGGCATCGGCACGATCCCCTCGGCACGCGTCACTGTTCCTCCCCAAGGGCAGTTCCTTCCCGATCTCCTCACCAAACTGGACAAAGCGAAGTTTCGCGGACCATCGCCCGCCCGCCTGGAATTGCAGCAACGCGTTTCGCGGTCGCCCGGAGAGGTCGCGCGGCAACTTGCAAAGGTGTACGGACAGGACTTGAGCGAAGTCGTCTACATCCCCGCGGTCGCGCTGATCGGCAGGCTGCGCCTGGGAGAAGTCGCTGAAATCGAGCGCATCGTGGAACCCTACGCCAGCGGCGAGAAGACCTCCCTGCCGGAGAAGCTGACGGCGAGCCATTTTTCCGGCCACCTGGTTTTCGGCGAACTGGCCACCATCACCGGCAAACGCCGCTACGCCGACTTGGTGCGATCGGCGGCCGACTACGGTTTCGAGGCCGGCGGCGTACCGAAGCCCGCCATGCCCTTTCACAACGAGATGAGCGACGGCGTCTTCATGGGATGCCCGATCCTGGCCCAGGCCGGACGTCTGACCGGCCAGGGGAAATATTACGACCAATGCATCCGGAATATGGAATTCATGCGCGGCCTGGATCTGCGTCCCGATGGCTTGTACCGTCACTCTCCGCTCGACGAGGCCGCCTGGGGACGCGGCAATGCGTTCCCGGCGCTGGGTCTGGCTTTAAGCCTGACAGACCTGCCGGACTGGCACCCCGGCCGCGCTGCCATGCTTAAAGCTTTCCAGGATCACATGGCCGCGCTGCTGCTGTATCAGGACGCCCCCGGCATGTGGCATCAGGTGGTGGATGAGCCCGCCAGCTACCGCGAGCTGAGCGCTACCTGTATGATCGCGGCGGCGATGGCGCGCGGAGTGCGCTCCGGCTGGTTGAACAGGGAGAAATATGCGCCGGCGATCGAGCACGCGTGGTACGCCATCCGCGCGCGCGTGGCGCCTTCGGGGGAGCTGGTGGATGTTTGTACCGGAACGGGCAAGCAGAAAAGCCTTCGGGACTACCTGGACCGCCCTGCGATCCTCGGCCGCGACCCCCGCGGCGGGGCGATGGCGCTCCTCATCGCTACGGAGCTTTTGGTCAAGCCGTAGTTATTCCGGGTAGTGGGCTACTGCTATGTAAGACTTGTCTGATGGCTCAGCCTAGGCGGTCTTCGCTTCGTGAGCGGCTTTATCGGCTCTTGTTGCCACCTCGCCCGTTCGTGATGAACCCCCCGAGAAATGATTAATGCTCCATTGGGGCGTTGGAATCTTTACATCGGGGGAGCTAGGTCTTTCGTTGAGGGATATGTAAATGTGGACCTGTTTCCGCTGTACGGCGTGGACATCGTAGCTGACGCACACAATCTCCCATTCGCTTGCGGTCGGTTCCAGCGAATCGAATGCGTTGCCGTTCTTGAGCACGTCAGGCGGCCAGGCGAGGTAATGAGAGAAATTGAGCAGGTATTAGCGCCTGGTGGGCTCGCACACATTGTTGTGCCGTTCTGCCATCCTTTCCACGAATACCCTAGAGACTTCCATCGATTCAGCCTCGATGGCCTGACTGAGTTGGCTGGCGGTCTTCACATCGTGGCGCGGGGCTGGAGGACTGGTCCAACAGCTACAATGCTGGTATTTACATTGGAATACATTAAACTTTTGTTCCCGTGGCGACCTTGGCGCATGCTCACGCACGGGGTTCTCGGCTGGATACTGTTTCCTCTGCGATATCTAGACTATCTGTTTTTTGAACGCGCTAACGTCGGTCGGATCGGGAACCACTGTTACGTCTGGCTTCGGAAACCTGAAGCCGAGGATTTAAAGTAGCCCCCTACCTTATTCCGGTGATGCAACACAGACAGGAATGTCTGTGTCACGTCGCGTCACGTCACTTAAGCGTGAGGCTGTGGTCCTTCAGCGTCGTTCCCTGGGCCTGTTCCAAACGGGCGACGGCTTTGTTGAAGTCCAGGCGCGCGACCACTTCGCGGCGGCGGGAATCCACCAGCTCGTTCTGGCGCGTCAGGACCAGGAAATTGGTCGACTCGCCGGTCTGGAACAGCCGGATTTCGCTGTCCAGCTTCTCCCTGGCGGCGCGGGCGCTGGCTTCGGCGGCGGCGATGCGCTGACGCGTCGTCAGAATCGATTGCCATGCGTTGCGCACCTGCGCCTCGATGGTCTGCTCGGCCTGGGCTTCCAGCAGTTTCAGCCGGCGCTCCGTGATGACGCTCTGAGAGAGGCTGGCTTCCGCCGCGCGGTTGCGGGCGGTGAAATCGAACTGCAGGCCGACCTGCACCGACTGGTAGTTCCCCCTGAACAGGTTCGCCAGCGCCGTGCCGTAACCTCCCAGGGCGGAGTCGGGCGTGCCGCCGAAATTCGGGGCGGCCACGGGCGGCAGGCCGGATTGCGCGGACAGCCGGTTGACGCGGTCGTACAGGGCCTCGTTGGAAGCGGTGAAGAAGTTGTCCCCAGGGCGAACGGTTCCCGCCAGCCCGGAGTTGGTGTAGGCCGCGATCAGGTTCACCTGTGCCTTGGTGAGATCTACGTTCAATTGTTTCTCCACGTCGTTCACCTCGCGGCGCGTCTTGACGGAGCGCAATTCGGGCCGGCCGGCCAGCGCAGTAGTCACGCTTTCCTGAAGATTGTAGATTTCGGGCGGCTCCGACGTGGTAATCCTCTGGTCGGCGGGAAGAATTTCTTCGCTCCAGAGCGGCGATTTGCGGTCTCCGGCGAGCAGCGTCTTGAGCTGGTTCTCCACCTCGGTGACTAGCCCGATGGCGGAGTAGAGCGTATCCAGCCGGCGCTGAAGCTCGGCTTCGGCGGCCGACAGCTCTACGGACGCGAGCGTCCCGGCATCGATCAACCGTTTGGATCGCGCGAGCTGCTCGCGGGCCAGCTCGACGCTGTCGGTCTGGACGACGACGTCCTGGCGGGCGGCAACAAGGTCCCAGTAGGCGCTCTGGGTCCGGGTAACGACGTCGATTGTGCGGATCTCAAAGTCGATCTGGGAGAGGTCCATGTTCTTGCGGCGGATCTTGATTTGCGCGCGATCATTGTCGATTTCGCGTCCGCGGAACAATGGCTGGGTGAGACTTATGGTGAGACGTGAGGTAGTGAACGGCGAAAGGCTGGTGAAGGGGTTCGATGTAGACTGCCGGCTGTTCTCGAAATCGGCGGCGAATTGCAGGCCGCTCCAGGGAGTCTTCTGGCGGAAGGCGAAATTGGGCGTGAAGAAATGCTCGCTCAGCTTGCCGTCAGCGCCTTGCAGCACGGACGCCGTCGGAGTATTTCGGCTCTCAAGAATAGGCGAGAAGCGCAGCACCGGATCCAGGTATCCTTTGGCGCCGCGGAAGGATTGAGCCGCGGAGGCCGTGTTGGTGCGCTCGATCTCGATGTCGAGGTTGTTCTTGAGCGCCATCTCGATCGCCTCGGCAAGCGTGAGGCGCCGTTGCAGCACGTCGATGCCGACGCGGCTCGGCAGGGGCTGCGATGCGGTGGCGGGAGCGGGCTCAGGCTTGGCCTGCCCCTGGCTCTGTTGCGCGGCGAACAAGAACAGCAAAAGAACAGATGTCATAGCGTCTTTTTATCCGATAAAGGCGTCCACCCGGAGCCCGGCAGGAAGCTGCTGGCCGGGCCAGGTTTCTATCAGTGTCTCAAGAATCCAAGTGTCGGACCGCTCGCGGACGTTTCTTCCTGCCGCCGGCCGGCCCGCACCCCTGGCGACACTGGTTCTCGTCCACTTCTGCCCGAACGCGGAAGCAGTCGACCTCTTTACTTCTTCTTTCCCCCAAAGATCCCGAACCGGTCCAGGATCTCGCTGGCCGCCTTGCCGCCCGGGGTCTTCTCCAGCGTGCCCTTGATCTTTTCCTTAGCGAGGCTCTGCACGTCCGGGCGGATGACTGGATCGGAAGAAGTGCCAACGACAAAGAATGGAACCGCTGTGTCGCCGCGCTGGCCCAGTTCGGACATCACCTGCCCCGTGGTGTGGACCACGGCACGCATTTTGAAATCCAGAGCGTGGCTTGGGCTGACCGTGCCGCTACCGCTCAAATCGCCGATGGTCGGTACAACCAACCGCAGATCCTGAACCGTGGTGCCGGCGGGTGTGACCTGCACGTCCGCGCTCATTGCCTGGATCTCGGTAGTGGGTCCGGTTTTGAGCCCGGCCAGAGACGATAGCACCGTCATCTTCGCCCCAAGGTTGAACCCGGTTAATTTCGTATCGCTGACCGCCAGCGATCCGGTAGAGACCAGATGGTCGGTGGGTCCCTGTACGGTCACCTTGGCGCGGGCGGCGCCGCCCTCGAGGGAAGATCCGGAGGGAAGGACGATGCCGACCGCGGGCAGCATACCCACCAGCTCCGGCACCGGCATGTTGGGTCCGGAAAAATCCATATGCAGTGCGGTCGCTTCGCCGTGCTGGGAGTAGCTGCCGGTCAGAGCCGCCGCGGCGCTGCCGATATGCACGTTGCCGCGGCTGATCTGGCCGGAGTGCTTTTTCAAGTCATGATTCAACGTGAAATCGTATTCGAGCGAGCGCTGCGCCGGCGTGCCGTTTCTTGCCAGCTTCAGTTTGGCCGCTTTCAGGCGCCCCTGCGCCTGCAGGCTTCTGCCGTTCGAGGCGGTTTTCGCGTCGAGCGAAATCAGGCCGGCGAATCCCGTGGAGGGATCCACCGCTCCGGACGACACGATGTCCAGATCCGACACGCTGACCTCCGCCTCCAGGGGCGTCATCGCCGCGTCGGCCGGATCGATCGGCCCGGCCTTTCCCTTGAGCTTCAACGAGCCGCCGCCGGCCACGTTTGCGGAGAGCGAGAACGGAAAAACCGACGAGGTGGAGAAATCCGACAGCTCGGCACTCACCTTTTCGAGCACCAACGCCTTGGCGCTTCCCTGCGTCTTGCCCAGAGAAAGACGTCCGTCGCTGATCCGGACCTGCTTCACCGAGAGATCGAGCCCGGCCTTCGCTGGCGGCGCCGGATCCTGCGCCTTGCGGACCTTCGATCCAAGGCTGGAGTAGTTCCATTCGCCGGAGGGCGATTGCAGCAGGGCGATCTCGGGCTGGTCGATCGTAAGCCCCGTGACGTTCAGCTTGCGCGTCGTGACTAGCGGCCAGAGTTCGACCGAGACCTTCAGAGATTTCGCCTGCACGAACGGGTTCGGGCTGAAAGCCGGATCGTCCGCCACGGAGAGATCGTCGGCGGTCACGCCTCCGGAAAGAAGCGCCAGCGAGAGTTTACCGAGCTTGACCTCGCGCCCCAGCGCCGTGCTCAGGCTCGATTCGAGCAGCGGACGGAACTGGTTGGCGTCCACCAGAAAAGGCAGGCTTGCCGCCACCAGCACCAGCGTTGCTACGCCAATCCCAATCCACCGAAGCAGCCGTCCCATGAGAGTCCCCTCTTTCGATTACGACTCGAACTCCAAAACCATCATCCAACATCGGGAACCGTTCGGCGGGGGTGGGCTGCACTGTACTGTCTGCTCTGCGGCGAAGGCGCCCCGAGACAAGTCCGTGCGGGATGGCTGGAGTACAATGGGCGGTCCGGGAGGCGATATGGCGAACGCCGTGATTCGGCCCACTCTGAAACTGGTGCGGCTTGGCTACGTGGTGATCCTGCTGCTGGCACTGGCGCCTTACGCGATCCAGCGCGCGACGGACCGGCCGCTTCCGGTGCCGTGGCTGACGGGGGTGATCCTGCTTCTGCTGGTGGCCCCGCTCCGCCGCCATCTCCAGATCGCGTTCACCAAAATGACCATCGAGGGCGACCGGCTGAAATACGAATCCGGGATGATGTCGAAGACTTCGCGGGCGCTACAGTTGACGAGGATACAGGACGTCCGCGTCGACCGCACGCTGGGGCAGCGGCTGCTCGGCATCGGCGACCTTACGCTCGAAACGGCCGGAGAGACCAGCCGTCTGACCATACGCGACATCGACCGCCCGCAGGAGGTCGCCGAGCACATTCTCGCGGCGGCGCATCCTCCGGGAGCGGCGGCACAGGGAATATGAGCAAACTGAACGGCAGGACGGCGCTGATCACGGGCGCAAGCAAAGGGCTGGGCAGGGCCATGGCCCTGGCGCTGGCGGGCGAGGGAGCCAGGATCGCACTTGTTTCGCGCAATCAGGACCAGTTGAAGGCAGTCGCGAGGGAGATCGCTTCTGGAGCGGGCGCGGCGAAGGTCTTCGTCGCCGACGTTACGCGCGAAGAAGACGTACTGCGGCTGGAGAAGGAGGTGCTGACGGTCTACGGGGCAGGACCCGATATCCTGATTAACAACGCTGGCATCAACATTCGCAAAAATCTAACGGAGTTCACGCTGGCCGAGTGGTCGAGCGTCATCGACACCAACCTCACCAGCGTCTTCCTGATGTGCCGCGCGTGGGTGCCGCATATGAAGGGGCGCGGCTACGGGCGCATCCTCAACATGACGTCGATCATGAGCCACATTTCGCTTCCCGGCCGCGCGGCATATTCTTCCAGCAAGACCGCGCTGCTCGGGCTGACCCGGGCGCTGGCTCTGGAACTGGCGGCGGATGCCATCACGGTCAACGGAATCAGCCCCGGTCCTTTCGCCACGGAAATGAATCTGCCGATGCTCAGCAACCCCGAAGCCAACGCCGCCTTCGTGTCTAAGATCCCGCTCGGGCGCTGGGGCAAGGTGGAGGAGATCGGCGCGCTGGCCGCTTATCTGTGCTCGGAGGAAGCGGGATTCATCACGGGCACGGATATCCTGATCGACGGCGGCTGGACAGCGCAGTAGCGGCGATGCGCGCTGTGTCACAGGAGATGCTTCTGCACCTTGCCGAGCGCGTTGCGAGGCAGCTTGTCCACGGAGAGGAAAGCGCGGGGAACCTTGAAGGACGCCAGGCTGGCGCGGCAGGCTTCTTCCAGTGCTTTTGCGTCAAGCGTCGTGCCCGGCTTCGCGACCAGGTAGGCGACAGGGACCTCGCCGCGCAGCCGGTCGGGCTGTGCGGCCACCGCGGCTTCAGCCACTCCCTCTTGTTCTAGCAGGAACTCTTCGATCTCGCGTGGATAGATGTTGAAGCCACCCGAGATGATCAGGTCGCTCCGGCGGCCCTTCAGCGTGTAGTAGCCGTCCTCGGAGCGCTCGGCCAGGTCGCCGGTGCGAAACCATCCCCCGGCGAAGGCCGCGTTCGTCTCGGGCTCCTTGCGCCAGTAGCCGGCGCACACATTCGGTCCGCGGACGTAGAGTTCTCCATCGACAATCTTGCAGGACACGCCGGGTAGGGGCAGCCCGACCGTGCCCGCGCGCCGCTCGCCGGCATAGGGATTGGAGATGTTCATGCAGGTTTCGGTCATCCCGTAGCGTTCCAGGATGGTGTGTCCGAAGAGAGAGCGGAAATCTTCCAGCACCTGCGCCGGAAGGGGGGCTGAGCCGGAAACGAACAGGCGCGCCGCCGATCCGATCTGCCGGGCAATCTCAGGCGGCGTGGCCAGCAGCCGCACGTACATCGTTGGAACGCCGAAGAACACCGTGGGGCGAAAATCCAGGAATTCGCGCGCCGCCGTCTGGTGATCGAAACGCTCCAGCAGGCGCATGCGATAGCCGGCCATCAACCACGTATGCAGGCCGTTGCCGAGGGCGTGAGTGTGGAACAGCGGCAGTCCAAGCAGCAGGCGGTCGCCCGGGGCAAGCTGCCAGCAGGTGATCAGGTTCAGTGCGTTCGCCGCGAAGTTGTTGTGCGTGAGAATCGCGCCCTTGGCCACGCCGGTGGTGCCGGAAGTGTAAATCAGTGCCGCGGGCGTGTCCCCGTCCAGTGAGAGTGACGGTCGTGAGTCCGGCTGTTGTTCCGCTTCCTTGGCGAGATCCTCAGCCTGCCACACAGGTACGCTCGCCTGTGCCGGTAGCTCTCCGGCTGCCATCACTGCCTTCGGTTCGGCGTCGCCCAGAATGTGCGTAATCTCCCGGTCGCGGTACAGGATGTTGACCGGGACGAACAGAACGCCGAGTTTGACGCAGGCCAGGTAGAGGTCGATCATCTCCAGCCGGTTCGACAGGTATACGCAAAGGCGGTCGCCGCGTTCCAGGCCCAGCGAGGCCAGCAGATGCGCCATGCGGTTGGAGCGCCGGTCGACTTCGCCGAAGGTCAGGATGCGGCCGGCGAAATCGACGGCCTCCTCGTCGCGCCGCGCTACAAAGGTCAGGTCAAATAGGTCGCACAAGGTCATCAGGATGGAGAATCGGTGGAGGCCCATTTCGACCCGGCCGGCTGCCCGGCACTCTCCAAAGAAGCACTCTCCACAAAAGAGCGCTCAAGTAGGTTCAGCAGCTCTTCGGCGCGCTCGTGCGTTTGAACCAGTGCGCGATGCTGAGACCGCAGCAGGCCTTCCTCGACGGAGCGGTCGAACTGGGCGATCAGAGGATCGTAATAGCCGGCAAGATTCAGCAGGCCGCAGGGCTTGCGGTGCAAGGAAAGCTGGCCCCAGGTCAGCACCTCGCAAAACTCGTCCAGAGTGCCATATCCTCCCGGAAAACAGACGAAGGCTTCGGCTAGATCGGCCATGCGTGCCTTCCGCTCGTGCATCGATTCGACCACCAGCAGTTCGCTGACCTCCCGATGCGCGATCTCGCGTTCCAGCATCGAGCGTGGAATCACCCCGATGACGCGTCCCCCGGCTTCGAGCGCGGCGTCGGCGAGCACGCCCATCAGGCCCACGCGGGCTCCACCGTACACCAGCGTCTGGCCGCGGCGGGCCAGCAACCGGCCCAACTCGCAAGCCGTTTCCGCGTAAACCGCGCGGGAGCCGAGACTGGATCCCAGGAAAACGCACACTTTCGAGAGCGTCGCCATAAACAGGATTAGCGATGGATGCGGTCCATATCCAGAAATTCCTGGATGTGCGGATGCTCGGCGTGTTCCAGTTCGCTCACCGGGCCGAAATAGATGACGCGGCCTTCGTGCAGGAACACCACGCGGTCCGCGACGTGGCGCATCAGCGAAAGGTCGTGCGTCACTACCACGGACGTCAGCCTCAACTGCACTTTTAGCCGCAGCATCAAGTCGGCCAGCATGCCGGACATGATCGGATCCACCATGGTGGTGGGCTCGTCGTAGAGGACGCATTGCGGCTGGGCGGCCAGCGCCCGGGCGATGGCCACCGCGCGCTTGTAGCCCACCGACAGGTCGGTGGGGTAACTGTCCTTGGCGTCCAGAATGTCCACCATGGCCAGCAGGCCGTCCACCACATCTTCCTTGTTCTGCTCGTCGTAATCCTCGCGCAACTCCAGCGAGAAGAGGACGTTTTCGGCCACCGTCATGGAGTCGAACAAGGCCCCGCTCTGGAAAACCATGGTCACTTTCCGCCGGATACGGCGCAGTTCGTCCTCGGGAAATTCGGTGATGTCCTCGTGAGCGACGATGACGCGGCCGGAGTCAGGCTGCAGGAAGCCCATGATGTGACCCAGCGTCACCGACTTGCCGACGCCGCTCCGCCCGATGATGGCCACCGTCTCGCCGGCATCGACATGAAAATTGGAATCGACTAAAACCGGCTTGTCGAACGTCTTATTGACGTGCCGGAACTCAATGTAATGCGGGTAGTGCTCAGCCATTCTGGTAGGAAGTCCATTCCGCTGAAGTATTTAGATTCCGAAAACAGCTTTCCGGAAAGTCCGGCGACGCCATTCTCAGCCCCTCCAGGCCGGTGGTGACCTTGCGCACCCCACGCTCCATCGCCGCCTGGATCACCGGGAGAATGCGTCGATGATACACCGCGCAGAGCGGTTCGGGCAGCCCCGCACTTTTGGGCAGCAGGCAATCGGCTCCCGCGGCTTCGGCCGCTTCCAGCAGCGAACGCAGGAACGCCGGGGTCAATTCCGGCATATCGCAGGCGACCACCAGATTCCAATCCGCCTGGTCCAAAGTAAGGGCGGCGTGAATACCGGCCAGAGGGCCCCAGCCGGGATAGCGGTCCGCAACCACCGGAAGGCCGAAGCATCCGTACCGCTCCGGGTCGCCGATCAGCGTGACCCGTCCCGCCGCTTCGGCCACCGCCGCGGCGACGGCCTCCACCAGCGTTCCCCCGCGAAACGGCAGCAGCGCCTTGTCGCGTCCCATGCGCGAACTTTTGCCGCCGGCCAGCACGAAACCGGAACGCGACGTCTCCATACGGGTTAGAATAGCAGGGCTATTCTGATAGAATATTAGCTTGTGCGTCAACACTAATACAGATGTATAAGTTGGGTCAGAACAGTTAAACAAAAACATGCAATTTTGTTTTGGATGTGGGATCATAGCTTCCGTGACCGCCGGGCTGTTCGCGGCCCCGGGGACGACTGTCGTTATGGAGTCCGCCTCGCAGTCGAATGCAGCGACGAGTGTCTCGCGTTCGAAGTCCGTCGTACGCGCCGACGCCCGCACAGGTCGCCTGATACGCAGCGTGGTGGTGGCTCCCTCGGTGGTGACGCCCAGGTCGGTGGTAACGCCCAGCATAGTGGAATCCGGAATGACGGCGGCGCCGGAACCGGCGGCCGGAAACGTCAACGAAATAGTCGAGAAAATCGCGGCGCGCCATGAGGTGGAGCCGGCCCTGGTGGATTCGGTGATCCGCGTGGAAAGCAATTTCAATCCGAAAGCCGTTTCCAATAAAGGCGCGCAAGGCCTGATGCAGTTGATTCCGTCCACGGCCCGGCGCTTCGGTGTCAGCAACGTGTTCAACCCGGCTGAGAACATCGAAGGCGGCGTGAAATATCTGAAGCACCTGATGCAGCTCTACAATGGCGACCTGCGGCTGGCACTGGCGGCCTACAATGCCGGCGAAGGCGCGGTGGCCCGCTGGGGCGGCATTCCCCCGTATCCGGAGACACGGAATTACGTGTACCAGGTGGGACGAAGACTGGGACAGGCGCGCGCGAAACAGCCGGTGACCGTTACCTCGGCCAAGCCCGCGGTGGAAGTTCCGGCCCAGCCCGTGATTGAAAAAGTGGTGGGCTCCGACGGGAGAGAATACTACCGAAGCAGGTAACGTAAGTCATGCGGTGCGCACTTATTTCCGGCGTTCTGGCAGCGCTTCTCCCCGCCGTGGGAAGCGCCGAGCCGCGAGACACGCTGGAAGTCACCGCCGTCCGCTTCTGGTCGCTGGCCGATTCCACTCGCATTGCCGTGGAGATCGACGGCGAGTTCCGCTACCGCGCCGACCGCCTGTCAGATCCCGACCGCATTTTCTTCGACTTGAAGGGAGCTCGGCCGAATCTGGAAGGCAAGCGCTTCAACGCCATTCAGGTGGGCGACCGGCTGGTGAAGCGCGTCCGGGTGGCCGAGCCTCAGCGCGGCGTCACGCGGATCGTTTTGGACCTGGAGCGGGACGTGGAGTACACCGCGACGCAGCTTCGCAAACCGGACAGGCTGGTAATCGAGCTGCGCGCCAAGGGATCGAGAGGCGAATCGCCCGCCCTTTCGCCGGCTCCGAGCGTGACGCGGAGGGAGCGGGTGACTCCGGATGAATCGCCGAATACCGCCCGGGATCTGCCCAAGGCCGCTCCGGAACCGGCCAAGCCGGATGCCGAACCGGCGAAGGACGCCGATCCGCCCCGCAAGTTTGAGCCTCCCGTCCCGATAAAGCGGCGCGAAACCGTGGCCGAATTGCCGGTCGCTCCCTCGCCTCTGGCCGCCCGGCTGCCTTCGAGCGTCACGGCGAAACTGCTGGCCCCCAAGGTGCCTGGCATGCCCGCTTCGGCGGATGCTCCCAAAACCGCCGAGCTTCCCGAAACTGCGTCGCCGCGCGCCGCGCGGAGAACCGCTTCGGGGTCGAACACCATGGTGCGGGCGCTAGGGCTGAAGCTGGGCCGCGTAGTGCTGGACCCCGGTCACGGCGGTAACGATCATGGCAGCACGGGCCCTGGCGGCCTGATGGAAAAAGAGCTGGTGCTCGACGTGACCCGGCGGCTGGGGGCGCTGATCGAAGAGCGAATGGGGGCCGAAGTTGTCTACACACGCGACGACGACACGTTCGTGCAGCTGGAATCGCGGACCGAGATCGCCAATCGGAAGAAAGCGGACCTGTTCCTCTCGATTCACGCCAATTCGTCGCCCTATGCCGCGGCTTCCGGAGTCGAGGTTTACTACCTGAACTTCGCCGCCTCGCGGGAAGCGCTGGATCTGGCCGCGCGCGAGAATGCCGGCGCGACGCGCGGTATCCACGACCTCAACGATCTGTTGAAAAAAATCTCACTCAACGACAAGCTGGCCGAATCCCGCGATTTTGCTCAGCGCGTGCAGACGTCGCTCTATAGCGTCGCGGCCCGGTCAAACCCGGGCGTGCGCAATCGCGGCGTCAAGAAGGCGCCGTTCGTCGTGCTGATCGGCGCGTCGATGCCTTCCGTGCTGGCGGAGATCGGCTTCGTAAGCAATTCACGGGAGGAAGCACTGCTCAAGCGGCCGGAGCATCGCCAGAAGCTCGCCGAGGCCCTCTACCGGGGCCTGTCGCGTTACGCAGAAACCCTCAGCCACTTCCAGGTCGCCCGCGCCAAGGATTGACCTTGCCCGCGCCGCCGATCCGGCTGCACCCGGAAAATCCTAGCTATTACCTGTTCCGCGGCAAGCCGGCGGTGCTGATCACTGCGGCGGAGCACTACGGAGCGGTGCTCAACGGCGCGTTCAATTACCTCCGCTATCTCGACACGCTCCAGCGCGACGGAATGAACCTGACACGCGTCTTCAGCGGCGTCTACCGGGAGGTGCAGTCGGATTTCGGAATCGCGCGGAACACACTGGCGCCGGAGACGGACGAATTTATCGCTCCCTGGGAACGCGGCAATGCTCCCGGCGCGCTCGACGGGCGAAACCGCTTCGACCTGGATCGGTGGAATGCGGTGTACTTCGACCGGCTGCGGGATTTCGCGGGCCAGGCCTCGCGCCGGGAAATCGTGGTCGAGCTGACCCTCTTCTGCACTTACTACCAGGACCGCATGTGGCGGCTCTCGCCACTGCATGCCGAAAACAATATCAACGGCCTGGAGCCGGTGGCGAACGACGCTGTGCTGGTGTTGAAGAATCCGAAGCGGCTGGACGTCATGCTCCGCTTCACCCGCAAGCTGGCCGAAGAATTGCGCGACTTCGACAACGTCATCTTCGAGATCTGCAATGAGCCTTACTTCGCCGGCGTGGAGCTGGCCTGGCAGAAGCGCATCGCGGAAACTCTCGCGGCGGAAGTGAGTTCGGTCCCGCGCCACCTGATCGCCCAGAACATTGCCAATAACACGCAAGCCGTCCGCGATCCGTTCCCCGAAGTGTCCATTCTCAATTTTCACTACGCGCGGCCGCCGGCGGCGGTGGCCGACAATGAGGCGCTGGGACGGGTGATCGGATATGACGAAACTGGATTCGACGGCACGCTGGACGAGGTCTACCGGATACAGGCGTGGGACTTTATCCTAGCCGGCGGCGGGCACTTCAATCATCTCGACTACTCGTTCGCGGTGGGCGCCGAGGATGGCTCTTTTGCCTTCCCAGGCACGCAGCCTGGAGGCGGCGGCCGTGCGTTGCGCGGGCAGCTCCGCGGCCTGAGCCAGTTCATCCACAGCTTCGATTTCGTGCGGATGAAACCGGATAGCGCGGTGATCCGGGCGGGCGTACCGGCGGAAGCGTCTGCCAGGGTACTTGCTGAGCCCGGCAAGGGCTACGCGATCTATCTGCATCACGGCAAGCTCCTGGACGGCTACACGCCGCGCTACATCGTCCAGACGAAGAAGCAGAGCTGCGCTTTGGACGTCGATCTGGCCGCCGGCGCGTACAAAGTGGAGTGGTGGACGCCGTCGCTGGGGCGCGTCGACCGCGTCGAGTTCCTCACGCATCCCGGAGGCATGGCCAAACTGGCCTCGCCGGAATATCGCGAGGATATCGCCATCGCCATCCGGGCGGCGAGCTGAATTCCCTATTCTGGGAAGCGATGGCACGCATCGTGCCCTGCCAAATGTCGAAAAGCATGCCCCGATTCGCGGGCGCCTGGCGTCGAGACACCCTGGAACACGTCTCAGCAGTCGGATTACCTACCTATTAACCACGATGACGCCCCGCTGAGCCACTTCGTCCCAGGGCGCGACCGGGGATTTTTGCGCCTGTTCACTCACGCCGGCCAGTGTGATATCCCCCAAGGGCGAACGCGTCGGAATTTGAGCACCGTCTAGGGTTCAACCGCGGTTCCGTTCAATCGCGATTTTCTAGCCTGAAATCAATAGCATCCCGGCCTCTACGCCGAACCCTGCCTGGATACCTCGACTTTTGGTGAGGGGATTGCCTCTCCCATCGCATGGATTTCGACCAAACACCTCTGCTCGTGATCTGGGAGGTCAGCCAGGCATGCGACTTGGCCTGCGTGCACTGCCGTGCCAGCGCTCTGTCGGCCCGCCATCCCGCCGAGTTGACGACGGACGAAGGCTACCGGCTCCTCGACGAGATCAAGTCCTTCGGCAACCCCCTGATGGTCTTCACTGGCGGCGATCCGCTCAAACGTCCGGATCTGTTCGACCTCCTGCGGAGGAGCGCGTCGCTCGGCCTGCGTACCAACGTTACGCCCAGCGCGACACCCCTGCTCACCGCCCGCGCCATCGACGCTTTTCAGGAGTGCGGCGTATCGCGGATGGCCATCAGCCTGGACGGCCCCGACGCCGTGACTCACGACAGTTTTCGCGGCGTGCCCGGCACTTTTCACCAGGCAATGTTCGCCTTGCGCCACGCGCGCGAGATTGGCCTGGAAACCCAGCTCCAGACTACCGTCACGCGCCGCAACATGACCCGTCTCGCGGAAATCGCCGAGATTTGCAGCGAGGTGCGCGCGCGCATGTGGAGCCTGTTCTTCCTTGTGGTCACCGGCCGCGCGATGGAGGACGACGATCTCAGCGCGGAGGAGTACGAGAAGGTCTTCGAGTTCATGCATTCGGTTTCCAGGGTGGCGCCGTTCGACGTGAAGACCACCGAGGCCATGCATTACCGCCGCTTCGTCGCTCAGCGCATGAAGCAGGAGCATCTCGAGTCGGAAAAGACCAACCGCACCGTCTGGCGGACGGCCGGCGTCAGTGACGGAAAAGGATTCGTCTTCATTTCGCATACCGGCGAAATCTATCCCAGCGGCTTTCTGCCGGTCTCGGCCGGAAACGTGAGGACCACTTCCCTTGTGGACGCTTACCGCAACTCGTCGCTGTTCCGGATTCTGCGCGATGTGACCGCGCGGGAAGGCAAGTGCGGGCACTGCGAGTACGTAAAGATCTGCGGAGGCTCCCGGTCGCGAGCGTATGCGTTCAGCGGCAATTACCTGGCTGAGGACCCGCGCTGCGTCTACCAGCCGCGGATGGCCGAAGCCGTTGCCGGGTAGTGGCTTCCAGTGCGCCATACCTGACGGCGTCGGCCGTGCTACGATGCCGCCATGCCCCGGAGCAGCGGCTTCCTGATCCAGAGCACCTTCGGCTCGATTGGAAATCTGGAAATCGTCGTACCCAGCGCTCGCGGAGGCCTGGTGCACTGCTGGCGAAATCACGATGCCGCTGGCTTTCCCTGGGTGTCGACGGATTATTTCGGCAGCGGATTTCTGGACGGAGCTTCCCTGATTCAGCGGTTCGAGGGCGCCACGCCCTGGGACCTGGAAGTGCTGGCCCGCGTGGGCGGCCGCCTGGCTTTATTTCGCCGCGAGGACGGCAAGTGGAGGCAGCCAACCTACATCGCTTCTGGCGTCGCCGGCCGGCCCGCGCTAATCCAGAGCCGGTTCGGCGTCAATGGAAACTACGAAGTCGTCGTGCCAGCGGCGGGCGGCGGCTTGGCCTATTACCGGCGGCGGAATGACGATCCCGGCAGGCCCTGGACCCCGCCCGTGGTTTTTGCGGAAAACCTCGGAACCGTCGAAGGCGTCGCGCTGATCCAGACCGATTCCGGATTTCCCGGAACGCTTGAGCTGGTCGCCGTGGTGCGCGACGGCGCTCAGAGCCGCCTGGTCCACTTCTGGTCAGATCCGCCCGCGGACACCGTCTGGCACGGCCCGGCCGAGGTTCCGCTCTCCGGCGGAGCCCAGCCGCGCGGAGCGCCGAGCCTGATCCAGAACCCCGGGAGTCCGGGCAACTTCGAGCTTGTCGTGCCGCTCGCTGGCGGTGGGCTCGCGCATCTCACACGGTTAAACGACGACCCGGCCGTTCCTTGGACCGAGGCGCGGCTGTTCGCCCCGGGCTGCACGGAGGCTTCGCTCATTCGAAGCAGCTTCGGCAATCTGGAGGTAGTGGCCGGCGCAGGCGGGCAATACCAGCACTTCTTCTTCGATGAAGGCGCGGGCGTCTGGGCCGGACCCACCGCGGTCGCCTACCAGGATCCGCCGCTGGACCTTCCTTCTCAAGGCGAGTGGCGGGTTCCCTATTCGTGCGCCGTGGTGGGGATTCATTCCGCACTGCTCCATACGGGCAAGGTTCTGTTCTTTACTTATCGTGCATCGGAGGATCAGGGGCGCGGCAGCTCCTGTGTGCTCGATCCGGAGACCGGTCATGAATCGCACCTTCCGGACCTGGAGAAAGACCCGTTCTGCGGCGGGCACAGCTTTCTGGCGGACGGCCGGCTGCTGGTGGCGGGCGGCTCGGGCGCCGGACTCAGTGCGCTCCACGGTTTCGTTCCCTCCGGTGACTCGGGCGAATGGCAGGAGCTGCCGGACATGCGGGAACCCCGCTGGTATCCTACCTGCACCACCCTTCCGGACGGGCGCGTCCTGATCACTTCGGGAACGAAGGAAGGCGGCACGCAGCCGGATGCCTCGCTCAACGACACTTGCCAGGTCTTCTCCCCCGATGCCGGGCTGGGCGAGTTGGTGCAGATGGAATTCCTGAACGAGATCGCGCCGGTTTCCATCTACCCGTTTATCTTCGTACTGCCTTCGGGAAAACTCTTCGTGCACGGTTGGAACAAGACTTCGTTCTTCGACACCGGCTCCATGCAGATGGACGCGGTACGCCTGTTGACTGTCCGGCCCGAGCCGCGAAATTACCCGGTACAGGGCACCGGCGTACTGCTGCCCCTACTGCCGGATTCCGATCCGCCGTACAGGCCCCTGATCATGCTTTTCGGCGGCGGCGGCGTGCCCCCGTCCACTCATATGCCGGCCACCGAGACGTGCGAGATCCTCGACCTCGGCGAGGCTGAGCCGCGCTGGCGTTCCGCGCCGCCGCTCTCCGCGCCGCGTGTGATGCCGGACGCCGTGCTGCTGCCCGACGCCACCGTGCTGATCGTCAACGGGAGCGCGGCGGGCTGGGCCCACGACGCGAACACGCCGGTCTACGCCGCGGAAATCTACAATCCTGGAACCGGCGCGTGGTCGCAAGCCTGCCCGGAGCGCGTGCCCCGGCTTTATCATTCCACTGCCCTGCTTTTGCCCGACGGCCGCGTCCTGACCGCCGGCACCGATGAGACCTACAACATCGAGCCGTTCCACCGCTCGGAGTATCGCCTGGAAATGTTCTCGCCCCCGTATCTGTTCCGGGGGCCTCGCCCGCGCTTCAGCTCGGCCACTGGCGCGGTCCCCGAGCAGCTTTCGTACGGGGAGGCTTTCACCGTGCGGACACCCGACGCCGCGGGCGTTGCCTCGGTGGCGCTGCTTCGGCCCGGAGCGGTGACGCACTCTTTCAATATGGACCAGCGCTACGTCGGCCTGCGGATTACCGGCCGCTCCACCAGCGATCTTACGCTGGAGACTCCGCCGGAGGCTGGCATCGCGCCTCCCGGCTACTACATGCTGTTCCTGGTCAATGATGCGGGAGTGCCGTCAGTGGCCCGTTTTGTGCGGCTGGCTTGAGGCATCCCTTCATGTCCGATCGAATCTATGGGATCATTCCGCCGGTGGTCACGCCTTTCGACGCGGAGGGGCGCATCGACGAACCGGCATTTCGCGCCGACCTGAGGTTTCTGTTGGATCGCGCCGGAGTCCACGGCCTGGCGGTGTGCGGCAGCACGGGCGAGGGGCACACGCTTTCGCTCGACGAGGCGCGGCGGCTGGTGGGAGCGGCCGTAGAAGAAGCCGCCGGCGCCGTGCCGGTGATCGCCGGGATCATCGCCGACAGCACCGCCGCTGCGGTGGAGCGCGCGCGCGCGGTGGCCGGCCTGGGCGCCGCCGCTTTGCAGGTGACTCCCGTGCACTACGTCTTCCGGCCGGACGACGATGGGATGCTGCGATTCTTTGCGCACGTTGTGGAGGCAAGCGGCGTCCCCGTGATTATTTACAACGTGGTGCCCTGGTCTTACCTGCTGCCGCCGCTGCTGGCGCGGATCATGCGTGAAGTGGACGGCGTGATCGGCGTGAAACAAAGCGCCAGCGACATGAAGGCCCTGGCGGATCTGCTGCTGCTGAATGAGCAGGGCGCCGCGGGCCGCGGGAAGCGGATACTGTCGGCAGTGGATGCTTTGCTTTACCCATCCTTCGCCCTGGGCGCGCACGGATCGATCGCGGCTGTGTTGACGGCGGCGCCGGCATGGTGCGTGGAACTTTGGAATGTGGTCAAGTCGGGCGATCATTCCCGTGCGCTGGTTCTGCATCGAATGCTGCTGCGGCTGTGGAATGCGATCAACGATTCGAATCTGCCCGCGAACGTGAAGACGGCGATGGCGCTCACCGGGCGTCCGGCCGGGTTGCCGCGCGCGCCGATGCCGGCAAGCTCGGACGCGCAGGCCGAAGCGATCCGCGAGGCGCTGGTGAGGTAGACTTTTTTAGTCTGCCCTTTGGAGTTCTACAGGAATGTCAGCGCCACCCGCTCGGCTATAATCGCCTGAAGTGCCCACAGGATCGGTTTACACCTTTAAGGACAGCCCGTACAGCAGCCACGCCCTGCTGGTCGGCTCGCTTCCCGCCGAGGGCGCGGGCCGGCGGCTGCTGGACGTGGGCTGCGCGGGCGGCTATCTGAGCTCCATTTTTGCCGGCCGCGGCTACCTGGTCACCGGCCTCGAACGCCCCGGCGGCGCGGGCCCCGGCTTCCCCGCCAACGTCCGGCTCGTCGAACACGACCTGGAGACAGGCCTCCCCGATCTTGACGGCCGGTTCGACTACATCCTCTGCGCCGACATCCTGGAGCATCTCCGCGAGCCCGCAAAACTCCTCGGCCAGCTTCGCGGCGTGCTGGCTCCGGGCGGAAAGCTGGTCGCGTCGCTACCCAACAGCGGCAACCTCTATTTCCGCCTCAACGTCCTGCTGGGCCGTTTTCCGAAGGAGGAGAAGGGTCTCTTCGACCGGACCCACCTCCATTTCTACATGTGGAAGAACTGGCTGAGCCTGTTCACCGGTTCCGGCTTTCGGATCGAAGAGACGCGTCCCACCGGTATACCCGTCGGGCTGGCCGTGCCGGCCTACCAGAACACGGCTCCGGTGCGCGCCGCCGAGGCGCTCGCTTACGGCTGCGCGCTCGCATGGCGTACACTGTTTGCTTATCAATTCATCGTGGTCTCGTCGCCTGCCGTCCAATGAAGAAACCGTCTCCGGTCCTGCGGGACTTCCTGCTCCTGTTTGCCTTTACCGCCTTTTTGATCTGGCCGCTGTTCAAGCTGAAGTGGAGCTCGAGCTGGGGCTCCATCGAAAGCACCTTCATCGCCGACGCCCGGTACCTGGCCGAAACCTGGCCTCATCCGCTCTGGTATCCCATCTGGTACGGCGGCACGCGCTTTGACTACGTCTATCCGCCGGCGCTGCGGTACGGCTCGGCTCTCATTCTGAAGTCCTATTCCAAGCTGACGCCGTCGCGTGCGTACCACTTGTACGTGGCATTCATTTACTGCGTGGGCATCGCCGGCGTGTTTCTGCTGGTGAGGGTCATCGGCGGAACACGCGCCGGGGCGTGGGGCGCGGCCCTCGCTTCTACGCTGGTCTCTCCTGCATTCCTGTTTCTCGCGGACGCCCGTAAGGACGCGGCCTACGGCACGCCACAGCGGCTCGGAGTGCTTATGCGATACGGCGAAGGCCCGCACATCTCAGCGCTGGCCTGGCTGCCCATCGCCCTCGCCGCGTCTTATCTTGCGCTGCGCGAAAAGCGCCCCGCCATGACGGCGCTGGCAGGCATCGCCTGCGCCATGGTCGTCTCCAACAATTTCTACGGCGCAACCTCGCTTGCCATTTGGTTTCCCATCGTTGTCTGGGGTGTCTGGATCACCACGCAAGACCGCGCCGTCTTCCTGCGCGCCGCGGCGGTGGTGGCGCTGGCCTACGGACTGACGGCGTTCTGGCTGGTTCCTTCCTACCTCACTGTCACGCTGGCCAACATGCGGCTGGTTTCCGAGGAAGGAAACCGCTGGTCGCTGTGGCTGCTGATCGCGGTCGGCGTCGTCTTCATCGTGCTTTCCGACCGCTGGGCCAAGGGCCGTCCGGAGCGCTTCTACCCGGTCTTCACGGCCGGCTCCCTGCTGTTTTTCGGACTGAACGTGCTTGGCAACCGCTACCTGAACTTTCGTGTCCTTGGTGAACCGTTCCGCCTTGTTCCGGAACTCGATCTGGCGCTGGTGCTGGCGGCGGTATTCCTGGTCGAGCGGTTCTGGGTGTCCGGCGTGCGCTGGAAGAAAGGGGTGGCCGTGGCCGTCATCCTGATCGCGGCGGCGCCGGCTGCGCGCTTCCTCAAGAATTCGCGCCGCATCTACCCGCGGGATCCCGAACCGCAGGAGCGGATCGAGTACAAAATCTCGAAATGGTTCCACGACAACATGCCGGACTCGCGGGTGCTGGTCTGCGGCTCCGTGCGCTTCTGGTACAACGCCTGGTTCAACGGCCAGCAATTGGGCGGCGGCTCCGAGCAGGGCACCCTCAACCAGATGTCGAACGTGGCCCAGTCCCGCATCATCGCCAGCGACGAGCCGAAGGAGGCTATCGACTGGCTGCAAAGCTTCGGCGTCGACGCCTTCGCCGTCCACGGGCCGCAATCGCAGGAGGTCTATCACGACTTCGACCGGCCCAGGAAGTTCGAAGGCAAGCTTCCGGTGCTGTTCGACAGCGGCGCCGGCGACGTGATCTATCAAGTGCCGCGCCGCTTTCCCGGATTGGCCCGCGTGGTGGATCGCGCGCGGATGGACGCTATCCCGGCCATCTCCACGCTCTATCCCAACTCCGACACGGTGGCGCTCTACGCCGCCGTGGTGGAACAGGGACCCGACGCCCCCGCACCCACGCGATGGGACGGCACCGATTCGCTGGAAGTGCGCGCCAAAGTAGAGGCCAATCAATCCATACTGGTGATGATCTCTTACGACCCCTACTGGCGGGCTTATTCTGACGGCCGCCGGCTCCCGATGCGCCCGGACGTGATGGGCCAGATCCTGATCGATGCGCCGCCCGGAGCGCACCAGATCCGGATAGGGTTTGAGCTGCCTCGGGAGAACCTCATCGGCCGGGTGATTTTCGCCATTGCGTTGCTCACTACTAGCTGGCTGCTGATCGCCGGATGGCGGCGTCCCGGGGAGGTGGCCGCCTGAAGCGACTCCTTTCGCCGGCGAACCTGGCGGCGGTGCTTGGGATCTTCGCAATCAACGTTGCCTTGAACGTTCCACTCTTCGAGCCGGGCGAGACGCGCTACCGCGACTCCATCGAAGGCGGCTACGCGTCCATGGCGCGTTTCTATTCGCAGCACCCCAATCCATGGGCCTGGAATCCTCTGCAATATGGGGGCCTGCCCGCGCAGTTCGTCTACCTGCCCGGCGTTCCCTATCTTTCCGGGGCGATTTCGCATTTGATGCCCAACGCCACTCCCGACTACGTTTACAGGCTGGCAACATCCACGCTGGCTTGCCTGATTCCGTCGACCTTCTTCCTGTTCGTTGTCTTCGCAACCGGCAGCCGGGGCTGGGCGGCCGCGGCTGCTCTGACTTATACGGTTTTCTCGCCGGTCTACGGCCTGGTGAAAGTGATCGACCAGGACCGAGGCGTCGTTTTGCTGCCCTGGCATCTGCAAGTACTGGTTAAGTACGGAGAAGGCCCGCAAAACGCAGGGCTGGCGCTCATGCCCCTCGCGCTGGCCGCGGCCTGGAGAGCCGGCGCCGGTCGCGGCTTTGGCCGGGTGTTCCTCGCCGCGATCCTGCTGGCTGCGGTCGCGCTGACCAACTGGGTGGCCGCACTGGCCACCGCCTTCTGCGTTTTGATGCTCCTGCTGTCCCTCGCGGGCGCGCCTGAATTCCGCGTCAGGCGCGTGCTGGGCGCCGGCCTCCTGGGCTACGGCCTGGCCTGCTTCTGGCTGACGCCGTCCTTCGTTCGCACCATTGCGCTCAACTGGCCCGCCGACGCGTTCAACTACAGCGTCCGGCAGCAACAGGGCTCGCGGCTGCTGTTGCTGGCGGCCTGGCTGGCGGCGATCCGCCTGCTCTTCCGCTGGCTGTGGCCCGGGCGGCGCTACATGTGCTTCACCGCGCTCTGCTTTTTCGGGTTCGCCTGGTGCGTCGTCTGGTTCTATTCATACGGGCTCAACGTGATTCCGGAAGCCCGCCGCTACGCGCTGGAATTCGAGCTATTCCTGTTCGCCGCGCTGTTCGAATTCTTCCGCCTGATGTGGAGCAGCCGCAATCCGTCGTACCGCTTCGCGGCGATCTTCCCGGCGTGTTTCCTGCTGGTCGCCGGTTTGCCACAAGCCTGGCGGTTCCTGACGCAGGATTTCTCCAACCGGCGCCCGTTTCCAAAAGAGCAATCCATCGAATACCGCTTGGCCCGCCGGCTGGAGGAGTTGCATCCGCAGGGACGCATCCACGCTTCCGGCGGCCTGCGCTTCCGGCTGAATTCCTGGTTCGACCTGGCGCAAACCGGCGGCGGTTTCGAGTCTGGACTCACCTCGCGCCAGGTTCTCAGTCTCGCGCACTGCGTCCGCACCGCTCAGTGCGGCGACCCGCTCGATGCCTTACGCGCTCTCGGGGTCGAATACTTGGTCGTGCACGGCCCGAAATCGCGCGAGCACTATCGCGATTTCCGCGATTCGAGTTCGTATGACGGCCGCCTCGAAGAGGTCCATCGCGAGGAAGACGACGCCATCTACCGTGTGCCGTTTTCCTCTCTGGCCCACCTTGTGAAGCCGGAGGAGAAGGACCTTCGGAGTTATGTCGCGTCCTTCGGCGATGCCGCGCGGCCTCGGCTTTCCGCCGCGTGGCGTGGGACCTCGGCGCTCGACGTGGAAGGCGCAGTGGAGGACGGTATGCTGGTATCAGTGCAGGTCCGCGCGGAAGACGGCTGGTCCGCGAACCAGGACGGTCGGCCTTTGAGCGTCGAATCGGACGCTTTCGGCTGGATACTCCTGAAGCCCACGCCGTCGGCCGCCACGCGCATCTCGCTTCAATACGGCGGGACGGCGGAACAGCGCGCAATGGCCGGCCTGAGCGTCATACTGTGGCTCGGAGCGCTAGCGTGGTGGATGACGCGCCGGCGAAGGGGGGAGGAGGGCGTCGATGATCCTGGATTGGAAGGAGCTCGCTGAATATTCCGACGGTGAGCGCGGCAAGTGGGTGGCCTGGCTGCGGCAGCATCCGGCCGCGGTGCTGGAAGTGCCTGTGCAGCCCGGGGGCCGGTTCCCCGCCGTGTGGGACCTCCTGGATCACGTCTTTCTGGTGGAAGCGCGCCATACGTGCCGCATTCTCGGCGAGCCTTTGCCGCAGTCGACCGGTATCGCCCGGGGTGACCTGCCGGGCCTGTTCGCGTACGCAGCGCAGGGCCGTGAAAAGCTCCGGTTCACCGCGATCGGGCTATCGCACGAAGAGCTGAGACGGATCCGCCAGTTCCCGTTTGGCGACGTAGTCTACTCGCTCTCGCCGCGTAAGCTGCTGTTTCACATTTTGCTCCACGAGACCCGGCATCTGGCGCAGATCGCCCTCGCTGTCCGGAACGCAGGCTATCCGCCGCCGGGAGAGCACGACCTGTTCTACTCGAACGCCCTTCAATGAAACCGGCCTTTTTACCCGCCAGCCGGGAGCAGAACCTGCGGTGTCTGCGCGAAGCCCCGCTCGACGTATTGATCGTGGGCGGCGGAATCAACGGCGCGGGAATCGCCCGCGACTTCGCCCTGCGCGCGAAGCGCAAGGGCATGGACCTGCGGATCGGCCTGGTGGAAAAGCGGCACTTCGCTTCCGGCACCAGCGGCAAGAATTCGCACCTTATCCACGGCGGACTGCGCTATCTCAAATACTTCGAGTTCAGCCTGGTGCAGGAAGCGCTGCATGAGCGCGCCGTCCTGCTTCGCATCGCCCCGCACCTCGTGGAGCCGCTACCGCTGCTGCTGCCCTTCTACGGCTGGTCGCAGCGCTTCCTCTACGGCAGTGGACTGTGGATGTACGATCTGCTCGCCGGTGCGCGCAACATCGGCCGCCATCGCATTCTCTCCCGGGAGGAAGTGGAGAAGGTGGAGCCGGGCCTCTCGCCCGAAGGGCTGGTCGCCGGCGCGTCGTTCTACGACTGCCGCGTGAACTCCTCGCGCCTGCTGCTGGAGAACATCTTCGATGCCGCGCGCGACGGCGCCATCGTGGCTAACTATGCGCAAGCGGAGTTGGAGCCCGGCGGCGCCGCCGTGATCCGCGACGCGCTGGGTGGGGAGAGTTTTCGAATAACCGCGCGCAAGATCATCGACGCCACCGGCCCGTGGGCGCGCGAGCCCGGCTTGCGCCTGGTACGGGGCTCCCACCTGGTGCTGCCGCGCCTGAACCGCGGCAACCATGCGCTGGCGTACTTCGAACCCTCTGGCCGCATCATTTTCGTGATTCCGTGGGGCGCGGCGCGCGATCTCTCGCTGGTCGGAACGACGGACGTCGACCACGACGCCGGCCCCGACCACGTCGCCATTTCGGCGGAAGAGACACGCTATCTGCTGGAAATCGCCGGCCGGCTCTTCCCGCAGGCCCTGGGCGTCGAGCCCATCGCGGCGTTCAGCTCGCTGCGTCCGCTGATCGCCGATAGCGCCGATTCGCCCACCGCCGTCAGCCGGGAGCACAAGATCTGGAACTCGGACGATGGCGTGTTGCACGTCTCAGGCGGGAAATACACCACCTACCGCGCCATGAGCGCGCAGGCCGTAGACCTGGCGATGCGTGAAGTGGCCCCGGAGCTGGAGGGCGCCTGCGCCACTGCCGAGGTCGCTCTGGGCGGCAATTCCCAGGAGAACTTCAGCGCCCTGATCGACGACGCTCCGCGGCTTGCCGAAAAACACGGCCTGGATTCGGGCCAGCTCTTTCCTGTACTGCGCGACTACGGCGTCGCTTCCGGAAGCCTGCTGGCTTTGCTGCCCGCGTCGGCGCCGGCCGGGCTGGGCCGCCTGGATCACGCCCGCTTGCTGCATGCCGTCCGCCATGAAATGGCCAGGCGGCTGACGGACCTGCTCTTCGTTTCCACCTATTGGGGCTACGAGCGCCGCTGGTGCGAGGAGGATCTGGCCTGGGTCGCGTCGGCGATGGCGGCCGAACTGGATTGGAGCCAGGCTCGCATCGCGGAGGAGATCGCCCTGGTGCGCAAGCTTACCGCCTGAGTGGCACAGCGCGCCTCCGCCGCAAACTGGTTTAGTTGACCCGGATGTGGCCTGGCTCTCAGCCTGCTGGGTCGAGACTCGTCTCGACCGGTTCGGATTCCAGACCAAACTTCGACGAGACCGTCAATGCCCGGACCGGGCATTCCTGGCAAGGGCAGATTTGTTGCGGTCCGCAAGAATTCTAACCTTTAGTGGTACACGGGTTCTCGCCCGTGGCCGCCAGCAGCGCCTTGTGGCCGCCGGGCGCGTCTGCGTCACATCCCCGGAAATAATCCCTTCTATCTCTTGCGGCTTGCGGAGGCTTTGCGGCATAGTAGAAAGCGACACACCGATGTAGAGCGAACCCAATCCGGCAGGACCGGCCACGGCGTCCGAGGGCGCGTTCGAACAGGTGTCGTCCCCGGGCGTTGGGCATGGCGGAGAGTTACCTCTTTCTGACGGAATTGGCGGGCCTGCCGGTCTTTGACCTGCGTGGCCGCCGTATTGGCCGTATCCGCGACGCAGCCATCGTCCCCCTGGTGGAAGCCGCTCGCATCGACCGCTTTCTTGTCGGCGGCGGCTGGTCCTGGCTCCAGGTCCGCTACGATCAGATCCGTTCCATCTCGCTCCAGGGAATCCACCTCCGCGACGAAAAGCTCACTCCCTATCACGACGACGAATATATGCTGCGGCTGGTCCGCGACCTTCTGGACCAGCAGATCATCGACGTGAACGGCCGCAAGGTGGTGCGGGTCAACGACGTCACCTTCGAGACGCGCCTGGTGGCCGACCCGGCTGGCGGAACGTACGACGAACTGCGTGTGCTGGAGGTGGACGTCGGCGTGCGCAGCATCTTCCGGCGACTGTTTCAGGGAGTGCTGCCCCCCACCTGGATCCGCCGCCTGCAGCGCCCGATTCCGCCGAAATCCATTCGCTGGGAGTTCTGCAACATTGTCGAGCCGGACCCGCAACGCCGACTCCGCCTGAACATCACGCATGCCCGGCTCGAAGACATTCACCCCGCCGACCTCGCCGACATCGTCGAGGAGCTGAGCCCGGAGAGCCGCGAAGCCATCTTCGAGACCCTCGACCGCGAAGTGGCCGCCGGCACGCTCTCCGAAATCGAACCAAGAATGCAGGCCAGCATCCTGGAATCGCTGGAGCCGGAGAAGGCCGCCGAGATCGTCGAGGAAATGGCGCCCGATCAGGCCGCCGACCTGCTGAGCGAATTGGAAGAGGAAACTTCCGAGGAGATCCTCGAAGAGATGGAGTCCGCTCCGGGGAGCGAGGTCCGCGAGTTGCTGGAATTCCGCGAGGATACCGCTGGCGGCATGATGAATACCGAATACCTGGCGCTGCCGGAGAACTCCGTGACCGCCGACGCCGTCTCCGCGATGCGGGGCAATGAGGACCTTCTGGAGAGCCTGAACACCGTCTTTTTGGTGGACTCGGAAGGCCGCCTGAAAGGCGCTGTGCCCGTGGCGCGCCTCTTTATCGCCGGCTCCGCAACGCCGCTGCGCAGCCTGGCCACCGATACCCTCATCAAAGTGGCGGTGGGCGAAAAGCAGAAGCGCGTCACTGAGACGTTCAACAAGTACAACATGCCCTCGCTGCCCGTGGTCGATGAAGAGGGACGCCTGGCGGGCGTAATCACCGCCGACGACGTGATCTCGGTGCTGCGGCAGAAATGACGGCGCTCCTTCAGCTCCTCCACCGCTTTCGCTACCGCATGGCGGTCTTCTTCGCCGTGCTCGGTCCCGGCTTCATCACCGCCGTGGTCGACAACGACGCGGGCGGCCTCATCACCTATTCGCAGGCCGGCGCGCGCTGGGGCTATCTGCCGCTGTGGACGCTGCTGCCGATCACGGTAGTGTTGATCGTCACCCAGGAGATGTGCTCGCGCATGGGCGCGGTTACGGGCAAAGGCCTGTCCGACCTGATTCGCGAAGAGTTCGGACTGCGCGTGACGTTCCTCGTGATGGCGCTGCTGGTGCTGGTGAACCTCACCAATATCATGGCCAACTTCGCCGGCATCGCCGGGTCGCTGGAACTATTTCGCATTCCCCGCCTCGTTTCCGTCCCGCTGGGCGCCGCCGCGGTTTGGCTGCTGATCGTAAAGGGCAACTACGCTAACGTTGAGAAGATTTTCCTCTTCGCCTGCGCCGTCTACATCACCTACATTATTTCCGGGGTGCTGGTGGAGCCGAACTGGAAGGAAGCGGCGATTTACAGCGTGCGCCCGGTGCTCATCCTGGACGGCAAATATATCGAGATGCTGATCGGAATGGTCGGCACAACCGTCGCGCCCTGGATGCAGTTTTATCTCCAGGCGGCGGTGGTGGAGAAAGGCATCAGCGCCAAGGACTACGCGGAGTCGCGTATCGAGGTGGTCGTCGGCTGCATCATGACGTCGGTGATCGCGTTCTTCATCATCGTGGCCTGTGCCGGCGCCATCTGGAAATTCAGTCCCAAGGATATCGCCGACGCCACAGAAGCCGCGCTTGGATTGAAGCCTTTCGGCCAGTACGCCTACCTGTTGTTTTCTATCGGTCTGTTCAACGCCTCTCTCTTCGCGGCCTGCATCCTGCCTTTGTCCACCGCGTTCTCGGTCTGTGAAGGCCTGGGCTTCGAATCGGGAGTGAACAAGCGGTTTGGCGAAGCGCCGATCTTCTATTGGCTATACACGCTGCTGATCGTCGTCGGCGCGGGAGTGGTCCTGATCCCCGGCTTTCCGCTGATTCGCATGATCCTGCTCTCCCAGGTGATCAACGGATTCCTGCTGCCGATTGTTCTGATCTTCATGATCCTGCTGATCAACAAGAAAGACCTGATGAAGGAATGGACCAACTCGCGCGGCTACAATGCCGTGGTGTGGCTGGCCGTGGTGGTGATGATCGGCCTGTCCCTGGCTCTGGCCGGCATCACCTTCCGCGGGTTGTGAAATGAGCGTGCCCCGGCGGGTGGCCGGCCCGCGGCTTGCTACACTGGCCTCTTGGATGAAGTGTTTCGGGAACCAGTGGTGCGCACGGGCACTGGCTGTTCTCCTGCTCGCCGGTCCGGGTTTTCCCCAGGATTCCGATCCACCCACCGCGTTCAGGCTGGCCGGCAAGGAGACCCTTCATTACACGGTGGAATGGCGTCTGATCACCGCGGGGAAGGCTCGCCTGGAAATGACGCCTTCCGGCAACGGATGGGCCAACCGCATCCATCTCGAGTCTGTGGGCTTGGTTTCCAAGCTGTTTAAGGTGACCACCGATTATTCGGCGCAATCCGACTCGCGTTTCTGTGCCGAATCGTCTCTGCTTACCACTCATGAATCCAGCCGCCACCGCGAGACTAAGGTAACCTTCGACCGTGAGCAGAAGAAGGCACACTACCTGGAGCGCGACCTGGCCGCGAATTCCGTCATCACTCATGAGGTGGACATCCCGCCTTGTGTGTACGACATCGCGGGCTCCCTGTTGCGGCTGCGGATGATCGCGCTCGATCCGGGAAAGACCGCTCAGATTCCGGTCAGCGACGGAAAGAAGAGTGTCATGGTTCGCGTCGACTGCCAGGAACGCGAATCGATCAAAACCGCGCGCGGACGCCAGAAGGTCATCCGCTACGAGGCTTTCCTGTTCAACAACGTGCTCTACCGCCGTCCGGCCCGGGTCTTTATCTGGCTGACCGACGATGCCAAACGGACCCCGGTTCAGATTCAAGTCAAAATGCAGATTCACATTGGCACCATCACCCTGCAATTGGAGAAGGAAGAATAAAATGCGTTCCTTACGGTTCGGTCTGATTTCATTCGCCGCGGTCGCGGCGGTGCTGGCTCAAGAGCCGTCCGCGGTTCTGAGTTCCGCCGACGCGGTGAAGCTTGCGATTCGTGCACAGCAGTTGATCGAGTCCACCGCGGCGGCGGTTCCGGGGCTCTCGCGCGCCTCCGCGCCGCTGGTGGAAAACGTCCGCCAGGCCACCACGCGGCTGGACCTGACGCCGGGCCACGCCGGCGCGACTTCCGACCTGCTGGCCGGCCTCCGCGCTTACCTCGCGCTGGCCGACGCCACGCCCAAGCCTTACCCGTTCCCCGACACCGCGTCCAAGCAATTCATCGAGCTTCGCGAAGGCGTCGACCGCTTCGGCACGCACTTTCGTGCTTTGCTCGACCAGAAGGAAGCCGCACTCCGCAACCCGGATCGCGACAACCTGCGACGCTATTCGGAAGCGAATTCGGTTGTGGACAAGCCCGCGCCGGGCCGCCCGCGCGTGATCTTCCTGGGCGACTCCATCACCGACGGCTGGCGTCTGAACGAATATTTCCCGGAGCGCGACTTCGTAAACCGTGGCATCAGCGGCCAGATCACTGGCGAGATGCTCGGCCGCATGAAGGCCGACGTGATCGACTTGAAGCCCGATGCCATGATCGTGCTCGCCGGCACGAACGATCTGGCCCGTGGCGTGTCCGCGGACGCGATCAAGAGCAACCTGACGATGATCGCGGACCTGGCCGAGTTTCACAAGATCAGGGTTCTGCTCGCGTCGATCCTGCCCGTCAGCGATTATCACAAGGACAAGAACCCCCGCTTTGAGATGACCCCGCGCCGTCCGCCGGAGAAGATCCGGGAGTTGAACGCGTGGATGCAGGCGCTGGCCAAACAGCGAGGGTTCACCTACGTGGACTACTACGCGGCTCTGGTGGACAGCGCCGGTTTCCTCAACGCGGAATACGCCGACGACGGCCTGCATCCGAACTCGGGCGGCTATCGCGTGATGGCGCCGGTGGCGCAGCAGGCGATCGACGGCGTGATCAAGCCGCCCAAAGCGGAGCCTCCGCCGAAGAAAAAGAAAAAAGGCTTCTTTGCGCCATAGTGGGCACTAAGGATGCGATGGATGCGATATTTGCTTCCCTGACCGTGAGTTCGGGTAACACTTACGTGGCATTGCCTTGGGCGTCTGGCGGTAATACCTCCATTCCTTCAGCGCTTCACGCGGCAGGAGCCGCAATGGCCAGCGAAATGCACTAGGGGGGGCGTGGAGCGAGTTGCACACATGCACCGAGTGGATCTGGCCGCGCTCTCCCAGTTCGTCCTACTCCAGATCTCGGACGTCGTCTCGACGATTCTGTTTCTGGTGTTGGGTGGTGGAGAAGCCAATCCGGTCGTCCTTTGGTCGATGCGGGCGGCCGGCAATCCCCTTACCGGATTATTGCTGGCCAAAGCTGCGCTCATTCCGCTGGTGGCTTATTCCATTTTTGCCCGAAGGCAGAAGCCGGTGCGCGTGGCCAATGTCGTTTTCGCTGGTCTGGTTTTGTGGAATCTGACAGCGATCCTCTTAAAGGTGTTGGCTCCAGCCTCATGATCCTGGCTCGGGCGGGATAAATCCTGTCCCACCCTAAATAAAATTTCATGCCCACCGCACCCGCCGCGAGCTCCCGCGAGCATCGCCCGCTACCCGTCCAGTTGTCGGAGGGCGTTGGAACCGGTTGTAGGAAACCGACCCCTCTCGCCCCAGTAGAATAGCAGTGACATGGTGAATCCCGCCGTTGGTCCCCAGCCGACGACCCGTGTGCGTTCCGTTGACGCCCTGCGTGGACTCGTGATGATCATCATGGCGCTCGATCACACCCGCGAGTTTTTTCATCAGGGAGCGATGTCCTTCCAGCCTGAAAATCTCGCTCGTACCACGACGGCCCTCTTCTTGACGCGTTGGATCACCCACATTTGCGCACCGGTCTTTATGTTCACCGCCGGCGTGGGAGCGTTCCTGTGGCTGCGCCGCGGCCGGACCACCGGCCAGTTATCGCAATTTCTCTGGAAACGCGGTCTCTGGCTGGTGGTATTGGAGCTTACCGCGCTGCGTTTCGCGGTGAATTTCAGTCTCGCCAACGGCGTGGTCCTGCTTTCAATTCTCTGGGCCCTGGGCTGGTCGATGGTAGCGCTCGGCTTTCTTGTGCGTGTCCCGAGGCCGGCTCTGGCCGTGCTCAGCATTGGCGTGATCGCGTTGCACAACCTGGCGGACTCAATCCAGGCGAGCCAGTTCGGCGCCGCGGCATGGGCCTGGAACATCCTCCATCAGCCCGGCTTCTTTCGCGTGGGTGAGGTCGGCGTTCTGGCCGCCTACCCGCTGGTGCCCTGGATCGCAGTAATGGCCGCCGGCTACTGCTTCGGGCCGATCATAACAATGGACTCGTCACAGCGCCGGCGGTGGATGGTTCGCATCGGGCTTGGTTTGACTCTCGCCTTTTTTATCATCCGCGGAATCAATTTTTACGGAGATCCCGTTCGCTGGTCGGATCAAGTGCCCGGCATGACGGCGCTTTCGTTCCTGAGGTGCACCAAGTATCCTCCCTCCCTCGATTTTCTGCTGATGACCCTTGGCCCGGCCTTGCTGCTCATGGCATGGCTGGACCGGCATGAGTTTACGAAGATCAACCCGCTGATCGTATTCGGAAGAGTGCCCCTCTTTTACTTCCTGGCGCACTTCTACATCCTCCATGCACTGACGTTTCCATTTGCTCTCATTCGATACGGCCAAGCGGCGTTTCTGCTGAATCCGGCGCCCTCGATGGGTGGACCCGCGAACCTCTTTCCCCCGGGCTACGGCTACCCGCTCTGGGTTGTGTACGCGGTGTGGGTTTCGGTGGTCGTGCTGCTCTATCCAATCTGCCTTTGGTTTGCGAGGCTGAAGGAACGTAGAAGCGACTGGTGGCTGAGTTATCTTTGAACGCCCTTGTCCGTCTGCCTGTTCCGAGCGTCAGGCCTCGCCCTGCAAACCCGTAGGACAAAGTTTAGCGTGGTGGAAAACGTTGGACGTCGTAGCCGATGGCTTTGGCACGGCGAGTGCCCGGTGTTTGAACCACCAATCAATGGTGCATTGACGCGTTGAACGCTGCGGCACGAAGCCCGGGCTTTCCCAAACGGGGCGTCCGTTCAATGGGTGGTAAGTTGTGATTGTGAAGCTCACCATTGAGCTCGACCGCGAGGCCGATGGTCGCTGGATCGCGGAAGTGCCTGAATTGAACGTCCTCCTGTACGGAGACTCGAAGCAGGATGCGATTCAACGGGCTCAATTGGCTGCGCATGAGATTGTTCTCGACCGTATTGCTCACGGCGAATTGCCTCCCGATTCGGCGAATACCGTATTCGACATCGCCGCCGCATGAGCCTTTGGCCTTCGGCTAAGGCGCGGCGAGTGTTCGCCGCTCCTAAAGCGGATCGGGTGGCATCATGACCGCACGGTGGGCTCGCACAAGATCATGAAGAAGGACGGATGGCCCGCCTATGCCATTCTCTTTCCACGATTCTGAGGAGCTTGGACCCGCCATCCTTGCGAAGATTTCAAAAAAGACGGGCCTCCAAACTAAGGATCTCTGAAGATGCGTCCCGGCCTTTCGGAAGGCAGCGACGCAGCACGGACCGGCACCCTCTGCACTGCCGGCTCTAGAAAGCTGACGGGCTTGCCTAAAACAAAAACTTCAGCCCCAACTGCACCCGCCGTGGACTCTGAGCCGACTGGATGCGGCCGAACGTCGGCGAGCCCACGAAGTTATCCGGCAAGTCGAAGTTCGCGCGGTCGAACAAATTGAATGCCTCCACGCGGAACTGCATGTTCAACCGCTCGCTGACGAACGTATCCTTCACCAGCGACGCGTTGAACGCCGCATATCCCGGACCTTCCACCACGTTCCTCCCGGCGTTGCCGAAGCTGCCGTAGGGCGGCACGGCAAATGCCGACGTGTTGAACCAGCGGTCGATGGTGGGATTGTCCAGCTTTGCCTTGCCGGTCACGTTCGGACGGTCATTGGCTCCAAAGCCCAGAATCGAACGCCCCGTATTGCTATTGTCCAGATCCGACAGCAGCGCGACCGTAAACGGCCGGCCGCTTTGCAGCGTCAGAATCCCGTGTGTCTGCCAGCCGCCCCACAAGCGATTGCCCTTCGCCATAGGTAAATCGTACGAATACGCCACACTCAGCCGGTGCGCCAGGTCGAATCCTGACCGCCCCCGCTCGGCGCGCACGTTGTAGCTGTTCTGCGGATAGCTGGGATCTCCGGCCGAAGGGAAGAAGCTGGAAGCATCGTCAATCGATTTCGACCACGTATAGGCGCCCAGCGCCGTCAGCCCGCCGCGCAGCCGCTGCTCAAAGCGCGCCTGCAGGCTGTGGTAGTTCGAATTACCGCGCGATTCGATGGCATTGATGTCATCGAAGAACGGGACCGGGCGCGGATTGAACGGAAGCGCGCTCGGCGCGGGCTGGTTGATGTCGCGCCCGCTCAACAGGTGCGTGCCTTTCGATCCCACGTACCCCACTTCCACCACGCGGCCCGCGCCCAGTGCCTGCTGCACGGTAAAGTCCCAGTGCTGCACGTACGCCGTCCGCAGGTCGCGCTGGAAGGTCAGCGCCGATGACGGAACCGGGATCGGGAAGTTGGCGGGGAACGGATCGTGCAGCAGTACCACGATCGGAGGCAGCGAGAAATAGAGCTTGAAATTGTAGTACGGCGCGCTGAAGTAGAGACCTTCGCTCGGCGCCAGCGCGGACTGGTCGTAGTAGACCCCGTAGCCGCCGCGCACCACCGTCCCGCCGCGCCCCGGCGTGTACGCGAACCCGACGCGCGGACCGAAGTTGTTGCCATCGGAGTTATAGCCGGCGCGCGGCATCCCGTTCGTGCCCACCGGGATCAGTGCCTGCCGCGCCGGATCGTATACATTGGCTCGGTCCTGAGCATCCACTCCCGGCGTGTTGTATTCGTAGCGCAGCCCGAACGAGAGCGAAAGGTCCCGCCGCACCCGCCACGTATCCTGCGCGAAGAAATTGTAGCTGCGCGTCCGCAGATGCTGCGGATTGTCCAGCTTGGCCACGCCCGACACGGACACCAGCCCCTGCATCATCTCCGCCAGCGCGTTGCCTGACTGCCCGAGAAAATTGATGAAGCCGCGCGACTGCACGTCGCGGTACGCGTTCTGCTGCAACAGCCGGAAATCAAAGCCGAATTTGATCAGGTGCGCGCCGCGCGTCCAGGAGGCTTGGTCCAGCGCCTGGTATGAGGTCGTCGCCGAATGCTGTGGATTGTTGTACTCGTCGCCCAGAGGCGAATAGCCGGTGATGGTGATCAGGCTCAGGCCCCAGTCGCGCGGGTTCGACGAGGTCTCGGGCAGCCCGATGGAGCGGTTGATGCTGGTTCCCTGGTTCTGGTGGAAGGAGCCCAGCGCCACGCGGTTCACCGCAACTCGGACCTCATTCAGAAACGCCGGCGTGAAGGTGTGCGTTTCCCCGATCATCGCGTTCTGCGCCCGGCGCGGAATGTTAGTGCCGAAACCGGGAACCAGCGAGAATCCGGAACCGGAGAACGGATCGAACAGGTCGCGGTCGGCGAAGCTGTAGCGCGCCATCAGTGCGGAGGAGCGGGCCAGCGAATGATCCAGCCGCAGATCGAACCGATCGTCGCGGTCGCGCAGCGTCGGCGAGGAAACATAATTCTGCTGTGGCGTGGAGCGGTTGGGCAGAGGATAGAGCGAGGCGATGCCCAGCGCGATGGGGTGCAGCCTCTCCCGCGGAATCACATTGCCGGGAAACGGCTGCTGCGCAAAGAGGTCGAAAACCGGGCGCGGGCTCTCCGAAAAATCACCCACCCGCTCCTTCGCCGTCGGCACGTTGGTGACCCGCGTTATGCCTTCGCGCACGCGGCGTCCTTCGTAATCCCCAAACAGGAAAGTGCGGTCCTTACGAACCGGCCCGCCCAGCGACGCGCCGAACTGGTTGCGCTGGTACTTCGGCTTCGCTTCCGAGGCGGGCGCGAAATAGTTGCGCTGGTCCATCGCCGCGTTGCGGAAGAACTCGAACGCCGAGCCGTGCAACTGGTTGGTGCCCGACTTCGTGACCACGTTCACCTGCCCCCCGGCATTGCGGCCGAACGAAGCGTCGTAGTTCGAGGTGAGCACTTCGAACTCCCGTACGCCGTCCACCGGGGAAGTTACCGCGACGCCGTTGAGCTTCGGATCGCCGTTATAAACGCCGTCCAGCAGGAAATTGTTCGCGTCCTCGCGGGCGCCGTTGATGTGCAGCGCCAGGTCGCCGCGCACCGAACCCGCCGAGCCCTGAGCCGCGGGCGCCGACCCGGGAGCCAGTAGGCTTAACTCCACGAAATTACGCCCGTCCAGCGGCAGCCCGCGGACCTGCCGGTTGTCGATCAGCGTGGAGAGCGAGGACGACTCGGTTTTCAGCAAAGGAGACGCGGCCGTCACTTCCACGGTTTCCATTCCCGGACTGGGAAGAACCACGTCCAGCCGGATCTCCTGGTTCACGCCCAGTTCCAGGTCGCGGGAATATCTCGGATAGCCGGCGGCCGACGCTTCCACCTGGTACGCGCCCGCAGGCAGCGCGGGAAGCGCGAAGTAGCCCTGCCGGTCGGCGATGGCGGTGCGCGTGCGCGCCGTATCTTTCGAGGTAACCGTGATCCGCGCAGCTTTGACCGGCGACTGGGCGGCGTCGACGACTCTGCCGCCAATCGACCCGTTCAGCGTCTGAGCGCCCAAGGGGAGAGACACAATGATCGCGAACAAGATCAGCTTAGGATTCACGCAAGCCCTAGTAGGAACTATCTCTCTACCTACTATAGACGACGACTCACGGCCTGGAGGCGGCCCGATCCTTCCGCGTACTTTACGGCTCGATCGTCAGATGCCGCACCCACACCAGCTCGCACGCGCCCGCGCCTGAATCCTCGCGGCTGGTCGAGCTCCTCCACCGGAACCCATCCTTGCCCGCGACCTCCACCAGATAGCCGTCCAGCAGGATCACATCCCGCGGACGCACTGACTTCACAGCTTTGCGCGTCGCTCCATCCGCCGGAATAATGTGCAGGTTGGCCACATGCGAGCTCAGTTCGCGGAACGGAATCGGCGGAGGATATTGCTTCCCACGCATATAAAGAAACCGCCCGCTTTGGCTCAGGCCGAACTGCTCGATAATGGCCGGATCGGACATCGGCCCCCACCCCACCGCGAAATCCACCGGTGACAAATCCGCGCTGCGGTCGAACCAGTAAGGAGAGACTCCCAGGACCAGTGCGCGAAGGCTGAAGTCCGCCAGGGCGCTCACGCGATAGTCCTTCACCTCCCAGCCCGGCAGAGCGATCAGGACTTGCGACGGCTCGCCGGAAACAATGGGACCCGGCGGACGCTTCGGCTTTCCGCAAGCCGCCAGCACGCAAAGCCCAACCAGGACACGCCCAACCAGGACACGCATCCGCACCCGCCCATTGTAGGGCAAGCGGAGTGAAACCCGGCGCTCAGGCCGGCCAGCCCTCTTCCTCAAAGAACGGCATGGACGCAGCCTCAGGATTGCGCATTTCGACGGCCAGTACCGCCACGCCGACGTTCCCTTTGTAGAGGCTGTAAGGCGGCCCGTCTTCCCCCTTTTGGAGGGCGGCCGCTCCGAGTTCAGCCGCCCGCAGCGCAAGCTCCTCCGCCTGGTCCCGCCACTTCCGCTCGCCGGTGTGACGATAGAGCGCCAGTTGGCTGTACGCCTGTCCGGCCCAGCCGCAGCACAAGGCGTGCCCGGCGCCGCTCGAAGCGTATGCCTCCGATGCCGCGCGCTCCGCCAGCTCCAGGTAGCGCTGCTTCCCAAAGACGCGGTGAGCCAAGGTCCAGAGGTGCGCGTACCCTACGCTGTCGTTGCACCACCCGGACATGTAGAGGACGCGCATCTTGACCTGCACCGGCCATCGTGCGCCGCGCCGCGTCGGCTCGGCGAGATCCGCCAACTCGTCCAGCCTCGGCTCCACCATCGCCGGCAGCGACGACCCCGCTGTGCGCGACCAGCGCATCGCTCCATACAATAAGCCCCGCCCATCCATGCGCCAGGCCGAGGTAGCCAACCCGGGAGCTGCCCCGTAGCGCGCCCTCGGACTCCAACTCCCGCCAGATGCCGGCCGACACCTCGTTGCCGTGACTCACCAGCGCCTCGGGTTTGGCTGGAGCCGTCGCGTCCAGCAGAAGCGAGAGAGTCAGCAGCACGCTCGATCGCCCTAGCGTGAGATCCAGATTGTCCGTCCGTCCGGAACTCAGCTCCACGAATCGCGCCATCGATTGGTCCAGCGCGCCCGCATCGCCGCGGGCCTGGGCCAGAAACGCCTGGACCGCCGCCACGCCGCTGGCCGTATGAAAAGGAGAGATGCGGCCCACCGTTTCCGGCGTGATCTGGACGTCGTCGTTGTAGAACGCGTTATCTTCGTCCAGCCGCGTCGCCGCGTGCTCCGCCCACAAATCCGCCAGCGCCAGCACCCCGCCATCGTCCCGGGCACGCGCGATGCGGTGCAAGGCGTAGGCGATTCCGGCCGCGCCATAGGTCACCGAAATCGCCGGCGATCCCGGACCCTTGTAGGCGAACGGCGCGGAGGGATCCGCTACCTGCGCCAGTACGCCGTCGACGAACCGCTCGAACTCGCCGCTGGACGCCCGCGCCACGGGCTTCGACGCTTCCGCCTCGGCCGCCGCCTCGCGAAACGCTCGGGCGAAATCCGCCGTGCCGTCAAATCGTCGCGCCGGGTCCTTCTCCAGCGCGCGAAACAACGCGTCCTGTATTTCCCCCTGCACTTTGGCGCTCCGCCGCTCTAGCGGCAGCGGAGCCTCCTCGGCGATCTGCCGCAACATTTCATCGCGCTCAAAAGTGAAATCGGCGTAGTGGGCGCCGCTGATCAGGTAGTAAAGCAAAGCGCCCAGTGCGTACTGTTCTCCGCGCAGACTGGATTTGGGAATCCGCTCCCGCGCAAGCACCGCTCGTGCGTACTCCGGCTCGAAGAAAAAGCCCATCCCGGCCCGCGGCGCAGCCCCGGCGTCCGGAGCGTCGATGCGCGCTACCCCGAAGTCGATGATGCGCGCCGTCCCGTCCGGCAGCAGCAGCAGGTTGCGCGGATGGATGTCGGAGTGAACTACCTGCTGGCCGTGCAGCGCCGTGTAAGCGTCTAGAATCGCCGCGCAGACCGCCAGCAGCTCCGAGTCCGAACCGGTTGGCAGCCCGGCAGCGGCTGATGAGCTCCTGTGGAGATCCTCCAGGCCAATCCCTTGGTTTTGAGTTTGAGCAGCCAGTTGCGGTCCCGTATATTGCGGCGTGTTCTGGACGATGGTTGGCGTGGGGTCTCCCGAGCCGCCAGGGCACGTCGTTGGCGTAAACGTGATTGTCTGGCTCTGGAACGTGCATTGCGAAGGCGCCACCAGCGAACAACCCAAGTTGCACGAGAAGTGAATCGTGCAGTTGTAGTGGCAGTAGCTGGGGTGGAAGAAACTACAAACCCCGCAGGCCACCAGCGAATGCTGGGGACATGACAGGGAGGTAACGTCGATCATCAGGTTCCTTTACCTTGAAAGGCGCCAGGGGGGTCCTGGGCCGGAGGCCAAATGCCACGAAACGCAAAATTTGTAAACATCTTCGCCATCTTGCAAAATTTCTCGCGTTTGGTAATGCAGGAGGATGCCGCTCCCCGAGAGCCAGCTCAATTTCGCGCAGGCCGCCCAGACGTCCCGGCTCGGCTTGACTCGCCGGAATGAACAAGGAAACCAGCGGTTCCTACTTGCTACACTAAAAATGCCCGTGTCATCCCCCGGTTCCCACGACGTGACCCAACTGTTGGTCGACTGGAGTAAAGGCAATCAGAAGGCTCTGGACGACCTGCTTCCGCTCGTCTATCAGGAATTGAAGCGGCTCGCCTCTCGATACCTGCGGCGGGAGCGCTCCAATCACACCCTGCAATCGACGGCCCTGGTGCACGAGGCCTTCCTCCGCCTGATCGATCAGAACCGTATCCAGTGGCAGAACCGCGCGCACTTCTTTGGAGTCGCTGCACAGATGATCCGCCGCATCCTGGTCGATTACGCCCGCGCGGCAAAAACCGCCAAGCGCGGCGCCGACGCCCCGCGCCTTTCGCTCGACGAAGCCCTCGCCGCCGGCGCCGCGCCCGACCTCGACCTGGTGGCGCTTGACGAATCGCTCCAGAAACTGACTTCGATCGACCCGCAGCAGGCGCGCATCGTCGAGCTGCGCTACTTCGGCGGCCTCTCCATTGAGGAAACCGCCGAAGTAGTTGGCGTATCTCCGGCCACCGTCAAACGCGAGTGGGCGATGGCCAAAGCCTGGCTCTTTAAGAATCTGGCGTCCCCCGGCGCCGTACCGATACCGGCAGAGTGAATCCCGAACGCTGGCAGCAGGTCAAGCTTGTATTTCACGCGACGCTCGATCTCGAGCCCGCGGAGAGAAACGCCTACCTCTCTGAAGCCTGCTCCTCCGACGACGATTTGCGCACCGAAGTGGAAGCCCTGCTGGCCTCCAGCGACCAGGCCGAAGATTTCATCGAGCGCCCGGCCATGGAGCTCGAAAATCACGCCGCCAGCGTCGTTGGCTGCAAAATCGGCCCCTACCGCGTCATTGAGCTGATCGGCGAAGGCGGCATGGGCGCCGTCTACCGTTCCGTCCGTGAGGACGACGAGTTCCACCAGCAGGTAGCCATCAAGCTGGTCAAGCGCGGCATGGATACCGACTTCGTGCTCCGCCGTTTCCGCACCGAGCGTCAGATTCTCGCCCGCCTCAATCACCCCAACATCGCCCGCCTCCTCGACGGTGGCGTCACCGGCGACGGCCTTCCCTACTTCGTCATGGAGTACCTGCCCGGCACTCCCATCAACGAATACTGCGAACAGCATTTTCTCCCCGTGGAGGACCGCCTCCGCCTTTTCCTCCCCGTCTGCGACGCGGTCCTGTACGCGCATCAGAACCTGGTGGTTCACCGCGATCTGAAAGCCACCAACATCCTGGTCACGCCCGACGGCGTCCCCAAGCTGCTCGACTTCGGCATCGCCAAGCTGCTCGACCGCGGCGACGCCACCGTCACCCTGGTGCGCATGATGACGCCCGATTACTCCAGCCCGGAGCAGATCCGCGGCCAGACCATCACCACCGGCAGTGATGTCTACTCCCTCGGCGTGCTTCTGTTCGAGATCGCCACCGGGCAGCGTCCCTTCCACCTCGCCGGCCTTCCGCCCGAACAGGTCGCGCGCGTCATCGAGGAGCAGGACCCGCCCAAACCCAGCTCGCTCAGAAAGCTTCCTTCCGAGCTCGACAACATCATCCTCAAGGCGATGCACAAAGAGCCGCGGATGCGCTACGCCTCGGTCGAGCACTTGGCCGAGGATCTGCGCCGCCACCTGGAAGGCCGCACCGTCAACGCCCGCCCGGCCACTTTCGGATACCGCGCCGCGAAGTTCATCCGCCGCAACCGTGCCGGCGTCATCGCCGGGTCCGCCGCGGGCCTGGCCCTGCTGATCGGCCTTGGCGCCACCGTGTGGCAGTTCAGCGTGGCTCGCGCTGAGCGCGATTCCGCTGAGCGCCGCTTCTACGAAATCCGCGACTTGGCCAATTCGTTTCTGTTTGAAATTGACGGATCGCTGGTCAACGTTCCGGGAACCACCCGCGCCCGCGAGCTGCTTGTAAAGCGCGTCGTCCAGTACCTCGACATGCTGGCCAAAGACTCCGACGACTCCTCGCTGCGGCGTGAGTTGGCTGTCGCCCTCGAAAAGCAGGGGGAAGTGCAAGGTAGCAATCGCAATGCTAATGTCGGCGACGCCCAGGCCTCGCTCGCCAGTTATGAACGCTCCCTGCGCATCTACGAAAGCCTCGCCGCGCGTGATCCGCGAAGTCTCCTCGTGCAGAGCGACCTCGCCCGCGCCCACACTAGCGTCAGCGACGCGCTGGTCAATCTCGGACACTTCAAGCAGGCGCTCGAACACAATCGCACCGCTCTCTCCCTCCGCGAGTCGATTCTGGCCACGGTCCCTTCCGACCCTAGCGCGCGCCGCGAGCTCGCCGCCGCCCTGCGCGACCTCGGCTCGGCCCTGTCAAACGTCGGCGACTGGGGCGGCACCTTCGAGAACCGGCACAAGTCGTACGAGATCCTGAAAGACCTGGAGCGCAGCGATCCCTATAACCCGGCCACCCGCCGCTCCCTCGCCATCGCCGCAAAGCGCATGGGGCGCATCCTGGTCCATGAGAAGCATCTTGCCGCTGCTCTTCCCTATTACCGCGAGGCGCTCGCTCTCGAAACCGACGAGACCGCCCAGAATCCCGGCAATTCCGTGGTCAGCATGAACCTCTCGTTCACCCATCAGGACATGGGCAACGCCATGTTCGAGATGCAGAACTTTCCCGCTGCGCTCGAAAGCTTTCAAAAGGCCGAGGAGATCCGCCGGGAACTGGCTGCCGCCGACCCCCGCGACGCCCGCTCGTCGAGCACCCTCTCCACCACCTGCATCCGGCTCGGCCAGACCTTGCTGAAGCTACGCCGCGCCGGTGATGGCCTCAATTACCTCCGTGAAGCGCTCAAAATCCGCGAAGCGCTGGCCACCGTCGACGCCGTAAGCGCCGGCGCGCGCGGAGAACTGGCTGAGGCCCACGCCGCCCTGGGCGATGCGTATCAGGAGCTTGCCCAGTCCGCCACCGCGAAATCTCACTACGAGCGCGCCCTTCCCATCTACCTTGAGTTACAAAACCAGGGCCGCCTGAATGCGTCCCTGGCCGGTGAGCCGGAGCGCATCGCCCGCCAGTTGGGCAAATAAATTTTGCCTGGCCCGGTCATTATTAAACTGCGCCGTGGACTTCGTTCCCCGGCGTTTGCAGATTTCGCATGAAAATCACCTCTATCGAAACCATCCGCCTCTCCCGCGGCACCGTCCATGCCGGACCCGTCCAGTGGCTTTGGGTCCGGATACACGCCGACGCAGGGCCTCGGAGAAACCTATCCGCATCCCGAGGCCGAAGAGGCCGTCGTCCAGCGGTCCCTCGCCCCCGTCCTTCTGGGCCGCGACCCGCTGGCCATCGACCGTCTCTGGGCCGGTATGTTCCAGGCTGTTTCCTATTCCGGCTGATGCGGAGCCGAGATGAGGGCCATCAGCGCGGTGGACATCGCCCTTTGGGATCTCGCCGGCAAGTCGATCTCATCGATTTCCACACCGAGCCCGTACTCCTGGCGCGCGAATTGGCCGCCACCGGGATTCGCGCCATGAAAATCTGGCCCTTCGATCCCATCGCCAGACAGACCGGCCGGCAGTGGATCACACCAGAGCTGATTCGCCAAGGCGTCGAACCGCTGCGCCTCATCCGCGAAGCGATGGGCGACTTAATGGAAGTGGCAATGGAGTTCCACGGTTTCTGGAATCTCCCCTCCGCGATCCAGATCGCCCAGGCGCTGGAGCCCTACCAGCCGCTATGGCTGGAGGAGATGGTACCCCAGGATAATCCGGCCATACCGGGAATTGGCTCACTCGACGCGGCTGCCGCTGTGAGTAAGCGAACGGCTCGTGACCCGCTGGGGCTTTCGGGAGCTCCTGGAAAACCGTGCCGCGCGCATCGTCATGCCAGACCTCTCTTGGTGCGGCGGTCTGTCTGAAGCGCGTAAGATCTGCACGATGGCGGAAGTGCATTATTTACCCATAGCCCCACATAACTGTGGGGGTTCGGTCCTCCACGCGGCCACCCTGCATTATGCCTTGAACGTCCCTAACTTATACATAATGGAGAGTGTGCGGCGCCACTACGAGCAGGACCACGAAGGCATTCTGTACAAGAGACTCGCGCCAGTGGGAGGCGAGTTTGATTTTCCGCCCGGTCCAGGATTGGGCGTTGAATTGCTAGAAGAGGTTTTCACTCAACCGGATATAGCTCTGCGCCGTTCACCGGCGTAAAACGGGGGGCCCGCCAGGAGAGGGGGCACTAGGTAATACTCTTAGACCTAGGAACCGGATTACAGTACTTGCGTAACCGTTCTAAGGGAATTGTATCCTGGACTATTAGCTGGCAAATATCCTAGCATTATAGAGCAAAGGGACTAGTGTCCGACATGTACTGTCTGCACTGCGGGAAGAAATTAGCGATCTTCCGAAAATCGTCGGGCGGAGATTTCTGCAATGCGGAGCATCGCGATCTCTACGCTGCCCGGCAAGGTGCCGACGGTTTGGCCCGTTTGATTGAAGCCAAGAGAACTTTGGATACCAGGGAAGCTCGCCCGCCGGACCCCCCTTCACGGTTGCCCGAACCCCCGGAAATGGAGGCCGAGGTGAAAGACACCAAGGTCGTGGAGGTAAAAGCTGGTGCCGCGAAGGGTGGCCCGGCAAAATCGGGTATCGCAAAACCGGGTCCCGCGAAGGGTGCCGCGAGGCCGGTTTCCGCGAAAGCAGGTTCGGTCAACGCTGTTGCTCCACAAGTGGGTCTCGAGCCGGTGGGCCCTGATCCGGTGGGCCTCGATCCGGTGGGCCGTGATCAAGTGAGACCCGGCCAGGCAAATGTTCAGCAGGTGAGCGCAGAACGGCTAAGCGTAGGCCTTGTGAGTTTTGCGCAAGTGGGTCCCGTGCCGGCGAGCCCGGCAAACGCGGTCGCCGCGCAGATGGGTGCCGCGTCAGTCGGCCTCATGAGACTGGCCCCCGCGCAAATGGCTCTCGCTCACGCGGCTTCAGGCGGGCATTCTGAAGCCCTTCCCGTGGATTCGCTGACGGGCATTTCGCAGCAGAACGAATTTCTCACCGAGCCGATCCGGCCGGCCTATCGCACCAGCCGGTGCCGGCGCGGAACCCAGGAATTGCTCCTGGAAACCGGGGGTGCTCGCCGCCCGGCAATGATTTTCGGCAAGTCCCGCCCGGCGTCCCCGGCCTTGGCGTGCGGTGCCCCGGCGCTAGCTCGCGCGAACGGTCAGGGTGTGGCCGCCATCGGCCCCGCCGACCATCTGGAGGACACTGAGCCTCTGTCGTTTTCCGCTACGGCTTTATTTGGACCGCCCCTTCCCGGGCACACTCTGAAGCTTCACGCAGCTGGGTTGCTGGCGCCTTGGTCCACGGCGGCGTCCGAAGAAGGGTTGGATCTGGCGCTATCCCCGATGGTGGCGGCGGCTTGGGCTCGCGATCGCGAAGTCGAGCCGATTCCCGCCCCCTACGAATTCGATTTTGCCATTCAGATCTGCTGGCCTGCTCTACGCATGAAGCCGGATTTGGGCTTCGATCTTCCGGTGGTCGAACAGCCCGAGGCCCAACTCCCCGTGGCCGAGCCCGAGCCCGCCGAAGCCTGGCGCTCCCTTGAGCCGGATCCTGCTCAGGACGAACCGGAACCGGAAGTCGAAAGCTGGATCCCGTTCTATGTGCCCACGCCGAATCAAATCTCGGCCCGGCAACTGAGGCTGCGGGAAGAGGAATTTCTCGAGCCGCTCGAAGTTCAGACCGAGCTCGCCCCCATATCGGACGAGCCCGAAGAACCCAAATACTCCTTCGGCCAGAAGGCGCCCAAGCACAGCCGCTGGGACGACGATTACTACGAAGCCGATACCATCGTGCGGCCGGGTGGCCAGCCCGCGCCCTATCTGTTCCGGCTGCCTTCGGCTCCGGTGATTTTCGGCGCCGTGGCAAGCATGTTCCTGGTTCTGTCCGGCGTTGCCCTGTTTTCCGTTCCCAAGAGCTCCAGCGGCCTGCCTTCCCTACGGATCGAATCGCTCCGTTCGGCGTTGCGCTCGCGCGCCGCCCTGCGGCTCGACGAAGATTTCCGCGGCGGCCTCGCCGAATGGCAGGGTCCCGCCAATTGGTCCAAGGACTGGTCCTATGATCAGGCTGGCTTCCTCCGTCCGGGACGTCTCGGCCTCTGGAGCAAGTCCATGGAATTGAGCGATTACAAGGTCGAATTCCTCGGCCAGATCGAGCGCAAGTCTATCGGTTGGGTTTTCCGCGCCAACGATCCCGGCAATTTTTACGCCGCCAAAATCATGCTCTCCAAGCCCGGACCCCTGCCCTCCGCCAACCTGGTGCACTTTACCGTCACCAACGGGAAGCCGGGACCGCGTATCAGCGTCCCCATCCCCTTCCAAGTCCGCAATGACACCATCTACCAGGTGCAGATGGAAGTCAAGAACAACCAGTTCGCCACCCGCGTCAATGGACGGCTGGTCGACTTTTGGTCCGATAACCAGTTCCGCAAAGGTGGAGTGGGCTTCCTTTCCGATCCCGGCGAACTCGCTCGCGTGCGCTGGCTCCGCGTCTCTAATCGCGACGACGTCGTCGGCCGGATTTGTTCTTTCCTCACCGCCGGTAGCTGGACCCCGAATCCGGACGTACTAAGTGCTACCGCCTACGTTGACCTCCTGGACCCTAGCCTATAGAACCACTTTGTAAGGCATAGAATAACTGGCGCGCCGCGCGGTTGTCACTTAAGATTTAAGCTAGGACGATCATCGGCCCGTACTATGATTTGCCTGCTCTGCGGTGCCAAGGTACCGTTTTTTCGACGGCTCTCCGATCCCGAGTACTGCTCGGACGCTCATCGCTCCGAACACGAACGCGATATGGCGGAGCAGGCCCTTGCGCGTCTGACGCGAAAGCCGATTCCCGCGAAATTTGCCGAGAGCCCCAAGGAACCTGAAGTAGAGCTTCGTCCCCTGATTATCCCCCCGCTTACCGTCCTTACCGAAGACCTCCAGAGGGAGCCGGGAGAATTCGGATCGCGCACTTCCGGATTCCTGGTCCGTCCGCCCGCGGCCCACAGCCAGCTCTGGGATTTCCTCTCCGACGCGGACAATATCGCCTGGACCGCCGCGCTGCACATTCCCAGTTTCTTCGGCGCCAGAACCTTCACCGGGCTTCGCATCGCCGGAAGGCAGGGAGCGATTTCCGCTCTTGCCGGGAACCCTCCCGGCCCGCGAGAGGCGAGCGTTGATCCCCTCTGGCGCCGTGGTGCGAGCCGGCCTTTGGTCCTGCGCATCGGCCCCGCCCCACAGTTGATCGGGCCGGGATTCTATCCCAAAGAAGCCGGGTGGCAGAAGTTGTTGCGGTATCAGGCGCCGTTCGAGGCCGGAGTTGGCGTCCGGGTTTCCGCCGCCGAGCCGCGCTTCGGCGTCCTGCTGCCGCTGATTCGCCGGGCAACCGATGCCAGCCGCGTGACGGCCGGTCTCGCCCCACGAGCCAGGCAATTTCTGGAAGGTGTCCTTCAACCCCTCCCTCTCGCCGGCGCTCTGAAGGTGGATGCCTCCACGCTCCGCCTGGGACTGGCCCGTGTCGAACGAGTAAAATTCACCGCCTTGATCAGCCTGCCGCACGCGCTTCCCGAAGCTGGGTTCGCCGATCTGGTAAAGCCCGCCTCCGTTGCGGTGATGCGGCCGCATACCTCTGTTCCCCGCTTCCGCGGCGCGCCGCTGATTCACGGCCGCGGCCGGACCTTCGCCGCCGGGCAGCCCAGGCTGGCCGTGGCGGCGTTCACCACTCTGGAGGCGGCCTGCGCCATGATCGCTCCCGCTAGGGCACAGGTGTCTACCGGCAATGCGCTCCTTACCGCCCCGCCGCCCGTGCTCCCATCCTTCGCCGCCACCGTGGCCCAGCCGCGCCGGATGTCGGTGGCCACCCTGGAGTCGATGATTCCTGTGACGTCCGGGCCTCCCGCCGCGGTTCCTCTGAATGGCGCGGCCCCGCTGGCCTTCTGCTGGAGCGCGGCGCACCCGCCCGCCCGGCTTTCCACTTCCGTCCCGGCCATGGCCATGGTCGGCGTGGTGGGCCGCGAGAAACCAAGTCCGGTTTACGCGCCGGCCCGGCCGCGCCGCTCCAGTGCGGTACCCAGGCCGTTCCGGGTTTCGATCCGGTTGGGAGAATTCCACGTTTCGGTTCTCGAGCCCGGACACCCTTCAGAAACGGCTCCCGCTGCCTATCGTCCGGCCGCCCTTGACCCGGAAAAGCCCAAGCGCCGCGCCAAAGTCGTGGAACGAGAGCCTGAGCCCGTGGTGAAAGTAGCCGATCGGGCCGAAACGGATCTGCGGCGCAAGCTGGCGGCCGAAGCCGTTCATCTGCCCGCCGTGAGCCTTCTGGAGCGGATTCGCACGGCATGGGACGGAGTTCCCAAGCTCGCCCGCGCGGCCATCTTTGCCGCGCCGGCACTGGCTGCCCTCCTGCTGTACGTTCAAGGCACAGAGACCAATGTCGCTGCCGGCGGTAGGGCTGTGGACGTGCCCGCCCAAGCCGGCCCGGGCGTTGGTTCGCCGTCCTCCAGGCCGGTAACGGTGCGGGTCTCGGCTCCTCCTGTGGCTGCCGCCCAGGTTGCCCAGCCAACTGAGCCGGCTGCGCTGCCTCCGGCGCCGGCCGCCGAGGACGCTTCCGGCTTCTCGCTGGCCTCTTTCCGCGCCCGGATTCGTAAGCGGTCATCGGTCTACGTGGATGAGGATTTTCGCGAAGGGCTGCTGCGATGGAACGGCGACGACGGATGGGACAAGAGCTGGGGAATCGACCGCAGCTACCTGGCTACTCCGGGGAAGCTGGCCTTGCTCGAGCCCACGCTCCAGCTGGAGAACTACCGGTTTGAATTCCTCGGCCAGATCGTCAAAAAGAGCCTGAGCTTTGTCTACCGGGCCAAGGACCTCGACAACTACTACGCCGGCCGCATTAATCTGATCACGGCGCGCGGCTCCCAGAACGGGAAGATCAGCGTGTCGCACTGGGTGGTCCTGGACGGAGAGGAGCAGGATCGCAAAGAGGTCCAGATCCCTGGAACGGTCGATCTGGACGCCATGTATCGGGTGCTGGTTCTGGTCCAGCGGGACCATTTCACGCTCCACATCAACGGCCAGATGGCCGATTATTTCGACGACAACCGGCTGGCGACGGGTGGAATCGGTTTTTTCAACGAGAAGGGCGCCGTCTCCAAACTACTGTGGGCAAAGGTGATCGACAACGACGATTTTTTGGGGACAGTGTGCTCTTTACTTTCGCCCAAAACTGTCGATAGAAGGACACTGAATCGTGATACATCTGGGAAGGACTCGGCCAGCAGGTAAGCGGGGGAAGGATTAATATGGCGAACCGGTTGGCGCAACGCGTGGTAGGAGAAGAGAAAATGAATCAGAAGCGCTGGGTCAACGGCTCGGATCAGGGGCCGGAGTCAGGTTCGGGTGCACAGCCCGCGACCTCTCAACTCTTTGCCCGCGCCGTTTCACTTCATCTGGAGGGGCGCGGCGAGGAAGCGCTGGTGGAACTCGAGCAGGCGCTCAAGAGCGGAGAGCGCCGGGCCGACATTTATTCCGCAATCGGGTATATCCGCTATGAGCGCAAGCAATACGAGGAAGCGGCGGCCGCCTACCGCAAGCTGCTCGAAATCGAACCCAACCATCAGACCGGGAATTTCAATCTGGCGCTCTGTCTGCAAGCTTCCGAGCAATGGCCGGAAGCGGCGAAATGCTTCGAAAAGTCGCTCCGGCTGGATGCCCGCCGCAAGGATGCCTGGCTCGGTCTCGGCGCCTGCCACCTGCAACTCGGAAACGGCAAGGGTGCCCGCGATGCCTATGAGAACGCCCTCAAGGTGGACTCCTCCTCCGAGGCGGCCCTGTTCGGTAAAGCGGTCTCGCTTCAGATCGAACGTGACCTCCCCGGCGCCGGCGAGATTTACCGCGGCATTTTGAAACAGAATCCGAACTCCGAGGAAACGCTGGTCAACCTGGTCTGGCTGAGTGGGGAGCAGAAGGATTACCCCTCCATGACGCAGTACGCCGAGCGGCTGATCCAGATCCGCCCTGATTCACAGCCCGCCTTGCAAGGTCTCGCCATGGCCGCCTTCGCTTCCGGAGACTACGAAAAAGCGGCCGAACATTGCGCCGCCCTGGTCAGCTACAGCCCGGATTCGTTTGAAGGCTGGTTTAACCTGGCCCTGGCCTACCAGAAGGCTCGTAAACACGAGAAAGCGGCCGAGATTTACCAGAAGGCCATCAAGCTCCAGTCCCAGGAAGCGCAGCTTTACGTCAACCTGGGCATCGTACAGCAGGAAATGGGCAACTGGAAGGAAGCCCGGCAGGCCTACGAGGCCGCTCTCAAGCTCCTGCCTGATTCCTCCACCGCCCAATGGAACCTGGCGCTGGTTCTGGAGAAACAGCAGGATCTCAAGGGTGCCGAGCAAGTCTACACGAAGCTGCTTGAAAAGAATACGGATTGGGACGAAGCCCGGTTCCGCGTCGGGTACATCCGGCTGCAGCTGGGCGAATACAAGCCCGCCGCCGAAGCTTTTGAGGCCTGCCTCGCCAACAAACGCGATTGGGTGGAAGCTCAGCTTAATGCGGGCCTCTCCTACTGGAAAATGGGCGACCTCAACCAGGCCAAGGAGGCGTTCCAGAAAACCGTCGCTCTTGATTCCAACTCCACCGAAGGGCTGAGAGGGCTGGCCGGAATCGCCCTCGAGCGCGGCGACTTCGAGGAAGCCCTCAAGCTCCATTCCCAGCTCATTGATAAAGGCCAGAAGACCCCGGAACTGCTTTACAACACCGGGTTGCTGCTTCAGAAGGCATCTCGCCATGAGGAAGCCGCCAAGCGCTATCGCGAGGCCCTCTCCGCCTCCCCCGAATTTCCCGAGGCCCAACTCAACCTGGGCATCGCCCTGAAGGCCCTCGGCCAGGAGGATGAGGCCCGCAGCTACTGGCGCAAGGCTCTCAAGCTGAAACCTGAACTGGCCGCCGGCTACTTCGAGTAAAGTGACACAGGCGTTCTTCGCCTGTGTCCGTCCATAACGGTAACCAGCCTTCCGCGGTCAGCGCCCCTCCATACGTACCGCAGCATCCAAGCCCACCCCCTTTACCCCGGCTCCGGTTGGAGCTACAATTCGGATGGGTCGAGATCATTCGTCTTCATTCCGGCTTAATTAGGCTCCTTGTAGAAAGGGGAGGTTGATCATGTTCGACGATCTCGCGGAACGGATGAAAAAGGACGATCGGGAATCCGAAAGTCCCAAAGCACGCTACGCCCTGTACCTTGGCGTCGCGATTCTCTCGGTTTTGCTCTTCGGCGGCCTGTATTTTGGCGTCCGCATGCTCGAGTAGGCTTACTCGGCGGGCGAAATCCGGTTCATCACCGACTTCACTACCTTCGGGTAATCGCCGACTGGGTTGTAGGTGCGGAGTAGTGCGTCCAACCCCTTATCCCTATAGTATTTAGAGTTTTCCAGGCGCTCCGCCACGAGGTGGATTCCGGCGTCAACGGTCGGGAAACCGGCCTTGCCGTTGTCCCAGCCGAAGTAATTGTTGTGGTTGGCTATGCGCCCTCCTCCGGATTCCACCAGGGCGATGCTGGGCAGCAGCCGCCAGTCGATATTGTGGGCGTCGGCAGCCAAAAGAAAGACTTCAGAGTATTGCTGGGCGGGGCAGTCGCGTAGCACTCGCTTCAAGGTAGTGAGCCTCGGATCGTTCCGGTAGACTTCGGGCAGGCAAGGCAGCGACCCTGTAGCCACTGTAGCCGGCACTGCTACTAAACCGGCCACCATTACCAATCCTTTGGAGAACAGTTGTCTCATCTCGCTCCTTTGTCGTCGATAGCTGGAATTCTTCGAGTATGGAAAATCGTCTCGGCAAAACGGACGCCACCCGGTTACAGCGTCAGGCGGCGTAGGGGACAAAACGGACAAATCAGAGCGCTAGCATCAGTTTTGATTATATCATGCCAATGGGAGGGAGGACGAGACTCACGGCTTACCATCCCGCTCCGGCCTGACCGGCGAACCCATATCGGCTAGCAGCCAGCGCGGGAAGGCCGGGTTCGGGCGGTCGAACACACAGGTATGCACGCTCTCAGCTTAACTCCAGGCTTTCGTCTACAACGCTTTCGTCTACAACCAGCCAGAGCCGTCTTGCCGGGGAGCCTGCCCTGAAACAGATTTCCGGACGCGCTTAGGCTGCGCGGAGTTCCTGAACCGGGGAAGCCATCAGCCGTTCAGCCAGATCGGCAAAGCTGCCGGCAATAATGGAGTCAGGCAGGTGGACCGCTACCGGACTACCCGCCAGTCCGGCAACCACACACTCCTCGGGAGCCGGAGGCACCGACCCCAGCAGCATGCAGTTCAACTGTGTGCGGATGTCCTGCAGCTTGATCGGATTGGCGAGGGCTGTCCTCCGCACAATCACCATCCCCAGGGCGGTCATGTTGCAGCCGTGGCGGTTGAGGGCTTCCAGGGCGCGGGCCGCGGAGAGAACCGCCACCGGCTCCGGTTCCAGCACCAGTACCACGAAGTCGCATTGCGCCGCCGCCATGGCGGTTTGGGCGTCCAGAGTGCTGCCCAGGTCGAGCAGCGAGACTTCGGCGATCGCCGACAAGGATTGGATCACGGCCGCGGATTTCTCGGAAGGAATCTCCAGCCGGTCGACCTGCGGCCCGTAGAGCACCTTCAAGCCCGAAGGCATCGCGTAGAGGTGGGCCGAGACGGAGTTTTTGCCGATCGCTTCCGGTGCCAAGGTCAGCAGGTCACGGATGGATTTCGGATCCTTGTGGCGCGTCAGCAGGGAGAAGCAGCCCAGGTCGGTGCGCAGTTCCGCGCTCACCGCCGACTTTCCCTGCATCGCCAGCACCGAGCCGAGGTTCATGACCAGAGTGGTGGTTCCCACGCCGCCCTTGGCCCCGACAAAGCCGATGACTTTGCCCGTGCGGCTCGCCATTCCGTGATTTCTCGCCATCAGGCCGTTATGGCGCTCGAAGGCGTACCGCACCGAACGGGCCAGTACATAAGGCGTCGCGTCGAACTTCGCCAGGTAATCCTGGGCGCCCTGGCGCACCGCCTCCAAAGCCAGGGACTGGTCCTCGTATCCGGTCAGGACAACGATCGGAACCGGAGGCCCGCTTTCCACAATCCGTGTGTAAGTCGACAGGCCGGTGCTGTCCGGCAGACTGAGATCCAGTAAGACGACGTCCACGTTCCCCTTCTTCAGGCGATCGAGGCCTGTGGAAAGGCGGTCCACCCAGTCCACGTGAAATTCCGAGGCAGAGGCCTCGCGAAGCAGTTCTTGAACCAGCCGGGCGTCCCCGGGGTTGTCTTCAATCAGCAACAGGTTTCGTTCGGGCATATGAGTTCGTCTCGTTTGGAAGCAATGCGGTGTGCAGCCAATAGCTCTGGATCGCCTGGATGGTCGCGATCAGCTCGTCGAGCATTCCAGGCTTGGCCACGTAGCAGTTGGCATGAAGGTCGTAGGCCATCGAAATATCGGTCGGGTTCTGGGAACTCGATAGAATGACCACCGGAATGGCCCGCAAGCCGGGATTGTTCTTGATCTCTCGCAATACCTCGAATCCGTTCCGGCCCGGCAGATTCAGATCCAGCAGGATCAGGTCGGGACGCGGAGCGTCCGGATAGGGGGGATTTCGTTTCAGATACGCTAACGCCTGTTCCCCCTCGGTGAGGGTGAGCAGGTTGTCCAGATAGCCGCACTCCCGGAACACTTCCCGGATCAGTCGAAGATCGCCGGGGTTGTCTTCCACCAGCATAATTTGAGACGAAGTCTCTTCGTTTGGTGTAGACACTTGTCCGATTCAGGGCAACTCATCCACGATGTCATCACCCGGGGTGACCTACCCCCGAATCATCACTCCGCAATCTTCCCTGCGGTCATCGCTCCCCCCACCGGTCATCATTTCCGCCGAGAGAGTACGAGCCGTGACTTGCCCCATGCATCTCATCGGCAAAAATGACAAGGAAGGCGAGGATGTTTGAGTACTATCCCTTCAGGCTGACTCCAGACTTCCTCTAATCACGCCGATACGAGAAGAAGTGACGCCGTACCGTATTCCGCGCCGGGCAGCGGCCCGTGAGGTTTTCTTGGGGTGTTTCCCCCAATGCATTTTGAAGGTACTGGCAGGCCAGGGGTGCAGGCCGTAAATGCAGCCCGGAAGTGCATCCAAAGAATTACAAAACAGAGGAATTGTTTCTCAAGAAGACGAGGGTAAACATGACTTCCTTAATGGTTGAGACCGAAATGGTTGAGAGCGAACCAACGATGGCTCCCGGCGCCGAGGGTTACCTGCAAGCCACCAGGCAACCGTCTCCCCATGTGCTCCTGGTGGAGGACAATCCCGGCGATGTGTGGTTATTGCGCGAAGCCTTTCGGGAATGCGGCTTCTCCTGCGAAATCAGCATCATCGACAAAGGCGACATGGCGCTGGCCTTTCTGCAGCGCCAGGGCAAGTATCAGCGCGTCCGCAGGCCGGATCTGGTTCTGCTCGACCTGCAACTGCCGGGCAAAAGCGGGCATGAAGTGCTGGAGCGGATGAAGCTGAGCGAAGAGCTGCGGCGGATCCCGGTGGTGGTGTTCACCAGTTCTGACAATCCTCATGACGTGGAGCGCGCTTACCGCAACCAGGCCAGCGGGTTCATCCCCAAGCCGTCGGAAATGGAAGGCTTCCTGAGAGTCGTGAGTTCCATCCGCCACTACTGGTTTCAGACCGTGATCCGGCCGCTGGAGACAGTTGCGCGCCTCCAGCCGCAGGAATGAGACCTCCAGACGAGAGCGCCGTGCACACATACCTTTCACCCACCGGCCCGCCGGCGACGCCCGGCGGACGGATAAGAACCCTACCCGCGTCCCGCGCGCCGAACTCGCCCGGCGGCTTGGGACAGGCGCCCCGGCGCGGCCAGCCAGTCCGCATTCGCGACACCTCCGGCGCCGCCCCCGCTGCGAGGAATTTCCCGTTGACCCGCCGACGCACCGGCGAGTCCCCCGCGGAATCGGGCTTGGCGAGCGCGGCAGTTTCGTGCTCTCCAGCCTCGACAGAAAGGACGGGGACCAATGCTCACTTTGGTCGACATTGTACTGGTTGAGGACAATGACGCCGACTTCGAGCTGGCGGTTCACGCCTTGCGCCACTTCAATCTCGCGCACCGGGTGCAGCACCTCCACGACGGCGAGGAAGCGCTGGATTATCTGTTTTGCCGCGCCCAGTTCGGCAGCCGGCAGTGGAACTCCGCGCCCAAGCTGGTGCTTTTGGATCTCAAGCTCCCCAAAATCGACGGCTTGGAAGTATTGCGGGAAATCAAATCCGACTCTCGTACGAAACACATTCCGGTGGTCGTGCTCACCTCCTCCAAGGAAGAACGGGATCTGATGGAGGCCTATCGGCTGGGCGTGAACAGCTACATTCAGAAACCGGTGGAGTTCGGCCAATTCAAGAATCTGGTCGGCCAGGTGGGCAGCTACTGGCTGAGTGTCAATCAGACGCCCGTTTCGAACTTCGGGCAACTTTCCGGTCCGTTGCCGGAATAAATCTCAGGTGGAATGAACGAATGCGGAAAGCTCTCCAATCTCTTAGAATTCTCATCGCGGAGGACTGTGACGCCGACGCCGAGCTGATGATTCTCGCGTTGCGCGGAGTCGACGGCGGCGTCAGTGTGGACGTGGTCAGCTCGGAGCGGGACTTCGTCTCCCGCATCCGCGAGAATGAGTACGATGCCGTCCTGTCGGATTACCGCATGGGCGGCTGGACCGCGCTGACGGCGCTCCAGATCCTCGAAGACGCCGGAATGGACATCCCGCTGGTGATGGTCACCGGCCATCTCGGAGACGAGACCGCCGTCGATTGCATCCGCAAAGGCGTGGTCGACTACGTCACCAAGGACCGCATGCAGCGCCTCCCGCTTGCGGTTCGCAAGGCGGTGGATGAAGCCGAGCTGCGGAGGGGCCAGAAGGCGCTGGAACAGAACGTGCGCCTGCTGGCGAGCGCGGTGAGGAGCGTCGAAGACGGCGTCCTCATCGTGGAGAGTGGCTCCGCGCCGGGACTGGGAAAAGTGGTTTTCGCCAACCGCGCGGCAAGCGAAATCAGCGGCTATTCTCTCGAGGAATTGGTGGCGGCCACGCTTCCCGAGCGCTTCATTTCTCCCTCCGCGCCGCGGCTCTTCGATCAGATGCAGCAGGCGATGGCTCTTCAACAGACTTTCCGCAAACAGGCCGATCACATGAGGAAGGATGGAACACCGTATGTCGCTGAATGGCGCATCTCTCCGATCCGGTCCGGGGCCGGGACGATTACGCATTACGCCTGCATTCATCGCGACGTTACCGAATCGACGCGCAACCAGAAGGAGCTTGAGATTGCCGTCGCGGACCTGGCGCGCTCCAACGGCGATCTGACGCAATTCGCCTACGTCGCCTCGCACGACTTGCGCGAGCCGTTGCGTATGATCACCAGCTACCTTCAGCTTCTGGAGCGCCGGTACAAGGACAAGCTCGACGCCGACGCCATTGAATTCATCAATTTCGCCGTCGACGGCGCGAAGCGGATGCAGCAGTTAACCCGCGATCTGTTGCTCTACGCCAGAGTGGGCCTGAGCCCCGTGCAGTATTCTGAAGTGGATTGCAAGAAGGCCCTCAACGCCGCCGTCTCCAACCTCAAGATGGTCATCTCCGAACAGGCCGCGGTCATCACCAGCGACCCGCTCCCCAACATCATCGGAAACCTCGATCAACTGGAGCAGGTGCTGCAAAACCTCATCGAAAACTCCATCCGCTTCCGCTCCGAGGCGCCACCCAAAATACACATCTCGGCCGAACGGGGCAACAGCGAATGGGTCTTCTCCGTTCGCGACAACGGAATGGGTATCGCTCAGGAATTTCATTCCCGCATTTTCGGCCTCTTTCAGCGGTTGCACGGACGCGGCGAGCATCCCGGCACCGGCATCGGCCTCGCCTTCTGCAAGCAGGTCATCGAACGCCAGGGCGGCCGGATGTGGCTGCAGTCCGATCCGGGCCGGGGGTCCACATTCTATTTTTCCTCACCCGACCGGGACTGGACCCCTTCGGTGGCGCGTCTCGATCCACATGCCACCCAGGCATCCCAAACGCCCCACGAGACCGAGATGGTCCCCAATAAGCGATGATGTCCGCGTGACGCGGGTGGGGCAGCCTAGCTAGGCTTAGCTAGGCTGCCCGCTCGCCGTCTCAAAGCCCAAGCCCGCCCAGGAAAACAAAAACCTGCCGGTAAGCTTCCTCCAGCTCCGAGGGCTCAAAGCCATGCCCGCCGCTCCGGATCGTCACCAGTTCCGCCCGCCCTCCGTTCTTCCGCAACGCCGAGATCAATTCCGACGCCTGCCCGTAGGGCACCACCGGATCTGAATCCGCATGAACCGCGATCACCGGCGGCGCATCCGGGCGCACCCACGTCCGCGGCGATAAACGCCGCGCCGCTTCCACGGCGCCGGGACCTTGCCCGCACCATCCCGCGGCGAAATCCCGCGCATTCGCGCCCGCCAGCAGATCCGCTACGTCCGCGATGCCCGAAAAACTCACCGCCGCCGCAAAACGCGTGGGAGCTCCCAAGCCTGCCTCCGCCGGAGCCAGCGCCGCCATCAACGCCAGATGCCCGCCCGCCGATTCGCCCGTCGCCACCAGCCGCTCGGGGTCTACGCCCAGCCGCCCGGCATTCCGCCGCAGCCAGTCCGCGGCCTCCATCGCGTCCACCGCCGCCGCCGGCGCCTGCGCTTCCGCCGCCAGCCGGTAGTCAGCGTTCACGACCACATATCCCCTGCGCAGATACCGCCCGCACACCCGCTCGACCGTGTCCTTGCGCCTGCCTTCCCGCCACCCTCCGCCGTGGAACACCAGCACCGCAGGCAGCCCGGCCGCTTTCCGGCCCTCCGGCCAGTACACATCCAGCCGGTCAGAGGCGTGCGGGCCATAGCTCACATCCCGTTCCGCCCGCCCCGCGCCGCCTGGCAGCCGGGAACAGCCCGCGCCGGCTACCAGCAGAGCGCACGCCAGCGCCTTGCCGGCCGCAGTCACACCCGCCCCGCCGTCACCTGGCCGAACACCGCCAGCGTCCCTTCCACCGCCGCCTCCACCGTAAACCGCCGGGCCTGCTCGATCCCGGCTCTGCCCATCTCCGCGCGCCGCCCGCCATCCCGCGCCAGCGACACGATGGTTTCGGCGATGCGCACTTCCTCGCCTCCTCCACTGTCCACCAGCAGCCCGGATTTACCGTCCTCAATTAGCTCCGGCGCCGCGCCGCTCCTCGACGCCACAACCGGGACGCCGCAAGCCATCGCCTCCACCAGCACGTTGCCGAACGCCTCGCCCGCCGCCGTATGCAGGAACAAATCGCACGCGCTCAGCCAGCGCTGCGGATCGGGCTGATACCCGAGCCAGGTCACCTGCCCGTTGAGCCCCAGCTTCTCCACCTGCGCTTCCAGCGACGCCCGCTTCGGGCCTTGCCCTGCGATCAGCAGCCGGGCCGGAAAGCCCCTCTTCACCAGCTCCGCGCAAGCGCCGATCGCGATCTCGGTCCGCTTGAACTCCACCAGCGCCGACGCGAACAGGATCAGCGTCACCCCCGCATCCGCGCCCAGTTGGCTCCTCAGCGTGTCGCGCGCCTCCGGGTCCACGTGGAACGCCCCCACGTCGACGCCGTTGTAGACCACGCGGATCTTCCCCGCCGGCACGCCGGCGTCGATCAGCCGCCGCTCGATGAACCGCGAAATGGCGATCACCGATGTCAGCGGTCCGCACACCAGCTTCGTCCGCAGCCGCACCAGCGCCGCTTTCCAGCCACTCCCCGACCACTCTCCGCTGTTAGCCTCCGTGAACACGATTCCCTTGATCCCGGCCAGCCGGCACATCCAGAAGATCAGCGTGAAGTAATCGAAAAATCGTACCTGCGCCAGAAGCACGTCGTATTTGCGCCGCACCCGCCGGATATGCGCCCAGTACGCGAACGGCCTCGCGTGATAGGAGCAGTCCGCAAGCTCTGCTCCGGCCTCCTCGAAGCGGGCCCGCACTTCGTCCGCCACCGGCGCCGACACCGTCAAAACCGGCACGATCCCCTTCGCGCTCAGCCTCCGGCACAGTTGCCGGAAAAACTCCTCGCGCGTGCTCCAGAACGCGGGATGCCAGTCCAGCAGGAACAGGATGCAAGGGGGCTTCATGCGGCGGGATGAACGGCGGCGGGAGAGCTTTCAAGATCGCGAAACCAAAGCTCTAGCATCAACAGCGACCACAGCCAGTGATTGTTGTCGCGCCGCCCGGAATCGTGTTCGTCGAGCATCGTCCGCAGAAAAGGCCCCGACACCATCCCGCGGCTCAGAAAGCGCTCCGAGGTCAGGCTGTCCCGGAGATACCCACGCAGCTCGCCCCGGAACCACTTTGCCAGTGGCACGCCAAACCCCTTCTTCGGCAGCTTCAACAGCGCCGGCGGCAGCCGGTCTCCCACCGCTTGAAGAAAAATCCGCTTGCCCTGGTTTCCCTGGATCTTCCACGTATGCGGCAGCCTTACCGCCAGTTCCGCCAGTTGGTGATCCAGTAGCGGGCACCTCACTTCCAGCGAATTGGCCATCGACATCCGGTCCACTTTCACCAGCATATCCCCCGTCAGGTTCGCCGTCGATTCGAAGTAGAGTGCCTGCGACAGCGGGTCCGCTCCGTTCGGCAGCAGGCAGTGCGCCATCGCGCGCTTCAAATAAGCGCTGTCCGCGGGCAGTTGCCATTCCGGAAGCAGCAGTTTCTTCCGCAGGAAATGGAACGCGTAATTTTTCTCGAAATACCGCTCCAAGGCCGTATCCCGGCTCATCATCCGCAGAAAATTCTTGCCGTACGCCGAATACGGCAGCGCCTCCGACAACGCCCCGATTCCCTGCCGGATGAATCGCGGCACGCGATCATATTGCGCCACCTGCGCCGCCGACCGCTGGCTCTCGTAGCCCCCGAAGAGCTCATCGCCCCCATCGCCTGTCAGGACCACCTTCCCGTGCTGCGCCGCAAACTCCGACACGATGAAAGTAGGCATCGCCGACGCGTCTCCGAATGGCTCGTCGAAGTGCTTCAACAGCCGGTTGTACACCCCCGACGAATCCGGCTTCACCAGACTCCCGTGCTCGACGCTCCGGTACTGCTCCGCCCCCGTCCGCCCGCAACGCAGCCCCC
>JACXTT010000437.1_pt1 | contig 70597 bp, 13 predicted proteins | sample 9270951 | NCBI WGS metagenome assembly JACXTT01 (sample SAMN15532306, study PRJNA645909) | rock metagenome | isolation source: weathered quartz diorite | place: Puerto Rico | collected 2017-06-21 | reverse complement strand
GCCAGCGCGGTCGAGTGCGGGGTCGCTTGCGCGGCGGCGGCGGCAGCGGCGGCCAGCACGTCCTCGGGCGGAAACTCCGCCACCAGCATGGCGCGCATCAGCAGCTCGTTCAACTGGGCGCGCTCGCCTTCGGGGAAGTCGATCAGCAGCAGGGCATCGCCGATGCCGCGCACCTGCACCACCGCCAGGATGCGCAGGCGGCCGGCGTCGTCCTTCATCGGCGTGAACGCGAAGCCCTTCTCCAGCCGGCGGTCGCCGCGCTGCTCGATCACCGTGGTCCAGTTACGCGCGGCCCAGTGATCCGACTCCGCGGCGCTGGCGGCGTTTTCTCCCAGCAGCTGCCAGCCGTCCGTCTCTTTCTTGACCAGCACGGCGGCGGTGGCGCGGCACAGGGGGCGAACCAGGGCGCAGTAATCGTTCCAGTAACCGGCGCCGTCGCGGCGCTGCTGGCGGTGCGCCTGCAGTGCCAGGATCAGGGCGCTGGCGTCGAGCGGCGCGGCGCCGGACTGGGGCTGGGGCTGTGGCGGGGGCGTGAAATCGGCGGGGCGGTTCATGGCGGTCGCTTATTTTTTGGCGAGCGGCAGCTCGATCATGCCCTTGATGCCGGGCCGGATTTTCAAGCCGGGGTTGGCCAGGTCGACCCGCACTTCCACCAGGCCGCTGGCGGCATCGGCCACCGGCGACACCAGGGACACGCGGCCCGTCACCGGCGCGGTGGCGGCGGCCGGCTCGAAGCTGACCTGGATCGGCTGGCCCGCCTTCAAACCCGGCACCACGCGCAGCGGCACGTTGGTGGTCAAAAACACGGTGGAGGCGTCGACCAGTACCATCAGGGTCTCGCCCGGCTTGGCCCACTCGCCCACTTTCGGTTCGACCCGGGTGACCACGCCGGCGCGCGGCGCGGCCAGCACGCGCAAGGCGCGCTCCTGGATGGCGCCTTCGTACTCCAGCTTTTCTCGGCGCTTCTGCGCGCCCAGCTGGTCGAGGCGGCCCTTGGCGCCGGACAGCTCGACTTCGAGTTTGCTCATCTCGTCGCGGCTGATCGAGCCGGTGCTGTCGAACACCCGTTTGCTGTCCTTGTACATGGTGTCCAGCGCGCGGTAGCGGTCGCGCGCGGCGCGCACTTCGCTGTCGTCCTCGTACACCACCTGGCGGCGGTTGACTTCGATCTGCTGCATGCGGTCGTCCAGCACCAGCAAGGTCTGGCCGCTCTTGACGGCCTGGCCGGGGCGCGCTTCCAGGCGCGAGACGACGCCGCCGATGCCCATCGACAGGGTCAGCTCCTGTTTCGGATGGACCAGGCCGACGTACTGCTCGGCGAAGGCGGGCAAGGCGCACAGGGCGAGCACGCCAGCAAGGATCGAACGGCCAAACGGAACTGCAAGCATGTCAGTCTTTCAGATAAATATCGTAGTGATCGAGCAGGCTGCCGTCGGCCGCCAACAAGGCGTCGTTGGCCAGGCCCAGGCGCGTGTTGCTTTCGACCAGGCGCTGGCGGCTTTCCGTCAGATCGCTTTCGCGCTGCAGCAGCTGCGACAGCTGTCCCAGTCCCGAGTCGTAGCGCACCTGTTCGATGCGCAGCAGTTCGGCGCGCAGTTCGACGTCGCCCTTCATGCGCGTTACCTCCTGCTGGCCGCCCAGCGCCTGCTCCCAGTGGCTGCGCACGTCGTTGGCGAGCGCATTGCGGATCGATTCGATTTCGATTTCGGCCTGGTGCACCCGGGCGCCCTGGGCGCGGTATTGCGAGGAGCCGCGGATATTGCCGACCAGGGGAATCTCCAGGTTCAGGCCGACCGACCAGCCCGGATAGCGGCCCTGCTCGGCCAGGTCGCGGGCGACGCGGTTGTCGTTGGCCAGACCCGTATTGCTGCGGCTGAGGACCAGGTCGAGGGTCGGCAGGCTCTGGTTCTTGGCGAAGGCCAGGCGCAGGCCGGCCTGCTCGTAGCGCAGGCGGGCGATGCCCAATGCCGGCCAGCGGTCCAGCGCCCACTGGTAGCGCTGCTCGGCGGTGCCGAAATCGAGCTTGGCGAATTCGCCGGCGTTGGCCGCCACTTTGAGAGCAAACTTGCTCGTGCCGAGATTGGAGACGTTCAGCACCGTCGCCAGCCGCGCTTCCGCTTCGCGCACGCCCTGCTCCGCGCGCAGCTGTTCGACTTCGCGCAGCAGCACGGCGGCGCGCGCTTCGATGCTGTTCGACGAAGCCAGCTTGCCGGCGTCGATGCGCGCCTTGGTGTCGTTTTCCAACCGGTGCGCGTAATCGAGCGCCAGCTGGCGGATCTGCTGCACTTCGATGGCGCGGTACAGCTGCCAGTAGACGCCGAGCGCATCGGAACCCGTCTTCATCAGCTGCTGCTGGTACTGCAGCAGGGCGATCCGGCGCTCCAGCCGCGCCACCTTCAAATCGGTCTCGGTGACGGCCTGGCCGCGCCCTTTCAGCAAGGGCTGTTTGAAGGTCATGGTGACGGCGCCGTCGTACTCGGTGTCGGTGGGCGACGCGGTGGCGATGATGTTGTTGCTGCGCTGGCGCAGGCGGTAAGCCACGCTCAAGTCGCCGCCGGTCGGCAGGCGGGTACGCACGCCCGCTTCGGCCGCCTTCACCTGCTCTTCCAGGATGGTCTGGTTGCTGGTGCTGATGCTGGAGATGCGCTCTTCCACCGTGCGCTGACGGGGACCGCCGTCGCGGCGCGCGGTGGCGTAGGCGACCGGTTCATACAAACCTTCTTCGGCGGCCGACAGCTGGGTGGCCACCTCGATCTGTTCCTTGCTGAAGCTCACCTCGGCGCTGCGCTGGGCCACCAGCTGCAGCAGCAGCTTGGGGCTGAGGGTGATGATGCCGGCCAGCGGCGGCGTCGCCGGGCGCGTGGGAAACGGCGCCTCCGGCATCGGCTTGACGGGCACGCGCTGCGCCGACGCCGGCGCGAATGCGCAGGCCAGCGCCAGCACCAGCGCGGGGCGGCGCAAGGTCGTCAGCAGATCAAGTGAACTTCTTGTCATTAATATGGGGAGCAAAAATGAAAAAAGCGCGCGATGGTCAGGCAAGGCCCGACCACCGGCGCATCATGCTGGCGCTACCGCGGCGTATCAGGCCTTGGCGGCCTTTTCGTCTTTCAGCATGACCAGGCGTTCGATTTGCGACAGCGAGGTCAGTTGGGCGTAGATGGCCGGCAGGTAGTGCTTGGCGCGCACTTCCAGGAACAGCTCGTCGGACAGATTGTTCAGGCGCTCTTCGTTGATGACGTAGCAGCCGGAGATATTCTTGAACTGGTCGTTCTGGCGCACGCGCATGTTGAGCGGCACGAACAGGTTGTGGGCGGCCAGGAATTTGCAGAATTCGCTGGTGATGGCGTCCATCTGCTGCAGTTCCGACAGGTAGCGCTTGACGTTTTCGATCACTTCGGTCGGCTCGCCTTTTTCGTCGAACAGCGGGCTGCCTTCGGTGTCGTTGACCAGCTCACTGGCTTCGTCGACGCACACCAGGAAGCGGCCGTCTTCGCCTGCTTGCGACAGGGCGAAAGGATAGCGGCGGATGATCGCAGGGATGTACGAAGCGGCCCACTTGCCGTCTTTGCCGACGAACAGGTTTTCGCCGGCGTCCAGGCCCAGCAGGGCGACCGGGCGGAATTCATCCTTCTCTTTGTCTTCGATGAAGACCAGCGGATAGATGGCGGCCGAGCGCACGAATTCGTGGGTGGTCACGTAGGCGATGTGGAAGCTCGAGGCGAAATCGAAGCCTTCGACTTGCTTGATTTTTTTGCCGGCGTGACGCTGTTGGTTGACGGGGACGACTTGCTTGAACATGAAGATCTCCAGAGAGTTCGGGGGTGAAAGGCCGCGGGTCGCGTCCGGATAAAAAAGGTAGTGGTAAATCAGTTCCCGGCGCGGACCAGGCGGATATTCCTGGATCCCGACATGGGCGCCGGGCCGACGTCGCCGGCGCTGAAATCGACCAGCCAGGCCAGGTTGGCGATCAGCGCGTACGGCGACGAACTCCAGAAGCTCTGCGCCGGCGTACCGGGGAAAACGCTGGCGTTGATCGCCGGCGAGACGCATTTGCGCTCGACCAGCGAGGCCAGTTCGGTGCGGTTCGGCAGGCGCCAGTCGGCGCTGCCGGCGCCCAGGGTGGCCGGGGCGGCGTTGACGGCGGCGACCCGCGCCAGCGCCTCGCCCCAAGTGCCGGTGATGGCGGTGCCGGTGCTGCAGGCGGCGCCGCTCAAGCCTTCGGCGCAGCGCTTCCATACCAGGCCGGTGGCCAGGTCGGTGACGGTGTCGGTGGCGACGGCATAGCGCGCATCGGGCGCATCGGCGTTGATGCTGGCGCCGTTGCAGGCGGCCTGGCCCAGCGGGGCGGCGGCGATCAAGGCGGCCAACAAAGCGGCTGCGGTGGCGTGACGTTGTTTCATGTCGGTTCCGTGTGAGGAATCAAGCTGATAAATAAAAAGGATCGGCGGGACACTAGTGGCCGCGCACCAGGCGCACCCGATTGGCCGAGCTTTTCACCAGCGCGCCGATGGCGCCGCTGTTGAAGTCGACCGCCCAGGCGCCGTTGCTGTCGCCCGCTTTCGACGAACCGGTCCAGTAAGCGGCGGCGGCCTGGTTGGCGAACTGCGGACGGATGGTCGGGGCGGCGCTGGCGCCGGCGTCGACGATGCCGCCCAGTTCATCGGCGGTCGGCAGGCGCCAGTCGCTGAAGCCGCAGGTCGCTTCGGCGTTGACGGCGGCGACGAATTTTTCGGTATCGCAGCCGCTGGCCGTGCAGACGCCGCCATTGCTGTTGCCGGCGGCGCCGCCGTTGACGCTGCCGCTATTGAGCCAGGTATAGGTCGACGCGGCCGCATGCAGGCCGCCGGTGGTCTTGCTTTCCCAAACCAGGCCGGTGACGCTGTCCTGCACGCAGGCGCCGCCAGCCAGGCTGCTCAGGGCGAAAGCGCTGATCTTGTTGGCGCCGACGCCGGTGATGGCGACGCTGACATCGCGGCCGTTGTCGGCATCCTGGCCGGCGAACGCCGTTTGCGGGCAGCTGGCCGCGTTCGAGGTGCCGTTGGCGCAGGCGGTGATGTTGGTGTCGTTCAGGCGCTTCGATTTGTCCAGCGCCAGGTTGGCGCTGGCGCGGATGGTGCCGGTGGTGTCGCCGCTTTTCGACGGGTCGGCCCAGTGCACGGCCAGGGTCTTGTCGGCGGCGCCGCTGCCGGCGCACACCTGCACGGTGATCAGGCGCTCGGACGCGCTCGAGGTCAGCGACAAGGTGCCGCCGCAGTTATTCGACGCCACCGCGACGTTAGCGGCCGGCGTGACGACGTAATCGACGCCGGCGCCGCAGCTGCTGCCGCCGGTGGCGCCGGTGATGGCAAAGCTCATGTCGGCCGGGAAGGTCGGCTCGGCCAGCAAGGTGGTGCGAAACACCAGTTGCGACTGGCCGCTGGCGGCCTGGCTGGCGACCGGTGCGGAGACGGCCAGCACGGCCGCTTTCGGCACCGGCGCCGGCGCCGGGGTGACGCCGCCGCCACCGCCGCCACCGCCGCAAGCGACGGTCAGCACCAGCACCGGCGCGGCCAGTGCCGCGTAGCGCAGGGACCGGGTTTTCAAGAGAGCGTTCGCAGCCTGTGTCATTGGCGTTTCCATTGTTCAGTACGGCCCGAGGCGGGCACCGATTTCAAGGGAGCCAGTGTCGAGTCTTTGTCTTTTGCTGTCAAGGAATTGATCTGCACAGCAACAAATTTGGAGTATGCGGCCGATTTCTTGCCAAAATCGCGTCGCCCGCACACAACGTAATTGTCAAAGCATCAGGTCTTCCAGCCAATAGTCGAGATTGGCGGCGGGCGCTGTCGCACGTGCCAATAAACCATCGGCGCCGGCGCTGAGTGACCCGGTCTGCGCCGCGGCCACCGTCATCGCGCTGTCGGCGCCGGCCAGGTAGCTGGCGGCGCTGAAGGCGTGGGCGGCGAAAGCCGTTGGCGCGGCTGCCGTCACCGGTGCCGACAAGGCTTGCATGGCCGCCGCATTCGCGCTCACCGCGGCCGGTGCCGCCGTGCTGCGCGCCACCGTGCCGATCGCCACGGCCTGCTCGTACATGGTAGCGCCGTCGAGCAGGTAGAAATGGGTGCGGCCGTCCGACCCCGTGTCCTGCAAGACCATGCCGGTCGGCGCGCTGACGTAGATCGACGGCGCCTGCACCTCGATCGCATTGCCGGCACCGAGTTTCGGGCCGTAGCCGATGATGGAGACGCTGTCGGCGGTGACATTGACCTTGTCGTCGGCCGCCGCATCGGCGATCACGCCTCCGCTGCGCAGCAGCACGGTCTTGCCTTGCACCAGGCCGATGCTCAAGCTGCCCGCCCCCTCGATGCTGACCGCCGCGCTGCCGGCGATGGCGGCGTCGGCATCCATCGTCACGGCGCCCTGGGCGCTGTACACGCGGATGTCGCCCGCCACGCTGCTCATGCTGTCGTGCAGGACCACGCCGTCGCGGCCGTCCATGACGATGCCGCTGGCGGCGTGCAGGGTGCCGCTGCCGGCGGCCAAAGTGACCACGCTGCCGAAGACCTTGATCGGCGCCGCCGTCAAAGCGGCAAAATCGATGGCGGCCAGGGTGACCGCGCCGGCGCCTTCCGCCGCATGGCCGTCGGCGCCCTGGGTGCCGATCAGCACCTCGGTGGCGCTGGCCAGGTGCGCCAGTTGGGCACTGGTGACGTTGTAGGCACCGGCTGCCCCGCTGCCGCCGACCACTATGTCGCGGCCGATGTCGGTCGGGTGCAGGCGCACCGTGCCCGCGCCCTGAACGTCGCCGTTCAGGGTCAGGGTATTGGCTTCGATGATCACCACGCCGGGCTGGCCGTGGAAGACGACGTCGCCGATGATCACTTCGCTGGCGCCGCGGATGGTCAGGGAACCATGATCGAGGGTGACCACGCCATCGAAGCGCACCACGCCGGTGGCGTCGATCACCACGGGGCCGGAGACGTTGACGTTTTGCGCGAAGCTGACGTTGGCGGCGTTACTGATGCTGAATCCTGCCAGTGGGACGCTGGCGCCGATGGCGCCCTGGATGACGACGTTGTCGCCGCCGGCCGCCAGCGCCAGTACCGCGCCGATCGTGGAACCGGCTGCGCCGTCGATGCTTTGCTCGAACAGCATGTCGCCGCCCGCCGTTTGCGCGCCGTTACCGGCGCTGATGGTGGCGTTGCCGGCCACCGCCAGCGCCCCGCGCGCATCGATGCTTTGCGCATTGACGGCGCCGGTGACGGTGATCGCGCTGCCGCTGCCCGTGACATTGAGCAGCAAGGCGTCGTTGAAGGTGACGGGAGCGGCGCTGCCGTCCAGGCGCGCGTCCTGGCCGCTGCCGGAAACGCCCGCACCCAGCACCACCTGCGCGTAGCCGCCGGCCAGGTGGGACAACGATGCCTGGTCGACGATGCCGCTGCCGCCGGCCGATACTTCGCCTGCCGGCGTTGCGGCCAGGAGGGTCAGTTTGCCGCCGTTACCGCGCACCGTTTGCGGGAACACGATGTGATCGGCGGCCAGCGTCAGGTCCTTGCCGGCGGCGCTGGTAAACGCTTGCGCCAGGTCGAGGGTGCCGGCATCGAGCTTGATGACGACGTTGCCGGCGGCGGAAGACAAGCCGCCCGCGCCGATGGTCAAGCCGCTGTTTTCACTGATGACGATGTCGCCCGCCGCGCTGGCGGACAAGGTCGTCAAGGCCGTTTCGATGGCGTTGGACAGCGAACCGATGGCGCCGCCGGCAGTCAGTTGCACACTGCCCGCGCGGACGTTGACAGTTTGCACAGAGCTGCTGGCCTGGGCATCGGCAATGCTGCCGCCAGCGCTCAGGACCACGCTGCCGCTGCCGGCATCGAGCAGGCCGGCGACGATGTCGCCGCCGGCGCTGTAATTGATCGATGCGGCGCTGGTGATGACGCCATCCTGCATGGCAATCGCCGCGGCGGATTTGAGCTGTACGCCGCCGACGGCGGCGATATTGGCTTGCTGGCTGACCGCGCCGGCGGCATTTACTGCCAGATCGGCGCACGCGTTCAAGCCGGCCAATGCGCCTGCCGACACGGTGGTTTTCACGCCTGCCCCGTCGATGCGGCCGACGGCGACGTCGACGCTGCCGATGGTCAAGGCATCCTGCTCGTCGAGGAACAGGCCGCCAGTCGATGCAGTGGCGGCGATCGTTACGACAGTGGTTTCCAGGCGATTGCCCGCCGTGCCGATGGCACCGCCCGCGCTGATGCGCAAGGCGCTCGCCGTGATATCGACGCCGCTGTCGCCGGCCGGATCCTGGTCGAACACGCTGCCGCCGGCGCTGATGCCGACATTGCCGCTGCCGGCGCCGATGGTTTCGATCGTGGCGTCGCCGCCGGTACTGATCATTACCGCGCTGTCGACGGTGGCGATGCTGCTGCCCTCGCCCATGGCCAGGTTACGGGCCGCAATCAAATCGACCGTCTGGGTGGCGGTGCTGGCGCGTACGGCGCCGTTGAGCAGCACGTCGCGGCCGGCGCGCAGGCTGATGCTGCCTGTGGCGCTGGTAAGGTTGCCGGTCAAGGTCAGATCGGCGGCGGCGCCGTTGGCGGCCAAAAGTACATTGCGGCCGGCGGCAACCGGACCGTCGACGCCGATGGCGCCGTCGATGGTGGTGACCACCAAGTTGCCGCTGGCGGTGCTCAGTGCCGTCAACTTGACCGCATTGTCTTCCGCCACATACAGGGCGGCGCCGCTGGCATCCAGGCTGGCGATATTGGTGGTCAAGGCGCGGCTGCTGGCGCCGATGGCGCCGCTGGCGCGCAGCACGGCGCTGTCGGCGGCGATATTCTTGGTGCTGCCGGCGGCATTGACGATGGCGCCGCTGTCGGCAGTCAAGGCGACGCTGGCCGCGCTCAAGTTGGCGATGGTGATGGCGCCGCTGACGGCGTGCAGCGACAAGGCGCCGCTGGCGGCCGCATTGACGGTGCCGGCCATGCCGATGGCGCCACCGGCATCGATGGCGACCGCCGCATTGACGCCGTCGGCGCGCAGACCCGTTTGCACGGCATCGACGCCGAAACCGGCGCTGCCGATGGTCAGGGCGTCATCCTCCGTCACATAGATGCCCGTCGAATCGGTGCCGCGCGAAACGGCGCTGATGGTGCCCACCGTCGTCGTCAGGTGACGGGCGGCGCTGCCGATGGCGTCGTCCGCCTGCAGGCGCAAGCTGGACGCGTTGACGTTTTTCGTGCTGCCGGCGGCATTGACGACGGCGCCGCTGTCGGCCACCAGGCTGACATTCAGGGCCGTCAGATTGCCGACGACGACATCGCCCGCCGCATGCAGGCGCAGGTTGTTGCCGCTCGCAGTGACGTTGGCCGTGCCGGCCATGCGCACGGCGCCGGTCCTGGAATCCAGGCTGAGCGGACCGCCGCTGGCATTCACATCGCTGTCGATATTCAAATCGCCGTCGTTGACGAACGATAGCGCGCCGCCGGCGGCGAAGCCGGTCTGCAGGGCATCGGTGACAGCGGTGGCGGCACCGTCCAGACCCACCTTGGCGGCGCTGACCGCCACGCTGCCGACGCTCACGGTCCCGTTGTTGGCGATGCCGATGGCGCCGCCCGCGCGCGCACTGAGCGTGCCGACGGCCGTTTCCAGCGCGTTGCTGGTGGAGCCGGTCAGGTCGACGAAGCCGATGCCGGCGCCGGCCGACAGGCGCAGGGAGCGCGCACTGATGTCGTTGTCGGCATCGTCGACGCCGGCCACCAGGGCGTCGGCGTCGCGGATCGATCCGGCCACCGCGGTGATCGAAGCATCCCCCAAGGTGACGATATCGCCGATGGTGACGTCGGTCTGGGCCCGCAGGCGCACGTTGCCGCTGCCGGTGGTGAACAGGCTGCTGGCGTTTTGCACGATGGCGCCGGTCGACGCTTCGACGTCGATGGCACCGGCGCCGCTGGTGCGGATGTCGGCGTTGGCCTTGAACTCGATCAGGCTGGCGCCGGTCAAGGTGACGTGGCCGCTGCCGGAATTGATGTCGGCATTGGCGATGATGGAGACGCCGGCGTTGAGCAGCACATTGCCGCTGCCGTCGGCGACGACCGCACCGTCGATGGCGCCGCTGCCTTCATTGAGAATGATAAAACTGTTGGCGGCGTTCAGCACGATGCTGCCGTTGGCGCTGGTGCGCAGGTCGGCCTGGCGCGCTGCGGTGACTGTGCTCAGGCTGCCGTCGGCGTTGACCACATTGACGGCGACGGTGACGTCGCCGACCACGATGTCGGACGCTTCGGACAGGTTGATGCCGCCGCTGCCGGCGCGTGCGCTGACGGTGCCGACGGCCGTGTCGAGCGCCTTGGCGCCCGCCCCCAGCTTGCCGATGGCGCCGGCCGCGGACAGGCGCAGGCCTTCGGCGGCGATGTCGGTGGCGGCATCGCCGTCGTCGACGATGGAACCGTTCAGGGAAGTGACGGCGACGTTGCCGACGCTGGCGATCGAGGCCAGTTGCACTTCTCCCGCCGCTTGCAGCCGAACGCTGCCGTCGGCATTGACGATCACGCTGCCGGCCGTTTGCGCAAAGGCGCCGCCGGCGTCGATGTCGATGTCGCCGCTGCCGCCCGTGCGCACGTCGGCGCCCGAAGCCAAGGCGATGGCGCCGCTGGCGAGGACGGAAACGTGGCCGCTGGTGGAAACCACGTCGGCGTTCAGTCCCAGGCCGAGCGCGCCGCTTCTGGCTTGCAGCAGCACATTGCCGCTGCCGTTGGCGGACACCAGCTGGTTGTCGGCGACATTGACGGCGCCGCCGGCGCTGAGCACGATGCTGCCGTTGGCGCTCGAGACCAGGCCGGCCAGCGCGCTGTCGGCGCTGGCGCTGCTGCTGCCATCGCCATTGACTTGCGTCACCGCCGGCATGGCGGTGACGATGACACTATCGGCCTCGTTGATATACATGCCGGCGCCCGACGCCGCCAGATTGTCGACGGCGGTGGCGATGCGCGCACTGCCGCTGCCGATGGCGCCACCGGCTTGCAGGCGCAGGCTGGCCGCGTTGACGTTGACGGTCGAGCCGCTGGCGGCGGTGATGGCGCCGCTGCCGGCGACGATGGAGGCGCTGGCGGCGGTCACGTTGCCGAGGGCGACGCTGCTGCCCGCGGCCAGGCGCACTTGCGCGCCGCTGACGGCGGTATTGCCCGCCATGGTGATGGCGCCGGCGGCCAGCAAACTGACATTACCGGTGGCGCTGGCAATGCCTGCGTTGACGGCGACGCTGCCGCCCGACAGCAGGATATTGCCGCTGCCGTTGGCGGCGACCGCACTGCCGTTGCTGTCGCCATCGTTGACAACCAAGGCGCCGCTGGCGCTCTGCAGCACGATGTTGCCGTTGGAGGTCGTGCGCAGGTCGGCCTGGGCGGCGTTGGCGGTGGTGGTGGCCAGGGCGGCGCCATCGATACGCTGGGCCTGCACGGCCAGCGACGACACGGTCAAACCATCCGCTTCGTCCAGGTACATGCCGCCCGCGCCGGCCGAAGCCGACAAGGTGGCGACGGCGATTTCCAGGTGATTGGCGCCGGCGCCGATGGCGTTGCCGGCTTTGACTTGCAGGCCGGCCGCGCCGATGTTCAAGCGGCTGTCGCCGGCGGCGTCCTGGTCGAGGATGCTGCCGGCGGCATTGATGCCGACGCTGCCGGTGCCGGCGGCGATGGTGGCGACGGTGATATCGCCGCCCGCCGTCAACAGCAGATTGCCGTTGTTGGTGGCGCTGGTGCTGCCCGCGCCCATCGCGATATTGCGGCCGGCCAGCAGGTCGATGCTCTTGCCGGCGGCGGCGGTGGAAATGGCCGCGGTCTGCACGATGTCGCGCACCGCGTTCAGGCTGACGCTGCCGGCACTGCTGGCGACCGCGCCATTGACGAGGATGTCGTCGCCCGATTGCAGCAGCATGTTGCCGACCGCCGATACGGGCGCGCCGATGTTGATGGCGCCGTCGGCGGACAACACCGCTGCGGCGCCGCTGACGACGCCCGCTTGCGGCGCGTCGACCGCGGCCAGGGTGCTGCCGTCGAAGGCGACGCGGTTGACGCCGACGGTGGCGTTGATGGCGACCGCAAGCGCGCTGGCGTCCTGCACGAACAGGCCGCCCGCACCGGCCGCGGCGCTGATGGTGCCCACTTCCGTTTCCAGGTAATTGGCGGCGGCGCCGGCGCTGGCGCCGGTCAGGTGCAGCATGCTCGCGTAGACGTCGGTCAGAACGGCCGCTTCGGCGTTGTCGGCGATGGCGCCGGCCGCGCTGATGGAGACGGCGCCCCAGCCGGCCTGGCCGGTGAGTTGCGCGGCGGCGCGATCGATGGCGCTGCGGGCATCGACGGCGCCGATGGTGACGGCGCCGGCGACGGCTTGCAGGCGCACGTTGCCGGCATCGGTGACGGCCACGCCGGCATCGTTCATGACGATGTCGCGGGCGGCCAGCAGGTCGATGCTGTTGAGGGTGCCGCTGGCGGCGATGGCCGCGCTCTGCACGATATCGCGCGCGCTGTTCAAGCTGATGTTACCGGCGGCCGACACCGGCGCAGCGGCGCCGACGGTCAAGTCTCCCGTGCCGCCCGTTTGCAGCAGCAGGTTGCCGCCGGCCGCGAGGCCGGCCATGGCGGCATCGCTGACGATGCTGCTGCTGCCGTCCTGGGCCAGGCGGCTGACGCCGATGGCGGCAAGGCTGCCGACATTCAAGGCGTCGCTGTCGGCCAGGCTCAAGCCGCCGGCCACATTGGCGGCGACGGTGGCGACCGCCGTTTGCAGGTGGACGTCGCCGGCGCCGCTGGTGGACAGGCGCAAGCCGGCCGCGCTGACGTCGACTTCGAGGCCGCCCGCATCGACGATCGTGGATCCCGACAAACTGACGTTGGCGTTCGAGACGATGGCGCCGACGCTGACGGCGCCAAGGGCGGCGTAGCGCACATTGCCGCCGGCCGTGGTGACGACGCCGTCGTCCATGGCGATGGCGCCGCCGCTGGAAGCCACATCGACGGTCGATGCGGTGCCGATGGCGGCCTTCTGCGCCAGCGGACCGGCCGCGGTCAGGGAGATGGCGCCGCTGGTGCTGGTGACGGCATTGTTCTGGGTGAGCGCGCCGCTGCGGGCATTCAAAAGGATGGCGCCGGCCGCGCTGGTCACGTCGTCGCTGACGGCGATGCTGGCGGCGGAGACGGCGATATTGCCGCTGCCGCTGGCGGTCAGATTCGCTTGCGTGGCATTGGTGGTGAGGGTGGCCACGCCGGCCGTGTCGACGCGGGCGACCTGCACGGCCACGCTGTCGATCAGCAAGCCGTCGGTCTCGCTGACATACACGCCGCCGGCTCCGGCATTGGCGCTGAGGGTGGCGATCTGCGTTTCCAGGCTGCTGGCGGCGCTGCCGATGGCGGATCCCGCGCTCAACTGCACGGCGCCGCCGATCAGATCGAGGTCGCTGTCGCCGGCGCCGTCCTGGTCGACGATGCTGCCGCCGGCGATGACGGCGATCGAGCCCGCGCCGGCGTCGATCAATTCGATGGTGGCGTCGCTGCCCGCGCGCACGGCGACATTGCCCCCGTTGGTTTGAATCAGGCTGCCTTCGGCCATGTTCACGGCGCGCACTGCCGCCGCTTCGATGCTGGCGCCGGCGCTGGCGGCGGAGACGCTGCTGGCGGCCAGCAGATCGCGGCCGGCGTTGATGGTGACGGCGCCGCCCGTGCTCAGCACTTCGGCGTTCAGAATGATGTCGGCGGTCGCGCCAGTGCTCTTCAATAAGAGGTTGCCGGCTGCGCTGACGCCGGTGCCGTTGGCGATGCCCTGGTTGACGGTGATGGCGCCGCCAGCCGTCAATACCAGCTTGCCGGCCGAGGTGAGGTCGGAGGTGAGCGCGGAGCTGAGCGTGCTGACGGTGCCGTCCGCGCTGGTGCGGTTGACGGCGATCGCCGCGATGCTGTCGATGGCGACGCTGCCGACGGCGTCGATGAATACGCCGCTGCCGGCGGCGGTGCCGGCCGAGGAACCGGCCAAGGTGGCGACGGCCACTTGCAGGTGCTGGCTGCCGCTGCCGATGCCGCTGCCGGAGACGGTTTGGGCGACGATGCGCAGCGCGCTGGCGGTGACGTCGATGTCGCTGGTGCCCGAATCGGCGATGGCGCCGGCCACCAGATTGACGGCGCCGCTCGTGCTGATCGCGCCGACCGTCATGACTGTGCCGGCGCTGGCGCGGATGTTCGCCGCGCCGGAAATGGTGGTGCCGTCGTCCATTGACAGCGCGCCCACCGCCGCCAGTTCGATGGTGCCGGCGCCGCTGTTCGAGATGTTCGCTTTTTGCGCCAGGTTACCGGCGCTGTTGATGTACATGGTGCCGCCGCTGGAACCGATGGCGTCGTTGATGACCAGGCCGCCGCTGGCAGCCTGCAGCAGCAGGTTGCCGCCGGCGGTGCTGACGTTGTCGGAGATGGTGAGCAGGCCGCTGTTCGAGCGCAGCACCAGGTTGCCGCTGCCGGTGGCCGTCAGATTGTTCTGCATGGCGTTGGCGGTCGCGCTGGCGACGCCTTGCGCATTGATGCGGTTGACCTGGATGGTGACGCCGTCCACCGTCAGGCTGTCCGTCTCGGTGATGTAGGTGCCGCCGCTGCCGCCTTGGGCGCTGAGGGTCGACACCGTGGTTTCCAGGTGGTTGGCGCCGCTGCCGATGCCGGTGGCGGCGCGCAGCAGCAGGCCGGAAGCGCTGATATCGACTTCGCTGTCGCCATTGCTGTCGCCGTCGACGATCGCGCCGGTCGCCGCGGTGACGCTGACCGAGCCGGCCGTGGCCAGGTTTTCGATGGTGGCATTGCGGCCGGCGGCCAGCAGGATATTGCCGGTGGTGGCGGTGACATTGCTGCCCTGCGCCAGCACGATGTCGCGCGCCGCTTGCAGATCCAGCGATTGCGCGGCGCTGTTGTTGCGCACCAGGGTATTGACCAGCAGGTCGCGGCCGGCGGCGAAGCTGGCGCTGCCCGTGCCGACATCGGTTTGCTGGTTGATGCTCAAGTCGGCGCTGGCGCCGGTGGTTTGCAGCAGCAGGTTGCCGCTGGCGGCCAGGCCGGTGTCGACGCTCATGGCGCCGGCGCTGGAGATCACGGCGGCGCCGGCGCTGAAGCTGGCGACCGCCGCATCCTGCACGCTGCCGAGCGTGCCGTCGGCGGCGACGCGCGCCGTGTCGACGGCGCCGAGTGCGGCGATCTGCAGGGCGTCGCTTTCGTCGATGAACAGGCCGCCGGCGCCGGCGCTGCCGGCCAGTACGCCGATGGTGGTTTGCAGGTGGGCGGCGCCGCTGCCGAAGCCATGCGCGGTTTCAACGCGCAAGGTGGCGGCGGCGATATCCAGGTCGGTGCTGCCGGAATCGCTGACGCTGTCGGCTTTCAGGCTGGCGGTGGCGCCGCTGCTGATGGTGCCGATGGCGAGATTGCCGCCCGCCTGGTAACGCACATTGCCGCTGGCGACAGCGCTGACGCCGTCGTCCATGGTGATGGCGGTCGCAGCGACGGCGTCGATGCTGGCGCCGGATACCAGCGCCTTCTGCGCCAGCGCGGCGCCGGCGGCCAGGCTGACGGCGCCGCTGGCGCTGGTGACGCCGGCATTCAAGGTCAGATTGCCGGTGGAAGCCTGCAGCAGCAGGTTGCCGGCGGCGGCCGAGACGCCGCCATTGACGGTGATATCTGTGGCGCGCACGACGACGTTGCCGGCGCCGGTGGCGGCCACGTCGAGCTGGGCGCCGTAGCTGGTGGCGCTGGGGACGCCGCTGGCGTCGACCCGGTTCACCTGCACGGTGACGCTGTCGAGGATCAGGCCGTCGGTTTCGGCGATGAACAGGCCGCCGCCGCCGGCGTGGGCGCTCAGGGTGCCGACCGTGGTCTCGATGGCGTTGGCGCCGCTGCCGATGGCGCTGCCCGCGTTCAGGCGCAGATTGGCGGCGACGATATCGACTTCGCTGTCGCCGTTGGCATCCTGGTCGAGAATGCTGCCGCCGGCGTCGATGCTGACGCTGCCGGCGCCGGCGTTGAGGGTTTCGATGGTGGCGCTGCCGCCCGCGTGCAGGGCGATATTGCCGCCGTTGGTGGTACTGGCAGTGGTGTCGGCCATCACGATGTCGCGGGCTGCGAGCAGGTCGATGCTCTGCACCGCCGCGGCGGCGCCGATATTCGCGTTTTGCAGGATGTCGCGGCCCGCGTTCAGGCTGATATTGCCGTTGGCACCAGTGGTGGCAATGGCCGCACCGATCACGATGTCGGCGGTCGAGGCCAGCAGGATGTTGCCGCCGCCGGAGATGGCGCCGGCGGCGGTGCTGGTGATGGTGCCGCCCGCCTGCAGTACCACTTTGAGGGTGCTGGCCAGGTTAGATTGGGCGGCGTCGGTCACCACCGAAGCGGTGACCGTGCCGTCGGGCAGGACGCGGTTGACGGTGACGGCGGCGGTACTGCCGACGGTAATCGCGCTCGCTTCGTTGAGGAAGGTGGAGCTGCCGCTGGCGCCGGACAAGGTGGCCGCTTCGATGTCGAGGGCGTCGTTGAGGTTGCCGATGGCGGCGGCGGCGTTCAGGCGCAGGCTGCCGGCGTAGATGTCGGTGGCGGCGCCCGCTTCGGCGGCGTCGAGGATGCCGCCGCCGGCCTTGACGCTGACAGCACCCCAGCCGGCCTGGCCGGCCAGGCTGTTGTTGTTGCGGTCGGTATTCGAGCGGGCGTCGATCAGGCTGACGGTGACCGCGCCGCTGGCCTGGTAGCGGATGTTCTGGGCGTTGGTGAGCGCGCGCGCGCCATCGGCCATCAGGATAACGCCGGCGCTGGCGGCGACGTCGATGGTGCCGGCCAGGGCGCTGAACACGGCAGACCCATTTTGGGTGATCTGGCCGGACGCCAGCATGCTGATGTTGTTGCCGGCGCTGGCGGCGGCGTTGGCGGCCAGCGTGCCGGCGGCCTGCACCAGCAGGTTGCCGGAGGCGCTGACGGCCTGGTCGAGCGACAGCGCGGCGCCGGAAAGCACCAGATCGCCGTTGGCGGCGGCGGCGCCGGCCAGGGCGGCGCTGTCGGCCAGTGCGCTGACGCTGGCATCGGCGGCGACGCGGTCGACGGCGACCGCGGCGACGCTGCCCACACTCATGGTGGTCGAACCCAGCACATAACCGGCACGGCCGGCCAGGGCCAGCACGCCGGCCTGGACTTCCAGGGTGTCGGTGCTGCTGCCGATGCTGCCGGAAGCGTTCAAGCGCAGATTGGCGGCCGTCAGATTGACCACGCGGGTGACGGCGTCGTCGCCCTGGCCGTCGAGGATATTGCCGCTGGCGGCGCGCAGCGAGATGGCGGCGCTGCCGGCGCTGGCGATGCCGAGGGTGATGTCGCCGCCCAGCGCTTCGACGCGGATATTGCCGTTATTGGTTTGCAGGCGTGCGCCCGCTTCCATGAACACCAGGCCGTCCGCGCCGATGTCGATGGTCTTGCCGGCGGCGCGCGCTTCGATCAGGGGCGTACCCGTGCTCAAATCGTCGATGCGCACATTGTCGGCCGAGACCAGGCTGATGCTGCCCAGGTTGCTGCCGATATTCGCGCGAACGGAAATATCGGCGGCGGTAGCTTCGCTGGCTTCGCCCGACTGCAGCAGGATGTTGCCGCTGCCGGAGGCACCGCTGCTGTTGACGGTGCCCTCGACGACGATGCCGCCATCGACGGTGACCACGCCCAGGCTGGCGCCGCTGCCGGCCAGGCTGGCGCCCAGCAGGCGCAAGGCGGTCGCTTCGCGCACGAACACGTTGCCGGACACGGTGTTGGTGGCGCTCATGGCGGCCACACGGGTGTACAGGGGCGCGGCGCTGCCGATGCCGGTGGCCGCGGCCAGGGTCGCGGTGGCGGTGTCGCCATCGAGATTGAGGCCGTTGCCCGTCAAGCCGTCGACGATGGCGCCGGCGCTGCTGGCCAGGCCGATGGCGCCGTCGGCGTTGACGATGGAGACGGTGATGGCGCCCACCGCGTTGACGGTGACGGCGCCCGTATCGCCGCTGGCGTCCAGAGAGGTGAGATGGGTGCCGCTGACCATGCTGACGGCGCCGCCGGCGCCCAGGTGCACCAGGCCGCCGGCCGAGCCGACGTCGCGGGCGATGAGGATGTCGGCGCTGGTGGAAGTCAGGGTGATGGCGCCGGCGCCGCTGTCGGCGATGGTGCCCAGGGCGACGTTGACGATGCCGTCGGCGGCAAGCGCGATGGCGCCGCTGGTGCCGCCGATGCCCTGGTTGACGACGATCTGGCTGGCGGCGCCGCCCGCGCTGATGCCGATGGCGCCGCCGCTGACGGTGTGCACGCCGGCGCCGCCGCCGGCGATGGTGATGCTGCCGGCGCTGGTGCTGATGCCGATGGCGTCGCCCAGCAGGCTGGTTTGGCTGACCTCATCGACTTGCAGGGCGCCGCCGATGCCGTTGATGCTGTCGCGCGCCAGGTTGCCGACGATCAGATCGCCGTCGCCCGTGTTGACGGCGCTGACGGTGTTCACCTGCAGCCAGGGCAGGCTGATGCCGTTGCCGGCATGCGCGTGCAGATCGAAGCCGCGCACGGTTTCGCTGGCGATGCCGTCGGCGCCGACGCCGTCGATCTGCTTGATGGCGCCCGTTTCGGCGTACAGCACCACGTTGGCGTTGTGCGCTTCGACGGTGTTGGCGATGATGATGTCGTGGTAGGCATCGAGGGTCAGTTTGCCGTCGACGATGAACTGGTAGCCGGCGTTGGCGAAGTCCGCCACGCTGATGTTTTTGCCGTACACCTCGAGCTGGTCGCGCACGCTGAACTGCTGCGCCACCTGGATGGCGCCGATGCGCACATCGCCGCCCAGCTGGTCGGCGTGCAGGCCGTCCTGGCGGCCGATGACGATCTTGCTGAAGGTGTTGCTGAGGGTGCCCAGGTCGCCCGTGGACAGATTCAGGTCGGCGCTGTTTTCCAGCGGCGGCCCGGCGACGTCGATATTCATGCCGACCGTCGAAGGCCGCAAGGTCAGCACGCCGGTGCCGATGATGGAGCCTTCGCCGCCATTCAGATCGATCTCGTCGCCCTCGAGGAAGATGTCGCCGCCGCCGTCGACGATCACGCCGCCCTGGAAGTAGACGATGCTGGCGCCCGTGATGTGCAGGCTGCCGGCGGTCAGGTGGACGGCCTGGCTGAAGGTGACGGTGCCGCTGGCGTGGATGTCCAGGTTGCCGTTGACGGTGACGGCGCCGTCGAAGTTGACGTTGCGCGCCTGCGCCACGGTCAGGCCTTCCAGCGGATCGGTGTCGCCGACGGTGCCGACCACGTGGACGTCGCCGGTAGCGGAGAGCACCAGGTAATCGTCGGGGGCGATGCCGTCGCCGTTCAGGCTGTGCGAGGACTGGCCGCCGATCTGGATGCCGCCGTTGGTGGCGGTCAGGCTGATGGTGTTGGCCGGGGCGCCGCTGCCGTCGATCTTGACGGAGTCGTTGATGTAGGCGAAGGAGGCGCTGACCTGGCTGGAGATGATGGTGGTGTGGCCGGAACCGAAAATGGTCAGACCGCTGTCGCCTTCCAGGGACAGCTTCTGGTTGATGAAAATCTCGCCGCCCGCCTGCGGGTTCATCAGGGTCAGCGAATCGTGCAGGGTCACGCCCTGCTGGCCGCTCTTGTCGCCGATGACGATGTGGGCGTTGCTGTCGGCGCCGCCGACCAGGATATGGCTGTAGCCGTTGCCCAGCTCACCGAGGGCGGCGTTGCTGATATACAGGGCGCCGTTGCTGTCGAGGCCACCGGCGGCATCGTCGCCGAGGAAGATGGTGCGGGTCGGATCGCTCGAACTGATGGTGGTGGTGGCGGCCGCTGGTGGCGCTGGCGGGGCTGGCGGCGTGGTTGGCGTGGGCGTGGCTGCAGCGGCTGCAGGTACCGGCGCGTCCGGCATCACCACATGGCCGGCCGGCGCGTGATAGGCGTTGTCCGGCGCCGGCGCCGCGCCCTGGTAGGCGTCGTGGATCAGGAAATCGTGGCCGGCGTCGGCGGGCAGCATGACGGCGGCCATGCCGATGATGGGGTCGGCGGACAGCAGCACCCTGGGCTCGAGGGCCTCAACACGAAAAACGTCACGAAGTTTCAAATTAACGCGTTTTTTGACAGAAAATTTCATGTTGGGTGTTGTTCCGCTTGTGTGCTCTTTCAGGCCCGCCGTGGTTCTCGCTGCTGCAAGCGATGCCATAGGCAAAAACTTGCAACATAAACCATCTGATCGGGCACGCCGGTGGGCCGGCGCCGCCGAGATACTATCGCAATTTTGAACTATATTGACCGCCAGAAACTAATTCTTGGCAGTAGATTATGTTTTTTCTGGGAAAACCGAAACTGAAAAACAACACGGGCGGCAACAGCGAATGTCGGCGCCCGCGTTCACGGCAAACACGGCGCCGGATTCCGCCGCCGTGCTTGCTATTTTTACAGCGCCGGGATTACACGACCAGGTCCTCCAGCCAGTAATCGAAGGCCGCCGCATCGCTGGCTGCCGCGCCGGTGGCGAAGCTGTCCGAGGTGCCGCTGTGCTGCAAGCCCTGGCTGCTGGCGGCCAGCGTTGCAGCGCCGCCCTCTTCCACCGCTGCCGCCTGCCCTAGGTAGGAGGCGACGTGGCTGAACACCGGCAGGCTGGCGCCGGCCGTGACCGGCGCCGGTGCGAAGCTGGCCGGATCGAAGGCGCGCTCGAAAGCGGCCGCCGAAGCCTTGGCCGGGGTCGGATCGGCGGTGGTGCGGGTGACCGCGCCGATGCCGACCGCCTGCTCGTACATGGTGGCGCCATCGAGCAGATAGAAGTGGGTGCGGCCGTCGGCGCCGGTGTCCTGCACCACCATGCCGCTCGGTGCGCTGACGTAGATCGAGGCCGCCGTCACTTCGATGGCGTTGCCGCCGCCGACCTTCGGACCGTAGCCGTACAGCGCCACCGTGTCGGCGGCGATGTTGACCTTGTCGTCGCGGGCGGCATCGGCAATCACGCCGCCGCTGCGCACCACCACGTTCTTGCCGTTGACCTGGCCCAGATCGATATCGCCGGCGGCGCTGATGGTAACGCCAGCACTGCCCGTCACCGCGCTGCCGGCGTCCATGCGGATGGCGCCGTTGGCGCTGTAGACCGACACTTCGCCCGCCACGCTGCCGACGCTGTCGTGCAAGGTGACGCCGTCGCGGCCGTCCAGCACCAGGCCGTGGGCGGCGATCAGGCTGCCCGGACCTGCAGCCACCGTGACGCTGCTGCCGTAGACCTGGATCGGCGCGGCGGTGACGGCGGCGAAATCGATCGCCGCCACCGTGACTTTGCCGGCACCGATGGCCGCGTGGCCGTCGGCGCCCTGGGTGCCGATCACCACCTGCGTGGCGCTGGACAGGTGGCCCAGCATGGCGCTGCTGATGTTGTAGCTGCCATCCGCAGCGGTACCGCCGACGACGATGTCGCGGCCGATGTCGGTCGGACGCAGCAGCACCGTGTCGGCGCCCTGGACGTCGCCATTCAAGGTCACCGTATTCGCTTCGATGACGAACACGCCGGCCTGGCCGTGCACGACGACGTCGCCGATGATCACTTCGCTGGCGCCGCGGATCACCAGCGAACCGTGGTTCAAGGTGAGCGGACCGTCGAACCGGACCACGCCGGTGGCGTTGATGACGACCGCGCCGTCGACCGTGACGGCCTTGGCGAAGCTGACGTGGGCGGCGTTGTCGATGGTGATACCTGCCAGCGCGATGGTGCCGCCGACCGCGCCGTTGACGACGACGTTGTCGCCGCCGGCGGCCAGCGCCAGGAAAGCGCTGCCTGGCGCGGCGCCATCGATGGTCTGCTCGAACAGTATGTTGCCGCCGCTGGCAGCGCCGTTGCCCGCCTTGACGGCGACGCTGCCGTCGATGGCGACGGCGCCGCGGGCGTCGAGCGCACCTGCCACCAGCTGGCCGGCCACGGTGATGACGCTGCCCGGACCGGACACGTTCAGCACCAGCGCATCGTTGAACAGCACCGGTGTGGCGCGGCCGTCGATGGCGATGTCCTGCCCTGCCGCCGCGCTGCCGACGGTGACGCTGTCGAAACCGGCCAGGTGCGACAGGGCCGCCTGGTCGATGGTGGCGCCGCTGCCGCCCACCTGGATGTTCGACGACGCGCTGGCGCCGCCGATCTGCAGGTGGCCGCCGTTGCCGGCGATGTCGCTGCCGACGCCGATGGCGGCGCCGCCCAGGCTCAGGGTCTGACCGGCGCTGCCGGCGAACATCTGGCTGAACAGCATGGCGCCGCTGGCCGAGGATACCGCCACGTCGCCCGGCGCCTTGATGCCCGCCTGCGCCGCATCCGCCACCACGCCGGCGTTGCCCGCCGCGTCGATGCGCTGCACGCTGACGGCGACCGCGCCGCCGAAGTCGACGCCATCCATCTCACGGACATTGATGCTGCCGGTGATGCTGGCGGCGCTGATGCTGCCGACCGCCGTTTCGATGGCGTTGACCGCGCTGCCGATGCTGCCGCCGGCCGCCATGCGCACGCTGCCCGCCTTGACGTTGACGGTTTGCGCGGCGCCGGCCGGCAGGGCGTCGGCGATCATGCCGCCGGCGACCAGGCTGACTTTACCGCTGCCCGCATCAAGCAGGCCGAGGACGATGTCGCCGCCTGCCGCGTAGCGCAGGTTGGCGCCCTGGCTGACGCTGCCGTCGACCATGGTGATGCTGCCTGCCGCCGACGCATCGACGCTGCCGCTGGCAGCGACATTGGCCGACTGCGACAAGGCGCCGCCCGCCAGCAGGCTGATACTGCCGCCGCTGGCCGACACCGCGCCGTCGATGGCCAGCTTGCCGGCCGCCGACAACAGCAGATTGCCGGCGGCGGACACGGGGCCCGCCACCGAGAAGTCGCCGCTGCCGCTCACGACGGCCTTGCCGCCGGAGACGGTGGCGCCGATTGCGACATTGCCCGCCGCGTTGACGAACAGGCCGCCGATGCCGGCGTTGGCCGTGAACGTTGAAACGGCGACGTCGATGGCGTTGCCGGCCGCGCCGATGCCCTGGCCCGTCAGCGCCGCGCTGGCGGCGTTGATGCTGCTGCCCGCCTGGTCGGCGATGACGCCGCCGGCGTTGACCGCGACGTGCGCCGCGTTCAACACGCCCAGGCTGGCGTCGCCAGCGGCGCTCAAGGCGATGTCGCCGCCCGCGTTCAGCACGCGGCCCGCCGCCATGCCGATTTTGCGGCCTGCGTTGATGCCGATGCCGCCCGCCGCGTTTATATCGGCGGCTTGCGCCACATCGCGGCTGGCGTCGATGGCGATGGCGCCGGCACTGGCCAGCTGCGCCTGCACATCGACATCGACGGCGTTCAGCAGCACGTTGCCACTGGCGCTGCTGGCGCTGCCGCCGATCGTGATGTTGCCGCCACTGCGCACTTCCAACTTGCCGGTGACGGTGACACCATCGACGACGATGTCGTCCGTTTCGGTGAGGAACACGCCGTTGCCGGCGCTGCCAGAAACGGTGGCGACCGCGGTGTTCAAGTGGACCGCGCCGCCGCTGTGGAAGCTCAGGCCCGCTGCGCCGACGTTGCCGCCGACGTTGCCAATAATGTCGCCGCCCGCACCGAGTCGCACATTGCCGCCGCTGGCCACGGTGCCCATGACGATGTTGCCGCCGGCATCGACCGCAATCGCGCCGTTGGCCGTCGTGCGCAGGTCGGCAAACTGGCCGGCCGATGCGCGGACAGTGCTGCCGTCGGCCTTGACGCTGTCGACATCGACGGCGACCAGGCCGACCTTGATGTCGCCGGCGCCGGCCAGGGCGATGCCGCCGCTGCCGGCGCGGGCGCCGACCGTGGCGACAGCCAGGTCGAGCGCCGACACCCCGGTCGCTGCCGACAGCAAGGCGCCGCCGGCAGTGAGTTTGCCGCTGGCGTTGACGGCGCCGCCGGCGCTGACCGCTGCCACATTGCCGCGCGTGGTGACGGTGGACAGATTGATGTCCTGCGCCGCCGTCAGGGCGATATTGCCCGTGTGGCTGGCGGAGCCGATGCTGCCGCCTGCCGCCTGGGCGATGGCGCCACCGGCCAGCAGGACGATATCGCCGCTGCCGCCAGTGACAACGGCGCCGGCGGCCAGGTTGACGTTGGCATTCGAGACCAGGCTGACATTGCCGCCGGTGGACACCGATGCGCCCAGACCGACCGTCAGATCGCCGCCCTTGGCTTGCAGCAGGACGTTATTGGTGCCCGATCCGCTGACCGACTGGTTGGCGGCGACGGTGACCGTACCGCCGGCGGAGAGAACGATGTTACCGGCGCTGAACAAGCCGGCCTGCACGGCGTCGCCGCTGGCGCGCAAGACACCGTCGCTGCCCACTCGGGCGACATCGGCCGGCATGGCGCCGATGGTCACGGCATTCGACTCGCCGATCGACAGCGATGCGCCTGACGCCGACAAGCGGTCGACGGCCGTCGACAGCTGCACGGCGCCGCCGGCCTGCAGGCGCAGGTTGGCGGCGTTGAGCGTGGCGCTGCCGCCGATGCTGCCGCCCGCGACAACTGAAACACTGCTGGCGTCGACCGCGGCCAGCAGCACGTCGCCGCCTGCCGTCACACGCAACTGGCCGGCGCTGATGCCGCCGGTGGCGTTGATGCCGTTGCCGGCCGCCAGGGTGGCGTTGGCAGCGGCGATGTTGGCGCCGATCGCCAGGCTGGAAGCGGACAGCAGCAAGTTGCCGGCGGCCGACACGGCGCCGCCGATAACGATGCCGGCGTCGCCGCTCAGCACCAGGTTGCCGCCGCTGACCATGCCGGCCACCGACAGGTTGCCGGTTTGCGCCAGGTAGACGCCGCCATTGCCGGCGCGTGCTGTCAGGGACGACGCCGCCAGATCCAGCGCTTTACCCGATGCGCCGATGGCATTGGCGGCGTCGAGCTGCACGCTGGCCGCGCGGATGTCGACCGCGGCATCGGCATTCGCATCGACGATGCTGCCGCCGCTGACGATGGAGACGGTGGCGCCGTCGATCAGGCCGACGGCGACATCGCCGCCCGCGCGCAGATCCACATTGCCGGTGGCGTCGATGGCCAGCGCGCTGGCGTCGACCGCGAACAGGCTGCCGACGGTGGCGTTGATGGCCGCCACTTCCGTCTCCAGCGCATTGGCGCTGCTGCCGGCCAGGGCCGACTGCAGGTACAAGGTGCTGGCGTAGACATCGGTGGCCGGCGTGTTTTCCACGCCGTCGGCGATTGCCGTACCGGCCGCGATCGACACCGTGCCCCAGCCGGACTGGCCGGAAAGGCTGCCTGCCGCGCGGGCGGCGGCGCTACGGGCGTCGATGCTGCCGACGGTCACCGTGCCGCTGGTGGCGGTAACGCCGATATTGCCGGCGTTCGAGACCATGCTGCCGGTCTCGCTCATGGCGACATTTCGCGCCGCCGTGACGCCGATGGTGGCGCCGGCGCCGCTGCTGGCGACCAGCGCCGTCTGCACCACATCGCGGCCGGCCGCCAGGGTGATGGCGGCAGCGGCGTTGACGGCCGCGTCGACGACGATGTCGGCGGCGGCGTTCAACTGCACGCCGCTGCCGGCAGTGACGGCACCGCTGACGGCGATGCTGCCGCCGCTGGCCAGCACGATGGCGCCGCTGGCGTTGACGCCGGTGATCGCGATATCGTCCGCTTCGTCGAGGTACAGGCTGCCGGCCACGCTGGCCGCCAGGCTGCCAACCGCCAGTTGCAGGTGCGCGCCGGGGGCGCCCACATTGCCGGCGATGGTGGTGATGCTCAAGCTGGTGGCGCGCACATCGACATCGACCGTGCCCGAATCGGCGATGCCCGCCGCCGTGAGGGTCACCGCCGCGCCGCTGATGGCGCCCAGGCTGAAGATACCGCCAGCCTGGTAGGCCACATTGCCGGCCGCGCTGGTGGAGACGCCATCGTCCATGCCGATGGCGCCGCCGGCGACGGCGCTGATGCCGCCGCTGGCCGACACCGCCGCGTGCTGGGCGATTGCGCCGTTCGCCGTCATGTTGACGCTGGCGCCGCTGACGGCGCTGTTCAGCACCAGGTTGGCGCCGGTCAGCAGGGACACGCCGCCGGCATTCGCCGACACCGTGCCGCTCACCACCAGGTCGCCGGCGACGGCGTCCAGGGTGACGCTGCCGGCGCTGGAGGCGACCGCACCGCCGATGGCCAGGCTGCCGCTATCGGACGACAGGACGATGTTACCGCTCGCCGCCAAGGGGCCGGTACTCACGCCATCGCTCTCGCGCAGGAACATGCCGCCCGCGCCGGCCGATGCCGTCAGGCTGCCGACGGCGATTTCCAGCGCATTGGCGCTGCTGCCGATGCCATTCACGGCGCTCAGTTGCAGGCCCAGTGCGTGGATGTCCACTTCGCTGTCGCCGGCGCCATCCTGGTCGAGGATGTCGGCGGCGGCGATCACGACATTGCCGTTGAAGGCGTTGAGGGTTTCGATCAGGGCGGTGGCGCCGGCTTGCAGGTTCAGATTGCCGCTGCTGGTGACCGCGCTGCCCTCGCCCATGCTGAAGTTGCGGCCGGCCGTCAAGCCGACGGTGGCGCCCTGAACGACGGCGTTGTCGACGATATCGCGGGCGGCGGCCAGGGTGATCGCGCCGCCGGCAACGGCATTGCTCATCGCCAGATCGCTCACCACGCTGGTGCTGCCGTCGGCGGCCACGCGGGTGACGCTGATGCTAGCGACCGTGTCGATGAGGATGTCGTCGATGTCGGACAGGTTGAGTGAACCAGCCACATTGGCGGCCAGGGTGCCGACCGCCAGTTGCAGGGCGCCGACGTTGCCGCCGGTGGCGACCAGGCGCAGTTCGGCCGCGCTGACGTCGATGTCGCTGCTGCCCGAATCGACGATGGAGGCTGCCGTCAGGCTCACCTTGGCCGCCGCGATGGCGCCGACCGAGATGGCGCCGCCGACGTTCGCGCGCAGGTTGCCGCCGGCCGTCAGGGTCACGCCATCCTGCATGGCGAAACTGCCGCCAACCTGGACATCGATGCTGCCCGCGCCGACATTGGCGTTTTGCGCCAGGTTGCCGCTGGCGGCCAGGCTCAATGCCCCGCTGCCGGCGCCGATGGCGCTGTTGATGGTGATCGAGGCGGCCTTCAGCAGCACATTGCCGCTGACCGCCGACAGGGCGCCGTCGACCGACAGGGAACCCGCCGCGATGACGATGTTGCCGCTACCGGTGGCACCGACACTGCCGACGCTCAAGCTGTCGGTTTCGGCGATGAACAAGCCGCCGGCGCCGGCGTGGGCGTTCAAGCTGGCCACGCTGGTCTCGAGCGCGTTGGCACCGCTGCCGATGGCGTTGCCGGCGGCGAGGGTCAAGCCGTCCGCGGTGATGTCGACTTCGCTGTCGCCGGCGCTGTCCTGGTCGAGGATGCTGCCGGCGGTGGCGGTAACGCTGACCGCACCGCTGCCGGCCGCCAGGGTTTCGATGACCACATCGACGCCGGCCAGCAGCACGATGCTGCCGTTGTTGCTGGTCGTAGCCGTGCCGTTGGCCATGGCGATGTTGCGGCCCGCTTGCAGATTGATGGTCTTGGCGGCGGCCGTGGTGGACACATTGGCGTTTTGCAGGACATCGCGGCCGGCGCTGGCGGACAGATTGCCGCCGCTCGACAGCAAGGCTGCATTGACCGCCAGATCGGCGTTCGCGCCCGCTGCCAGCGACAGGCTGCCGGCGGCGCTGATGGCGCTGTTGACCGCGATGGCGGCGCTGGCGCCCAGCGACAGGCCGGCGCCGGCGTTGATGCCGGCAAGCGCGCCGTCGACGATGCCGGAGGTGCTGCCGTCGGCGGCCACGCGGGCGATGCCGATGGCGTTGACCGCGCCGACCGCGATGCCATTGACGGCGTCGAACCAGCCGCTGCCTGCCAGACTGGCGGCGAAGGTGCCGACCGCCAGTTGCAGGTGGGCGCTGGCGCTGCCGGCGTCGCCGCCGGTGGTGACCAGGCGCAGGGTGTTGGCGGTAACGTCGGTATCGACGCTGCCGGAATCGGCGATGCTGGCGGCCGACAGGCTGACGTTCGCGCCGCTCAAGGCGCCGATCGACAGCACCGAGCCGGCGACGTAGCGCAGATTGCCGCTGCTGGTGGCCGACACGCCGTCGTCCATGGCGATGTTGCCGCCGGCGGCGACGTCGATCGTGCCGCTGCTGGAAATCGACGCTTTTTGGGCGATGGCGCCCACCGCGGACAGCGACAGCGCGCCGCTGCCGGCGTTGATGGCGCTGTTGACGGTGAGGTTGCCGGCCGCTTTGAACAGCACGTTGCCGCTGACCGTGGCGACCAGGCCGCCGATGGTCAGATTGCCGCTGTTCGACACCAGCACGATATTGCCCGCGCCGGTGGCGGACAGTGCGCCGGTGGTGAGCGCATCGCTCTCGGCGATAAACATGCCGCCGGCGCCTGCCGATGCGGCCAGGGTGGCGACGGTGGTTTCCAGCGCGTTGGCGGCGCTGCCGATGGCATTGCCGGCGCTGAGCACCAGGCCGGCGGCGGTGATGTCCACTTCGCTGTCGCCGGCGCTGTCGCCGTCGACGATGCTGCCCGCGGTGGCGGTGATCGCCACGTTGCCGCTGCCGGCGGCGACGGTTTCGATGACGACGTTATTCGCTGCGGTCAAGGTCACATTGCCGTTGTTGCTGGCGATGCCGGTGCCGTCGGCCATGACGATGTCGTGGCCGGAGGTCAAGGTGACGGTGCTGGCGGCGCCGCTGGCGGCGACGTTCGCATTGACGGCGATGTCGCTGCCCGCTTGCAGGGCCAGGTTGCCGACGGCACTGACGCTGCCGTTGACATTGATGGCGCCTGCCGCTTGCAGCATCAAGGCGGCGCCGCTGGCGGCGTTGGCCTGGGCGGCATCGGTCACGCTGGAACCGGTGATGGTGCCATCGAGTTTGACGCGGTTGACGGTGATGGCAGCGACCTGGCCGATGGTCAGATTGCCGGCGGCGGCGGCATACATGCCGCCGGTGCCGGCAGCGACGCTGACCACGCCGGCCTGCAGTTCGAGCGCATCGAGCGCAGTGCCGATGGCGCCGCCCGCATTCAGGCGCAGGGCGCTGGCGTACAGGTCGACGGCGCCGCTATCGACGGCGTCGAGGATGTCGGCGCCGGCGCCGATGCTGATGGCGCCCCAGCCGGCCTGGCCGCTAACGGCGTTGTTGGCGCGGTCGATGGCGCTGCGTGCATCGATGGCGCCGACGGTGATGCTGCCGGCCGCCTTGAAGCGGATGTTGCCGCCATTGGTTTGCGCGATCGCGCCGTCGGCCATGACGATGCTGCCGGCGGTCGATTCGACGTCGATGGTGCCGCCGCTGGTGACCAGGGATCCCGTCGCACTCTGGCTGATGATGCCGCTGGCGAGGACCGTGATGCTGCCCGGCGCGGTGACTGCCGCGTTGATGCCCAGGGTGCCGGCGATGTCCAGGCGGATGTTACCGCCAGGGCCCGCGTTCAGGGCCTGGTTGATGATCAGGCTGCCGCTGGTGATGACCAGGTTGGCGCTGCTGGCGCCGGTGACGCCGATCAGGGCGGCGCCGTCGGTGACGATACTGGTATTGGCGAACGTGTCGACGCGGTTGACGTCGACCGGGTCGACGATACCGAAAATCAGCGCGCCGGTGCCGGTGAGATAGAGATTGGTCGAGGACACCGCGATGGTGTCGACCTTGACCTCGAGGTCGTCGCCCAGGGTGCCGATGCGCCCCGCCGCTTCCATGCGCAGCTTGGCGGCGGTGATGTTGACGGTGCGGGTGGCGGCGTTGTCGTCGCTCTGGCTGTCGAGGATATTGCCGCCCGAGTGCAGGGAGACGCTGCCCAGGCCCGCGCTGATGATGCCCAGCTTCAGGTCGCCCGTACTGGTATCGATGCGCACATTGCCGTCGCGGCTGATCAACTGGGCCAGCGCTTCGAGGGCGATGGCGCCGTCGGCCTGCAGGTCCAGGGTTTTGCCGGCGGCCTTGGCTTCGACGCGCGGCGCGAATGCGCCCAGGTCGTCGATGACGATGCCGTCCACCGAGCGCAGGCTGATGTTGCCGCCCGCGCTGGCGATGTCGGAGCGGATGTCCAGGGTGGCGACGGTGGCCTCGACGGCTTCTCCCGTTTGCAGCAGGATCTGGCCGTTGGCGCCGGTGCTGTTGATGGCGCCGTCGACGATGATGGCGCCGTCGACGGTGCTGACGGCGAAGCTGGCGTTGCTGCCGCCGATGGCCGCGCCGAGGATGCGCAGGTCGGTGGCTTCGCGCACGAAGATGCCGCCCGAAGCGCTGTTGCTGGCGCTGAGGGCCGCGATGCGGGTCTGAAGCGGTGCGCCGTTGCCGATGCCGGCGGCTGCCGCCAGCGTGACGGTGGCGGTGTCGCCGTCCAGGTTGAACCCGTTGCCGGTCAAGCCGTCGACGATGGCGCCGGCGCTGGTCGACAGGCTGATGACGCCGTCGGCATCGATGATGCTGACGGTGATGGTGCCCACCGCGTCGACGGTGACGGCACCGTTGTCGCCGTTGGCGTCGAGCGAAGCGATGCTGGTGGCGTTGTCCATCAGGACCGCGCCGCCCGCGCCCAGGTGAATCAGGCCGCCCGCCGAAGCGATATTGTTCGACAGGTGGATGTCGCCGCTGGCGGAGGCCAGGTTGATGGTGCCGGCGCCGCTGTCGGCGATGGCCGCGTTGACGTTGATGGCGCCATCGGCGCTGAAGGACAGGTCGCCGGTGCTGCCGCCGACCGAGTGGTCGATTGTCAGCACGCTGCCGGCGCCGCCGGCGGCCAGGCTGATGGCGCCGCCGGTGACGGTGTGCACGCCGGCCCCACCGGCGGCGACGGTGATGCCGCCGGCGCTGGTGGAAATGGCGATGTTGTCGCCGGCCAGGCCGGTCTGGCTGACGCTGTCGACCTGCAGGTTGCCGCCGATGCCGGCGACGCTGTCGCGCGCCAGGTTACCCAGCACCAGGTCGCCGTCGCCCGTATTGACGGCGGTGACGGTGTTCACCTGCAGCCAGGCCAGGTTGACGCCGCCGCCCGCGTGGACGTTCAGGTTCTGGGCCCGCAGCGCTTCGCTGGAGACGCCGTCGCCACCGACCGCATTGGCCTGGGTGATCGAGCCGGTACTGGTGTAGAGCACCGCGTTGCCGTTGTGCGCTTCGACGGTGTTGTAGATGGTGATGTTGTTATAGGCGTCGAGCGTCAGGTTGCCGTCGACGATCAGCTGGAAGCGGGCATCGGTAAAGTCCTCCACGGTGATGCTGTTGCCGTACACCTCGAGCTGGTCGCGGAAGGTGTACTGCTGCGCCGTCTGGATGGCGCCGATGCGCACCTGGCCGCCCGCCTGGTCGGCGTGGGCGCCGGCCAGGTAGCTGTCGACCGCGCCTTGCTGGCGGCCGATGACGATCTTGCTGAAGGTGTTGGCGAAGGTGGCGATCTCGGTGTTGTCGATGTTGAGATAGGCGCTGTTTTCCAGCGGTGGGCCCCCCACTTCGATGTTCATCCCGACCGTGGTCGGACGCAGGGTCAGGATGCCGCTGCCGATCACCGAGCTCTCGCCCGGCTTGAAGTTGATCTCGTTCCCTTCCAGGAAAATGTCGCCGCCGCCGTCGACGGTGACGCCACCCTGGAACACGATCAGGGCCGCGCCGGTGATGCGGAAGAAGCCGGCCGTGAGGTGCACGTTCTGCTTGAAGGTGACGGTGCCGGTGGCGTGGATGTCGAAATTGCCGTTGACGGTGACTTCGCCGTCGAAGGTGACGTTGTTGGCCTGGACGATGGTGATGCCTTCCAGCGCATCGTGGCTGCCGACGGCGCCGGTGACGACGATGTTACCGCTGGCCGACAGCGACAGGTAGTCGTCCGGTGCAATGCCGTCGCCATCGAGGGTGTGCGCGGTCGAGCCGCCCAGCTTGATGTCGCCGGCCGTTGCCACCAGCTTGATGGTGTGGTCGGTGGCGGTGGTGCCGTCGATCTTGATCGAGTCGTCGATGTAGGCGAACGAGGTGTTCACCGTGCTGGCGGCGATGGTGGTGGTGTGGCCGGAACCGTAGATGGTCAGGCCCGAGCCGTTCATCAGCATCAGGTTCTGGTTGATGGCGATTTCGCCGCCCAGGATAGGATTCATCAGCACCAGCGAGTCGTACAGCACCACGTCCTTGTGGCCGGTGTTGTCGCCGATGATGATGTGGGCGGAGGACAGCGCGCTGCCGACCACGATCTGGCTGAAGCCGCCGTCTTTCAGGTTGTCGATCGAGTTGTTGCTGATATACAGGGAGCCGGTGTGATCCAGGCCGCCGGCGGCGTCGTCGCCGATGAAGATGGTGCGGGTCGGGTCGAGCGCGGCCACGGTCAGTTGCGCGCCGGCGCTGCGCACGCTGGCGCCGATATTGAGTTCATTGGCGAGGATGGTGATGTCCTTGCCGGAGGCGTCGACCGACTTGCTGATGTCCTGCGCGCCGGTGAGGTTGGCCACGCCGGTGCTACCGCCCTTGGTGCCGCTGTCGCCGCCGCTCGCCTGCGAGACCACGGTGGTGGCGCCGGTGGCGATCAGCGAGACGTTGTCGCGCATGGTCGAGGTGGCGCTGACGGTGACGGCATCGATGACGATGGAGTTCGGGCTGAACAAGTAGCCGTCGACCTGCTGGCCGATCTTGTCGTGCACCGCGATCACCAGGTTGCCGCCGGTGGTTTGCAGGTAAGCGCCGCCGGCGTTGCGCAAGGCGACGCCGTTGGCCAGGTGGCCGGCCACGTTGTAGGCCTCGATGTGGTCGGTGACGATGGCGCCGGTGGCCTGGTCGGTGCTGAATTTACCGTTGCGCATGGCCCAGTCGATCTGCGCATCGAAGCTGCCGTTGGCCTGCTTCCAGTCGGAGTCGGTGGCATCGTTGATCAGGGAGCCCTTCGGCACCTTGATGACGATGTCGCCGCTGCCGTGCACGCGGATGCCGGCGCCGAGGACGACATCGCCCCCTTCGGCGCTGACGGTGACGGCGCCGCCGGTGGTGGCGATGTCCGAGCTCAGAAGCAGCGCGCCGTTGGCGCCGCCGGCCAGCAGACTGACCGCGCCGCCGTGGGCGTTGATGCCGTGGCCGCCCTGCCCTGCCGACGCCACATTGATGGCGCCGTTCTGGGTCGACAGCACGACAGCGTCGCTGGCCGCGCCCTGATCGATGCGCAGTACCTTGACGCCATCGGTTTCGGTGATGGCGATGGCGCCGCTGCCGCTGTTGGACAGATCGAGGCTGGCGACCTTGGTCGTGACAGGCGCGTTGACACTGCCGATGCCGCCGGTGGCGACGATTTCCAGGGTGGCGCCGGCCGCGCTGATGGAGGTGCCGCCCGCGCTGCCTTCGCCGCTGCCGACACTGCCGCGGCTGTGAATCGACAGCACGCCGGTGTTGGTGGTGGACAGTTTACCGAACAGGATGGACTGGTCGGCATCGAGGCCGATCAAGCCGTCGCCGGCGTCGACGATGGTGTCGCCCGACATGGCGATGCCGCCGGTGCCGCCGTCAAGCGTGATATTGCCGCTGACGGAAGTCAGGCTGGCAGCGGCGTCGACCGTCAGGCCGGCGGCGGCGTTGACGGCGATATTGCCGTACTGGGTGGTGATCGCCTGGTGCAGCACGATGGCGCCGGCACTGGTGGCCAGGTCGACGTTCTGCTGGGCGGCGCGGGTGGTGATGGCCGCGTCGACCACCATGGCGGACGCCGTGTGCAGCAGCACGCCCTTGCCGTCGGTGCTGGACAGCTGGGTGACCGTGACGGCGCCGTGGGTGGCGCTGTTGGCCGGGTGGCCCACCGCGTAGACGGCGATCTGGCCCTTGGCGCTGATGTCGAGGGTGTCGGCGACGATGTAGCTGGCGCTGGCGTGGCTGGCGTCGATGGCGTGGCCGGCGGTGACGCTGCCGTTCAGGGCCGACAGGGTGACGTGGCCGGCGTTGGCGATGCTGTCAATGCTGATATTGCCGTGCAAGGAAACGATGGTGACGTTGCCGGTCAGGCCAGCCAGGCTGCCAATGGTGATGTCGCCGTCGACGGTCAAGGTGACGTCGCCGCCCTGCATGCTGATATTGGCCAGCATGCCGAGGTTGACGAAGGCGCCGTTCAGCAGCGCACCAGTCTGGTCGACGCTGAGATTGCCCGCGCCGCTCATCGTCACATCGAGCTTGCTTACCTCGGTGGACAGGGTCAGATTCTTGGCCGAGCCGACGGTCAGCTGGCCGGCGGTGACGGTGCCTCCCAGGGTGATGCCGCCGTATTGCGAGCTGAGGGTGATCTCGCCGCTGGCGCCGACGTTCAGGGCCGACACCACCACCAGGCCGCTTTGCACGCTGGCGCTGGCGTCGTGGGTGCCTGCGCGCAGGGTGATGGCTTCACCGGCGCCGAAAGTCGGCAGGTTGATCACGGTGAGCGACCCGCCCGCGTTCAGCTTGTAGTTGCCGGCGGTGTGATCCGGCACGATCAGGACGTAATCGCCCGGCTGCTCGATGGTCAGATTCGGGTTGTTGTCCTGCGAGCTGGCGCTGGCCGTGAAGCGGGTGTTGACGGCGTCGGCGAACAGGTTCAGCACATTGCCGCTGTAAGTGGCATGGGTCGGATTGGCGGCGTCCGCGTTGATCTGCGAGACCAGGTTGCCGAGGATCGAGTCCCAGCTATTGAGGATGCCGTTGACGCCCGCCTGCGCGGTGTACGACTTGCTGCCGACGGTGACGGTGTAGCCCACCGTGCCGCTCGGAGCAGCGGCGAACGTGAGGGTGCTTTGCTGGCTGGCGTCGTGGCCGGCGGCGACGCTGGCGGTGGTGCCGTGGTCGATGATGCCGTTGGCGACATCCTGGCGGCCGCTGTGGGTGACGGCCACGCTGTTGACGACGAAAGCGTGATCGGCGACATCGGCGGTCAGGGTCAGGGTGCGCTCGGTGGCGCCGCTGCCGGCGACGGCGGTGATGCCTTCCTGTTTCAACTGATACGTCAGGTCGGCCAGGATCGAGCTCCAGGTGGCGGCGATGGTGCCGCTGCCGTCGGCCTGGTTGGCGCCGATGGTGCTGGTGTAGGCGTGGCCGTTGACGGTCACGGTGTAGGCGTAGCCGCTGCCCAGGGTGTACTGGGCGCCGGCGGCGGTGGCCGGATCTTCGAAGGCCAGCACGCTGACCTGCCTGGCGCTGACACCGGCCTCGTGGATCGGCACGGCGGCGTCGCGCAAGGTGGTTTCCAGCGGATTGACGGCGACCGCGTTGACGGTGAAAGGATCGTTGTTGACGCTCGACTGCAGCACGAAGGTCCTGGCGGTGGCGTCGGGCGAAACGATGGTGACGTCGCCGTCGATGGCCAGCAGGGTTTTGAGGCCGTCGAACAGGGTCGTGTAGTTGCTCACCGTGAAAGTGGTGACGGAACCGACGAACTTGGCGCCGTTGCTCGGCGAGGTGTCGGCGGCAATCGCCGCTTTCAAACCGTTGGCGGCCAGCGCCAGCAGGTCGCCGGTGGCGCCGGCGGCGATGGTGTACGAATAGGTATCGTCGTCGATCGACAGCACCACGGTGCTGCCCGCCGACAGGGTCAGACCGGTCAGGGAAATCGTGCGTGCATGGCCGGAGCCGGGCGCCGTCACATTCACCTGGGCCAGGTGGATGCCGTTGATGGCGGCGTTGTTGGCGTCGACCACCTTGACCGAAATGACGGCGTTGTCGGCGGCGGCAATCGCCGCCGTGTCGCTGACGGCGGCCGAGGTTTTCAGGGTCAGGTAATCGTTGACGCCGTCGCGGGCCATATAGGCCTTGCCGTCGACGACCACGTCGTACACGGCGCTGGCGGAGTATGCCGAGCCGAAGCCGATCTGGGTCTGCTGCTTGGCGCCGGACGCTGCGGCCTGGATGTTTTCGGCGCCGCGGTTGGCGACGTCGGCCTCGCTGGAGACGCCGACCGCGTCGATGACGAAGTGGCCGCTCGGGGCCTTGGCGTCGAGCTGCAGGATGCCTTCGGTGTCCTGGGTCGAGGTATGGCTGACCGTGATGTTTTCGCCGGCCTGGATGCGGGTGGCGAATTCATTGAACACATCGGCGAACTGCGCCTGCACGGTGACGTTGCGGGCGGTTGCCGTGGTGCTGGTGGCGGCGGCGGTGATGGCCGCGGCCAGGCCGCTGTTGACGGCGCTCATGGTGGTGCTGGAAGCGGCCGTGTAGCTGTACTTGGCGCCGTTGATGCTGATGGTGTAGACGGCGTTGCCGGTGGCGTCCAGGGTCGACAGGTCGACGTTGCGCAAGCCGGTGCCGGTGCTGCCGATCGAGAAGGCGTCATTGCCGGCAATCGCCGTCAGGGCCTGGGTCTTGACGCTGATGGCCAGCTGGCCGGCGCCCTTGTCGATGGTGAGGACGCCACCGGTGGACGAGGCGTGGAAGGCGCTGTCGGCATTGATCAGCTTGACCAGGGCGGCGGCGATTTCGCTGGCGCTGGCGTTGTCGGCGCTGACGTACTCGAAGTTTTTCGCGCCCAGGGCGACGACATACTTGGTGTTGTCCAGCGCGGTCGGCGCGGTAAAGGTGATGCTGCGGTTGGCGTCGGTGCTGCCGCCGGTGGCGCTGACCACGGCCGCCGAAGTGGTGGCGGTACCGGCCGTCCACACGCCGACGTTGATGACGGCGCTGCTGGCGCCGCCCAGGGTGAGGATGTTGTTGGCGCCCGTGTGGACGGCGTAGTCGTGGCCGTCGATGACGATGTCGTAGACCTGGCCGCCGATCACGGCGTGGCTGAAGTAGACCTGGCTGCTCTGCGGATCGGTGTTGCCGGCGTTGGTCTTGGTGACCGCGCCGCCCCCTTCGACGGCGCCGATCACGGGCACGCTGAATTTTTCGGTCAGGGTCGAGGCGTCGACCGTGAACGGGGTGTTGACCTGGCGCGCCGTCAGCACCAGCAAGTGGTTGGCGGTGTCGACGGCGACGTCGACGGCCTGGTTGTTCTGGATCTGGGTTTTCAGGGAACCGAGCGCGGTGCTCCACGCGGTGGCGCGGTCCGCCGCATTGTGCACGGTGCCGTCGGCCACGGTGGCGCTGTAGACGACGCCGTTGACGGTGACGCTGAAGGTGTAGCCGTCGGCGATGTCGGTGCCGAACACGATCTGGTTGACCTGCGCCACCGGCACGCCCGCTTGCACCGGCGTGTTGTAGGCGATGGTGTTGATGACGCCGGCGTCGGCCAGCGAACCGCTCTCCGACACGTGGGTCAGCTGCGGCACCAGGGTGTAGATCTGGCCCGTGTAGCGCACTTCGAGGTCGTCGCCGTTGCCGTGCGATTTGGCGTTCTCCATCACCACCGGGGTCACGGTGTGCACGGCCGGCGTGTTGATACCGTAGCGGATGGTGACGTGGTTGCCGTACAAATCGGCGGCGCTGTCGTCGAAGGCGTAGGCGCCGGCGACGATGCTGCCGTCGGCGGCGCGCTGCGGCGCTTTCAGTTCGTAGATGCTGCCGCGGGCGTCGACGGTGATGTCGGCGTTGGCGTCCTTCTCGGCGCCCAGCGAGCTGGCCGCTTCGACGTAATCGATGTACAAATCGCCGCCCGAGCGGATTTCGATGGCGCTGCCGCCGGCGATATTGCGCACTTCGCGGATGCGCAGATCGTTCTGGTCGTTGCTGTCGTAGCTGTTGGCCGCACCGATCACGGTGCCGCGCTTGCCGCCGCCGGCGGCGATGGTGATGGCGCCGTCCTGGGCGATCACCGATTCGACGAACAGGGCGTCGGACTCGTTGATGACGACGTTACCGGTGCCGGTAGTGCGCAGGTTGATGGTGTTGACCAGGGTCGACAAAGTGACGCCGTTCTCGGCCAGCACTTCCAGGCGGTCGGCGATGAACACCGAGGCGCCGTCGCTCTCGATCTTCTTGGCCGACAGTTTCAACAAGCCACTTTGGGCGTTGGCGGAGATGATGCCGGCCTTGACGGACAAGGTGCCGCTGACATCGAGGGTCACATTTTGGGCGGAATTGTAGCCGGTGAGGCCGCCGATGAAGCCGTTCAGGGCCAGGTCGACGGTCGGCGGCGTGATGTGGTTCTGCACCTGGTAGGCGGTCGGTTCGATGCGGGCCGAGACATAAATGTCGCGCAGCGCGCGCAGCTGGAACTGGTCGACCTTGAGGGTGTTGTTGGCCTGGATGGTGATGAAACCGGTATCGACCAGTTGCGCCACTTTTGTCACCGAGTTGTAGGCATCGGCGGCGGTGACGACCACGCCGTCTTTCTTGTAGACGTTGACCTGGGCGGTGATCTGGTGGCTGCCTTGCGCCACCACCAGCAGTTCGCCGATGGAAGCGGCGGTGGCGCCGCCGAACTGCGCGGTCTTGACGCCGATGGTGCCTTTCAGGGAGACGTTTTCGCCGGCCACCAGTTCCAGGTGGCGGTTGGCGTACAGGTTGCCCGTCAGGCTCAGGCTGCCGCCCGTTTGCAGGATCAAGGTGTCGGACGAAATATCCGACGGCAGCACCGCGGTCAGAGTCGGATTCTGAGTATCGGCATCGATGGCGTCGAACAGGAATTCCTTGCCGGCGCGGTATTCGGTCAGCTCGCTGCCTTGCAGGAACTGGTACAGGTGAATCGAGCCCAGCACGGCGTCGAAGGCGATGCCGCGGCTGAACTGCAGGCCGAAGCTGGCGCTGGTCGGCGTCTTGACGTCGATGTTGCCGGTGCTGCTGGTCAGGCGAATGGTGTCGCCTTTCAGCAGGCTGCCGGCGGCCACGCGCAGTTCGTGGTTGGCGGTGATGTCGACCAGCGTGTTGTTGAGCAGCACGTTGGCGTTCGGCGCGCCGGTGACGGTGGCCAGCAGCACGTCCAGGCCCGCCGTCGATTCGTAATTACCGTCGAAGTCGGACAGCACGATGTTGCCCAGCACGGTGGTGGCGGACAGGGTATTGACCGCCACTTCCAGGCCGGTGATGCCCTTGCCGGCCACCATGGTCAGCTTGTCGGCGACGATGTCGACCAGGTCGGCGCCGTCGACGCGCTCGAGCAGGCTGACCGCGGTATCGGCCAGGCCTTCGACGATGCTGCCGTTGACGGCGGTCAGGGCGATGTTGCCGTGCGAGGTGAACGGACCCGTCATGTAGACGCCGTTCTTGTCTTTCGGACGGTCGCTGTCCTTGGCGATGTACAGGCCGGCGGAAATGTAACGCACGGCGATGTCCTTGGCGCCGCTGATGGCGATGTCGTCGCCGGTCAGGTTGGCGGCGATGCGGACGTCGGCGATGTCGATGTTGCCGTCGGCGTTCAAGGTGAAACTGCCGTGTGCCAGCAGCACGTGGGCCAACAGCAGATTGCGCGCGTTGGCCTGGGTGATGGCGACGTTGGCGGCTACGCCCGGGGCGGCGGCGCTGTCGATGGTGATGCTGCCGACATTGGTGTTCAGGGCCATGTTGCCGGTGACGGTGGCGAACAGGGCGCTGGCGCTGACGGTGGTGTTCAGGGCCTGGCTGAGCGTGCCCTGGGCATTGATGGTGAGATCGCCCCGCACGCCGGCGGCGACATTGCCGAGGGTCATGTTGGCGATGCCGGCCGGGGTCACCAGGTTGTGGTTGCTGTCATAGACGGCGCTGGTCTGCAGGCTGCGCAGGCTGATGTCGTTGCGCTCGCTGCCGCCGAGGGCGCGGGCGTCCACCACGGTGAGGATGCCGGTGTTGGCGATGTCGATGGCGCCGTCGGCCGCGCTGGCGGTCAGGGTCAGGTCGCCGTAGTTGACGAGGGCAATGTTGCCGGCACCGGAGAGGCGCAGGTCGGCGGCGTGGGTGGTGCTGTGCAGGTCGATGCCGGTATCGGCGGCGGCCACCAGCCTGGCAGCCGTCAGTACGCCGCCGGCCTGGGCGATCTGGCCGTCGGCGGCCGACAGATTGATGGTGGCGCCGGCGGCGTCGGCCACCAGGCTGGCGCTGCTCAGGGTCAGGTTGCCGCCGTACTGGCCGGCCGACAACGTCAAATCGCCCGCGCTGGCGTGCAGGCGGGTGCTGTTGTCGGCGGACAAATCGCCGCTGCCGTGGGTGCTGCCCACCGCCAGGCCGTCGGTACCGGCGGCGATGGTGATGGTGGCGGCGTCGATGCTGCCCGAAAGGGAAATATTGCGGTGCGCGGTGATCTCGACGCTGTCGAGGGTGCCGGTGTTGGCAGCGCCGCTGTGGGCAATCGTACCGCCCACCGTCATGTCCTGGCCCGAGGCCAGCTTGACGCTGCCGTGGCTGCCCGTTTGCAGCAAGGCGCCGGAATCGTCCAGCAGCAGGTTGGTGCCGGCGTGCAGGATCAGGTCGTGCGCGGCCAGCGAGGAGCTGACGGTCACGGCCCCTTTGACGGCGCCCTTGATTTGCAGCACGTTGCCGGCATCGACGTTGATGCTGCTGCTGTCGGCGGCGACCTTGCCGCTGATGGCGACGGAGCCGCCGGCGCTGATGCTGACGGCGGCGCCCTTGATGGTCTGGCCGTCGAACTCGCCATACACCTGGCCACCGACGACCGTGTTCGACTCGACCAGGTGGGTGACGACCTGGTCGGCGTAATCGGCCACCGTGTTCCAGGTGGTGACGTGATCGATCACCTGGGTGATGACGGTCTTGGTGCTGGTTTTCATTTCCGGCACGAAGTTGACGATGTCGGTCGCCTTGGTCGTCATCGCGTAGCTGAGCTGGATGCGCTCGTCGTACATGGCGGTCGGCTTCGCGGTCCAGTTGTAGCCGTAGTTGTGTTCCTGCTCGTAGCGGTCGCCGTAGATCTTGAAGCTGGAAATGATGTCGTTCCAGTCGCCGCCCACCCAGCCGGTGCCGCCGTAGTCGGTACGCGAGCCGCCCGAGTAATTGTCGACGTAGAAGGTGACGTGGTTGGTGTTGCCGTAGAAGGTGAACGCGCTGATGTTGTCGTTGGTTTCGCCGCTCAGGGTGCTGCTGGCAGTGAAGCCGTACGCCCAGCCGCCGAAATCCTTGTGTTTGTAGATGGTGATGCCGCCGTACTCGCCGGCCGCGCCCGTGTTCAGATCCCAGCCGGCCAGCACGAAGTTGCCGTTCTGGATGCTGTTGTTGATGTAGTCGAGCGAGGCGGTGCCGGTGGCCAGCTTGTCGATGAAGGACTGGGTCGCGTAGATCAGGCCGCTGCTGCGGTAGCCGCTGCCGCTGCCCAGGAAGCTGGTGTTGTTGCCCTGGGTCTGGGCGGAGTTGTCCAATGTCCAGGTCGGGGCGCGGTTGAGGGTGGTGTCCTTCAGGTGGTTGCCGTTGGCGCTGTTGGCGTCGTAGATCTGGTACAGGCGGTGACCGCTGTTGGTGTCGTAGCTGACCTGCCAGCGGCCGGCGCTGTTGTCGGCGTCGTAACCGTTGGCGCCGGCGGTGAACGAGGTCTTGTCCTGCTTGTAGGTCAGGTTGCCGCTCTCGATGTACTGGCCCACGTACTCGCCCTTGAGCGCGTGGCCGGTGGTGTCTTCCACCCAGCTGGCGGCGGTGCCGACCTGGGCGACGATGTTCTGGCCGTCCAGGGTGCTGTCGTCGACCAGGTACTTGGCCGGGCCGTTGGTCGACAGGCTGGCGATGGCTTCGGCCGCGCCTTTTTGCATCAGCACGTATTTGTCGCGCCAGTTGGCGACGTCGATGTGGAAGATGGCCTTGTCGTCGCCGGCCCAGCTCGGCACGTAGCCGTGGGCGGCGTCGCGCGTGGTCGACACGCCCGACTCCGTCTTGTGCTCGACGGCGTTGCTGTAAGTGAATTCGAACAGGCGCAGGTAGCCGGTGGCGGCCAGCACGGCGTCCTTCTGGAAGGAATCGAGCTGGGCCCATTCGGTCAGCGGATCGACCGGTGCGGTGGCGCCGAAATCGGCCCACTTGATCTTCGGATCGGACAGCGAGTAATCGACATCGCGCACCAGCACTTCGCGGAAGCGGTCGGCGTCGGTCGCCTTGTTCGGATTGTAGTAGCCGGTCTGCGACAGGGTGGCGTCCAGGGTGGTGTAGACGCTGCCGGTCTTGACTTCGACGTTGCCGATCTGCTCGGTAACCTGGGTTTGCACCGGCTTGTCGACCAGCACATCGACCACTTCTCCCGCTTCCTGGTGGTAGCCGACGATGGTCTTGACGGTTTCCGTGACCAGGGTATAGCTCGGCACCGAGACGCTGCGGTTGCCCGACACCGAGGTGTCGGCATCGACCGTGACGTTGCCGCCGGCGCGCATGGCGATATTGCCCATGGCCGACAGCAGGCCCTGGCCGAAAATCTTGATGTTGCCGCCGGAAACGCCCGGCAGGGAGACCGTGCTTTCCAGCGCGGCGCGCGACAGCGACAGGTTGACGCCCGCGTTCAGGTCGATACGGTCGTCGGAGGACAGGAAGCCGCCGATATACGCCGCTGGATTGCTCAGGCCCGTGGAGACGATGGTGCCGCCGATCTTGATGTCGCTGCCGGCACTGATCAGCACGCGGCCGTTGGCCGCGCCCAGGCTGGCCGAGTGGTCATCGTTCGGATCGACGTGCAGGCCGGTCATGACGTTGCCGTTCACCTCGACCGTCTGGCCTTTCAGGTGAATCAGCTTGTCGGCCAGGATCAGCGCCTGCGCCGTCACCGGCGTGGTCAGGGCATTCGGGCCGTACACCAGCAGGGTATTGCGCGCTTCGATGAAGACGTCGGAATCCATGCCGGTGGTGTGGACGTAGGCGCCCGACAGCACCGAGATATTGCCGGCGCTCATGATGATGTGGTCGCGCACGGTGACGTTGCGCAGCACGGTGATGTCGCCGCTCGAGGAGCTGATCGACAGGGTGCCGACCTTGGCGCGGCCGAGGTCGTTGGCGGTGACCAGGCCGGTGCCGACGATGCCTTCGACCAGCACGGCGTCGGTGGAGCTGATCAGGATGCTGCCGCCGGCGGCGGTGTCGATCTGGCCGCCGGAAATGTACTCGCCGCTGTTGCCGGCGACGATGGTGCTGATCAAGACGCCGACCTTCTTGTTGCTGGTGCCGCCGGTGATCGTCAAGGTGTCCTGCGCCATGACGGAGCCGTTGACCCACACCTGGGCGCGCGAGCGCAGGGTGATGTCGGAACCGGCGTCCGTGACCAGCACATTGCCGCGGGTTTGCACGTCGCCGTCGCCGATGATTTCGATCAGCTGGCCGGCGGTGATCGCGCTGGCCAGGTTCATCGAGAAGCCGACGCCGACCAGGCTGTTGCCGACGTTGAGGCTGACGATGGCCGCGGCGGCCAGGGTGGCGCCCTGGGTTTCGCCCAGCAGCAGTTCGTGCGCCGTGCGCATGGCCAGAATCGAACCGGCACCGGTGGCACGGATTTCGCCATTGATGGCGGCGCTGTCGGCGGCCACGTTGATGCGCCCGTCCGTGGCGCTGGTGGTCAGCTTGCCGTCGGTGGCGACCGTCAGTTTGCCGCCGGCGCTGACGTTGATCTGGCTGTTGGCGGCGACCTGGAACGCGGTCAGCTGGCCGCCGGCGCCGACGCTGACGGCGTTACCCGCATTGACGTCGATGCGCTGGCCGGCCGATTGCGCGAACAGCACGCCGTTGGTCATGGCGACATTGCCGCCGGCGCTGATCTGCACCGAGCCGGCCACCCGCACGTCGCCGTGCAGGTTGATGTTCGAAGCCGCGCTGAAGGTGATTTCGTGGTCGTAGGTGGCGGCGGTGGCGCTGGTGCTGCGGATGGTGCCGCCCAGGTTCAGGTTCTTGCCGCCGATGAGCATGTTGGTGCCGGTGGTCAGCCAGGAGTCGGCCGCCGTGTTGACGGTGCCGCTCTGCGAGCTGATTTGCAGCAGGGCCAGGGTGCTGTGATCGCCGATGTGATTGTTGATCAGGACATCGTTGTAGCCGGACAGGATCACCCGGCTGGTGGCGCCGATGGTGTCGAACACGGCGCTGTTGGTGGTCTCCAGGCTGTAGGCGGAGGTATCGTGGGAGGTGGCGGAACCGGCGTTGACGATGATGTCGCGCTGGGCCGTCAGGCTGCCGGAAATGACGATGCTGTCGCGCGCCGTGATGACGATGTCGGCATCGCGGCCGTTGGCGATCAGCGAGCCCTCCAGCACGAAGTGGCCGGCAGGTTTGAGCAGCATCGAGCCGCTCAGGGTTTCCAGCAAGCCGGTGGCGCGCAGGTTGACGTCCTGGTTGCCATTGCTGGCGGTGCCCGAGTACAGATTGATGGCGCTGTAGCCGCGCACGTAGCCGGCGATGTCGATGGTGCCGCCCGGCGCATCGGCCAGGCCGATGTTGACCACCGAGCCGCGGGCGCTGGCGTCGAGCGCCACGGCGCGTGCCGAGGTGGTGGCGCCACCGGTTGCGGCGGCGCCGATCTGGGTGAATCCCAGGCGCTCGGCGTTGCCGCCGGCGACAGCGGCGACCGAGAAGGCGCGGTTGCCGGTCAGGAGGATGTGACCGTCGACCAGGCCGACGGTGACCACTTTCGAGACCACGCCGCTGCTGCCGGCGACCGGTGCGAACTGGGCGTCGATGGCCGCCTGCAGGTCGGCCACCAGGTCGGCCAGGCCGTTGTTGGCGGCGGTGGCCGACTGCGCCACCGTGATGGTATGGGTGACCGAGGTCGAACCCATGACGACGGTCAGCGAGAAGGCGCTGCTGCCGGACAGGTCGCCCCTGGCGAATTCGACGAAGCCGTCCGCCTGCAGCTGCTGGGTCCAGGCCGGGGCCAGGATCGACATGTCGCCCGAGGAGGACAGCGACAGATTGCTGTTTTCCTGGGTGGTTTTCAGGTGCACATTGCCGCCGATGACGATGCCTTCGTCGGCCCATGGATTGTCCGCCGTCGGCGTCCCCTGGCCGTGGCCGCCGCGCACGTTGATGGCGGCGCCCGCGGTGAGGTCGTGGCCCAGGCGCACCTGGTAATCGGCGGTGATCGAAATGGTCGAATTGCCGCCGTAGCTGACGGTGCTGCTGCCCAGGGTCTTGCCGCGGCTGTCGTAGCTGTCGACGACGTCGCCGCCGGCGGCGATCATGCCGTTGATTTCCGCGTCCTGCGCGGCGTTGATGACGATGCTGCCGTTGGCGTTGTGGGTGACCAGGCGCGCGGCGCCCGGCAGCTTGACGCCGATGCCGTCGGCGCTGCTGCCGCCGCGGATGGTAATGAGGTCGTTGGCGCGCACGGTGGCGCCCACTTCAACGAGCGCACCACCGTTGTTCACGCCGGGCACCATGGCGCCCAGATACATCTGGCCGGCCGAGACCAGGCTGACGGTGGAGGCTTTGTCGGACCAGGTGACGCTCTGCGACTGCAGCACGCCCGCCGGCGAGTAATTCATCACGGCGGTGCCGCCCGAGAGCAGGCTGCCGCCGATGCTGACGTTGCCGGCCGCGTTGACCGACACCAGGCCGCCGGCCGTGGTGGAGGTGAAACCGGCGGCCGACATGCCGGCCGCGCTGCCGAGGATGACGGAATAGCCGCCATCGTCGTTGCCGACGGTGCCGGTGGTGGTCAAGGTGACCGACTTGGCCGCGGCCAGGGCGGTATCGACCAGGATCTGCTGGCCGGCCTTGACGGCGATGGTGGAATCCGGGCCGGCCCAGGTGATGCCGGTGCTGCCGATGGTGCCGCCTGCGACGACGGCGCCATGCAGTTCGACGTCCTGGCCGCCCGAGATGACGATGGCGCTGCCGGCCGCGAGGCTGTTCAGGGTGGAGGTCTCGTTGACGTAGACGCTGGTGCCGGCCGCGTTGGCGCCGTTCAGCGTGGTGCCGTTGACGGCGACGCCGCCCAGCAGGGTGATGTTGCCGTTGATCTGGGCCTGACCTTCCCAGTAGACGAATTTATCCGACTGCACCAGCAGATCGGAACCGGCGCCTTTGAGGTTGACCTGGCCGCGGATGATGGCGTCGCTCGCACCGGTGATGGTGAAGTCCGCATCGGCTTGCAGGGTGGTGACGGTGCCGGTCAACAGCACGCCGGCGCCGCGCTGCCCCAGCAGCGGGTGCGGATCGAGGATTTCCAGCTTGTCGATGACGCCATCGCCTTCGGCGTCGTAGGCGTAGACCATGTATGTGCGGTCGCCGCTGTTGACCACCCAGCGGTTCGTGTGCAGGGTCGATGCGCTGGCGGCGGCATTGCTGTAATCGACGCCTTCGACGAAGCTGGTACGCAAGCTCTGGTCGCCGGCGCCGGCCTTGTAGTAGACGGTGCCATGCTGCTCCGTGAAACCGGTGTATTGCTGCACGCGGTACTGCTGTTCGGCCGTCAGCTGGCTGTAGGCGGTGCCGGCGGCGGGGATGGCGACGTCGCTCCAGTGCACGGCGCCGGCGCCGCTGTTGACGTAATCGACGCCGGCGACAAAGCCCAGGCGCCAGGCCGTGCTGGCCGGCGCTTCGGCGTCGTGATACACCACGCCATTCCAGCGCTGGTAGCCCAGCACGGACAGCACGCGGTCCTGCTGCTCGGTGGTGAGATCGCCGAACGCGACATCGCCCTTGGCGGCGGTGACGCTGCTCCAGTCGAGGGTGTCGTTCTGGTAGTCCTTGCCGGCGCCCTGCTCCATGGTCGCCAGAATCGTCTTGCCTACGCTGGCGGTGGCCTTGTAAAACACTTGCTGGTGCACGGCGGCATAGCCCAGCGAATCGGCGACGATGGCGCGCTGGGCCACCGTCAAGTCTTCGAAGCTCGCATTGGCGGCAGGCGGACGTACGCCGCCCCAGTCGATGCGGTCGACGTCGAAGTCGGCGCCGGCGCCGGTGGCGAACGATTGGACGATCTGCTGGCCGGCGGCGGCGTTGGCGTTGTAATAGGTGGTGCCCGAATACGTGTCGTAGCCGAGCGCCGCGGCCACCACTTCTTGCTGGGCGGCGGAGAGGCTGGCGAACGCGGTGCCGGCGGCCGGGGCACCGGCGGCGCCCCAGTAGATGTCGGCGTTGTTGTAGTCGGTGACGGCGCCTTCGCTGAAGGTGTAGACCAGCTTCTTGCCGGCGGCGGCGTTGTAGTTGTAGAAGGCGACTTTGTCGGTGGTGGTGTCGACCGTGTAGCCGAGACTTGCCGCGACCACGGTCTGCTGGGCCAGGGTCAGGTGATCGAAAGTGGTGCCGGCGGCAGGCGCGCCGGCGGCGCCCCAGGCGATGCTGGCGTTGCTGTAATCGGCCGACACGCCCTGTACGAATCCACGCACCAGTTGATGGCCGTTGTAGAACACGGTGCCGGTGTAGGCGGTGTAGCCGGCTTGCGACGCGGCTTGCAGGCCGGAGGTCAGCGAAGCGCGGTATTCGCCGGTGGTGGCATTGTAAAAGCCGTCCTGCTTGACGGTGTAGCCCAGCGAGGTCGCAATTTGGGCCTGGGTGGCGGCGTCGAGGCTGGAGAACGGCGTGTAATTGGCGATCGAATGGACGGCGGAGGCTTGCGCCAGCGGCAGCGCGCCACTCTGGAACAGGGCGATCAGTTCGGCCGACATGGTGCCGCCGTTCAGCTGGGCGATGATGGCGGCGATGCTGCCGGCGTCGCTGGTCGAGACCAGTTCGCGGCCCGGCAGGGTGTCGAAATAATCGGCGAAGCTGTGCTGCGAAACGCCGCTGTGGACGGTGATGGCGGACGCCGAAGTGAGGGCGCCGGACAATTCCAGGTCGCCGCTGGTGTTCAGGCTGACGGTGGCGTTGGCGCCCGTCAGCACTGGCGTGGTGACGTTGTTGACCGTGACGTACTGGGCGCCGGCGGTGAGCGAGCTGCCCGACTGCAGGTGCAGGTAGTCGTGGGCCGTCAGGGTGATGTTGCTGCTGGCCCCGGCGGCGGCGATATTGCCCCCTTCCAGGGTGTTCATGCCGGTGCCGGCGGTGATCGCGACGGACGCACCCGCGCCATTGGCGAACACGGCGCCGCCCAGGGCGATCGACTTGTTGGCGTCGATGGTCACGCTGGCGTGGTCGTTCAAGACCTTGATGACGCTGCCGCGGAACGAGACCATGCTGGTGATCTCGTGGTTGTAGCTGGTCATGGCTTTCAGGCCGGTGGTGCCGGTGACGTGAATCGCCACGCTGTCGTCGCCGATGATCCAGCCCGATACCAGCAGCTGCTCGACGATGTTGAGGTTGACGTTGCGCGCCGTGATGCCGGAATTGGCGGAGCCGGACGGATCGCGGCTGTTCTGGCTGGAGACGTTCATCCAGCGGGCATTGATGGTCAAGGTATCGGTCGACTGCACGTCGCCGGCCACCGTCACGGTATCGGCAGACAGAACCACGGCATCGCGGAACCTGGCGGAGTAGGCCACGCCGGCGATGCTGGCGTCGGCGATGTCGCCGATGTCCATGCTGACGCCGGCATTGCTGGCGCCGATGCGGACCATGCTGAAGCCATCGGCCAGGGCCGACAGGTCGCGCATGCCGAGGCTCATGGCGCCGGTGGCGCCGGCGGTGGACTGGTCGACGCCCGATTCGGACGGACCGACGGCGCCGAGGCGGTAATTCTGGCCGCCGTAGACGGCCGTCATCAGCAGTTCGCCGTGGCCGGCCACCTTGTCGGCGCCGGACAGGAAGTCGATGTCGTCGGCCACCAGGCCGATATTGCCGCTGCCGGCGGTGACGGCGATGCGGCCCGAGGCGAGCGTCAAGAGCGACTCGCGCGCGGACAGGCGCACGTCGATCATGCCGTTGGCGGTAACGAGGCCGCCGCTGGCGCCGTCGTCGACGACATTCAGGCTGTCCTTCTCGCGGATGACGATGTCGTTGAAACCGGCGGTGCCGCGGTTGACGATGGAGATCTCGGCCAGCTCGGTGTTGAGGGTGCCGTTGATGCCGGCGGCGCGGATCGACAGGCGGGCGTCCGGCGCGACGAACACGGCGCCGGTGACGTTGACCACGCCGGCAGCGTCGATCAGCAGAGAGGTGGCGCCCCACGAGGCGTTGGCGGCGCTGGTGACGCGGGTGTTCAGGGCCAGGTCGGTCACTTCGATGCGGCCGACGGCGTCGTCGAAGTCGATGGTGCGCTGGTCGTATTTGAGTTCGTGGTTGTTGAACTGGACGGCCTGGCTGACGACCGAATTGATCGGCGCCAGGATCACGCGTTCGAGACCGGTGCCGCCGCGGATGTTGGCGAAACCGGTGGTGCTGACGTAGACGAGCTTGCTGCCGTTGCCGGTGTCGAGGTAGTCGTTGGCGCCGCTGAGATAAAACGTGTCGTTGCCGCCGCCGCCGAAGATGGTGTTGGTGCCCGCGCCCATGTCGACGATTTCCGCGCCGTCGCCGCCGACGAAACGGTCGTTGCCGTCGCCGCCGAAGTACTGCACGCCGTTGCCGAAGCCGCCGGTAAAGCTGTCGTTGCCGGCGCCGCCGCGGATGATGCTGCCGGCGCCCGCGTTGATGATGGTAAAGCTGTCGTTGCCGTCGCCGCCGTCGAAGTCGAGCTGGGCGGTGACGCCGCGGCCGACATAAATCGAGTCGTTGCCGCTGCCGCCGCGGGCGACGATTTTCTTGATGCCGGAATAGGTCTCGGAAACGCCCAGCGAATCGATGGTGATGTTGCCGTTGGCGGCGTTGCCGGTGATCTGATAGGTCTCGTTGACGGTCTTGTCGTACAGGGTGCCGCTGCCGTAGCGGCCGGAGGTGTCGCCCATGTTCAGGTACAGGGTGTCGCCGACCTGGGTGCCGATTTTCGGCGGTGCGCCCCAGCTCCAGAAGGCGTCGGCGTCGATGCTGATGCCGATGATGGTCACGCGCGCGGCCAGGTGGGCGCTGGCGGCCGTCAGTTCGACTTCGCCGCGGAAGCCGGCCAGGGTGCCGTGGATGGTGAACAGGCCCATGTCGATCGACAGGTCGAGCGAACCGTAGACGCTGGCGGCGAAGCGGGTGTTCGACAGGGTGATCGAGACGCCCGCCGACAGTTCCAGCGGGCCCATGTCGACGTGGATGCCGGCATTGCCGGTGATCTCGAAGTCGCCGTCCGACTCGATGTAGCCGCCGATGCCGATGTGGATGAAATTGAAGAAGTTCAGGTCGGCGCTCAGCTCCAGGCGGAAGATGTCGTTTTTGACGCTCATGCCGCCGTGGAAATCGACGTCGAAGGCCAGCACGTGCAGGGAGCCGTCGAGGTCGAGATTGAAGGTGGTGCCGGCCTTGACGCCGGCGTAATCGCTGACGCTGCTGGTGTTGATTTCCAACACGGCGTTGGCGTCGATGCCGAACAGGCCGGTGCCGAGGGTCACGTGAGTCGCCAGCTTCATGGCGAACACGGTGCCTTCCGGCGCGTTCACAAAAGCGATGGCGCCGGTCACGCTGACGCTGCCCAGCACGCCCAGTTCCAGGCTCATGTCGGCCATCGCGGTGACGCCAGTCTGGTCGATATTCAAGTCCATCGAACCGGCCATCTTGACGACGCCGCCGGCCAGGGTGATGCCGGCGGTACCGGCAATGTGCAGCGACTGTTTCGGCACTTGCACGGTGACGAAGCCGGGACCGTTCGGGTTGATGCCCTGCACCACCTGGACCGTCGAGGTGGTGTTCAGCTGCATCATGAAGTGGCCCGTCACATCGAAGGCGCCGCCCTTGATGAGGACGGAATCCGGGCCGGAGCCGCCCACTTCCAGTGCGCCGTACAGGCCGCCCGAGACCACGCCCAGGGTGCCGGTGACGGACAGTTTTTCCAGCAACGGCAGGGACAGGGTGGCGTTGGCGGCCAGTTCCATGCCGGTCTGCGAGATGACCACGGCGAAGCTGCCCTGGAGCGTGAGCGCGTTGTCGAGCAGGGACAGATTGCCGTCGCCGTAGAGGGCGGCGTACATGCCGGTCCAGCTCGGTTTGCCCGGCGGGGTAGCGGAAATGACGAACTGGTTGTTCGGGAGGTGCACCGTGTCCTGGAAGCGCAGCGGCACGTTGTAGACGACGTTCTTGCCGGTGGTGTTGAGAATCAGGTCGAGGGTGGCGTCGAGCTTGACGGCGCTGCCCAGGTCGATGCCGCCGGCCATTTTCATGCGCATGGCGACACCGTCGGCGTTGATCGACAGCAGGCCGGTGGCGTGGCGGGTGATGGCGACGCCGCCGGCGCCGATGGCGGCATCGACGTCGGCGAAAATCACCAGGCCGGAAGTATCGGCAGTGACATCGATCGCGCCGGACAAATGCACCAGGCCGAACAGGTCGAGCTTGGCTTCGCCCTGCAGGCGCAGGTATTGGTCTTTGAAGGTCAGCACCACCGGTTCGAAACCGTTGCCCGTTTCGATGGCGTAGCCGGCGTGCACGGCGCCGTTCGGATCGGTCCAGGTGCTCTTCGACCAGTCGATGGTGGTCAGGTTGAAGGAGGCCGAGGCGTGGTTGTAGCTGACCGCCCCGGTGGCGGCGTCACGCGTAAATCCGGTCGACAGCACGGTGCGTACGCCCGTGTTCAATTGCAGCAACAGGCCGTCCGCTTCCAGGGTCGCGCCGGGGACGCCGACCAGGCCGATGAAATCGACGCCGGCGTCGGCCGCCAGGTACACGCCGAGCTTCAGGCCGTCGAGACCGACGATGACTTCGGTGGCCAGCACCAGGCCGAGGTCGAGGTTTTGAATGGCCAGACCCACCGCGCCCGTGTTCGGGTGGTCCTGCTCGTCGATGCGGCCGTCGTGGTTGCTGTCCTGCCAGTAGCCGCCCACGCCGATGAAGCCGTAAGCGTCGTTGATGCCGACCGCCATCGAGGTGATGGATGTCGTTTCGCCGTTCGACAGGGTGACCGATTCGCCGCTTTTCTTGGTGAAGGCCATCGAGGCGGACAGCTGGACGAAGCCGGCCAGGTCGATCTGGGCGTAGGCGACTTTCGCCTGGATGATTTCGCTGTTGAAATCGATGATGACGGCGTTGTGGCCGCCGGCCGGCAGCGCAAAGCCGTGCGCGGCCAGCTTGCCGTCGCCGTCGAGGTCTTCGCCGGCGTCGAGGATGCCGTTGTGGTTGGTGTCTTCCGGCGAGCCGGCAAAAATGCCGGTCTGGAAATTGATCGACGGTGGGCCGAACAATTGCAGGGCCAGGTTGCCGGGGCCGCCCAGGCCAGGCACGTAGCTGGTGTTGATGTTGACGGAAATATCGTGCGCCTGCACCTTCATGATGGAATCGGACACGCCCACCAGCACGGCGTCGTCGATGTGCGCCTTGGCGGCGATGAATTTCGGCGTCAGCGAGGCCGCGCCCGGGATCAGTCCCAGCAAGGTCGGCGTCATCACGGCCAGGCCGAAATCGACGTTGTCGACCACCAGGCCGACGGCGCCGTCGTTGATGCTGTCGAGCAGGCCGTCGCCGTTGGCGTCGACGCCATAACGGTAAGGGCCGCCGATACCGGCAAAACCGGTGAGGTTGGCGCCGCCCAGGGTCATGAAGTCCATCTGCAGGGGCACCGGCTGGCCGGCCACGTAGCCGGAACCGATGACGGCGCCGAGGTCGGCAGCCAGGTGCTCGAGGCCGCCCAGGTCGACGTCGACCACGTGGCGCTCGCCCTTGCGGAAGGCCAGCGAGCCGCGCAGGCTGAGGAACTCCGACACCTGGATGTCGGCCATGCCGATGTCGAGGCCGATGATTTCGTCGCCATTGCTGCGCAGGTAGACCGGGGCGCCACCCGTTTCGATCTTGTAGCCGGCCGGACGGTTGGTGGCCGGATTGGCCGGGAAGCTGGCGGCGAAATCGGCCGTCGAGCGCATCAGGCCGCCGAACAGCTTGCCGCCGCTGTTGACTTCGATGGTGATGTCCTGCGCGCGCAGGGTCAGCACGCTGCCCAGGCCATAGGTGGTCAGCTGGTCGGCGTGGGCCTGCAGCGAATAGAAATTCTGGGCCTTGAAGAAGTCCGGCAGGTCGGCCTTGAAGATGCCCAGGGCGACGTCGATGCCTTCGGCGGAGAAGCCGACCAGGCTGTCCGGATTGTCGATGATCAGCTTGCCCGCGTGGGCCGGATCGGCCGAGTAATGCGGATCGCCGAAGCCGACGAAGGCGTACACGTTCGAAGCGCCGAAGGACATGCCCTTGAAGCCGATGTTGTCGATGCGCGAGTAGTCGGACGAGACGTCGCCGACATATTTGAGCATGTCGATGACGGAACCGTAGCCGGCCGGCAGCACGTCTTTGAGCAAGCCCTCGACCAGGTTGATTTCGTTCGGCAAGCCGGTGTTCATCGACCCGGTGAAGGTTTCGCCGATGTTCAGCTGGAAATCGCCGCGCAGGTGGACGAAATCGCCCAGGTTGAGCGACAGGTCCGGGAAGGTGATGTTGCCGAACAGGCTCAAATTGAAATTCAGGTCCAGGCCGATCGACAGGTGGAAATTCTGGATGAAGTCGAAGGCGCCCTTGAGGAAGTCCAGGTTCGGCGAGAACGAGGGCAGATTGCCCAGCAGGCCGGCAAAATCCAGGTCGAAACTCGGCAGGCCTAGGCCAAAACTCGGCAACTTGAAGTTGATGTCGAAATCGGTGTTGAAGTCGAACAGGTCGAACAGGCCCAGGTGGGCGTGCAGGCCGATGCCGATGGTGTTGCTGTCGTAGGCCAGGTTCATGCCCTGGCCGGCGCTGCCGGTCGGGACGAACAGCTTGCCGCCGGCCATCTTGGTCCAGTCCAGGAACACGCTCGGCACCGGGGTGCCGTCGACCGTGCCGGCATTGATGTGGAAGGACACATTGGTCGCTTCCAGGGTCAAGAAAGGATCGGTGCCGACCAGCTTGGCGGCCGCGGCGGTGGCCGTGACGCTGAAGAAACTGACGCCGGGAATCGGCAAGCTCGGCGTGACCATTGCCAGCACGAAGTCGAGGTTCTCGATGGCGAGACCGATGGCCTTGTCGTTGAGCGGATCCTGGGCGTCGATCTTGCCGTCGTGGTTGCTGTCGGTGTGATACGGGCCGTTGAAACCGGCGAAGGCCGACACATTGGTGCCGGCCACGATCAGGGCATTGCCGTTGCCGACGGCGGACACGCCGAGGGCGTTGAAGCCGATGTGTTCGACCGTCCGCTTCTGGAAGGCAAAGCCGCCTTCCAGGCTGATGATGCCGGCCACGTTGGCGTAGGCGTGGCCCACGTTCGCTTCGATGATGCCGGCCGCGTAGTCGATCACCACCGGTGCGCCGCCGGTGGCGATGCTGTAGCCGGCGGTGCTGCCGCCCTGGGTGAAATCGCCGATCAAGCCGTCGCGGCTGGACAGGTTGATGCCGACGTTCAGGTCGTTGATGTCGAAGGTGATGAAGTCGCCGAAGCCGACAAAATGGATGCCGTCGCCGTGCGCCTTCACCGCCGTCAGCTTGGTGTTGGCCAACACTTGTGGCTTGGTGATGTCGAACTTGGTGTTGAGGATGGCGATGCCGAAATCGACGTTGTCGATGACCATGCCGACGGCGTCGGGATTGGTGGTGTCGCCGGCGTCGACCACGCCATTGTGGTTGCTGTCGACGTTGTAGGGGCCGTTGATGCCGACAAAGGCGTGCAGATGGCTGCCGCCGATTTCGATGCTGGAGGCGCGCACATTGTTCGAGGTGCCCAGCGGGCCCTTGACGGAAACGGTGGTGTCGTCGGCGCGGCGGAAGGCGAAGTTGCCCGTGACATTCAGGAATTGCGACACTTGCAGCACGGCGTCCTTGACGCTGGCCGACATGAAAGCGCCCGGACCGTAGTCGAGCACGACCGGCGTGTTGCCGGTGGCAATAGACAAGCCGGCGGCGCCGAAGCTGGAAGCGAAATCGATGGTCGGACGCTTGCCGGCCAGGCCGCTCCAGCCGGCGCTCCAGTTCATCATCACGTCGATGCCGTGGCCGGACAACTGGAAATCGTCGCCGCCGCCGATCAGGGCGAAGGCGCCCGCGCTGGCTTTGAGTGCCGTGAATTTCGGCAATTCCAGCTTGGTGTTGACGGCCGTCATGATCGACAGGCCGACATCGATGTTGTCGACGGCCAGGCCGTAGACATCGGCCTGGTGGCCCAACGGCGTTGCCGATTCAAAATCCGGCGTGCCGTAACCCATGAACAGGCGGACATTGCTCATGCCCAGGTTGAGCGAATTGACGACGACGCCGCTGATGGTCGAACCGTCGGCGGACAATTGCGCGCCGTTGGCTTTCAGTTTGGCCAGGGTCGGCACCGAGGTGACTTCGCTGTAGCGCAGGCCGGTATCGACGTTGACGGTGAAGCGCTCGCCCTTTTCGAACGAGAAACCGCCCTGCAGGAAGAAGAACTGGTCGATGGCCAGGGTCGCCTTGGCCACCGAGACGGCGGTCTTGCCGTTGTCGAAATCGATGTTGATGGCGCCGTTGCCGGTGGCAACCGCCAGGCCGCCGGCGCCGTAGGTGCTCTGGAAATCGACGTAGGGATTGACGGTGGCGCCGGCCAGCAAGTTGCCGGAGTTGGCGCGCACGGTGATGCCTTCGGCCGACATGGTCAGGAAGTCGAGGCCGGTGAACGACAGGTCGGCCGCGGTGGCGGACAGGGCCCACAAGCGCGGCACGATGTTCCGCTGGTCGTGGTAGACCACCAGGGCCAGGTCGAGGTCGTTCATGACGACGCCGACGGCGTCCGCTTCATGGGCGCTGCTGCCCGGAACGAAATATGGGCCATTGCCGACGAACAGTTTTACATCGGACAGGCCGATGGTGAACGCGCTCATCTGCAGGTTGTTGATGCGGCTGTAATCGGTGGCGGCGACGTTGCCGCTGGCGACCAGCGGCGCCAGGGCGATGGCGCCCTGCGGCGAGCGGGCGCTGAAACCGCTGACGATGTCGACGGCGACCGGCGCCAGTTTTTCCAGCGCGAAGCCGCCTTCGATGTAGAAGAAATCGTCGAGCTTGATCAGCGCATGGCCCACTTCGATGCCGATCATCGAGCGGGTGAAAGTCATGTTGACAGCCGCCGCGCCGGTGGCGACGGCCAGGCCGTCGGCGCCGAAGCTGGAGACGTAATTGACGAATGGCGAGACGGTCAAGCCGCCCCACTTGCCGCCGCGGTTGAGCGACATGGTCAGATCGTCGATCTGCAACTGCATGAAGCCCCAGTCCAGGTCGAGCGGATGGGCCCATGTGGCTTTCATGGCGTACAGGCTCGGGATCAGGTGCTTCGGATCGACCGTGCTGGACGCATGCATCATGACAAAACCGATGTCGATGGCGTTCAGGTGGACCAGCGGGTCGTCGGCGTTGCCGATGATCACGGACACATTCGAGGCGCCGAAGCTGACCATGTCGACCGGCAGATTGTCGAAGCGGGCGTTGTCGGACGACAGCAGGCCGGCGGCCTTGAACTTGAGCAGCTCGGCGGCCAGCGCCGGGTTGGCGGCGGACACCGCGGCATTGCTCGGCAAGTTGGTGACGATATCGACGTCGAGGCCGCCGATTTTCTCGAAGGCGAAGCTGCCTTCGATCTGGAACATGTCGCCCACGTTCAGCAGGGCATGGCCGATGTGCACGCCGATGACGGCGTTGCTGTAGTCGAGCACCATCGGCGCGCCGCCGGCCACGGGAATAGCCAGGCCGCCGGGGAAGCTGCCGGCAAAATTGACGAACGGATGGACCATCGACGGCACCGCCCAGGCGCCGCCCTGGTTGACGTCCAGGGTCAGGGCATCGATCTGGAATTTGAACAGGTCCATGTCGACATTGATCGGGTGCGCCCAATCGACGTGCATGGCGTACATGTTCGGGATCACGTGCAGGGGATCGGCCGCCAGGGTCGAGTTGAACAGCACCAGGCCGAGGCTGATGTCGTCGAGGGTGAAGCCGCGCCGCTCCGTATTCAAACTCTCGCCGGCGTCCAGCAGGCCGTTGCCGTTGGCGTCGATAAAGTAGGGGCCGAGGCCGGCGAAGACGTCGACATCGGTGGCCGTCAGCGTCAGGCGGGAGACTTGCAGATTGTCGATCTTGGCGTGGTCGGGCGACAGGCCCTGGATCGCTTCCAGGCCGGTTCGCATGTTCGCCGGCATGGTGGCCGGGAAGCTGGCCGGCAAGCCGGTGACGACGTCGACTTCGGTGGTGGCGGCTTGCTCGAGCACCAGCGAACCGCTGATGTAGACGTAGTCGGAAATGGCAAGGGTGGCGCGGCCGATCGAGACCGCCGTCATGCGGCCCTTGGCGCCGTCGAAGTCGATATCCATGTGACCAAGCGGACCGGTGGCGACAGTGACGGGGGTGCTGGCGAAATCGACCACCGGATCGGCGGCGACGTCGGCGCGGTTGAACGACACTTCCAGGTCGCTGGCCGCGAGCTTGAGCGCATCGATGCCGACGAACTCGGCGTTGCCGGCGGTGGCCTTCAAGGCCATCCAGTTGTGCAGGGGGGCGCCCTGCTGCGACATCATCACCAGGGCCAGGTCGACACCGGTCATCGACAAGCCCAGCTTGTCGTCGGTTCCAGCGCCGGAGCCGGCGAACACGTTCATGCTGGAGGCGCCGAAGGTCAGTTCGTCGACCGTCACGGTGCTGCCATCGGCCAGTTTGACTTGCACGCCGGCGGTGCGGCGCACGGCCAGATTGCCGCTGGCCTGGACGAAGCCGCCGACATTCAGGACGGCGCCGCCGACCGCGACTTCCTTCAGGCCGTCCATCAGGCCGGCGCCGTAGGTGTAATCCATGCCGCCCGCGTGCACGGTGACGTTGCTGGCGTCGACGCCGCTGGTGTTCCAGCGCAGGGCAACGGTGTCGGCGGTGAGGGAAACGACGCTGCCCAGATGGGCGTTGAGGGCGCCGCGTGCTTCGATGACGCTGCCGCCGGCGGCGACGTGCATGCCGAAGGAAGCGCCGTCGACGCCGATCAGGCTGCTGCCGGCGCCGATGCTGGCGTGGGCGCCCTGGGCGACAATCGACATGTCGCCGCCGGCATCTTTTTCAAAGGCGAAATCGCCGCCGATGGCGACCGCGCCGCCCACCGTGGCGTGCAGGCCCAGCACGCTCGCTTGCAGGGCGACGTTGTTGCCCAGGCTGCCGAAGGTGTACTCGAAACCGCCGGCGAAGTTCAGGGTGCGGCCGGACAGGTCGGCACCCAGGTGGTTCATGCGCAAGGTGGCGCTGTCGGCGGAGATATCGACAAAGGCGCCGCCCGTCAGGCTCAGTGCGCCGCAGCCTTCGAACGCGTAACCGGTCTGCGAAATGACCAGGCCGAAACTGCCGCCGGCGACGCCGACCGCCATGCCGCCGGCCGACAGGCCCGCATTCAGGTGGGTACCGGCCAGCAAAATCTCGTTGCCCACCACGGCCAGGCCGAGGTCGGCGTTCATGGTCAGGCCGCCGAAGCTGAGGTCGGCATGGCCGGACACCAGCAGGTATTCGCCATCGGCATTGTTGCCGTCGAAGGTGTGGCCGCCGGCCGTCAGCGGGCTGTGCGACAGGTCCAGGGTGGTAGTGTTGGCGGCGCCGGCAACGGTGCCGGTGCCGAAGCTGAGGTCGAATGCCAGGTTGGTCGCGCTGATGGTCAGACCGGGCACGCCGACGATGCCGACGCTGCCGATCACGCCGTGGCCCAGCACCCAGCCGTAGCTGGCGTTGGCGGCAGGCTGGACGAAAGCCATGCTGAGGTCGGCGTCGTGCACCGCCAGGCCGGTCGCGCCCGGCACATTGGCCGGGCCGCCCATGCCGATAAAGCCTTCGCCGTCGGCGATGCTGACCAGCCACGCATGGCTGGCGATGCTCGCGCCGGTGACCGGATCGGTGATCTGCTGGTCGGCGTAGTCGATGGTCATCTGGCCGTTGACGAACAGGTGGCCGTCCAGGTTCAGGGTGCCGGCGAAGGTCAGCGGCGGCACCGAGGGGAAGTAATCGTTGTTGAGGAAATAGCCGACGCCCTTGGCGGCATCGCTGCCGACGCTGTCGATCATGTAGTGGGTCAGCGGATCGAGCGTGTGGGCGATCAGTTTCAGGGAGCTGGAATCCTGCACCAGCTCGAAGAAAATGTCGTCGTTGGTCTGCACCAGGCCGCTCGCTTCGGCGAATTTGCCGGTGGCCGCGCCGAAGTGCATGAACTCGAACACCTGGCCGTCCTGCGGCTTGAAGCCGCCGTACAAGGTCACTTCCAGCTTGCCGTCCAGGGTCGACAGGTTGGTGACGTTGATCTGGTCGTAGCCGGTGCCCGGGGTGGTGCCGCCCAGCTCGATCTGCAGGGTGGCGTTGGCCGTCTGCGTGTACGAGTTGACGTTTTGCATGCCGGGCGAATAGCCAGGCGCCACCGTGCCGGTGTTCAGAATCGACACATTCAGGCTGCCACTGCCCTTGAGCACGTCGTTGGCGGCAACGGTCAGTTCGCCTTCCATGCCCGGCTGGCTTTTCACCAGGGCGGCCAGGTCGAAAATATGTTTATCGGGAGCGACGTCGCCGCGCGGCGCGGTCGAGGCGGCCAGCACCTGGTCGACCAGCGCGTAGCTGACGGCGGCGTGGCTTGGGGTGCCGCTGTCGGATTGATAGGCATCGTGCGCGACGTGATCCTGTTGCGGATCGGCCGGCAAAATCAGGTTGGCGACGCCGAGGATCGGGTCGGCCGACAACAACACACGGGGCTCGAGGGCCTCCACACGAAACGCGTCACGCAGCTTGGAGATGACTTGTTTTTTGAATAATTGTTTCATGTGGATTTGTTTCCGCTTTTTCTTCAGTTCATGGACATCGGCGCCGCCCAAAAAAGACGGCATCGACGTGACTGCTAAGGCTTGCCAAAATGTTCATGACAACGCTGGGCGCAGTTTCGCAAAATAAAACACTAGAGCAACATGTTAACTGAAAAGAGGCATGGAAATTTATCTCCATCAACTAATTATGGCTTGGAGATAGAGTCTGTCGGGAAAGTGTTGTGGCGATGCGAATTTGCCGCGCACGCGGGGCGTCGTCATTGTTGAGACGTCATGATTTGCTGCTGATGCCAAAGGGACAAATGGCGTCGAAAAGTGCCACGATGAAATTAATTATTTGCCTATATTTGCTCGATAGACAAATGTTAATTCCAGGAGGCATTGTTCCGATTGAGCGGGCGATGGTGAATATGGCAAGCGACGTATGGCTCGCCGTTGATATGCGCTCGATATGCAAGGCTGCCGATAGAGTCGCAAAAACTATCAGTACGCCGCGGTCAAGGCGCCCGGCGCAAGCGCTTGAATACGCTGCGCATTTCCACGCGCACCGCCGCGGCTTGCTCGTTGTCCAGTTCGGGCGCGTCGTAGTGGCTGTCGATGTCATCGACGCCGACCAGCAGCGCGTCCTGGGTCGGCACGTAGCCGAAGCGCGCCAGCTCGCCGAACACGGCCTGGGTAATTTCGATCAGTTCGACCGGCATGTCGTCGCGCCGGCCGCTGCTCATGGCCAGATAGTCGTTGATCGGCTGCAGCAGCTCGCGGTAGTGGCGCTGCTCCAGGCTGGTGGCGATGCGATAGATTTTCTCGCTCATGGCGGCTCCCGTGCTGCCGGCGGCGCCCAATGCGCTGCGCGCGCCAAAACGGTGGCAGACAGCAAATCAAGGTGGCCAGGCAGTGGCGCGGCATGCCGCCACCTGTGAGTACGACAGCAGAAAACGCCCATAGTGCGGTGAGAGTGTTTGAGCCAGCGCAAATAGGCGCCACCGCTTATAAAGTCGGGATGACGGTCAACCAATTTCAGCAGGATCGCCGCAACGAGTGGCACGCCTATCGCGTGTATGCCAAAAAAAAGGATAGGCAGCGCGTATCGAGGCCGCAGCGTCCGGCTTTACGGCAGGCCAAGCGTGCGCGCTGCCCGACTGTTACCGTACGCGGTCGATTTGCATGCCATACTCCAGCCACAGCACAACACAACCCAGGAGCGCACCATGAGCAAGGCACAGGACAGCAAGAAGGAAACCAAGAAAGAACCTGCCAAGACCACCAAGGAAAAAAAGCAGGCCAAAAAAGAGAAACAGGAAACCAAGGCCAGGCAGCAGTAAGGGCGCTTCAGAGCGGGCGGCACGGCACGGCGAAATCGACGTGGTAGTGTTCGTCGTGGCGTATCCATGGCTTTTGCCGCATGAAGGGCAGCGTGCGTGCCAGTTCCGGCCCGCGCCGGGTACGCAATAGCAGCACCGTCAGGCGTGGATCGAAAATCACTTTTTCGATCGCAATGTGATGGCGTTCGGCCGCCAGTTTGAGTTCCAGTAAATGCTCGGCCATGGCGTCGAAATCGATTTGCAGTTCGCCCGCCCGCCCGGCGTCATCGAATTCCCAACCGTAGCCGAATTGCTTGGTTGCCGACGCCGGCAGAGGGATCGACACGCCTTTGCGGTTGCGCACCGGGACCATGAAATCGACCGATGTGCCCGACTGGTGGGTGCGGTGCGGCCGCATGCGCCCGCCGCCGGCCAGTCCCGTTTCCCCATATTCGTAGACGACGTTCGGCGTCGACCGCGCCAGCGCGGCGTATGCATCGACGGCGATATCGCGCACATCCGCATGCAGCCAGGTGCGTCCCATGGTGATGCCGACGCTGCTGTAGGCGACAAAATTATCGCCCTTGGCCGGCAGCTGCACGGCGCCGGTCAGGCGACCTTTGCCGACCGTGCCGAAGCATTCACTACCGGCGGCCGCATTCGCTGCCGCCAGCAGGCACGCCGCCGGCAGGCACGCGGCCGGGAGGCAGAAGGCCAACAGCGCGCGCGCCCGCATGACGAAAACGCGCCCCATCATTCAAACCACTGCCGCATAGTCGCTCTCGCCTTGTCGACGTGCTCCTGCTTGATATACGCCGCAGTGGTCGCCACCGCCGCCAGCAGCACGCCGAGGTCGTCGCTGTAGCCGAGTACGGGCGTCAGGTCGGGGATGGCATCGATGGGAGAAATAAAGTATGCCAGCGCGCCGACCATGGCGGTCTTGGCCCACTTGGGGGTGTCGTCGTCGCGCGCCGCGTAATACATTTTCAGGGCCGGCTCCAGCACCGTGGCGCCGGCAACTTTGGCGTAGCGTTTGACCTTGTGCCAGAAGCCGTGGTCGGAATATTTGCCGTTCGCGTCCGCATGCATGCTTCTCTCCCTGATTCAGGACTCTTCCGGCATGGCGTTGCCGGGCTTCCACGCCAGCGTGTAGGCGCGGGCTTTTTCCACCGCCGCCGGGTCGGCCCGTGCTGTCAGGCGCTGCACCGCCGCCTGCGCCTCGGCCTGGCCGAACCTGTCGGCCAGCATGTAGTACACCAGCGGCAGATAGGCTTCCTTTGCCGCGCCGTTCTCGTACAGCTCAGCAATATTGAGCATGGCGATCGGATGGCCGAGCCGGGCGGCATCTCGGTACAGGGTCATGGTGCGGGCCGGATCTTTCGGCACGCCCTTGCCCTCTTCATACATATTCGCCAGGTTGTTCATCGCCCGCGGCCGGCCCGCCTGCACCGCCATTTCATAATAGCGCACCGCCTCCGGCAAATCGACAGGAATGCCGTCTCCCGTGTGCAGCATCAGGGCCAGCGCTTCGGCCGCCTCGCGCTGGCCCGCCTGGGCGCCGCGGCGGTAATAGGCCGCCGCCTTGACCTTGTCATTCAAGCCGGCCGCCTTGCCGGCATACACCTGGCCCAGGTAATACAGGGCGTCGGGGATATCGCGCTTTTCCATTTTCTCCAGCAAGGCCAGCCCCGCGGCGCGATCGGCGCGCACGCCCACGCCCTCGGCGATCATCTTGCCCAGCAAGGCGGCGCCGCGGTCGTTGCCCACCACGTCGGCATAATTGAGCAGGCGGTAAGCGGCCTCGGGATCGGGCGTCATCACTTCGCCGTCGAGCAGCAAGCGGGAATACTCGACGATGGCAAACTGGTTCATGCGCGCGCACGAGCGCTCGAGCAGGCGCAATCCCGCTTCGCGCAATTCCTTGTCCGTTTCCAGCTTGACCAGCATCAGGCCCAGTTGGGCGGCGCCGCCCTCGTCCTTTTGAAAAAACGAGCGGCTGGCCCAGAAGCGCGCCAGCACATCGTTCTTTTCCGTGCCCTTGCCCTCGTAATACAGGCGGCTGAGAAAGAATTGCGCGTCCGAACTGCCCAGCTCGGCCGCGTCGCGCAAAAAAGTGAAGGCCTGCGCAAAATCGCGGGGCAGACCGAAGTGGCCGAACCAGTAAGCATGGCCGAGGTTGTAGGCGGCGTAGCGGTTGCCATTGGCGGCGCCCTTGCGGTACCAGGCCACTGCGCGCGCATGATCGGCTTTGGTGAAGACGCCGTTGGCATACAGTACGCCGAGGTCGTTCATGGCGTCGCTGTTGCCCTTGGCGGCAGCCGATTCCAGCATGGCGATGCCCTTGTCGACTTCCTGGCGGACGTCGCGGCCCTTGATGTAGCGATTACCGATCGCCAATTCCGCCTGCGGCACGCCACGCTCAGCGGCCGCCTTCTGCAAGCGCAGGGCGCCGTTGGCATTGCCCTGACTGAGCATCAGATCCGCTTCGATGAGGTCGGGATCGTTGCGCTCGAGGTAGTATTGATCGGCATCGGCCAGCACTTCGAAGTCGCTGCCGACCTGGCCGTAGCGGGCCAGCCAGTTCAGGTGGCTATCGGCCTGGCGCGGCTGTTTGGCGGCCAGCGCGGCCTGGCTGAGAAAAAAATGCGCTTCCATGGTGGCGTACTCGCGCGCGGCCGGCGGCAATTGCGCGATCAGGGCGAACACCGCCTGTTCCGACAGGGTGCCGCGCGCCACGCCGAAAAGGGGCGAAGGCCACGCGAGCGCACGCTGGCTGGCTTCGAAGGCGGTGATCTGCGCCGGTTCGGCCAGGCCCAGGCGGCGCGACAGCGACAAGGCCAGCAGGGCGTCGCCGGCGTTGAGGGTGCCGGCAGCGGCGCGGGCCTTGAGGAAACGCGTCAGCTGCGCTTGCGCGCGCTGCGGCGCCTGCGCATGGAAATCCGCCCAGGCTTGCAGCAAGACCAGCGAATCGTCGTCCGGCAAAGTCACCTTGAGCAGGGTCTTGCTGACAGCGCGCAGATTGTGGGCGGTGAATTCGAACCGGGCGCCGCACAGATCGCGGGTCTGCGCGTCGGCGCGCGCCTGCACCAGCTTGTAGTACGCCGCGACCGGCGCGCCGATCAGCGGGTTCCATTGGCGCACGGCGAGGCTATCGGCCAGCGAGTCGCACAGGCGGCGATAGTCCAGGCTGGCATATTCCTTTTCGTCGAATTTCAAGTCCGGCACTTTGCCGGTCTTCATCGCCTCGTCCTGCACTTCCTGGTGCGCGCCGATCTTTTCCATGATGTCGAGCACGCGCAGCGAGGCCTCGCGGGCCGCCTGCGGCGGCGCTGCCATCGGCTTGAATTGCAGCTTCGCTTCCACCAGTTGATCGAGTTGCGGCACTTGCCGGGCCAGGGCCGGCACATCGGCCGCCGCCACCTCCGGGTGGGCAATCGTGTAATCGATAAAATAATTGAGCTGGGCGCCGCGCCAGGTCAGCTGGCCATGCGCCTTGAAAAAATTGTTTTCCACCGAGACCGCGCTGTCGTCCCGGGTCAGGCGGGCTTCCGCCGGCAAGGTCACGTCCAGGCTGTAGCGCGCCCGGTAGCGTCCGGCCGCCAGCCACAGGGGATTGGTGCGCACCAGCTTATCGGGGATGCCGAGCGTGCCGTCGAGCACCTGCGAGCGCTGCGCCAGCAGGAAACGCCCGTGCTCTTCTTTCAAAATGTTCGGCACCGAAAATTTCGCCTCGACGACGAAGGCGGCGCCATCGTCCACATCGCGGGTTTGTGGCGGCCCGAGCAGCTGCACGCCGGGATAGGTTTTCTCGTATTGCTCCAGCATGGCCTTCTTGATGTCGAAAGAGCCCATGGACTGAAAGGCCTGGCGCATGCTGGCGGCGTAGCGGCCCCGGTAGGTGCTGGTTTGCTGCAACTGGCCGGCGCCGTGCAGGGTGGCGATGACGATGGTTTCCTGGCGGTCGATCTGGGGCGCCGCCAGCGACTCTTCCGGCAAGCTGACCAGGCCGCGGCTGTCGGCGCTGACGATCAGCGCCGCTGCCGACGGCACCGGCACCGGCAAGGCGGCGATCGGCCCGCGCTCGTTCTGCAAGGTCGGATCGACAAAATACGCTTTACCGTCGAGCACCAGGCGGACGATGGCGTGATTGAAACTGCTGGGCGCCGGCAGCATCTGCGCCGGCAGTTTCGGCGCCGTCGCATGCAGCAGCACCGGCTGCGCCTCGATACCCATGGCGCGCAGCAGCGACACCAGCAACTGGCTCTTGTCCTTGCAATCGCCGAAGCGGCGCTTGAGCACGGTTTCGGGCGCCGCCGGCCGGTGCGAGTTCTCGCCCATCGACACGCTGAAATAGCGGATCTCGTCCTGTACCCAGTGCAAGGCTTGGGCGGCGCGCTGCTCCGACGTCTTGCCGTCGAAGCGGCGCGCCAGCGCCTGCACCTCGGGCTGCTTCGCCATGTCGGGGAACAGGCCCACCGCCCACTGCGCCACCTGGCTCCAATCCTTGTATTCGCTCATGTCGATCACCGGCACCGGCATGGCATCGGGCGGCATCGCCGCCTCCAGCTGCTCGGCTGCCAGCGCCGTCTCGCGCAGCACCATGCTGGTGACGCCGCCGCGTTGCTCGATGACGGGCGCAGTCAGGCTGGGCCGCGCGGTCCCGGACACCCGCCACTGCACCGGCCGGTTGGCCGGAGAGTGCAGCGTCATCTTGCGCAGCTCTACCGGCACGTCGCGGGTCCAGACCAGGTGTTCGGTCCAGGCATTGCCGAACACGGGATTGTTGCCTTCCACCGAGTACACCGTCCACAAGGTATCGCCCGGCTTGACGTCGTCGAGCAGCACCATGGCCACGGCGGCGCCGACGTAGACGCCTTTCTGGGCATCGGTCTCGCTGTCGAGCACCCGTACATTGGCCGACAGGGTGCGGTCGACCACCTGCCCGCCGCGCACGATGGCGATCTTGTGCAACACCAGCTTTTGGTAAGCGGGCACGAAGGGAATCGAAAACTGGCCCAGCTCGCCCAGCCGCGACGCCGAATTGACCTGCACCGCGCGGTTGACCAGGTAGGCGGGATTGGTCCCCGTCCAGTACTGCGTTTCCGCCAGCCGTACCACCACCGGTTCATCCGAACTGGTCGGCGGCACCGCTTCGAGGGCCGACGCCCATTTCGGCAAGGCGGCGTTGCGCGCAAACGCGCTGGCGCCCGATCGGGACAAGGCCGCTTTGGCGGGCTCCTTTTCAACGGCCAGCGCGGCGGACCCGCCAAGTACGCTCAAAATCAACAAAGTGCAAGGCAGAATCGGTCGCATAAAAACATGTATATGTAGATTATTTATTAATTATAGCCGAGCTGCGCCATGCAAAAATGCTTATCATGGTGGCACCAAACAACACGAGCGGATCGGCGCCAGCATGAAATTTCTGAAGCTTTTATTCGCCCGGGCGGGCAGCTTCAGGCTCCGTTCCAGCCGCCGCCGCGGTTCCAGTCCCTTACACGGCGCCGCACGAGTGCACCGTCGATACCATGGTGGCGCAGGCCGGCAACAGCGACGCCGCCGATGGTCTCGCCGCCTTCGCGCACCATCACTCCGGCTACGTACGCGAAGCGGCGCTGCAACGCTGTGTCGCACTGGCAGATCCGGCACTTCTCGGGATCGTCGCCGGCCGGCTCAATGACTGGGTGCCCGCGGTGCGCCGGCGCGCCCGCGCCGGCATCATGGAGATGCTACCGCTGGCGACGCCGGCACAGCTGTCGGCGGTGACGCCGCTGATCCTGCGGGTCCAAGGCGCCGGCGGCGCGCGGCATGCCGAGTGGCTCGAATGGCTGCAGCAATTCGAAGCAGCGTTGTTGCGGTACCTGCCGACTGCCGACCTCATCAGCGCACTGCAAGGCAAGGACCGCGCCCTTGCACGCGCGTGCGCCCAGCTCTTGCAGCGGCATGCCGTCTTGCCACCGGCGGCACTGATCGGCCTGTTGCTCGGCGGCCGCGACGACATCCTGCTGGTGCGGCAAGGCGCCGCGCTGATTGCCAGCCTGCCCACCGCGGAACAAGCCAGCCATTTCCTGGTGGCGCTGCGCTCGCGCTTTGGCGCGGTGCGCATGCTGGCGCTGCAAGCGCTGCTGGCCATGCCGGCGGTGGACCGCATGCCCGTCGCCGTCACCGCCCTCGACGACGTCCAGGGCGCGGTGCGCGGCGCCGCCATGCGTTTTCTGTCCGCATCTGGATACGATCTGCGCGCCCATTTCCGGGCCGCGCTGTTGCAGCAGCCAGCCGGCGCCCGGAAAACGGCCATCCGCCTGGGCGCGCTGGCAAGCCTGGGCCGGCAGGAAGATGCCGAATTCGTCAAATCGTTTCTGTCCAACCGAACGGGCGCGGTACGCGTCGCCGCGCTGAGCGCCTGGTTCAAATTGAAAGGCAGCGACAAGGACCTGATTGCCGCAACCGCCGTCGCCGATCCGTCGCCAGCCGTACTGCAGTTCGCTTTGCTGATGGTGCGCAAGCATGGCGCCTTCGTGCCAATGGCAACGATTCGCCAGTCTCTGCAAGCGAAACGCAATGTGCGTTTGCTGTTGAGGTTTTTGGAAGACAATAAGTGGGAATGCCTCGAGGGCATCGCCCGCCTCAGCCTGTCATCCAGCAGCGCCGATGCCGCCGCCATCGACCTGCACGGCGCGCTGCGGGCGTGGTGCTTCCGCCGCACGCAGTGGTATGGGCGCCTGGAACCGGCGCAGGCGGCCTTCCTGACTTCACCGGCGGTACGCTTGAAACTGCACGGTTTGCTCGATCCCGACGACCGCAAAGGCAATGACTACCTGCGTCACGAGCTGGACGCGCTGGCGGCGTCCGCTGCCACCAGAAGCTAGCGCCTGCCGTCGCATTGCATTTTTGTGTCAAGCCGATCCTGTGTTCCGGTAAATGACTTTGCGCTGCATCAGCGGTTTGCTTGATCTCGTCCAAATCTGCCCCCGTTTGCACCGCCGCCGCTTGCAGTTGGCAGGCCGCGGCAATACGCTGAATTCATTGAGGGCGATCAAAACAAGCACAGCCATCAGTGCCAAGCGGAGGGGATCATGCCTGCACCGTTCAAACAATTAAGCCGCGAACAGTTTGCCGAATTGCTGCTGCGCTTTCCCTTTACACGCAAAATCAACGCGGTGCACATGCACCACACCTGGCGCCCCAACCGGGCGCAATACCGGGGGCACGAGACCATCGTCGCCATGTGGCGCTATCACACCCAGACCATGCACTGGCAGGATATCGCCCAGCACATTTCCATCGCACCCGACGGCAGCATCTGGCTGGGCCGCGACTGGAATCTGCCGCCGGCCAGCGCGGCCGGGCACAACGGCAGCACCCAGGCCGGCCCCTTCATGTTCGAGATGATCGGCGATTTCGACGAAGGCCACGATGCCTTCGATGGCGAGCAACGCCGCACGGCGCTGGAAGTGATCGCGCGGGTGCAGCAGCGCTTCGGGCTGGCGGTGGGCACGCTGCAACTGCACAATATGATGTCGAACAAAAGCTGTCCCGGCACCAGCATCGACTACCACACGGTATTGCACGATGTGGCGGCCCTGAACCTGCCGGCGATCGGCAGCGCGCCCATCAGCCCGCTGGCCGATGGGCCCTTCTCCGCCGAACAGCAGGCGGCGCAGCAGAAGGTGCGCGAAGCGATCGAAGACTTGCAGCGCAGCAGCGGCCTGCCGCTCGATCCGGCCGACGCCGAACCCTGTTCCAATAACGGCCTGCATGACACCACGGCGGACGCGCTGGCGCGCGGCATCGATCTGTCCGCGGCCGACCTGCAAGCGCTGCGCCCGCACGTGGTGAACCTGAGAATGGGCCAGTTTTCCAGCGACGGCGATTGGCAAACCGCGCCGGCGGACGTCGACGCCATCTTCGAGCAATTCCTGCCGGACGCCCTGCAGCAGGCGCGCGCCGCCGGCCGTCCCCTGCGGCTGATGCTGTATGCCCATGGCGGTCTGGTCAGCGAAGCCGACGCGCTGGCGGCGGTGCGCAGCCGCATCGGCTGGTGGAAGGACAACGATATCTATCCGATCTCGTTCGTGTGGGAGACCGGACTGGCCGAGGTGCTGGGACAAATGCTGGAACGGGCATTGCAGAGCCGCGGCCCGCGCGCCCGCAATCTGTTTTCCGACAACTTCAGCGATCCCTTGATGGAAGCGTTCGCGCACCGCGCCGGCGGCGTGCAGATATGGAATTCGATGAAATGGAGCGCGCAGCAGGCCTCATCGGGCAATCTCGCCGGCGGCGCTGACGACGCCCCCGGCGCGGTGGCGGGCGGTGCATATTATGTGGCGCGGCAACTGGCGGCCTTCTGCTCCAGGCACGGCGACGCGGTCGAAGTGCACGCCTGCGGCCACAGCGCCGGCGCCATTTTTCACGCGTATTTCGTGCCCTGCGCGTTGGCGCTCGGGGTGCCGCGCATTCACAGCCTGCACTTGCTGGCGCCGGCGGCGCGCGTCGACCTGTTCCAGCAGCAGCTGGCCGGGCGCATCGGCCGCGACAAGGGCGTGCTGCAGCTGGCGATGTACAGCATGGCCGACAGTTACGAAAAGAATGACGATTGCGCCGGCATCTACCGCAAGTCGCTGCTGTACCTGATTTATCACGCGCTGGAGGCCCAGGCGGACCAGGCGATTCTGGGACTGGAACGTTGCGTACGCGCCGACGCCGGCTTGAAACGCCTGTTCGGCATCGGCGCCGAACGCGGCGCCGCCGACGTCATGTGGGCCGATAACGGGCTCGATCGCGGCCGCAGCGCCAGCCGCGCGCGCAGCCATGGCAGCTTCGACGACGACCCCGCCACCATGGGCAGCGTGGTTCGCCGGGTGTTGGGCAAGGCCGACGCCGACCGCATTGTCGAACTGCCGGCCCTCAGCCGGGGCGGCCTCGATCCATGGCGGGCGGCGCAGGCGGCATGGCCGTTTTATGCGCCCGACGATGCCATCGCCGACCAGCGCCATGGCAAGCGCATCGATGACTACGCGGGCAGCGCTGCGATGCAGTACGCCGGCGGCATCCCTGCACACTACCCCGGCAGCTACCCGGCTCAATACGCCGGCAACTATCCTGCGCAATACGCGAGCAGCAATTATCCCGCTTACCACGCCGATCCGCGCCTGGCCGATGGCGGCACCGCTTACCAAGCCGAGCCGCATCTGGCCGATGGCGGCACCGCTTACCAGGCCGACCCGTATCTGGCCAATAGCAACGCTGCTTACTACGCCGGCACGCAGGTGACCAATGGCGGCGCCGCCTACCCCGCCCGCCCGTTTCTGATCCCCGGCATGCAAGCGCCGCCGCCGTGGCACAGCGGCGGCACGCGCCGGCTGGCGCTGTGCGTCGGCATCGACAGCTATCCCACCGCGCCGCTGGGCGGCTGCGTCAACGATGCGCGCGCCTGGGCGGCGGCGCTGGCGCGCCTCGGCTTCGACACCCCGCGCACCCTGCTCAACGGCCAGGCCACGCGCGCGGCCATTGCGCGCCAGCTGAGCGAACTGGTCGCGGACAGCAAGGCGGGCGATGTCATCGCCTTCCATTATTCCGGCCACGGCACCTGCGTGCCGGACCTCGACGGCGACGAACTCGGCGGCGACACGCCCGGCACCGACGAGGCCATCTGCCCCTACGATTTCGCCGACGGCGAACTGCTCATCGACGACGACCTGCGCGCCATTTTCAAGCACCTGCCAGCCGGTGTGAGCCTGAGCTGCTTCTTCGACTGCTGCTATTCCGGTACCATCACCCGGGTGGCGCTGGGACCGCGGCCGGCGCCCCCTGCGGCCGGCGCCCGCGCCCGCTACATCGAAGCCGACCGCGA
>JACXTT010000436.1_pt1 | contig 70686 bp, 58 predicted proteins | sample 9270951 | NCBI WGS metagenome assembly JACXTT01 (sample SAMN15532306, study PRJNA645909) | rock metagenome | isolation source: weathered quartz diorite | place: Puerto Rico | collected 2017-06-21 | reverse complement strand
TATCTGCCTTTTTCTGTAGTCTGCCTCTTGTACCTTCCCTCTCTTTCAACCTACGGCTCCGGGCCGCTGGCGGGCCGGTTATTTCCAGGCGGCCTACACGTTCTCGCGGTCGACGGACGCAACGTCTAGCGGCAACACCGCTCTGAACACCGCGTTCAACGATGAGTCTACCCTGCAGGCTTCGCGCGGGCTTTCCGATTTCGACCGCACGCACCGCCTGACCGTTAGCTATCGTTACGAGCTGCCTTTTTTCAAGGACGAAACAGGCCTCAAGAAAGCGCTCCTCGCTGACTGGGCGATTTCTGGAATCACCATCGCGCAGTCCGGCTCACCATTTTCCGTCACTGACTCAGCCGCAGGTACGGCGCTCCTGGGGCCGGGCCTCGCGTCCGCGACACTTGGGGGACAACTCGCTTCCGGCGGTTCGATCGCCGCGGGAACTACGAGCGGCGACATTCGCAACCGTTTGAACGGCTACCTCAACATCAATAACTTCGTTCCCGCTCCGCTCATCAGCGCGGCAGATGGTGGAGACGGCTCAGTTACCGCGTTTGGCAATCTTGGCCGGAACATTTATCGTGGCCCCTACCAACAGAACTGGGACTTTTCGCTCATCAAGAATTTCAAGATCACCGAGCGGCAAAGTCTGAGATTCACCACGGATTTCTTCAATATCTGGAATCACGCGAACTTTGCCAATTCAGCAATCAATGACGTTGAGACGATCACGCATGACGGCCTGGGCAATCCGACGAGTGATGGCCCCTTCGGGAAAATATTTTCAACGGTGGGCACGCCGCGCCTGATTCAGTTTTCGCTGCGGTACGCATTCTAGGAACTTAGCCAGACTGACGTTTTCCAAAAGCGCTCCGTGACTCGCGGGCGTTTTTGCTTTTTGCATGTCCACTCCGCCACCCATCGCGAAATGATAGACTGCTCCGCATGGCGAATCGGCAGATCGCAACACGTGTTTCCCAACTGAATGGAGAAGGCGCGCTCGCCGTCTTTTCGCGCGCAAAAGAATTGGAGAAGCAGGGCTGCTCGATTATTCACCTGGAACTCGGCGAACCTGATTTTCATCCCGCGCCGCCGGTTGTAGATGCGGTCCGCAGCGCTGTGGCGGGGGGTCGCGATCGCTACTGCGCCACGCGTGGCATTCCGGCTTTGCGCGAGGAAATTGCCGCATATCTCAAACGCACCCGCCGCATTGATGTCCAGCCAGAGGAGGTTCTTGTCGCCCCCGGCTGCAAGATGGCGCTCGCCCTCGCCATGATGGCTTTGATCGAGCCTGGGGACGAGGTTCTTTATCCCGACCCGGGTTTCCCAATTTATCCCTCGTTTACGAGAGGACTCGGAGCAAAGGCGGTTCCTTTCGCCTTGGCAGAAAGGAACAAATTTCAACCGGACCTCGACGAAATAGCTTCCAAAATCACATCCGAAACAAGCGTTTTGATTTTTAATTCGCCAAACAATCCCACTGGAACCGTTTTTGACGACGAAACAGTGCGCGGCCTCGCCGCTCTTGCCCAAAAGCACGATTTCTGGATTTTGAGCGACGAGATCTACGCTCGCATTCTTTTTGACGGCGAGTATCTTTCTCCCTGGGCTTTACCCGGAATGGCAGAACGCACCATTATCATTGACGGCTTCTCGAAGAGCTTTGCGATGACCGGCTGGCGCCTCGGTTATGGCGTCGCACCGAAACACGTGATTGACGCCATGGATTTGCTGGTCCTGAATACGTTCACGTGCGCGGCGGAATTCACCCAAGTCGCCGCGATCGAAGCCCTTCGCGATTCCACGAACGCCGTGGATGCCATGACTGCGGAATATCGCAAGCGCCGCGATTTGTTTGTTGCCGGACTCAACGATATTCCCGGATTTCGCTGCCAATCACCCGACGGCGCCTTCTACGCCTGGGTCAATATCGAGGAAACGGGATCCAGCGCGGAAGAGATTCAGAAAATCCTGCTGGAAGAGGCGGGTGTAGCCGCCATCGCCGGAGCTGCCTTTGGCGCTGAAGGCAAAGACTTTCTTCGTTTCTCGCTGGTCAGCGCGCGGAATCTTCTTGAAGAAGCCTTGGACAGAATGCAGCGCGTTTCCATGAAGTGGCGCGCGGCGGTGGCTAAGTAAGAACTGATCTTCGTTTCGAACGTGCAACACATCACATATCGGGGGGGTCGAATGAGCGTCGTTCGGATATTGATTCTTCTAGCGATCGTTTTGAGTGCTGGTCCGAAAATTTCAGCCCAGACCAGCCCATTTCCCTCTGCCGATTTTCCCGCCATTCATGATCGCATCTCGCAAAAAGTCGAGCGAATTCCCATTTACGACAATCACTCGCATCCCGGTTTTGCCGATGATTCTGATGTGGACGCCATGGCCTCACCGCCCGACGAAAGCGCCGTCCTTCGCTTGCGCGATGACAACCCTGAATTCGTCACCGCCGCGAAAGCCCTTTTCGGCTATCCCTACGACGACTTTAAGCCCGAGCATGCCAAATGGCTTGCGGACAGAAAAAAGGCCGCCGAAATGAAAGGCGACACGGCATACTTCGACGGCATTCTCGATAAGTTGAATTTCGATATTTGCCTTGCCAACCGCGCCTTTATGGCGCCTTATCTCGATCCGAAGCGTTTTCACTGGGTCTTTTTCGGCGATTCGTTTTTCTATCCTTTCGACAATCGCGATCAAAAGGCGAGCACCCCGGACATGGGCGTGTACGTGCCGCTCCAGGAAAAAATGCTTCTCCGCTACAAGAAGCAGATGAACATGAATGGATTGCCGGCGGTCCTCACTGACTATGAAGACTTTGTCCGCCGCACAATGGAAGACAACCAAAAACGCGGTGGCGTCGCCATCAAATTTGAAGCCGCCTATTTTCGTTCACTCTATTTCAGCGATCCACCTCGCGAAAAGGCGGCAGCAATCTACGCGAAATACAAAGACGGGGGCATCCCCACGGCCGACGATTATCGCTTGTTCCAGGACTACATTTTTCGCGTGATGGTGGTGCAAGCCGGAAAGCTGAAATTGCCGATGCACTTTCACACAGCCGTCGGCATCGGCGATTACTTTAGCCTGCGGCAAGGTAACGTTCTTAATCTGGAAAATGTGCTGCGCGATCCGCGATACAAGGACGTTACTTTCGTTCTAGTTCATGGCGGCTGGCCTTACGAACGTGAAGCCGCATTGCTCACTGCGGTGAAAAACGTCTACCTCGACACGTCGTTTCAATCCGAATTGCTCTACCCCTCACAGTTTAAAGGCGTCCTGAAACAACTACTGACGCTATTCCCGGACAAGATGATGTTTGGGTCCGACGCCTTCCCGTTTAATGATGCACTTGGAGCTGAAGAAAGCTTTTGGCTCGCGGCCAAGACCACGCGCTCCGCCCTTTCCGCAGCTCTGTCCGAATTGGTCGCCGAAGGCGCTATCAGCGAGGACAAGGCGATGGAGCTCGCCCGGCTTTATCTGCACGATACAGCCGCCAAGCTTTATGGAGACAAGAAATGAGCAGCTCAGCTGAAGCGAAATATATTCCGTGGAGCAGTGTGGAGCGAGAGCACCTGAATCCACTGATCGACCGCGAAATGCTTACCGGCCAAAACCTGATGCTTGCTCGGGTAATTATGAAGAAAGGTGCGCATGTTCCGCTGCACCATCATCACAATGAACAGGTTACTTACATACTCGAAGGCGCCCTGAAATTTGCAATCAGTGGCAAGGAAATCGTGGTCAAAGCAGGTGAAGTGCTTTGCATTCCATCAAACATGCCGCACGAAGCTTGGGCGCTGGAAGACACGATCGACCTCGACGTCTTCAATCCTCCCCGCGAGGACTGGCTGAACAAGACGGACGACTATCTTCGCCACGGCCGATAGGGAGGCCGAGCTCCGCCATACGTCAAGTAACCGCCTCGGCATCGTTTTTGCTTTAGAGCTACCTGAGAGAAATAGCATGGACAAACCTGCAGCAGGTTGTTTACCGTAACAGAGTGGCCAGACCCAGGCGTGGGGCCGCCCATAAGGAATAGAAAAATGAAACGGTTCGTTCTGGCTGTGCTTGCAACTCTTGGGAGCGCCGGCATTGCTGCCGCGCAAAATAACGCTATCAATCTAATTTCTTGGGACGCGAACAATTCACGCAGATTTACGGCTGCAGGAGAAGGCATTCAACTGCTCACGGCGCCCACCGGCGATACTGTCGCTGTCCCCGCGTCTTCACCTAACTCGGCTTCGTCGCCTGCCTCGCCCGAACCAGCGCCCCGCTTTTTCTACGGTAACAGTGAGGACTTTCGCTTTCAGCTTGGTTTTTCGTACCAGCACGTCGTTTTCCGCTCGACTCCCTTCAACGCAAATCTGAACGGGATAAACACCTCGCTCACCTATTTTCTCAATGATTGGTTCGCAGTTGAAGGCAACATTGTCGCAGCTTTCGGTACGAAGGTATTTGGCGGCGACAGGTCCAAGTATTTGCTCTATACCGGTGGTGGCCGCATCGCCTGGCGCGATTCGCGGCGCAAGTACGAGCCCTGGATGCACTTTCTTGTGGGCGGAATTCACATGATTCCCCAAACCGCCGTCGGTGGGCAAAATGCATTTGCATTTCAAGCCGGTGGAGGAGCCGATCTCCGTTATAACACTCGTATCTCTTTCCGGTTCGGAGGCGACTACGTTCGCTCCCAGCTCTATTCGCAATCACAAAACAATTTCCAATTTGGCGCCGGATTGGTTTTGCATTTCTAGCGCTTTCAGAATAATTCCAAGATATTGCAATTCGAACGAATGGCGACTTGACTTGCGATTGTGCTTGTTTTAAAGGTTGGCCGATATCTTCAATGTTCCGTGGTGCCAAAGAAAGCTCCCCGGCCGTTTCTCAAATCGCGTCCGTAGGAAAGCGTAACGGAAACGACGCCCAATACACGCAATTTCACTTGCACTCCCGTGTCCACAAGCCATCTCGGATCGCCGAATACTCCGGAAGGATCCGTAATTTTCCCTGTATCGAGGAAGGGACCGGCCTGAATGCGAAAAAATCCCCCGTTGTAGAACGTCTTGTCGTATTCGGAATTGATTAGCAAATAGCGTCGGCCAAGCGGAGCCCGGCCTTTCCTTCCGTCGGTCGTTGCACTGTGACCGCGCAGCCACAATGTGGAATCGCGATCCAAGCCGAGTTCGGACAATTGGTCGAGCGGCACAATTCCAAACATGTTTGAGCCGCGAATCTTAAACTGGACCACATCATCGTCGCCGCGAGCATGTGGCATCCACTTCCCGCGAAGCGACCCACCGAGCGATCCGAACGTCCCGAGTTCATCCTTAAATCCGCGTCCAAAACGCGATTCGAAACCGCCTTGCAGCTTGAACCGGCGCTCTGGCACTCGCCACAACGTGTGATCTGCTTCCAGCCAGGCTTCCATGGAAGTGCCGTTTGTGAAAAAAGGAGCGACATTCGCGGACAACCCGGTGCTTACATGCCGGAATTCTCTTCCGATGACTGCCGTTCCGGCCGTCCAACTCCAGTCGCCATTCATTACGAATCGCAGCTCGGCGCCGCCCTGAAGCCTGCGCAAATTCAAGTTCGTGACTGACGATAGAAGGCCGGAAAAGGTCCGCGACAAATCCCAATTTTCATTTCGCGCATCCACGAAGAATGAGACAACACGATCCGCACGGCCCTCGACCGGCGAATCCAGCGACGCAAAAACACGTCGCTTTTGGGAATCCCACCGAACCAACGACGAGAAATTCATCGCCCGCTCGCCAATGTTGTACCACTCGGGATACACGGTTTGGTACGGCACTCCGCTCAGCAGCGAAATAAATCCTGCCCACGACGTGCTTCCCCAACCGCTTCGTTCGCTCAGATGAAGCGTCGCCGCATATTCGTTTTCGCCCGCCGGCGTCAATTCCAGCCGTGCCTGTGGGAAGACGCCCAAATTCTTGAGTCGCGCGTCGGTCGTAAGCCAAGCATTTGCCGACAGGATCTGCGGGGCGTTAAACGCGATTGCTTGTGACGTCAGTCTTGCCTGCAAACGAGGTTCCGGCTCTAGCGCAACACGCGCCAGCCGTGGTTTTTCAATTCTGTTCCAATACTTCAAGGCCGCCTCCAGATTTCCTTCCAGCAGGTAAATCGTTCCGAGAAAATCCAGGGCATAATCGTCTTTAGGATCCAGCCGCAACGCGGCCAGCAAATCTCTTTTCGCTGAAGAAAAGTCTTTCAGCCGGTATTCCGCGCCGGCGCGTTCCACAAGAAAACGAGAATCTCTTGGCGCTTTCAAAAGTCCCGAGGAAAAAGCATCGCGCGCTTCCTGCCAGCGTTCTAGGTGCACAAGCGCCATGCCGCGCAAATAATCGAGTTCGGGAGATTGCGCCGCCTCGCCACTTGCTGCTTGAATCGTCTCTTCCCATTTTCTATCGGAGTAGAGCTTTTGTGCGGTCTCCACACGATTATTGATTTGCGTTGGCTCTTGCGCGCGCAATTCAACAGCTTTCAAAAAGAAAAGTAGTCCGGCAAGGCTTACCACGAACAGGAATTTCACTCGGCAGGCTTTGGAACGGCGAGAAGCGTCCAATTGTTGGTGCGCAGCCATTCCTTTTCAAATTCCGAACGTTCCACGCGGAACAATTTCCCGCGCTCCGGGTCGTTCAGCAACACGGCCTCTCGTTCCCGGTCGATTCCAACGACAACTACATAGTGCAACGAACTCTTCCCACCCGGTTGAATACTCGCAATCAGCGGGCGTCCTTTCTCAATGTGAGTCACCAGATCCCGCCATTCACCGCGAAAGGCGTACGGAGAGAATCCCGACGCGCGCAGATACTGTTCCATGGCGGAAGCGCGGATTCCGCGCGCCTCCTTCGAATACAACTCTTTCTGAATTCTCTCTGCGTTCATCCGGTCCGGCGAAAGCGCAGTCCCTTTTTGGCTCCAATACTGGAGAACCATCGCCAGGGCTGCCGACCCGCATCCTTCTTTTTCCTGGTGGATGAAAGGAACGTCCAGCCACACGCCGCTGCGGGCTCCCGTAACTACAGCGGGAACCAGCAGCATGCCTAGAATCAGCCGCGTGCGCACATCCTACTTCCTTTGGCTTTTGGCATCAGCGAACGGCAACGATAATTAATACGAGGGCGGCAATGCATACGATCACGATCAGGATGTCGCGATCGCTGAAATTTCCCGCCGCGATGTCCTTTTGCACGGCTCGAGATTGGGCTGCCAGGCGGGCAGCGTCTTCATCGTTCAACTGGCTAACGGCTTGATTTACTTTCGCGAAATCGGCGCCTGTGGATTTCAACGCTTTTTGACCCTGCTCCGTGGAGAGCAGCTCGCGAATTGCAGCTTCGTTCGCTTGGCGGTCCGTAGACGCTTTTTGAACGTCTTTGCGTAGATCCTGCGTGGAAACCGCGTGTTCTTTTTCCTGCCCCAAAACAGACTGCGAAACCCCTATGGTCAGACCGGTAAGCAACAGCAAACCCAGGCACATACGGGTGTAAAACTTCATCGTTTCCTCCAATTTTGTCTGGGCTCTAAAAGTTTACGGAAAGAGGGGACTTCGCACAAGGAAAGAAAATTTTACACTCTGCAAAATTGCCGAATTTACGGCCTGGAGGGCGCCGTCTCGTATTTGGATAGATCCACCTGTTGCCACTCTCCGCGTTCAATCCCGGCTCGAATCTGGGCAGCCGTCTTCTTCTTTTGCGTTTGCTCGTACGCGTAAATCCCTTCCCGGACGCATACGTCACAAACAGATGCATGTTTGCTCACAAAACAATCCAGCAGGCTCTGATGCCCGATACTGCGGTCACAATGGCAGTAGCAGGGTTGCTGATAGAGGATGCGTTTCACTTTGGCGGCAAGCACGTAAGCATTTTGCACCACTGGGTTCTGAAGAGAAGATGGATCCATCGTTTGCGGCAGTGTGCCCGCTGGAACCTGCGAATGATAGGCCGGCGTGGGCTCGTTCGATTTCGCCTCATTTTGCCCGCCGCCTGCCACGCCCCGCGGCGTAACAAGGACCCCGAACGCCGCCAGCGCGAGCAGTCCGCCAAATGCAGCTACTTTGCGATGCCGATTCATCCATTCTCCCAGGCAGAGCCAAATCTCAAAGGGTTATCTTACTTGCCGGAAGAGGCGCTAAACGAATCGTCGCCGATCCGGCCCCGCCGCCGCACGTCAATCCCGAGGCGCTTGATCTTCTGATTCAGCGTCGAAAGCGGGATCATGAACCGCTCCGCCGCTTCCGTCTGATTCCAGTTCGTGCGCTCCAGCATGTCCACAATAATTCTACGCTCGATCTCGTCCATGATTTGAAAGAGCGACGGCTGCGAATTGTCTGCTGCCGACCGCGCTCCCGGCTCACCCGGCAATGGCGGTGTGAACTCCGAAAGCTGCAGCCGGACGCCACGAACGATCTCTTTGCTGCGAATGCTTTCGGGGAGCAGTTCGACGTCCACGCGGTCTGAAGTCGATAGCACCACCGCGCGCTCAACCACGTTTTCCAGTTCGCGCACGTTGCCCGGCCAGTCGTAGTCCATTAACAGCTTCATCGCTGGCGGAGTGAAGTGCCGCATCGGCTTCGCGTTTTCCTGGCAGTAGCGTTCCAGGAAATGCGTCAGCAGCATGGGTACGTCTTCCCGGCGCTCCCGCAGCGGCGGCAACTGCAGGTGAATCACATTCAAGCGGTGGTACAAATCCTCGCGGAATCGCCCTTCGCGGACCAGCGTCAGCAAGTCAATGTTGGACGCCGCAACGATGCGCACATCCACTTTGATCTGCTCCGTACCGCCCAGCCGCATGAACTCGCGTTCCTGAATCACGCGCAGCAGTTTCGCTTGTGTTTCCGGACTAATCGTCGCAATCTCGTCGAAGAAAATCGTTCCCTGGTCCGCCACTTCGAACAAACCCTTTTTCGAAGCGACTGCGCTCGTAAATGCGCCTTTAACGTGACCAAAGAGCTGTGATTCCAGCAAATCGACCGGAATTGAACCCGTATTCACCGGAACGAATGCCTTGTCCGCACGCGGCGAAGCAGAATGTATCGCCTTTGCGATTAGTTCCTTGCCCGTTCCGCTTTCTCCGCTGATCAGCACCGTCGAGCGCGAAGGCGCCACTTGCGCCACCAAATCCAGCAGCGACAGCATCTTTTCACTCTTGCCAATAATATTCGGAAAGTTGAACCGCTGCTTCAGCGCACGCTTCAGTTGGACATTTTCGTCGCGCAATCTGCGCGATTCCACGGCCTGCGCCACCTGCGCGAGCAGTTCGTCGTTCGACCATGGCTTGGTGATGTAATCCATCGCGCCGCTTTTGAACGCGGCGCGCGCCATCTCAATCGAACCATACGCGGTGATCAGCACAATCGGAAGGTGCGGGTCGCGTGTGCGAATCTCGCGTAGTAGGTCAATTCCATTCCGGTCGGGGAGGCTCACATCCAACAACAAAAGATCGAACGGACGTTCTTCCAGTTTCCCCAAACCGGACTCGCCCGTTTCCGCGCTGAACACACCGTAGCCTTCCCCGGCCAACAGCATTTCCAACCCTTCGCGAATTTCCGATTCGTCATCTACAACGAGAATGGATCCTTTAGACATGAACCGCTTTCCTGACCGCCGGGAACTCTACGTGGAAGGAAGTTCCCTTTCCTGGCGTCGAGCGAACATCTATTTTCCCGGAATGTTCTTTGATGATCCCGTAGCTCACGGAAAGACCGAGCCCCGTCCCGCGGCCGTTCGCTTTCGTCGTGAAGAACGGATCGAAAATCCTGTGGATGTGCTCGCGCGGGATGCCTGCTCCCGTGTCCACAATTTCGATTTCTACGCTGCCGTTGTGCGCTACCGTTTTCACTTCCAGCATGCCCCCGCCCGGCATAGCATCCCGCGCATTCAGAAAAAGGTTTAGAAATACCTGCTGCAGCTTGTTCGCGGAACCGCGCACGGACGGCAGGGAATCGCCCAGGTGCTTCACTACTTGGATTTGTGAAGTCTTGAGCGGGTGAGCGACCAGCGACAGAGTCTCTTCCACAACCTTGTTCACATCCACATTCGCGACTTCTCCCGCGCCTGTCCGCGAGAAATTCAACAGATTGTTCACAATTTCGCTGGCACGGAAAGTCTGCTTCACAATTTTCTCAATAATCGAGTGGCGCGGATCCTCTTCCGGCATCTGCTTCGCCAACATCTGGATGTAATTGGAAATGACTGCTAGCGGCGTATTCACCTCGTGGGCCACGCCGGCCGCGAGCAATCCCAGCGACGTCAGCTTCTCCGTTTGCGTCATCTGCTCTTCCATGCGCTCGCGCTGTGTTACGTCATCGAACAGCAGCAGCCGGCCAATCCGCTCACCGGACTTGCTAACCAGCGGCGTAATCGAAACATTCAACGTCAGCGACTTCCCCTGATGTTGCAGCCGTTGCTTGTAGATGCCCGTAACCTGCTCTTCGTCACCCCGGCTTAGGATTTCCGCTGCCAGCTCGAGAGGAAGCAATGAATCAAGCCGCCGCCCCACCGCGTCTTGCCGCGACACCGCAAAAAGTTGTTCCATGCGCGTGTTCCAGCTATCGACGATTCCCGTCAGATCCACTGCGAGCACGCCGATATTCAGTGATTCAACGATATTTTCGCTGAAGTCCTTCAACCGCGCGATTTCCAGCGCCTTTTGTTCAAGCGAACTGTAAAGTTGCGCGTTGTCCAGCGCAACCGCGACATATCCCCCGATGGTGGTCACGAGCTCAACGTCATCGCTCGATAGAAAATCCCCATCCACGGTTTTTCCCAAGCCCAGCACAGCCACTGTCTGTTCCCGGATGCGGCAGGGAACGAAGTAATTCAGGTCCAGTTGCTCTAGCGTGCGCCGCACGGATTCGCTGACCTCTGCCGTGCGCGGAGACTCAAAAAAGAGCGCACCTGAGGCAAACTCCGGCCGGCCCGGTGCGATAAAGCTCAGGTCCAGCGGCTCGCTCGTCCGCAATCCCATCGAGCGTGCCAAACGCATCTGCCCTGGTTCTTCCGCGTCTTCCACAAACACCGCAATGCGGTCCACCAGCAATGTCTGTGACACGCGATCCAAAACTGAGCTGAGCATCGGGTCGAGTCGCACTTCATTCGTCAACGCGCTGCCAAATTCAATTAGCGTGCGCCGATAATCGAGGCGATCGCGGTAGAAAAACCGGTCCAATCTGCCTTGGAACCATTGCCGGAACGGTTCGAAAATCGAGGCCGCAATTACGATCGCAAGCACTCCGCCCCACTTTCCGTTCGCTTGCGTATGGAACACTAGGCCGATCAGTGCAATGAGGGCGAAGAAAACGACAAGTACTCCGGCCGTCGCCGCTGTGTAGGCCAAGCCCCGCTTGAAGATAATGTCCACATCCATCAAGCGGTAGCGAATGATCGCATAGCCAAAACAAAGTGGAATAAGCACTAGGCTCAGAACGGAAAACTTCATCCATGCCGCAACGTTAAGACCCAGCACAAACGGGAATATGTACAAAAACACGCACGGCACACTGCCCACAATCGTGCCGCCCATCAACCACTTCAATTGCTGCCGAAGCACGCCTGACGGCGCTTTTTTGTAACTAAAGTAGAAAACCAGTCCCGTCGCGAGATAACACAAGCCCAAATATCCAAGTTCAATCTTGTCCAGCAGCACCCGCGCGCCCAGCCACGGTACGAAGCCGAGATCTCCCATCGCCACCCAGAAATGCAGTGTCAGCAGCGCCAAGGGCACGCTGTACACCAACAGCCAATTCCGTATGGATTGCAATGTTGGCGTCGTTCTTTCCGGGAACACCAAAGCGAAGTGCAGCAGCAGCGTTGGCGCCAGCAATCTCGCCACGATTCCGGACCAATACACTTCGTAGTCGAACGCATCTAGCTTTCCGCTGTAGTGAAACGAGCAGAAAATGAACGACACAAGGCAGAAGACGTAAAAGTGAATCGCACGCGGCGCATTCCACCTCTTCAACAATATAAAAAATCCGATGAAGAGATAGAGCAGTCCGGCAAACCGCAGATAGTTTTCGATGGAAGCGGGTTTTTCGGCGGGCGCTGTTACAAGCGACGTGTCAAATTCTTCGCCGTTGCGCGAAAGCTTGTACCGTACCTGACTCCACAAGCCTGCCCGCCACAACCTCTTCGTGACTTGCAGCGCATTGTCGACGCGTGCCCCATTAATCTCCAGGACGCGGTCCCCAATATGGATACCAACTTTTTGCCCAGGCGAGTTGGCCAGCACCTGTATGGCGACCGTACCCCGCTCCGTGTCCTTCCAGGAGACGCCATCATCGGGCGATTCAAACCGAGCCCGCTGATCAAAATTCAAAATGGCAAAGACAATCGCCGCCAGCGTTGCGATCGCTAGGACGACCGCTCCCACCCTTGTGCCGACTGCCACAAGGACCGATCCGACGCTGGCTCTCAGGCTTTGCTTCATGTTGAGGCTCTGCCGGGCTACACCCCGAATTACCGTTTTTGGGTGCAACTCCGGTTCCAATCTTTGGTAGTCGCCTTCGAATCTAACTCTTTTCTAGTCTAGCATTTAGCTTCTTGCTTGGCGTGGGACTCTGCGGGAATCCACTTTCTGGTATAGCGGCTACAGCTTTCCAAAACTGAGTACTACTTAGAATTGCACGCTCAGCCCGCCGCGGACCGTCCGGAATGCTGGAACAAGCACCGCCGGCCCATCTTTCGTAATCACTGGCACATAGCCTTGCGCTAGCAAATTGTCGCAATCGGCTATCGCCTCCCATCGGCCAAGTCCGAAGCGCGGCAATTGCTGCCGAACCGAGATGTGCATGAACGGATCCATCTGGAACAGCGTCTCGCCATAGTTATCGAGCCGGGAAAGCGCCGGTCCGCTGACCCACTTATATCCCGCGGTTACCTTGGTGTGGGATTTCTGGGAGGTCCACGAAATATTCGAGCCCACGGAGTTTCGCGACGCGTTGCGAATGGACTCGCGAAGTGCTCCTGTCATTTCTTCGAGCGGGGCGAGCACTCCGCCGTACGCGTAAACCGTCGTCCATTCCACATCGTCCGCCAATTTCTCGCGCAGAGCAACGCGCGCACCCCAGCTGCTTGAAGAGCCGCCGTCGTATGCGAATCCGTTTGAAAACGTATCCTGAAAATATTCCGAGATCGGCAGTCCGCGGCCTTGCCCAAACACAGCCAAATGCCGATTGTCGTCGTGGAATGCGGCAATCTGGAGCTTCCCTTTCTCCCCGAGCTTGCGTTCCGCAGAAATTTCTTCATGCCAGCCGCTTTGCAGCACGGGCCTTCCGCCACGCCACATCAATGCCGGAAACGCGTCAAGCTCCCCCATCGCTTCGCTCAGCGCAGAGCCGAGGTCTCCGGAGGCCGCTTCCATCATGTTTGGTGAACCGGGCTGGGACGCAAAAATTACCGCGGCCTTCCATGCATCGTTGACGCGTGTCTCCGCGGAGATTCGCGGCCGAAGCGAAGCAGCAGAACGGCCAAGCCCTACAAGCACGTATTCGACGCCATAGCGAATTAACACGCGATCGCCGATGGGAACTGCACCACCTTGGTCTAGCCTCACGCCTCGGAACGTCAAACCTGTCTCACCAAGTTTCGCTTCGCGCAAAACCAAGGCCGTATGCGGTCCGGCTCCCAACGTCCCCGTGGGCAGCCAAACCGTGGCAATTCCACCAGCGGCAGAATCTTCATAGCTCATCTGCCCGGCGACGAGCAGGTGGCTCGTGCCGCCCAATTTCTGGTCATAAGCGAACGAAGTTCCAGGTGCTGATGCAATATTCGAAACGGAGCCCGGCCTGCGCGCCCCATCGGTGAATTGCAGCAGCATGCGGGGAGTGTTGCTTGCGCGTTCCCGCCGCGCATCCGACGAAAGAACGATTCCACCATTTTCGTCCCACTGCAGCACTGGACGCATTCCCGTCGCCGAACGGAGCACCCACTTCCAATCATCCGAATCCGCGGTACGCGGAGCAGGCTGCCGCCGCAATTGATCCAGGCTCGCAAACATGGACTCCATCTCGATGCGGACCATCGTCGTCAGATTTGCGTTGATCCGCACATGCTGTTGCAGGGTGGGCAGGAAACCGGCGAGCGTCACGCGGATTGAATAAAGTCCCGGCGCCAGCTTGTCGCCGCGAAATATTCCTTGCGTGTTGGTGAGAAAGCTTTGTGCGGAAAGCGCGCCGACGACTTCGGGAATCAACTCGACGCTCGCTCCCATTTGTGGCGTACCACTGGCGTCGCGCACGACGCCCGTTACCTTCCCGGCCACAGGCTTCGTTTGCGCCGCCGCATGACTCGCGATAAAAGACCCGCAAGCCGTGCTCAGGACCAGGGCCCCCAGGATTCGGAGCGACCCTTGCTTCACGATGCTTACCTCCCCGGTGTCGTGTTTGCCGCCGCCTTCACTGGAGAAGCCGTCGGTTCCTTCACCGTGAAATCCGCCGTTCGAGTGATAGTTTGATTCGTCAGGGAATCCGTTGCATTAATTTCAAGCGTGTACTTGCCGGGCGCCAGCGTCGCCAGGGGCAACAAGCGTTCAATCGTCACCTGGTCGCCGGACTGCTTCATATCTGCAGACGTCTCTTTGAATTGCAGAATCTGCCGGTCGCCCTTCCGCACTGTGTATTGGAACGTGGCGTTGTTCTTGTGCGTCGTGTCGTCGGGCTTCAGGTTGTACACCTGCATGTAAATGCCTAGCTTGTCCGCCGTCGTGAAATCGCCTTCGAGCCGCGGCCGTACCTTGGAAGAACCAAGCACAAACTGCCCCGCGCCAATTTGCTTCGCTGGAACATGTTCAATCTGATCCGCCAAAATCAGCGAACTCGAATCGAGCTGGGCGTCCTCGTACTTATGCACCGCCAACCGCGTATTCACTACGCCCACGTTTCCGCTCTGCACGTCCTTAATCACCAAATCCAGACGGTACAACCCGGGCCGCAAAGGAACGGCCTTCTGATAAATCGACTGCAGCTTCACAGACTGCTGAAACAGCGAATCCGGAAAATCACGGCTCACCGCATCTTCAAACGTCTGCACAACGCGGCCAGTCAGTGTGCTTACGCGGCCAAATATGTTCATCGTCGCGGAGTGCACGCCATCTTTTGCCTGGAATGAAAGTTGATTGTTGGGGATCTGCACTGTCACTGGCACTAGCACGGTGTCGTTTGTGACTTTGAGAAAATCCGTGCGCCATGTGAAGTGAACCTGGTCGCGCACCACGCGGGAAGTGACCAGCGATTCCAAATCCTTGAATTTCACCGGTGGTGCTTGCTGAACCTTCGCGTAGAGTTCCAACCGGTTGAACTCGTTCATGCTCGCAGGCTCGCCACCTAGCGATCTCGGCAGATTCGTTCCGTCAGAACGCGTGAATCGGTCCGCCTTCGTAGACAGGCCCATCTGTTCCATCAAGCTCAAACCTGCGCCCGGCACGTGAAGCAACGCGTCCTTTTCCGACGGATCCATCGTCAAGCGGTATTCGCCCGATCCTGATGGGTCCACGAACTCCAGTTCCACGTTATTTCCGAGCCCTTCCAGATAGCGATACCGCCACTTTTCCCACGGATAAGTTGTCGTCGAGCCGCCGCCCTCTTCCGTCGGCCGGTCGTATGTTCCGCCTGTGGGATGCGAATCCACTTCGTCTGCGGGGCCCCAGATGATGTAAATCCGCCCGCGGTCCGTTCGCCAGCCGGGAATTCCAGAGGCATAATGTTCGTTGGCGTAGGCGATGCGCCGATAGTGCTCTTCCTTAAAATCGTTGTCCGGCAAATCCGGATTGCCGCTACGCCGCAGCCAGAACTGCTCGATAAACTGTTCGCGCTCTTCGTTGGTGGCTAATTGGAGGAATGCCGTTCGCTCTTCCGGCGAAATGATGTAGACGACGTCTTCGTTTAGCCACTCTTTGTACTGTCTGTCCAGCTCTTTGAGAGCTCTACCCATCTTCTTCTTTTGTTCTTTGCTGAGCTTTTGGGGAGCTGTCTGCGCCGAAGGGTCAGTCGCGGGCGCTTGTGCCTGCTGTGCTGGAACGGGAGGCAAGGCTACCGTAAATGCAAAAACACCGAAGAAGAGCGTACGAATAACCCTGGACATTTTGAAGACACCTCTAACTGTAGGACTTGAGGATTCTACCCTTGGGCGCAAGCCACGTCAAATGCGCAATCCCCTGCATTTTGTGACACTTGTCCCCCGACTGGGGTTAGAAACGCGAACTCAAAAATGGGTTGCCTGAGGATAGCTAAAGAATGAATCGACCTGTACGAAAGTACAGGTTTTTCCAGTTTTTGGAAGCTCTTGCCGTTGACGTCTTCAAGCCAAATTAGGGGCTTCTTAAGAAATGTTTTCACTACTGGATCCGCTGATTTCCCTCCGACTCCACCAGCAAATCGAAAATCGCGAGCACGTGCCGCCGGTACTCCACCATTCTTGAAAAAATATCCCGCAGTTGCGGTTCGCGTTCTGCTTCACGATGCCACTTCGCAAGTACGGCAGGAGGCACTTCTATATCTCTTCGCAGTCCTTCCGCGGAATGTCCGCGCAAAAACAAACCGTAGAAAAACGCAGCTTCCCGTTGCGGATATTCCAGATCCGCTGGAGGAACCGCCGGAACAAATTGTACGGTCGTCGCCATAAAGAAATCGCAGTTTACCGAAAAGCGTTTCCGCGTCAAGTAGTACTACGGGCCTTACGCTACGTTCCAATCAACTCCCCGTGCTCCACGCCCGTCATTTCGAACCCCCGCTCTTTGGGGTGAGAAATCTCTCTTAGTTGGTGCCGCTCCCCCGCGCTGTCATCCCGAGCAGACCGGGGTCCCCGGCGAGCCCGGTTTTGGCTCGTTGGGGCGGGGAAGCGAGGGATCTGCTTCTTCTTTGACCTTCCGACGTTCAAACGTACCGACGTTTCAACGTTCCTCTGCCCGCCCTAAGATGCGTTAAACTAATTTAGGGTTATATCCCATGGCTTTGGCTGCCACATTTACGAGACTCTTCCGCTTCGGCCTCCGCGGCGGCATGCGCTCCATCGAAATCAATCCTGAGGACTTCCGCCGCTACCTCGCCCAGAAGCACGGAATCCACGTCACCGACTTCCGCCAGCTTCGCCGGTTGCCCGTCGAAAAGTTGGATGCCGTCGCCGCGAATCTGATTCGCGATTCTCAGCGCCTCGCTATGCTGGAAGGCGCGGGCTTTGGTTTCGGCGGAATGATCACGCTCGTTCCGGACGCAGGCATCCTCACCATCATCACGCTTCGCTTGATCCAGCGTCTCTGCCTGCTCTACGGTTTCGATTTTCGCAGCGAAGAACAAAAGAGCGAGCTTTGGCTCGCCGCAGCCGCTGCCACGGGAATGGATTTCGGCAAGGACCTCGCCGAAAAGCAGCTTGTCGAAAAACTCGCCCCGATGATTGTGGAACGCCTCGCGGTTCGTATCGGTGCCGAAGCCGCCGAGAAATGGGTCGCGCGCATGATCCCTCTTGCAAGTTCCGCCATCTGCGGCGGACTCAATTTCGCATTCGTCCGCGGCTGGGGCCGCCGCGTGCAACGCAACCTCCGCGCCCAATTCGTCTCTTCTCCTCGGCCCACACCCCCGCCCGTCCTCACCATCGTCCCCTCCCTCGCCAACTGACAGCGCGCTGTTGCGCTGTCATCCCGAACGCAGTCGGGATCTGCTTTTTCTTTCTTCTGTAGTGGCGGGTCTTGACTTTGTTTTGTACCGCCGGCTTGCGCGCCGTTGCGGGCGTCTTGCCTGCGCCTCTGGCCTTCACTGATTCGAGCAGCGTAGCTGCGTCACAAGTTAGCCCAGCGCGCGAGCGCTGGGACCGCTTGCAGTTTGACTTTATTTTGTATCGCCGGCATCTTGCCGGCCTCTTGCCGGCCTCTTCCTTCTTTCCTCGATTCTTCCCAACGTTCCGTCGTGCAAACCTCCCATTTCGCGCTATCTTTTCCAAATGGATTTTCAAACTCCTCCAAACTTCCTGCTCGGCGTCAACTATCCCTGGGTGAACTACGGCCAGGATTTCGGCCGCAGCCCCTGGGGATACTCCGGCGCAAGTTCCCCGCTCACGCGCCAAATCGTAGCCGCGGACTTCCAAAACATCCGTGCCACTGGCGTCAAACTCGTGCGCTGGTTTCTGCTTTGCGACGGTCGCAGCGGTCTCCTTCTCGCAAACGGAATTCCCGCGGGTCCAGATGACAAATTTCTGGACGATGTCTCCGCCGCCTTGGACCTCGCCCAGCAATCCGGTTTGCAACTCTGCTTTCCCTTGATGGATTTTCTCTGGCTGAAGAATCTCGAGCCTCCGGCTCCGTCCGACTTGCCCTATACCATTCCTCCGTCTGCGAACGTGTTGCATTTTGCCGCTGGCAGGGAAGCGCTTCTCGAAACGGTTTTTCTTCCGCTGTTTGAAAAATTCCAGAAGCATCCCGCTCTCTTCGCATGGGAAATCTGCAACGAGCCGGAGTGGGCCATTCGCGAATTTTCTCCCGGTCCGGAAGCCGGAATCTCTCTTCAGGACTTTCGTTCCTTTGCGCAGGATGTAGCCGGCGCCGTCCGCGAAACGGCGCAAGTGCCGGTCACTCTCGGCTCCGCTCGCTTGGTCTGGGTTCGCGCGTGGTCCGAAATCGGTTTGGATTTTCTGCAAGCCCATTACTATCCGCAAGCAGAGTCGGATCAAAAACTTTCGCTCAGCCAACAATTAGGCTCTCTGCGAAATTTGAAAGCGCCGCTTTGGCTCGGTGAATTGCCGGCGAGCGATCGCGCGCATCCCGGCTATTCCCTCGAGCAATCCTTGGACGCGTGCCGCAATGCAGGCCTGATGGGCGCCGGCGTTTGGCGATGGCGCGATCCCGAAACCGGCGGCCAGGATGTAGCCTTCGGCAAAGCCGACCCACAATTCCTCGCTTCCTGGCTCTCTCAGTCCCCCGGATTCCGCGTCTGAATCCTGCGTGCTTTTTCTTTGTAGTGGCGATGCTCGCAGCGCCGCTTCGCCCGTCATCCCGAATCCGCTCCTTTTTGTGGGTGCCCCGTCCTCGGGTTGTGAGGGCGGGCCCTCTCATATAAAAACAGCTGCGCCTGTCGAATAGAGCACTTGACTGGTGTTCTCAAAAGTGTGCATAAGCCGAACGTGCTAAAGTCTCAACAAGGACGGCAGCGTAATTGCCGTCAGAACTCGTTACGGAGAACCTCGGTGCGAGCGGCGCGCTCACTGTTGACGTTCGCGCTCTTGCTTCCACTCACGGCCGTTTCTAGCCGCGGACAAGAGCCACCCATTAGCCCCACCCTTGTTCACGCTCGCACGGCTCAGCTGATCGCCGAGGTCATCGGAACAAAATCAGAAAAACCATCGTTCAAGGCGGAAATGAACCGCATTCTTAACGCTGCGAGCGAGACGAAACTGTGGACACACTTCCGATACGCGCCAGGCTCACACGCGGACATCATCCTGAAAATCTTAGAGGACCAGACGCTCGTAGGTTCTGAAACCATCACACTATCTGTGTTCAATCCTGATGACAACGAAAAGCTGTTCAGCGAGACTCGCAACCTCATTGACCTCGATAACGATGTCTCTCGATTGATTACCCATTTCTTGAATCAAGTTCAGCAAGAAAGAGAGACTGTAAGGAAGACCGAAGAAGAGGCGCGGCAGCAGGCACGGAAAACAAGAGAAGAAGCGGAACTAAAGGCTAAACAGGAGCGTGAAGCGCTACGAAGGGTTACTTGTTCCTCCGTGGAGCTTTATGCGAATCGCGCCGATCAACGAACAGTAAGGAAAACTCTGTACGAGAACGACATTGTTTCCGTAATGATGAGTGCCCAAGACGAGTATATCGTTAAGGCCGGAAGCGATATTGGCTATGTCAGCTCGGCGTGCCTTGAGGAAGTAGACCCATCGGCAGCCGATCAGACGGTCGAGCAAGAGTTCGGCTTTGTTCAAGTCAATTCTAACCCTCCGGGCGCAAAAGTTTTTGTTGACGGGATTTCGACTAAGCACCTTACGCCGGCTCGAATCAGGCTGTCTCTAGGTGTGCACACGCTGGTGATTTCATTGGACGGCTATCAACCCGCATCCCGAAGAATACAAATCAGCCGAGGAAACGCTGTGACCGTGGACCATACTCTACAACCTAAGATGGGCAATCCGAAAGCAACGACGAATTAGCCCATCCACCAAAAATCTCTACGACGAGTTCCCCACAAGTCGTTGTGAACAACGAGCAAGTTAGAAAGGCCATCGCAACTTACCTTGCCAGTTCACGGGTACGCCCCTAGAGTTTCGACCGCGAATATTTCATTATTGGTAGCGAAGAAAGCTCGTGTATGTCCGACTCGACGGCTGAAATCATCAAGGCCCACTGCCCCAAGTGCGGGTTCGATCGAAACGCTTTCATTCGTGGTAAGCATGTAATCAGAAACTCAGATAGGGACTCGCCCGCAGAAGCAACTTACACTGGCATGATCCTTGAATGTTGTGGGTGTCAGCAACTCTTTTTCAGACATGATTTGTGGTTTTCGGAGTGGGAAAATGTCACCGACAATCCTTACACCGGCCAACCAGAACTGGAAGGTGGTACAGAGACAACTTACTGGCCGTCACCTGTTCACCGAAAGCCACCTGATTGGTCCGACAAAATAGCAAAGACGGACAGAGTTCTTGGAAGGCTGCTAACTGAAATGTACACGGCACTAAACAGCGATCTCAGAGTCCTAGCTGCCATCGGCGCTCGTACGGCTTTCGACAGGGCCTCCGAACTCCTACAGGTTGACCCATCGTTGCACTTTAATCAGAAGCTCGATGCGCTTGTGTCAATGGGAAAGATCGGAGCAAACGAACGGCGCACACTTGGAATTCTTGTAGATGCCGGCAGTGCGGCGGCCCATCGTGCGTGGGTGCCCAAGGCTCGAGAACTAGGAACGATGGTGACCATCGTCGAGAGTTTCCTTCATCGAGAGTTTGTGCTGCAAGAGCGGTTGAAAAAACTGAAAGCCGCTGTACCATCGAAACCGACGTCAAAGAAAAAGGCGCCCTGACATGCATTTTCTGGCGGGTGGCACACGCAATCGGGACCGCCAAAAAATGACTGAGTAAACGTTCCGCGTGGCCTACGCTTTGCGCTCTTATTTTTTGCAAAGTGTGGGACTGCTTCTCCTCTTTTCGTTTAAACCGTTCAGACTCGTTTCCACATTCCATTCGAATTAACCCACATATAATAGGTATTGACTTTATAACTTTTTTGTACTACCATTCTTCGTGTTTCGCTCGCTCCAGCTCGATCCTCTTTCCCTAACATCCTTCTTTTCACACTCTTGCGAACGCCTCCCCGCGCAACCCCTTTCTTTTGATACTCATACAAATGCCCCGGGGAGTGACATCCCTTCTCTCCCTCACTGGCTTCAACGGCTTCAACTCTTCCGCAAACATGCTCTCGACGCTTCGTTTGTTTTCAATAGCTTGCGCACACTTCTTTCACTCTTTTGTAGGATCGTGCAAGTCAACTTGTTTTCTTTCAATTACTTGCGCACTCTTTGCAGAAACACCCGGGGTGTACCCTTTGACCCCGAGTACGTCGAGGGGCATTCTTCCCAATTTGGGAAACTCACGTCTAAGGTCAAGACCATGACTCACCCTTCCTTCTCTAGGTTTTCATTCATCGCCACTCGCTTGTCCCGAGCGAATGCGAGGGGTCACTCGCCACTCGTTTACACCGAGCGCATTTTTCGAGGTGCCACTTTCCTCCTCCTATGCATTGTGGCTTTCAGCGCCCCAACCGTCTTCGCCCAGCAGCCACAATCGCAGGACGAAGCACGCGGCGCGCCCGCGGAACCCACCGACGCCGCAGATACGCGCGCACAAATCGCCACGCTCGAAAAACTTTTGCCGTCATTCCCCGATCGCGGCGCCATTCTCTACAACCTCGCCGCTTTACATCAGCATCTCGGCGAAAGCCTCGAAGCTCTCAAACTCCTGAAGGACTGTGTTGCATTAGGCGAGGGATTCGATCCATCGGGCGGACCGGAGTATGCTCCCTTGCACAGTTCGCACGAATTCACGGACCTCGTCGAAAAAGTCCACCGGGATTTCCTAGCGGTAGCCCACGCCCGTCTCGCCCTTGTGACCGAGGAGAAAAATCTCATTCCGGAAGGACTTGCCTGGGATTTCAATCGCAAGGTGTTTTATCTCAGCAGCCTCGCGCAAAAGAAAATCGTCCAAATCACTCCGGACAGTCACACCTCCGATTTCGTTCCCGCCAATCGTGATCACCTACTGCCCGTTCTCGGAATCCGTCTCGACCCGCGCGACAACTCCATCTGGACCAACACCATGGAAGACTCCCTCGGCAAAGCGGAACTCGTTCACTTCGATCCATCCGGAAATCTTCTCGGCCGCTTTTCTCTCGACGACAACGCCAAACACGGCTTCAACGATCTCGTCGTTCGCAAATCGGGCGAAATCCTTCTCACGGACAGCCTCAATAATCTGGTCTTCCGCTTCGATCCAGAGAAAAAATCCTTCGCGCCGCTGAACCTTCATCGCGAACTTCTCTATCCCAACGGAATCGCTCTCTTTTCTGACGACAAAACGCTCTTCGTCGCCGATGCCATCGGCGTTATCCGCATCGACCTCACAACTCTCAAAAGCCTCGACATCAATCCCGGACAGCGCTCAACGCTCGCCGGCGCCGACGGCCTTTATTGGTACAACGGCAGCCTCATCGCCGTGCAAAACGGAATCGGTTCGCCTCGGATCGCCGCATTCAAGCTTTCCGACGACGGAACACGCGTCACAAAAACCACCGTCCTTGAAAACCGTTCCTCATTCACCGGCTTGCCAACCACAGGCGCCATCCGCGGTTCCGATTTCTATTTCATCTCCAACAGTCACATTGACAACTTGAATGCCGGAAAAATTCTCGACGTCACCCAGCTCGAACCCGTGCGCATCGCCATGGTGCATCTGCCGTGATTTCATCTCGCCTGAATCCACTTAAATCCATTTCGCCGGAATCCATCTACCTACTTTCTACTTGCCTCCTCGCCTCGGGCTTAGGCAGAGTTGTCTGGCATGACTTTTGCTCTTTCCACGGCCGCCCGTCGGGGTTTGCTTTTGGTTTCGGCCGGCGTTTTTATTTTCCTTGCGTATTTCAGCACACGTGCCGCGCGCGCAGCCCACGCTGTGGGCCTCAACTCGCGGAGCGGGTACGAACAGGCTGCGCGTCTCGAGCCTGGAAACGCCCGTTATTGGTATCTCCTTGGCCGTTTCTATCAATACGACTTTGACCAGCCGGATTCTGCTGCCGCGCTTCGCGCATTTCTTGCATCGCGATCCCTTGACCCTCTGTCTGCCGATACGCTTCTCGATCTCGCAACCAATTACGATGAAGCGGGCAAAATCTCCGACGCGCGCGCCGCTTATCTTGAAGCCAAGCGTGTCTATCCTCTATCCGCTGAAGTCCTGTGGCGCTACGGAAATTTTCTTCTCCGACAAAATGAAATTCCACAAGCCTTCGCGGAAATTCGCCGCGCCATAGAGCTCGATCCTAAACGCGGCGCGGAAGCGTTCTCGCGCTGTCGCCGCGTAGTTTCTGATCCCAACGAGGTTCTCGACAAAGCGATACCGCCCATCTTCGAATCGTACCTGGACATCCTCTTTGATCTAGCGAGAGAGAACCAACTCGATCTCGCGCTTCAGGTGTGGCATCGGGCGAACTCGTTGCCCGGTACAGTGCGGCCACAGGAAATCGCGGTCGTGGCCAGTGCTTTCGTGCAGAACGATCGCGGCGAGGATGCGGCACTCTTCTGGCGGCAAGCCTCGCAAAAACTACCGAATCCCATTCCACTTGACTCTTCTGGCTCCGTCCTCTGGGATGGTGGCTTCGAATCAGGCTTTTCGTACGGCGGCATGGGATGGCAGTTCGAGCCTCAGATCCAGAGCGTTCAAATCGCTCTCGACAAACAAGAAAAACATTCCGGTGAACAGTCGCTCCGCCTCATGTTCACAGGACGAACCAACATCAGTTTCTCCGGCGTCTGCCACTGGGTGCCAGTTGCTTCCGGAGGCGCATATCAGTTCTCGGCTTGGGTGAAGACGAAATCCCTCACCACGGAACAAGGCGTGCGCTTTTCGCTTTTTTCCTATGCTAACGGGAAAGGATCTGCGGTTTACACGACGGAACTCCATGGCGATCAGCCTTGGACCAACGTCACTCTTCCCTGGACTGCACCTCTTGGCTCACCTTTCGTAAGAGTATGTGTCGCGCGTTCTCCAAGTGAACTGGCGGACGGCGACATTCAAGGCACCGCTTGGATAGATGACGTTTCTTTGACTCCGCTCGTTCCGGAGCACCAGGCGCGATGAAGCCGCTTCGCATCGCGATCTGCGCGCTCCTGGTTTTTGGCGTTTTGGCGCACGGTGGCGTCGAAGATTGGGCCCTCGCTGTTTTTGAAACTGGCGCAGGTTTGCTCTTCTTCCTTTGGGCCCTCTTCTTTTTTCTCTATCGAGAAAAGGAGATCGTACTTCCGGCCATCCTTCCCCCGCTCCTGGGATTTGCTGTGGTCGCGACGCTTCAATGGGTTTCCCGGTTGACGGCCTCGCCGTATGCTACTAGCAGTCAGCTGCAACTCCTTCTGGCGGACATCATCCTGGTATTCCTTGCCGCCCAGGCGTTCCGCACACTTCAAGACTGGCGCGGCTTCTTCTGGTTTGTCATGTTGTTTGCATTCTTGTTGTCGGGTTTCGGAATTCTTCAGCACCTCACCTTCAACGGGAAACTCTATTGGTTCCGGGAAATGCGCTATGGCGGCATCCCTTTTGGTCCGTACGTCAATCGGAACCACTTTGCCGGATTCGCTGAACTTGCGATTCCTATTTCTCTCGTCCCGCTCATTCTTGGGAAAGTCCGGCGCGAACGCCGGTTCATCATCGGCCTTTTTGCTCTGTTGCCGATCGGCGCCTTGTTCCTATCCGCCTCCCGCGGGGGAATCGTCGCCTTCGCCGTCGAGCTGGTTTTCTTACTTTCTTTCGTTTTGCTCCAGAAAGCGGGCAGCAAACATCTCCTCACCGGTGGTGTCGTTCTTCTTGCGGCACTTTCGCTTGTGTCATGGATCGGCGTTCGCCAGGTGCTCTCCCGTTTTGGCTCGCTCCACAGCATGGAAGTAAACGAAGGCAAGCGCGCTTCGATGCGCTATGGCACCTGGCGCATTTTCCTCGCGCATCCTGTCATTGGAACGGGTTTGGGCACGATTCAACTTGTCTATCCGCCGTACGAAACGCTTTATGACGGCAAAGTCGTGAACCACGCTCACAACGACTATCTGGAAGCACTTGCGGAGACTGGAATTCTCGGTGGGCTATGTTGCGCGTGGTTTATTTCCATTCTCTTCCTTGTTGCGCTGCGCTCGCTTCAGGAAGCAACAAACACGTTTGCGTCCGTTCTTCGCTTGGCGGCTCTTGCCGGATGCTGCGGAATCCTGGTTCACAGTTTGGTTGACTTCAATCTGCATATTCCCGCAAATGCTTTCTTTTTCTTCTTGATGGCGCTCCTCGCCACCTCCCCCTTGTCGGCCTCTCCAGTTTCTGCTCCCGTCGCCCACAGGCAAGCCGCTTCCCGAAATCAATGATTTACAACGCCTTACAGGCTGTATAATCAGTCGGGGGTCATCAAGAATGCAGCCAGCCAGACTGGGTGCGCGCTCGTGGTGTTTTGTCGCTGCCGCCCTGCTTGGGATACTGGTTCTGGCGTCGCCCAACCGCGCGCAGGCCTTACTCGAAACACCGCAGCAAACCAACGACCGCATTAAGACTCTGTCCGCAGTTGCTCATACTGCCCCTCACGACTACATCATTGGGCGGGGAGATTTGCTCGCGATTGAAGTGTTTGACGTTCCAGAGCTGACTCGCGAGGTCCGTGTCAACCAGACTGGCACCATCGGTTTTCCTCTCGTTCCTGTCCGCTTGTATCTGGCAGGTTTAACCGAAATGCAGGCGCAGCAAAAGATTGCCGAAGTTCTCGAAGCCAATGGCCTCATCTCTCATCCGCAGGTCATCGTCAGCGTAAAGGAGAAGAAGAGCAAGCCGATCACGGTTGTTGGCGCGGTGAACCACCCCATGGTTTACGAAGCCGATCGACCTGTCACAGTGCTCGAAGTTCTTGCCGGAGCCGGCGGCATCGCCAATGACGCTGGCGATTCCGTTATCATCTCTCGACCAGACCAGACTTCAACCGTAGCCAGTGATGAGCCCCCCGAGATTACGCCCGGCGATGTGGCGGGCGTCCCTTCATCCTCTATCGCTGCCGCTACTCCGGTTTCTTCTAGCGAACCGCCGCCTCTCAGCAATACGATTACCGTCAATTTGAACGAGTTGCTCGAAGCGGGCGACACTCGAAACAATATTTATCTTCAGGCGGGCGATATCGTGACTGTGCCTCACGCCGGAATCGTCTACGTTCTTGGTGCAGTAACCCGTCCGGGCGGTTTCGTTGTCACGAACGATCGCGCTCAACTCTCCACACTCAAGGCTCTCGCTCTCGCCGGTGGACTGACTCCTACCGCCCGTAAAAGGCAGGCTGTAATCATTCGCAAGGATGCGGCGGGTCAGCAGCAGCAGGTCATTGTGGATCTCGCGAAAGTTTTGAATCGGGAAACGGAGGACGTCAAGCTTCAGGCGAGCGATGTTCTCTACGTGCCGCAGAGCGGCAGTAAAACGGCGCTTCTTCGAGCCGCGGAAATTGGGCTTGGCATCGGCACTGCTGTCGCCATTTTCCGGATTGGACGTTAAGACGCCATGGCTGAAGATAACAAACTCGTTCCGCGCGATATGCCGTCCAACGGAACTATCGAGATTCTAGGCGCTGGTTCGCGGTTTGCTGCATTCGATCTCTCTCCGCGCGAGCCGCACCTGTACGACTATCTTCTGATATTGCGGAAGCATCAGTGGCTGATCCTTTCTTTCCTTCTTGCCGTTGTCACCATCGTTTCCATCGCCACATTCCGCATGCAGCCCGTCTATTCGACTACCGCTCGCGTGGAAATCGATCGTGAGAACTCCAACGTACTTCCTTTCCAGGGCGCGGATTCATACGACTACATCATGGACTCGGATAATTACATCGAAACCGAAGCCAAGATACTCACCAGCGAAACTTTGGCGTTGCAGACGATTCGCAGTACGGGCCTGGCTAGCCACCCTGAGTACTCGTCGGGCGAAGGTCCATCCGAGGCCTTGGCATCAGGTAGTCTCGCCAATCACAAGCGTCCACCAGAGCTCGGTGCATTTCTTGGCAGTCTCAGCGTGCGTCGCGTTCCGAACAGCCGCCTGCTGGACGTGGCCTTTGAGTCCACGGATCCGCAACTTGCGGCTCGCGTCGTCAATGCCCACATTGAGAACTTCCGCGAGCAGAACTTCCGCAGCCGTTACCAGGCGATCGCTCAGGCTTCTTCCTGGCTGGCCGACCAACTCGATGAATTGAAAGTGAAAGTTCAGAAGTCAGAGGACGCGCGCATCGAGTATGAACGGAAAAATCAGATCTGGGAACTTGACGACAAGCAAAACATCACGACGCAACGTTTGGCCGATCTCAACAAGGAATTGACCGACGCACAAAGCGAGCGGATGAAGAAGCAAGCGCTGTATGAATTTGCCAAGGCTGCTGCTTCCGATTCTGTTCCGGAATTGCGCACTGACCCCGTTTTGCAGGACCTTATCAAAAAACGCGGAGACGTCAACGCACAGTACGCCGATGGGCTCGCCCAATACGGTCCAAATTTCCCGAAGGTGCTGCGGCTGCAAGGGCAAATCAAGGAAATGGATCAACTGATTGAGGCCCAAAAGAAAGCAATCATCGATCAGATGGGAAACGACTTTAATGCCGCTCGCCAGCGTGAAATGTTGCTCTCCCAGGCCCTCGATCAACAAAAAGCCGAAGCAAATCAGATGTCCGCGCGTCTTGTCGAATACAACATCCTCAAGCGCGAAGCCGAAGCGAATAAGACGCTTTATGATGGCATGCTTACCAAACTCAAGGAAGCCAACATTGCGGGCGCTCTTAAGTCATCAAACATCCGCATCGTGGATGCGGCAATGGTTCCTTCCTACCCTTCTCGTCCCGCCAAAGCGCGCAATATCGCACTAGCTTTTGTCGTTGGTCTAGTCGGCGGCATCGGTCTGGCGCTTCTCCGTGAATACCTGGACAACACGGTTAAGACTCCCGACGATATCGAGACTCTTGCGCGCCTGCCTTCTCTTGCCGTCGTTCCCGCATTTGCCGAAATGAATGGCAACGGCAGGCGCAGCCTTATCAAGGGTGTTTCCGCAAACGGCCACGACAAGCGCATTGAGCTTGTCGCCCAGCATCTTCCGAAATCTCAAATGTCGGAAGCTTTTCGGGCTCTTCGCACCGCGCTCTTGCTTTCCCAGGCAGAGCATCCTCCACAAGTTATTCTCGTCACGAGTGCTCTCCCGCGCGAAGGCAAAACGACCGCCGCGGCAAATCTCGCTGTTACTCTCGCTCAGCTCGGCGACCGCACTCTTTTGATTGATGCAGATTTGCGCAAGCCAGGCGTCGGCCGGCTCCTCAATCTTACGGATGGCAAATACGCTGGTCTGAGTTCTTATCTCGCCGGCGTCTCGAGTCTGGACCTCGTCACTGTTCCTCACCCGGCAATTCCAAACCTCGCGGCGATTCCTACCGGGCCGCTTCCACCGAATCCTGCCGACCTTCTCTCTTCGCACAAACTTGCGGATGCCATTGCTGAACTCCGCACAAAATTTAAATTCATCGTCATCGATTCGCCGCCGATCATGGCCGCGACTGACGCGGTTATCCTTTCCGTCCAGGCGGACGGTGTTCTACTTGTCGTTCGAAGCGGCGAAACTCCAAAGGAAGCTTTCACCCGGACGCGTGATCTTCTCACCAGCGTAAAGTGCCGCATGCTCGGCGTTGTTCTAAATGCCGTCGACTCCACCGCTCCGGACTATTATTATTCTTATCGCTACTATCCCTATTCCTATGGTTATGGTCCCCAGGAAGGCGCCGATATTTCTCATGCTCCCGAGGAAGACCTGCGCAAGATGCGCAGCTCCCGGCAATCCGAAGATGACGACTTGGCGCTTTAAGGAGGACCTTTGCGCTTTTTGATTACCGGCGGTGCCGGTTTCATCGGTTCCCATTTATCGGAACGCCTGCTCGACCGGGGCGATCACGTCGTACTCCTCGACAATCTTTCCACCGGCAGCATGGAAAACATCCGGCACTTCAAGGATTCCGAGCTGCTGGAATATCACCTGGACTCTATCGAAAACCGTCAGCTCGTTGCGGAGCTTGTGGACGACGCTGATGTCATCGTTCATCTTGCAGCGGCGGTTGGCGTGCGGCTCATAGTCGAAAGTCCTGTTCGTACGATCGAGACGAATGTCAACGGGACGCAATTGATTCTTGAGGCCGCCGCCAAGAAGCGCAAGCTCGTGCTCACCGCTTCCACATCCGAGGTCTATGGCAAAAGCACTCAGGTTCCGTTTCGCGAAGAGGCCGATCTCGTCCTCGGTCCCACTACGAAAGGGCGTTGGAGCTACGCTGCTTCCAAAGCTCTCGACGAGTTTCTCGCACTCTCCTATTGGAAAGAAAAGAAAGTTCCCGTGATCGTCGTCCGCCTCTTCAACACTGTCGGCCCGCGCCAGACTGGTCGCTACGGGATGGTTCTTCCAAATTTCGTGCGGCAAGCGCTCGACGACGCCCCCATCAGTGTCTATGGCGATGGAAAGCAGTCGCGCTGCTTCTGCGACGTGCGCGACACCGTCCAATCCTTGATCAAACTCATCGATTCCGATCGGGCCGTGGGGGAAGTCGTCAACATCGGCAACACGGAAGAAATCACTATCGTGGATCTTGCCCAGCGCGTGAAGCAGCGTACGGCCAGCTCGTCCCCTATCGAATTCATCCCATACGACAAAGCGTACGAGCCGGGCTTTGAAGACATGATGCGCCGCGTCCCGTGCGTGGATAAGCTCGAGTCCATCACAGGTTTCCGTCCACAGACCCCTCTCAACGAAATCATCGACCGCGTCGCCTCCCACATGAAGGAAAAGCAGGCTGTCTCCTCCCGGGTCGCCTCCGGCAATGTCTCATAACAGCTTCAGATTTCTCTTTAACGCAAAACGCGATTGAGGTATGGTTTGGTCAATTTACGGATGCGGTATCCGCGCGATTTCTTTTGATTCGGAGGGCATCGGCGGATCCATGGAACTGTTTGGCAGCTAAAAACTTGTGCAAACTAACGTAAGCCTGTTCAAAAGGTTTCGTCTCATTTCGGTTTACGAGCGGGTGCTCCTGCTGCTCTTTCTGCTCACACTCCCGCTTGCGAATCCTTGGGTCCGCGGCGACGGCGTCGGCTATTACGCGTTCGCTCGCGCGCTGCTGATCCAACACAATCTCGACTTTGTACCCGACTATCAGCACGCCAACCCCAGCTTTCGTGAAGGCCGCCTTGACGAATCTGGGCAGCCGCTTGCCATTTTCCGCACAGCCACCGGCCACCTTGAAAACCATTTTACGATTGGCCCTGCGATTCTGTGGTCACCGTTTCTCCTGATCGCCCACGCTGGCGTGCTCTTGGCACACGCTTTCGGTTCGGGCGTAGCCGCTGATGGATTCTCTGCGCCCTATCGCCTCGCTATGGCTTTTGGCACGGCTCTCTACGGATTTCTCAGCCTTCTCATTTCATTTCGTCTCGCCAGGAGATTTGTCGAGGAGCGCTGGGCATTTCTTGCCACCATCGCCATTTGGGCTGCAAGTTCGCTCCCCGTGTACATGTACTTCAATCCATCCTGGTCGCACGCTCATTCCGCATTCGCGGCCGCGCTCTTTTTCTGGTACTGGCTCAAGACTCGCGAGCGCCGCTCACTTCCGCAATGGATTCTCCTCGGCGCTATCGCGGGTCTCATGCTCAATGTCTACTACGCGAACGCCATGGTTCTTACGCTCGTCGCCGCCGAAGCTCTGCTCTCTCTCCGCGACGCTCTGCCCGGTTCCAGCCCCGTTGCATCTCCGCACGAAGCTCCCGCAACAATTCCTAGCCTAATCGCCCGTTATGCGCTCTTTGCCATCACCCTCTTGCTTTGCCTCCTGCCGACCTTTATTTCCAAAAGAATCGTTTACGGCTCTTCGACAGAATCCGGTTACATTCCAATTTCGCAGTGGCACTGGATTTCGCCTTCCTTGCTCCAGGTTCTGTTCTCTGCCAATCACGGACTCTTTTCCTGGACGCCTCTACTTCTTCTCTCGGGCATCGGCATTTTTCTTTTTTGGCGCAAGGTGCCACGCATCGGTGGCCCCGTCCTTTGCGCTGTTCTCGCTTTTTACTATTTCATGGCTTCGTATCCTGATTGGCCCGGCATCTCTTCCTATGGCAATCGCTTTTTCGTTTCGCTCACGGTTTTCTTTGTGATGGGTCTCGCGGTTCTTTTGCAAAGCTGCGCTAAATGGTTTCGCTCGCTCAGGGGCGCCACGTTCGCAGCTTCGCTCGTCCTCGCTCTCTTCGTCGTCTGGAATCTTGGCCTCATGTTCCAATGGGGCTCGCACCTTATCCCTGCCCGTGGTCCCGTCGCTTGGAACGAAGTCGCCTACAATCAATTCTTCGTTGTGCCGCGCCAGCTCTCTGGCCATCTCCGCGATTATCTTTTCCGCCGCAAGGATCTTATGCGCAGCATTGAAGAGCGCGACGTTCAGCAGCTTCATGGGCAGACTGAACACTAATTTTTCTCTTCAAGCGACGCCTTTCTGCCGCCAACATCTTCCTACTCTGGTAACCTTGAAGAATGTTTTTCCTCTTCGCTCGATGCATGAGGCCTTGTTGATGGTTTCCGTGCCCTCTTCGCCTTCCACTGCGTCCATCCCGGCTGCTGCGCCTCACTCGCACGCCGTTGTTACACGTATCGAACCGCCCCGTGGCCTCTTCCATCTTCGGCTCGCGGAACTCTGGGCTTATCGCGAACTGCTCTATTTTTTCGTGTGGCGCGACGTGAAAATCCGCTACAAGCAAACCGCCGTCGGCGTCCTGTGGGTCATCCTTCAACCACTGCTCACCATGGCCGTCTTCACCCTTTTCTTTGGGCGACTCGCAAAGCTGCCTTCGGAAGGTTTGCCCTACCCGGTTTTTTATTTCGCAGCGCTTGTTCCTTGGATGTACTTCAGCTACGCCCTCCAGAACGCCACCAACGTCGTCGTCGAAAATCAGCGCATGATCACCAAAGTTTATTTTCCCCGCCTCGTCTTGCCGCTTTCCTCTGTTCTTTCCGGCCTCGTGGATTTCGCCATCGGCTTCGTCGTCCTTTTCGGTGTCGCTCTTTTTTATGGCATCAAGCCGGGCCCGTCCGCCGCACTTCTTCCGCTTTTTCTACTGTTAGCGATTTTCACGGCGCTTGGCGTCGGCCTTTGGCTTTCTGCGCTCAATGCCCTCTATCGCGACGTACGGTACGTCATGCCGTTTCTCCTGCAGTTCTGGATGTTCGCTTCACCGGTCGCCTATCCGAGTACGCTCGTACCCGCACGCTGGCGCTGGCTCTACGGCCTTAACCCCATGGCCGGCGTCATTGACGGCTTTCGCTGGGCGCTCACCGGGCACGGGCAGGCGCCAACAATCAGCCTGCTGGTTTCGTCCACGGCTGTGGTGCTCATCCTCTTTGGAGGACTGATTTTTTTCCAGCGCATGGAGGGCACCGTTGCCGACAGAGTGTAAAACCCGTTTGAACGTTGAAACGTTTGCAAGTTCTCGCGATGAGGATTTGTGAATGAGCACCTTCAGAAGGTTCGAAGATATCGAGGCTTGGCAGACCGCGTCTGACGGGGATACCCCCACCCCCGGGGGTTTTGTATGAGTATCAAAACAAAGGGGATGCGGGAGGAGGGTTTTGCAAGAGTATGAAGGGAAAGGATTTGCGAAAAACAGGTCCTTCGACTCGTCCGCCGGGGCGGACTCGCTCAGGATGAGCATCCTTCGGCGGATGCTCATTCTGTAAGTGTGGCAAACAAAGCGGATAGCGATAGGAGCGGGAGACCGAAGGTTGGAGCGCGAGCTAAACACGACGCATGTTAACACAAGAGTTAGCTAATGTAAAGGGAAAAATGGAGAGAAGCCATTAATGGCCTACTTGAAATTCGATTCTTTGGTTGTGAAACGGTTTAACGTTCCAATGTGGAAGCGTGCAAGCGATGAATAGTGTCGTTATCCGGGGAGAGAACCTCGGCAAAGAGTACCGGCGGAATGCAGTTGTAGACGAGGGCTTGCGGCATGCTTTGTCGAGAGTGGCGAAATCGGCGATCTCTCCTTTCAAACGGGCCAAAGTCGAAAAATTCTGGGCATTGAAAGATGTTTCGCTGGAAGTGCGGGAAGGGGAGGTGCTGGGGCTGATCGGGCGGAACGGCGCGGGAAAAACCACTCTCCTGAAAATTCTTTCCCGTATCACACAGCCCACTGCAGGTTGGGCGGAAATTCACGGGCGCGTCGGCAGCCTTCTCGAAGTCGGCACGGGATTTCATCCCGAACTCACCGGTCGCGAAAACACTTTTCTTTCGGGCGCCATACTCGGCATGAGCAAACGCGAAATCAGCAGCAAGTTCGACGAAATCGTCGCCTTCGCGGAACTGGAGAAATTTATCGATACTCCCGTGAAGCATTATTCCAGCGGCATGTACGTCCGCCTGGCCTTTGCCGTCGCCGCCCACCTCGAGCCGGAAATTCTGCTCGTAGATGAAGTCCTCGCCGTCGGTGACATCAACTTTCAGAAAAAATGTCTCGGCAAAATGGGCGACGTCGCCCGCGCGGGTCGCACCGTCGTCCTCGTCACCCATCAGATGAACCAGATTCGGCGCCTTTGCCACCGCGTGGTGTGGATCGATGCTGGGACGATCCGGCAGTCGGGGCTTACAGGCGAGGTCGCAAGCGCATACGAACTGGCCATGAGTGCCGGAGAGCGGTCTCCCCAGGGAGGAGGTATAAGGGCCAGAGAAAAGGCAAGATTCCGCAGCTGGAGTATCCTATCTGCCCCAGAGGAACCGGCGCATACGCTCGATACTCTCGGTCCCGTCCGCGTAGCGTTTCAAGTAGAAGTCAACGAACCGATGGACCACGTTCATCAGGGCATAGCGCTTTTCAATGTCGACCGGCAATTGATCTGGGCGTTTAGCGCCGACAATCTTTTTCTCGAGCCTGGCCTTGTGGAGTTGATTTATGAGTTTCCTTATCTTCCCATTCGGCCGGGAGCCTACTCCTGGCAGCTCAGTTTGTGGAATGATGAAGGAAGTGTTGATTTGTGGGATGCCGTACCGGAAATGCTGGTCGCCACGGAGAATTACCAGCATGCGCGCGACGAGTGGAACGGATTTATGAACGTACCTGCTCAGTGCTCAGTTCAGAGGAAAAGTGATAGCCGCGACGCAAACACAGACAGTATTTGATCAGACCCACTATCTGAGCTTAATCAAAGCACGCGCTAAGACCATTCGCGATTTGATCACGCAGATTAAGCCAGCCCTCGAGCTAAAGACCGCGTTAGACGCCGGCTGTGGTGTAGGTTTCTTTGCTGGGATCCTTGCTGAGTATGGCCTTACGGTCAGAGCATTTGATGGACGCTTGGAAAATATCGAGGAGGGGGGGCGCCGCTTTCCCCAAATCCATTTTGATCAAGGCGATATTCAGTCCGAAAGGATACTCGGACTCGGGCAGTTTGATTTGGTCCTCTGTTTCGGCCTTCTTTATCACCTGGAAAACCCGCTTCTCGCGATTCGTCACTTGCGAGCCCTGACTAGCAAGGTGCTCCTTCTGGAAACGATGTGCCTACCAACTAACGAGTTGAAGGCTGTTCTCCGCGAAGAGCCGAATCTTCAAGATCAGAGTCTAACGGACCTAGCTCTTTACTTGAGCGAAGGGTGCATCTCGAAGATGCTTTTCCGCGCTGGTTTTGGCCACGTCTATCGCGTGGGCATGCTCCCAGACCACGATGAGTTCCGGCGCACTCGCATGTTCTCTCAACGTCGCACGGTCCTAGTCGCCACCTCGCAGGCGCTCCCGCTTCCCTCCTTGGTACCCCTGAGTGAGCCCAAGGAAACGGCTTATCCTTGGGAAATATGCGAAGCGCCCTCACTGAGATGGCGCATCAAGCGGTTCTGGAATCTTTCCGCTGGAGACAAGTGTTTGGCGATAAGCCGTCGCCTTCTCTCGAAGACGGGGTTGGGTGCTCTACCCTTGCATCTCCCGTTTGGGGCCTGGTGGATTGCGCGGAGAGACAACATCAGCGAAGCGATCCTATCTGGGAGTTTCGAGACTTCCGAGTACCACTTTGCGCGGCGTTTTTTGAGAGCCGGCATGACTGTTTTGGACGTGGGCGCCCATCACGGCTTCTATTCTCTTTTGGCTTCGAGCCTCGTTGGCCGGAGCGGCAAGGTCTTTTCGTTCGAACCGTCGCCTCGCGAAAGAAAGGCACTGACCCGACATCTCAGAATCAACATGCGGTCCAATGTCTTTGTGCAGGCATTTGCGGTTGGTTCGGCGAATGAGCGGGCTAATCTCTACCAAGTGAATCAAAGCTTCTCTGGATGCAACAGCCTCCGCGCTCCAGCAGTGGAGGCCAGTTCCACAGCGATACCGGTCCAGGTTAGACGTCTAGATGATTGGATTCTGGAGAATGCCGTTGATCGGGTTGACTTTATGAAGATTGATGTTGAAGGCGGCGAGTTGTTAGCCCTCCAGGGGGCAGTTCGGTTGCTTGAGCGGAAACCGCGCCCCGTCATTCTCGCTGAGATTGAAGACAAACGAACTCAACCTTGGGGCTATAGCGCGGGGGAGATCGTCGCCTTCTTAGAAGGAAGAGGCTACTGCTGGTATTCGCTTGGGCCACAAGGCGACCTAATCAGGCTACCGAAGGAAGTAGCGCGGTTTGACGCGAACCTAGTTGCCATCCCACAAGAGGTCGAAGAAGCGACGCTGGCTGCGATAGCTGCTGCGTAGGGGAAATTGTCAATGCGGAAGAAGAGAGTTGAATCGTGACAGAACTCTCCACCGAAAAGTCACGATCAGATTTGGTTGTCAACCAAAGTGTCGAAGATTGGCCCCGAATCTCAATCATCACGGCCGTGTACAACGGCGAGAGATATCTAGAGGCGACAATTCGCTCTGTTTTGTCGCAAGGATATCCCAATCTGGAATACATCGTTGTGAACGGTGGTTCCACGGACTCGACTCCGGAAATCCTCGACAAATTCGAGCCACGGCTGGCTTGCCGGATCGATCAGCCAAATCAAGGCATGTACGCCGCGCTGAACGCGGGCTTCGCCTGCTCGAGCGGCGAGATCATGGGCTGGCTGAATTCAAGCGACATGTTTCACACACATTGCCTTTATTCGGTGGCGGAGATGTTCCGCTCTTTTCCTGAGGTTCGCTGGGTGACTGGGAGGCCTGTGCTTTTTGGAGATGCGGGCTGGCCGGCGACTCCGAAGCCGATCCGACGGTGGTCGAGGTATCGGTTCCTAGCGGGGGCAAACAAACATATCCAGCAAGAGTCGACGTTCTGGCGTCGTAACCTGTGGGACGAAGCGGGTGGTGCATTGAGCACGGAATATCGAGCGGAAGGAGATTTCGAGCTCTGGGTGCGTTTTTTTCGCCACGCTAAACTGCATACCGCCGACGTGCTTTTGGGGGAATGGCGTTTTCACGTTGACGCATTAAGCCACTCTAACCCGGGACGATACGACAGAAACTGTGATGGAATTATTGACCGTGAGCTTCAGAGCATGATTCAAAAAGGCGAATCACCGCTGTTTTGCAAGTTTGTTTCGTTCGCGAGGCGGACTCGATTTGTGCGTGGCGCGTGGAATAGGCTGGTAGTGCCCTCCCTGTACAAATGGAAGGCTTCCGATTGGCCTCCCTTGGTTACATTCAAAAAAGATAAATGGGAAATGGTTCCTTGATGATTACGCTTTTTTCCACTCCCAAACCGTTCCGGAGTCACATCAATGTGATTCAGCGCAACGCACTAAAAAGTTGGAAGCTGCTGCATCCCGACGCCGAGATAATCCTGTTTGGAAATGAAGAGGGTGCGGCAGAAGTCTGCAAAGAACTAGATCTGCGCCACGTGCCGGAAGTGGAGCGCAGCCCAACAGGCTCCGTTCGCGCGGATTCCCTGTTCTCAATCGCACAGCAGATCGCCCGACACGATAAGTTGTGCTATGCGAATTGCGACATCCTATTCATGCAGGATTTCCCGATTGCCTGCGAACGCGTTATCCAAAAGCTTCCGCAATTTCTCATTGTCGGCCGCCGTACCGACACAGAAATAACTGAACCGATCGACTTTTCGCTCGAAAACTGGCAACAAACCCTGGCGCAGCGAGCGAAGCAAACGGGCATTCTGCGCTTCTATCACAACATTGACTATTTCGCTTTCTCTCGGGGACTCTACCGGCAGATGCCAGAGATTGTTGTCGGCCGCGTTTACTGGGATCATTGGATGCTTTGGAAGGCTTTGAATTCTCATTGTGCGGTTGTAGACGTTTCGCAATCTGTGTGCGCGGTTCACCAGAATCATGATTACTCGCATGTCCCCGAAGGCTGGAAGAGTGTCTCGACAGATCAGGACGCGCAGCGCAACTTTCTTCTTTCTGGCGGCTACTCCCATCTACGCACGATTGAAGATGCGCCTTACCGCCTAACGCAGAGTGGCATTGAGAAAAATAGATTTCACTGGCTTGCGCCCACAAAAAGAAGTTGGCGGGCGGTCAGCAAGAAGGTGCGAGGAGCCATTCGCACTAATTTTTGGCATCCGTTCCTGAACGCAACGCGCTCTTTGCGCCACATGGTTGGCCTCAAAAAGGATTCTCACGCCTCGCCCTCCGATCCGCGCAAACACTGGATGGATCAATGAGCGCAAAAACAATTCTTGTTACCGGGAGCAGCGGCCTTATCGAGTCGTCGGCATTGACAACAACATGCGACGCGAATTTTTCGGCGCCGCGGGCGACACGCTTTGGAATCTCAACCGCCTCAAATCGGCGGCAAATACTCGGTTTTCGGCTACAAGGGCAAACAGGTGCGTGACAACATTCATAGTTACGATGTTGTGCGCGCTATCGAAGAATTTGCCGCCAACCCGCGGCCGGGCGAGGTTTACAACATCGGCGGCGGGCGCGAAAACAGCGTTTCCATGCTCGAAGCCATCGGCAAAATCGAGCAGCTCACTGGAAAAAAACTTAGCTGGACTTACATGGAGGAGGCCCGCAAGGGCGACCACATCTGCTACATCTCCGACCTCACCAAATTCCAGACGCACTATCCGAATTGGAAGATTACACGCTCCCTGGATGATATTCTGAAGGAGATCGTTGCCGCGGAGTCTTCGCGAACTGCGGCAAACTCAAGCGCTTCCCGTTGAACATGACGCCAACTATCACCATTCTCGCCGTTCCCAAGGCCTTTCACGGCCATATCGGCGTCATACAATGCAATGCGATCGCCAGTTGGACAAATCTGAAGCCGCGGCCGGACATCCGCCTTTATGGCACGGAAGACGGCATGCCCGAAGCGGCTGCCGCGCTAGCCGTCCGTCATGAGACCGAAATCGCTCGGAATGAATTCGGCACGCCGATGCTCGACGATCTCCTCGCCCGCGCGCGCAATTTTGCCGGAACTCCCCTGCTGTGCTACGTCAACAGCGACATCATTCTGCTGCAGGAATTTTTGGACGCCGTCGCTACAGTGCAAAAACAATTCCCACAATTTCTCGCCGTTGCGCACCGGCTGAACATTGATCTTGACGAACCGCTCGATTTTTCCGGCAATGGCGAGGAAAAACTGCGCCGCGAGATTCTTCCAAAAGGCGCGCCCGGAAATGACACAGCCATTGATCTCTTTGTCTTTCCGCCAAGCACGTACGCAAACGTGCCGCCGCTGATTCTTGGCCGCGCGTGGTTCGATCAGTGGCTGATCAAGGATGCGCGCGCGCGCAAGATTCCCGTCGTGGATATCACCCGCGTCGCCAGGGCCATTCACCAGAATCACGAATACCTTCACATCGCCGGAGGTCAGCAAGGCGCCTATTGGGGCGAAGAAGCCCGCCGCAATCTTGCCATCTACGGCGGTGTTCCGCACAGCCACACGCTTGTGGACGTTTCTCACGAACTCCTGGAAGATGGCCACATCCGGCCCGTTCGTTTTCGTCGCGAGCGCGCTACCCTTCATCATTGGTTTTGGAAGACCTGCATCGAGCCTACTGCCGGAATTCGCAGAAAGCTCGGCCTCTCGCGCACTGCAATCAAGAAAGACCGGACGGCAAACGCATGAAAAAAGCGGTCATCACCGGAATCACCGGCCAGGACGGTTCTTATCTCGCCGAACTTCTCCTCTCAAAGGGATATGAAGTCCACGGCATCATCCGTCGCGCCAGCACGTTCAACACGCAGCGCATAGATCACCTCTACGAAGACCCCAACCAGCCCGGTGCAAGGCTCTTTCTTCATCACGGCGATCTTTCCAGCACGGAATGGATTCTCAATCTGATTTATTCACTTGCTCCCGACGAGCTCTACCACCTCGCCGCGCAAAGTCACGTTCGAGTCAGCTTCGATATGCCCGAATACACTGGCGACATCACCGGACTCGGCACTATGCGCCTCCTCGAAGCTATCCGTCGCTGCGGCGGCAAAACACGCTTCTACCAGGCATCAAGTTCGGAAATGTTCGGCTCTGCTCCCCCTCCGCAAAGCGAAACCACGGAGTTTCAGCCGCGCAGCCCGTACGCCGCGGCCAAGGTTTATGCCCACTGGATGACCCGAATCTATCGCGAGGGCTACAATCTCTACGCCGCAAATGGAATTCTCTTCAATCACGAGAGTCCCCGTCGTGGAGAGACTTTTGTGACGCGCAAAGTCACCCGTGCCGTCGCTGCCATCCTTGCCGGCAAAACGGATGCACTTTATCTCGGCAATCTCGACGCAAAGCGCGACTGGGGTTACGCGCCCGAATACGTCGAGGCCATTTGGAAAATTCTTCAGCAGGACCTAGCCGATGATTTCGTTATCGGCACCGGCGAAGCCCATTCCGTCCGCGAATTCATGGAAGAGGCTTTCTCCTATGCCGGCCTCGATTGCAAGAAGCACGTGAAAATTTCCGAGCGCTACAAACGCCCGCTGGAAGTGGACAGCCTCATCGCGGATACAAGGAAGGCGCGGGAGAAATTTGGCTGGTCACCCAAAGTCGGCTTCAAGGACCTCGTTGCCATCATGGTGGATGCAGACATGGAGCAAGCCGGCCTCAAGCCGCGCGGCAAGGGCAAAGCAATTCTTGAGGAAAAACTCTCCCACTGGAATCACTGGCAAAATTCCGTCACGCGCGTTATGCACGCGGCCAAGGGCCAAGCCGCGGAGCACTGAGGACTATTTCGATGTCTTTTTGGCAGAATCGGCGCGTCACGGTCACTGGAGGAAACGGTTTCCTCGGCTCCTTCGTCGCGGAAAAATTGCGGGCCTCCGGTTGTAAGGAAATATTCGTTCCACGCAGCCGCGATTACGATCTCCGCGAAAAGTTCCAGGCCGAAAAACTCTTGAGAGATGCCAGGCCGGATATCTTCATCCATCTGGCAGCTGTCGTCGGCGGCATCGGCGCCAATCGTTCGAATCCCGGAAAATTTTTCTACGACAACGCCACGATGGGCATCAACTCGATCGATGCCGCCCGTATCGTAGGAATCGAAAAATTTGTCTGTGCTGGCACAATTTGCGCTTATCCAAAATTTACTCCCGTCCCGTTTCGCGAAGAGGACCTTTGGAACGGCTATCCCGAAGAAACAAACGCCCCCTACGGACTCGCAAAAAAAATGCTTCTCGTCCAGCTCCAGGCTTATCGCCAGCAGTACGGCTTGAACGGCATCTACCTCACTCTCGTGAATCTTTATGGGCCTCGTGACAATTTCGATCTCGAGAGCTCTCACGTCATTCCCGCGCTCATTCGGAAATGTCTTGAAGCAAAATCGGCACGCGCTTCGGAAGTCTTCGCCTGGGGCACTGGAAGCGCCACGCGCGAATTCCTCTACGTGGAAGACGCTGCCGAAGCCATCGTCGCCGCGGCCGAAAAATACTCGAAGCCCGATCCTGTCAATCTCGGTTCCGGCGAAGAAATCTCCATCCGCTCTCTGCTCGAACAAATTTGTGAAGACACCGGCTATGGCGGATCCATCCGCTGGGATGCAACGAAACCCGACGGGCAGCCGCGGCGCTGCCTGGACACGACGCGCGCCTTCCGGGAATTTGGTTGGCGCGCCACGACACCCTTTCGCGATGGTCTTCGCAAAACGATTGCGTGGTATGAAGAGCATGCGCAAAGCGCCTCCGGCGCCCGCGCATGAAAAGATTTTTGACTGGGGAAAAAGTTGTCACGACCGTTTGTCAGCGTACTCATTGATACGTACAACCACGAAAAGTTCATCGAGCAAGCCATCACCAGCGTGCTCGAGCAGAACTCCTCACCTTCCGATTTCGAAATTCTCGTCGTTGATGACGGTTCCACCGATGGCACCCCAGAGCTCATCAAAAAGTTCGCGCCGCGTGTTACATATTTGCCCAAAAAGAATGGCGGTCAGGCTTCTGCCTTCAATTTAGGCATCCCACAATGCCGCGGCGAAATCATCGCATTCCTAGACGGAGACGATTGGTGGGAACCTGGGAAGCTCGCCGCCGTCCTAACTGAATTTGAGTCTCATCCCGAAATCGGAGCTGTGGGCCACGGCATCTTCGAAGTTGACGAAAAAGGTATTCAACTTTACGCGAACGTCCCTGATAGTTGTTACTCTTGCGGTCTGTGCACTCTCGACGAAGCCCAACGATTTCTTCTACTCCGATCTTTTCTTGGCACAAGCCGTTTTGCAATTCGCCGCGCCGTTCTTGATCGCATTCTTCCCATCCCGGAAGCACTTCTGGTCGAAGCCGACGAATTTCTCTTCACGATGGCGGTCGCCATCGCCGGATGCATTGTTCTAGATCAGCCGCTTACTTCTTATCGTTATCACGCAGACAATCAATTTCAATTTTCCGAACGCGATGACCGCCGCCGTGAGCGCAAATTCATTTCGCTCGATTGCCTTGCAAAAGACTTGCCTCCTCGTCTCCGTGCTACAGGAGTGAGCAAGGAAATTGTGGAGTTTCTTACTTTGCCTAACTGGATTGACTCGACTCGCGCGCGTCTCTCGCTCGGCCGAGGCTGGTCTTGGGAAACGGTTCGCGTCGAACGCCGCGCCTTCGACAGCGTTCACAAGAACGCTTCCCTTAGCTATCGACTCTTTCACTTCGGAGTTCTCGCTGCCGCCGCGCTTCTGCCGCCGCGCCTCTTTTACCGCGCTCGCGATTCGTACACCGCTCGCGGCTTCGCGAAAGTCCGCGGATATCTTGCCGAACCGCCTTCGGCACACTCGCTCGCCATTCGAAAGGCGCGCAATTCATGAGCGCGGATCATTCTGGGGAGACTCTCCCATGAAGCCCGCCAATTCCATGCGCAAGGACTGGAACGAGCGCGCGCGCCAAAATGCATTTTTTTACATTGCCAGTTGGCGCAAGGACTGGAACGAACAATCTTTTTTTGAGTCTGGCGAAGCTGATTATGAAAAACTGGTGGCCCCGGCGCTCTTCCAACTTTCCTTCTCGCCCGAGGAATCTTCCATGGCGGAACTCGGTTGCGGCGCCGGCCGCATGACCCGCGCTTTCGCTCGCCGCTTCCGCTCAGTTACCGCCCTCGATATTTCTGAAGAAATGCAGTCTCAGGCAAAAAAATATCTCGCGGACTCTTCCAACATCCGTTGGGTTCTCACCGACGGCACCTCGCTGGCTCCTGTCGAAAGCTCCTCACTCGATTTTGTCTTCAGTTATCTCGTCCTTCAGCATTACCCCTCCGGGGATCTGGTTGCATCATCAATTCAAGAAATGCTGCGCATTCTCCGGCCGGGCGGCGTCTTTTTGTTTCAATTCAATGGTTCACGAAAACCCACGATGAATTGGAAGGGCCGAATGGTCTCCTCGATTCTCGATGGATTCTGCTCCATCGATCTCAAACGCGTCGCTCACTTTCTTGCAAAGCTCGGCGGAATCGATCCGGAAATGGTGGGCAAAACCTGGCGCGGCGTTGCGCTTGATTCCTCGCAAGTCGAGAAAATCGTTCTCGACGCGGGAGGCACTCCGACTGGCTTTAGCGGTGTAGACACACCTTTGGCTTGGTGCTTTGGACGCAAGTCTTCGCGGGCGGACTCGTGATCACGCTCGGCATCAATTATTCCCAGATGCACGATTCCTCGGCATGCATCGTCCGCGACGGGGAATTACTCTTCGCCGTTGCGGAAGAGCGTCTTTCTCGCCTCAAGCACGATGCGCGCTTTCCCCAACTCGCCGTCCAAGCCTGCCTCGATTTCGCAAGAATTTCCGCCCCCGATCTCGACGAAGTCTGCTTTGGCTGGCAACGCGCCGGCAAACTCTACCGCCACGATCTCAAGCTCTACGCCACCGGTCGCTGGCCCTTCAACTACTTAAACGTTCTCAACTCCTCTCGCTACTTCCTGAGCATGTGGCATCAGGATTCCGGCGCTGCCTGGTTCCGTCGCAGCTTTGGTTCAATCAAAGCCCGCATGCGCTACGTTGATCACCATTTCGCCCACGCCCTCAGCGCCTACGGTTTTTCTGGCTTTGACGATTCCGCCGTCGTCGTCATGGACGGCCGCGGCGCCTGGGAAGCCACTTCGATCTGGCACGGCAAAAATGGCCGCCTTGAGCACATCCACACCATCAACTGGCCAGACTCTCTCGGCCTTTTCTACGCTCGCTTCACGGAGTTTCTCGGCTTCACTCCCAACTCCGACGAATGGAAAGTCATGGGCCTCGCGCCATACGGTCAGCCCGGCGTCGATCTCGGCAATTTCATTGATTCCGATTCCAATCCACCACGCGTCCACCATCGCGAAATCGTAACCGGAGGCAACTCTCTCTCAAGAATCATTTCTTCCCTCGGTCAACCACGCGTTCCCGAATCCGAAATCACCGATCATCACAAGAATATTGCTTTCGCCGTGCAGGACGCCTGTGAACGCGCCATGATGTCCGTCGTCCAGCTTGCGTTGCAAAAAACCGGCTCGCGCAATCTCTGCCTCGCCGGCGGCGTCGCTCTCAATTCAAAAGCCAACGGAAAAATCGCCGCAAGCGGTCTCGTCGAAAAAGTCTTCGTGCAGCCCGCCGCCGCCGATGACGGCGTCGCGCTCGGCGCCGCGCTCGCGACCTATCTCGATTCGAACGGCAGGCTCCCTAGCAAGCCAATGCGCCACGCCTATTGGGGGCCTTGCTTTGAAGATTCCGCGATCGAAGCTGCACTAAACACCTACAAGATCAAACACACAAAACTTTCCGACCCTGCCGCCACGGCTGCCCAGCTTCTGTCCGCTGGAAAAATTCTCGGCTGGTTTCAGGGCCGCATGGAATTTGGTCCCCGCGCGCTCGGCTCTCGCTCCATCATCGCGGACGCACGCGACCCGGAAATGAACGTCAAAGTGAACAACGCCGTAAAATTCCGTGAGTGGTGGCGTCCTTTCGCACCGTCTTTCAAAAAAGAAGCCGCGCCGGACTACCTCGAATCCGCTTACGACTCGCCTTTCATGATCCTCACGGCGCAAGTCCGCCCGGAAAAGCGCAGCCTCATCCCCAGCGTCACGCACGTTGACGGCTCCGCACGCCCGCAAACCGTTGAGCGTGAAACCAATCCGCTCTACTATCGCCTCATCGACGAATTTGGAAAAATCACCGGTGTGCCCGTCATCATGAACACCAGCTTTAATCTTCGCGGCGAAGCCATCGTTCACACGCCTACCGACGCTCTTCGCACGTTTTTCTCCTCCGGAATGGATGCACTCGTCATCGGCAGTTTCCTCGTCGAAAAATGACAACCCAGCGCGTAATCGCTCTCCTCGGCAAGCGCGACGCGCCCACCGACGCGGTCGAGGAATATTGCCGCTATCTCGGCGGCGCGCTGCAAGCGCATAATTTTCAATTGGAAATTCGCCGCGTCCCCTGGGATACGCGCGGGTGGCCGCAATCTTTAGAAGCACTCCGCCTTCAGGCACAAGCGCTGCCGCCTTACACGTGGTTTCTGGTCCAGTACACGGCGCTCGCCTGGTCCTCGCGCGGGTTCCCATACAAATTTCTTCGCGTCCTCAAAACGTTGCAATCTTTGAACGCATGCACTGCGGTCGTTTTTCACGATGTCGAGCCTTTCCCCGGTTCTCGCCTGATCGATCGCCTTCGCCGCGGCATTCAACTTTTCACGATGCGTCGTGCCGTTTCGCTCGCCACGCGCAGCGTTTTTACTGTTCCGTTGAAGAAAATCTCCTGGCTGCCGTCTGCTTCGCGCAAGGCGCACTTCATCTCCGTTGGGCCGAATCTCCCGATTCTCGAGCCACTCGCTGACGTTCGCTTTGAAAGCCAAATTCCTACCGTGGCTGTCTTCAGTATCACAGGCGGCGAAGCAGGGGTTCTCGAGACTCGCACCATCATCGCCGCGGTGCGCTACATTGCACAAAAGATTGGGAAGCTCCGGCTTGCCGTCTTCGGCCGCAACGCCGATTCCGCGGAAGCAACTCTCCGCTCATCGCTTCAGGATTTGCCCGTGGAACTTTCTGTGGAAGGGCTACTTGAAGAATCTCAACTTGTCGAAAGGCTTTCCGCTGCTGACGTGCTTCTCTTCGTCCGCGGCCCGATTTCTTCTCGGCGCAGCAGCGCCATTGCGGGAATCGCCTGCGGGCTTCCTGTCGTTGCTTACGCAGGTTCGGAAACCGCGCCGCCCATCACTGACGCCGGCGTCATTCTCGTCTCACAGGGCAATCAAGACGAACTCAACGCCGCTCTCCTCCGCGTCCTCTCCGATCCCGCCTATCGCTCTGATCTCGCTGCTCGCTCCCGCGCTTCCTTCACGCAACACTTCTCCTGGCCCTCCGTCGCTGCTTTGTACGCTGCGCTCCTGAAATAGCCAGCTGCTTCTCTCCTGTCTGCTACCAATTTTTTGCAATCACTTCGACAATCTTTGAAAGCGCGTCCGCATCTTTCGTGTCAATCACTTCTCCCGGCGAATGGGAATAGCGCAGCGGCCATCCCAGAGCCACGTCCACACTTCCGTACCGCGTAAACACGGCTCCGTCATTTCCGCCGCCCGTCACGCCGTATTGCACCGGAATTTTGTTTTCCCGCGCCAGCTTCACGACTCGGTCCACGTACTCAAGCGGCACCACGTTCGAATTGTCCACCGCCCGCACGACAAATCCCTTGCCAATTTCCGCGTCGCCGAATCGCTTTACTTCCAGCGGCGAATCGCTGCTCACAAACGTGTCAATCGCAAACACAAAATCCGGCACGCGCCCCTCCTTTGCGGCCTGTTCCGCAAATGCGGCGGCGCCCTTCAGTCCCACTTCTTCTTCCGTGGACCACACAAATGTAACGTCGCGTCCGGCCAGCATGGCTTCGGGATCCGGCCCGAGCGCCCTCACTGCTTCGATCAACGCTGCGCATCCGACGCGATCGTCAAAACTCCGTGCGTTTGCCCGCGTCCCCAGAAGCGGCCGGTACTCCTTCGGAATCGTCACCCAATCACCCGGCTTGATTCCCAACTTCTCAGTCTCATCTTTCGATTTCGTCCCCACGTAAACGTGCTGACCTTCGTCCATTCCACGCAAACTAAGGGGCCATTCGAATCCGGGCTTACCTGCCTCCGCAGGCTTGTCCCATCCTTCCGGCAACTCCAGCACGCCGCCCACTTTGGTTCCGTCGGTCTTGTGCACCAGCACTACATGCCCCAGGAAGTATTGCGGATACCCGCCGCCGACCGAATCCACGCGCAGCCGTCCATCGTCCTCGATTTTTTTCACTTCGTATCCGATTTCATCCATGTGGGCCACAAAGGCAATCCGCCCTGCTTGCTTGGGTGCCGGCGGAGTTGCCTTCTTATGCTCAAAGGGAGTCTGCTTTTTTCCTGGCTTGTCTTGTGTTTCGATTTTTGTGCCTGCGGCTTCGCCGCGCAACCGGAGCACCAAATTCCCCGCAGCGTCCGTTTCGACTCTCTTCCTTGACCACTCCGGCAGCAACTCTTTCACCTTTTCCCGCACCGGCCCTTCATGTCCGCTAATTCCATACGTCTCTGCCAAAATCTTCAAAGCGGGGGCCGATTTGTCCTCGACCGGAAGCCGAAGACTTCCGTTCACAACTCCGCCGAGCGGTCCCTCGAGTGGCTTTCCTCCGAAGTAGTGCCACAGGACTGTCAAGAGTCGGAGCGTGTCGAAGCTGTTGACGTACTCCGCGCCCGTTTCGGGATATAAAACGGGAATGCCCAATTGCACAAAATCCTTGGGAAACGGCGCCGCTGCCGCATATCCTGAAATTCGCGGAGGATCGGCTGCTACCAGCGTGACACTTGAATTGGGGGCTTGTGCAACTCTTGCGAATTCCGCGGCGATGCCGGTTTGTGCCTCATCCGGATTTGTAACCCCAACTAAAACCCCATTCCCGATGCCCACGCTCGCCGGCGTCTTCACTTTTGTAGAAGGGTTCTTGGGCAGCCCAAGGCGTCCAACATAAATCATCCGGTCGGGATGCAGTTCATTCAACAGCCGGTCCAATCCTCGTCCTCCCAGCCATTGCTGCGTCACGAATGCAATGGTCAAGCGGCCGGTCTTTTCGTTCAATTTCTCGTCGCCACTGACAAGATCGTCGGCCAATTGGGTCAAAACCGTCGTGCCAAAATCGTTCGAGGGTTGCGCCAGTCCACCTGGGCTATACCGCACAGGCGTTACCACATCCAACAAATCCACTCCCGCTGTGCGCACCTCGTCCGTACTCTTCGCTCCAATATCTATGTACATTTCGTCTAGGTGATTCATCTTCGGGGGATTCAGCCGGCCCGGCTGCAAGTGAACACTAAGTCCCGCAAACATTCCTGGGATGCGCTTTCCCGCCCTCGTCGTAATGAAGACCGGCTGCGCGAAATGCAGCGCGTCAAAACTTCCATGAGGCGCCGCCTGCGGCAATCTCTGCACGCGAAGAAACCCGTCTTCGGTGATTCCGCTCACTACATACCCCGGTCCATCTACGGCAGTCACAAGCAACGTGTGCGGTGATCCCGAGCCAAATTCCACCCACACGTTTCCGAGACTGTCCGTTTTCGGATGACTTGCATTGAGCCTTTCCAGCAGCTCCGCTGTCATCTGTTGTTCATGGCCGGTAACGGCGGAAACTTCGCCTCGACTTGCTGATTTGCGATCCGCTTGCGCCGCCGCCGTAAGGCCAACGGCGAACACCAATGCCATCACCACTGCCGCGCGAACCCACTTCCGCATTTCCATTCCATTCTCCCAATCGCTCTCAAAAATACGCAAACCATAATAACGTGGAGGGTGCCCCACCCTCGGCGTTGGAGGGTAGGGCCTGTGGCGCAAAGGACTTAAAGTTCCTCTGTTTTCAACACTACAAAAACAAGGGGTAGCGGCGGGAGTATCACGTTAACCAGAATCGGCCTCAGCTCACTTCATCAAGATCTCTAACAGCGCCTCTTTCCTCTTTTCCGCCAATTTCGTCAGAGATTCCAGTGACGCCACATATCCTCCAACTGCGGCCAACGCTAAAAACAGAAAAATCTCCAGCGACAGCCACGGGTTGCTCGCTGCGCGCCCCGCAAACAGCACTAATCCGCATGTCGTTCCAAACGCAATTTGAGCGCCGAACGCGACCAGCACCGCCATCCCCGATTGCCTCTGCCCCGACATTTTTCCAAACTCCATCTTTTTTGGAAACGTCAGGGCTGACCAGTTCGCGATCGTCAATTGCCCCGCCACCGCAAAAATCAGCGCGCCCATCGTCGCCAAAAAAACCGGTGGCCTCGGTAATCCCACGCGCCACTGCAACAATCCGATGCAAGCCGCGATCTCTGCAGCCAGCACGCTCACTGCAACAAAATTTTTCCCCATCAGCACATCGCGGAATTTCACCGGCAGCATGAAGTACGTCTGCATCCCGCGGCCTTCGTACGCAAAGCTGTTGTACGACGGCGCCATCAGCATCAGCGTCAGGTACGCCATTATCCCCGGGAAAAACAACTCCGGTGAAACTCCCCGCTTCAGCGCTGTGGGATGCGCACCGCCAAATTGCAGGCTGAAGAGCAGCACGAGCATCGGTGGAAACAACAGCGCCGTCGCCACAAATCCATTTCGGAACAGATATCGGAACTCTTTTCCGATCACCGCCGTAATGGTCGCCGGCAAAACTCCAATCTCCGGACTTTCCGGTGTGCGTGTTGCGCTTGCTACTGTTTTCGTTGCAGCGCGCGACGGCGCCATCGTCTCGCTCAATTCCTCGCCGCGGTATTGCGTTCGATACCGCGCAAAAAGCAATCCGCCAAAAAGCAGAGCGTACGCCGCGAGCCCCGCCGTCCCTGTTGCCGCGGCAGAAAAACTCCCAGACGCGGTTCCCGCCAATATCCTTCCCGCCAGAGAGCCGGGAAATACTTCCGCGTACCGCACGATTCGCTCCGCCTCCGGCTTCGCGGAATTTCCGTACTTCTGCAGAATGGGATTCAAAAATTGCAAACTCACCATCGCCATCACAAAAAGAGCCAGAAAGACTTCGCGCGACCGCCGCTTCGACAAAATCTTTTCCACCCACGATCCAAGCAGTCGTTCCAGCGTCACGTTCACTGCGATAAACAGCGCGCAAGCCAAAATCATCGTCGGCAACAGGGAAGAATTCGCAACCGCAAGCGCCAGGGTCATCGTCGCAAGCCAGACAAGCGAAGCCAGCGCCGCAGAATCCGCGAGGCCGTATGCAAGTCCAATCAAATAGAACGCGGAAAAACTCATCGGAAAGCGCAGCAACGAACGGAAGGAAAACGACGGTGAAAATCCCGCCACAAAAATCGGCAGCACCTGCCACCACAGAAAGATTCCCCAAAACAAGATCGCCATCCGTGCTTCATGGTGGTTCTGCAGAAAAGCAATCGTTCCGGCAAAAAATACGATGCTTAGCGACCCGACAAAAACAACGCCCACGATCGACGAAATCACCATGCCGATCACGTCCCACAACCGCTCTTTGGTCTTCAGGTTGTTGCGCAAGATTCGCCAGCGCAGTCCGGCCACAAGCCAGATCTGCTCGAAAAGCCCCGGGAGTCGCGCTACATCAGCCACGAAAGTTCCTCCACGTTCGGCCGCTCCGCGCCGCCTTGCCCCACAATCGAAAGAAAGATTTCTTCGAGCGTCGTCGTTCTTCCTTCCGCTCCGGGAACTCCAGCGCGCAACTCTTGGAGCGATCCCTGCGCCACGAGTCTTCCTTGATTGATGATGGCCACATGACTGTAGAGCCGCTCCACAATTTCCAGCACGTGCGAGGTCAAAAAAATCGTCGCGCCGCGTTCTGTCATTCGCGCTAGCAACGCTTTCAACGCGCCCGCCGCAAGAGCGTCCACTCCTTCAAATGGCTCATCCAGAAAAAGGATTCTCGGACCATGAATCACCGCCGCCGCGAGCGCCAGTTTTTTCTGCATGCCGTGGGAATAATCCGCGATCATCGTTTTGGGCCGATCCGCAAGCTGCATGAATTCCAAAAGCTCTTCGCTGCGCTGCTTTGTCGTTGCTTTATCCAGCCCGTACATTCTTCCGACGAACGTCAAATATTCGCTTCCGTTCAGCCGCTCAAACAATCCCATTCCTTCCGGCACGACACCGATCTGGCGCTTCACCTTCACCGGATCTTGCGCGAAGTCGATTCCGAGCAACTGCATTTTGCCGGAGGTCGGAGTCAACAAGCCGGTCAGCATTTTGATGGTGGTGGATTTTCCCGCGCCGTTCGGCCCGAGAAATCCGAAGAATTGCCCGGCTGTCACTTGCAAATCAATTTCGTCCACCGCCGTCAACGCGCCGAATTTTCGCGTCAATTTTTCCGTGACGATTGCAGCGTCCAACATGAGATCTCCCGGAAGTGCTTTGCGCAGAAAACTCTAGCACGACTCCATACTGGCAAATTACTTCCCTGGATTTCTGCACGAAGAAAGGAGAAAGAAAATTTCAGGGAGACTTGTGCGCCGAACCTGCGCCGCTCAGCTGCGCCTCGCGCGTGGGCAGAACGGCAAGCACGGCGGGCAATTCCACACGGAATACGGCGCCGCCTTCTTGCCGGTTGTAACAAAGAATTTTTCCACCGTGTTCCTGAATGATGCCGAAGCAGATGCTCAAGCCGAGGCCCGTGCCTTTGCCGACAGGTTTCGTCGTGTAGAACGGATCAAACACGCGATGCGGTTCCTTGATTCCCGGTCCGGTGTCGGAAAAAAGAACTACGACGGATGCGCGGTCGCGCATGGTCTTAATTGTCAGCGTCCCGCCACCGTGCGCGGATTCCATGGCGTCGACAGCGTTGTTTACGATGTTGAAAAAAACCTGCATCAGTTGATTCCCGTCGCCACGAACGCCGGGCAGGACGGATTCGAGCTGCAATTCGACTTTGCTCGTTCCGCCGCGCAAATCCAAGGCGCGCAATTGCACCGCGTTGCTCACCACGGTGTTCAAATCCAGCAACGCGCGTTCCGGCGGAACCTGCCGCGCAAAACTCAGCAAGTTTCCAACAAGTGTTTTGGTCCGGCGCGCCTGATCGCGAATCTTCGCGGCAATCGTCCGGCTTTTTTCCGGCAGGGCTTCATCATCAGCCAGCAAATCGGAATAACCGAGAATTGCCGTCAGCGGATTATTGATTTCGTGCGCCGCGCCGGCGGCGAGCTGGCCCAATGACATCAATTTTTCAGATTGCACAAGCTGCGCTTGCAAGCGCTGCAAATTTTCAATCGATTGTTCCGATTTCTCCAGCAAGCGCGCACGCTCGTTGTCGGCGAGATGCTGCCGCAGAAATACTAAAAATCCGAGCGGGACGGCGGCGACCACAGTCGCCAGCAACCGGAAATCCCGCACTCCCGGAGAGTCCTGCGAAAACTTGAGCGTATAGATTGCAAAGAGGGGGAGAGAAATCACCGCAGTCATCGCCAATCGCGTTGCCCAGGTCGTCTCACTTCGTTGCTGGTCGATTTCCGCGCTGGGATCTTCGCTGGGGGCATCCAGCTGTTTCTCCATCTTGTGCGCAATGAATCCCGCTGTTCCGTACCAAAGAAAGGAAGCGATCATAGGAAGGTCGTACACGCTTCCTGTTCTGTACAGATTCTGTCCAATGGCCACATTGATCATCAGAGAGGAAAGCATGTACGTTGCTGCTGCCCCGAAAAGACTCGCGTAAACGAGACGCCACGCGCCGCGCGTGCGCAGCCACAGCACAGCGAGACCAAAAACAATCACCATGTTCTGAATATTCGTGACGATAACGAAAGCGAAATTGTACTGGGCAACGTTGGGCGAAGCGTACATCCACGGCAGTACCGAGTAGACGTACAGGAATACCCACCAGGTCATCAGCAGCACGAAATCCAGATAACCGAATCGCAGCCGAAGTTCACCGCGCTTCAGATGCGGCCGCAACGCCAGCGCCGCCATCATCGGAACGCCGCGCAAGAAAAATGTCATGTCGCCAGGGTAAAGATCCGGCAAGTCCCGGTGCAGATAGACTTCGTAATAAGTCCATTGGAACTGCCCAATCATCCACAACGTGCAGCCCATGGCCAGCAGCATCCAAAATACATTCCGGCGCCAATGGGGCGTTCCCGCGTTCATCAGCAAGCCTGCATTTGCCAGCAGCGGCACAAGGCATTGCACGATGTCGCCAAACGACGTCAGCGATTGGCTTGTGCGGAACACCAGTGGGGCGAGGGCATAAACACCCAGGACGCCGGCCCAGACGGCCACAAGCCGGGAGACAGTGCGGGAGGAGAACATGGGGCAATACACTCCATTGTAAGCGGTAGGCGTAGGCGCGGGTTGGACAGGATGAATTTGGTTTTGCCAAGTAATAACTGAAATGCGGATCGACTTGTGTAGGAGGAAGCCCTCCTTGAAAGTGAGAATTTAGGTAAATTTAGCGAAAGTCGAGAGCCTGCGATTCGGTGCTAGTCGAGAATTACGGCGTGGCTCAAATTCCTTGGCCTGTCTGGATTCAAGCCCTTCTTGATGCCTGTGTGGTAGCCAAGCAGCTGCGCCGGGACGAGGAATGGCGCGAGTGTCGCCAGCTCAGGCAGATCGGCCCCGAGTTCGAAAAGGAAATCGCTGGAACGGCGAATCCTAGCGCTCGCACGATTGCACACCGCGATCGTGGTCGCTCCAAGCTCTTTCATTTCCTCGAGAACTTCGGATTCTGCCTGCAGACCTCTTTCGCTTAAAAAGAAAGTGAGACAAGTTTCCGGTCCAACGATGGTTTTTGGGCCATGGCGGAATTCCAGCGTATGAAAAACCTGCGCGTACGAACATGACATCTCTGTGACCTTTAGCGATCCTTCGCACGCAATTCCGTATAAAGGGCCCTGGCCGAGGAAAACGTAATCCGCAAAGTTACGCTGAGCAACGAATACTTTCATTCGCGCGGCTAAGGTTTGAATTTGCGGAGCAAAATGCGCGGCCATCGCTTCCAGTTTCGTTGAAAATTCCTCGTCGTTTGCGCGGCATGCCGCGAGCAATTGCATGACGAGAAGAAGCGAAGTGAAGGAGCGAGTCATTGCCATACTTTCTTCGTTGGCGTGGGGCAAAGCGACGGTGAGATCGCAAGCATCGACAAGCGCCGAAGGCTGAGTGCAAGTCAGTGCCAGCGTCGGAATTTTGCACTCGCGAGATAACGAAGTCGCGGCGCGTACCGTTTCGGATGTGGCTCCCGAGCGGGAGATCAAGACTACCTGCGTATTCTCTCGATCAAGAAAATCTGCATTTGCAAAAAGCAGAAGTTCGGAAGCGGGGATTGCGCGCGCGCGCAATCCCGTCAGGAGCGTCCAGGAACTTGCGGCCGCTCTGCTGAGATAAAGGCTCGAACCGCAGGCGATGAATAGCCATTCCGTTCTTGATTTGGTTTTGTCATGGATGGAATCGAGCAAAGCGCTGGATTTCAAATCGCGCAGCGTGTTTTGCCAGATTTGCGGCTGGGAGAGAAGTTCGGTCAGAGTGTGCGGGACTTGATTTTGCGAATTGGTGCTTGTCATGTGCGGCGCAGACTAGGCGCGAACGTTTTCTTTGCAGATTAGTTTTCAATCTGGCGGAGGGAGAGGGATTCGAACCCCCGAGACCCTTTCGAGCCTAACGGTTTTCAAGACCGCCGGTTTCAACCGCTCACCCATCCCTCCACTTCTGATTATAACCGTCAATCCAGGGCAATTCAGAAAGAGTGAAAGACTTGTATGGCGTCTAGGCGACATCCGGGGAAAACCGTACCGGTGGGACATATGTGCGCAGGGCGTTCGCATATAGAGGAAGAGTTTTTCACAAGATATGCACATCCGCAGCTAATTTCTTGTCTATAACTAATTATAAACAAAGGTCTTACGCGACTTTAGAAATTGGTGGATGGTTTCCCCACTGTTCTGTTTGTTTTGGGCTGCCAGGCCGAATTGTGCCCATTCCTGGTAAGACCTCTTGGGAGCAAGCCCGCAGCAATCAGCGCGGTGTCCAAGTGGGATGGCGTGTGAAGAGGCCGTTAACGAAACCCATTTCGTAAACGATGAGCAAGCCGAAAACGAGACTGATGATGCCGCTGGCAGCCGCGAGGACGCGATTCATGCGTGCGAAGCGAATTTCGGAAAGCGTAAAGGGCACGGCGATCGCGGCAGTGATAAGCATCATCCCGGCGACCGTTCCGAGGCCGAACACCAGCAAATAGATCATCGCCCAAACCGGGACGCGAATCGTCGTGAGCACCAGCAATGCGACGGCGGCGGAGCCCGCGAGGCCGTGAACAATTCCTACTGCGAGCGGGCGCAAGAGCTGATAGATGCCGAGGCGGCCAAAAGCGCGGTCCATCCAGCCGAGAGAGTCGGCGGATGGTTGAAGAGGATTCTCCGCGGTGTGTGTGTGGCCGAATTCACCATGAGAGTGGGGATGCGTTGTGATCGCGCCAAAATTTTGCTTTATCCAGGTCATCATTCCAGAAAGATTCAGAATGCCGAGCAGAACGAGCATTAGGCCGACGGAGAATTCCATCGTGAGGCCAAGGCGTGGCGGAATGACGATGCCAAACAAGATGATGAGCGACCCAACCAGAAAAATCGTGATGGTATGGCCGAGTCCCCAGAGGATGCCGATGAGGGCGGCGCTGCGAATGGAGCGTTCGCGGCTGACGATGGTGGTTACGGCAACGACGTGATCGGCGTCGGTGGCATGGCGCATGCCGAGGAAAAATCCCAGGGCGATAATTGAGAGGAAAGGAATCATTGAGAGTGGAATTGTAAACCAGAATGGCGGCGTGCCGGGCTAGTATCCTGTTTGAATCTTTTTGGCCATCCGGACATCCAATTGCCACGGCGGAGCGTATCCTTATTAAGAGAAGGGAACAGCCGCCAAGCCGTCGAAATCGGCCCGAAAGGCACGCCATGTCGATCCGTAGGAAACCAGAATTGAGCTATGCGGACGTCACGCCCAAGGACGTTTACACGAACCGGAGAAAGTTTTTGCGCGATTTGGGAATCGCGGGAGCGGCCGCCGCAATCGCCGGTGAAAGAATCCTTTCCATTGCATCGCCTAATTTGACGGCGTATGCGACAACAAAACTGAATTTCGTGAAGGGCAAGTTCAATACGGATGAAAAAATCACGCCAATCAACGACGTGACTCACTACAACAATTTTTACGAATTTGGGACGGATAAAGGCGACCCGGCGAAAAATTCCCAGAATTTCAAGACGACGCCGTGGACGGTTTCCGTGGAAGGCGAAGTGAAAACGCCGCGCAAGTTTTCCATGGATGAGATTTTGAAGCTGGCGCCGCTTGAGGAACGGATTTACCGGCACCGGTGTGTGGAGAGATGGTCCATCGTGGTGCCGTGGATCGGATACTCCCTGAGCGAGATTTTAAAGAAATTCGAACCGACGCCAAAGGCGAAGTACGTGGCGTTCCAGAGTTATTACGACGTCGGCCAGATGCCACAATCGAAATACACGGGGCTCGACTATCCGTACGTGGAAGGGCTGCGCATGGACGAAGCGATGCATCCGCTGGCGCTGCTGAGCGTGGGAATGTATGGAGAGACGCTGCCGAATCAGGATGGAGCGCCGGTGCGCATTGTCGTGCCGTGGAAGTACGGCTACAAAAGCATCAAATCAATCGTGAAAATAAAATTTCAGGAAAAAGAGCCGCCCACAACATGGAACTTAATCGCTTCGAATGAGTATGGTTTTTATTCGAACGTGAATCCGAACGTGGACCATCCGCGCTGGAGCCAGGCGACCGAGCACCGGCTTGGCGAAATTTTCAGCCGCAAGACTTTGATGTTCAACGGCTACGCCGACCAGGTCGCTTCGCTGTACAACGGCATGGACCTGAAGAAATATCACTAAGGCTTGAACTTCGTGCGAAAACTGTTGACCAGTAAGTGGACGAAAGTCGCGGTGTTCCTAGTGTCGTCGATTCCATTCGTGCAGTTGAGCTGGGGATTGCTGCGAAATGATCTAGGTATCAATCCCGTGGAAACACTTCAACACACGACGGGCGATTGGACGCTGCGCTTTTTGATTTTCACGCTGGCGATTACGCCGTTGCGCAAGACATTCAAGTTGCCGGAGCTGATTCGTTTTCGCCGTATGCTCGGTTTGTTTGCATTTTTCTACGTGGTGCTGCACTTCGTAACCTATCTCGGACCGGATCAAAGCTTCAACCTTTCCGGAATGTGGGACGACGTGGCGAAGCGCAAGTTCGTCACTGTGGGTTTTGCCGCGTTTGTACTGCTTATTCCTCTGGCGATTACCTCCACGACGGGATGGATCCGCCGGCTTGGCGGAAAGCGCTGGCAAGCGCTGCATCGTTCCATTTATGTATGCGCGGTTCTGGGTGTGATCCACTACTACTGGCTGGTGAAGTCCGACGTGCGCAAACCCGTGTTCTATGGCGTTCTTGTAGGGATACTTCTTCTTTGGCGCGTGTGGAATGCGTACTTTCGCGGAAAAGGAAACGCTCCCGCGACAGCGAGCACCAGAGTTACCGCTGCCTGATCAATTTCCGTGGAAAATTAGTGCGTGACGTCGCCCGGAGCGGGGTTGTCAAAATCGAGCCCCCAAAAATGCGGGGATGGCGTCAGAAATTCCACGCCCACACGCTGGCCGCGATCGCTGGGTTCACCTAGAAAGACCACGCGGCATTCCTGTTCTTCCTGTGTTGCGGGATTCTCCAGGACAAGCATTTCGCCGTCCTTTATTTCGTGCTTGAGCAGCAGCAGGCCGCCGTACGCGTTGACGACGACGGTTTCGCAGGCTTCGCGGAATTTCTTCCCGTTGTGATCTTTTCCGGACGCCTTGACGGGCATCCGGCGGAAGATGCGCAAGCTTCTTCTTGGCGAAGTGAAGGTAGCCTCAGCCATACCTCAATTTTCAAATCTCCAAGCCACTGCGTCAATCAGGAGGCAATTTGGCTGTATCGCAATCGCAACTGGCAGTGGACGGCCCGCCTTGTGCCGGTGTGCGCAGCGATTTATGATGAAAGAAGCGGCGACAGGAACACAGGGAGCTCAAGTCGAATTCGTCTCTTCGCTGCAACATTCGTACACAATTCGTTGTAATACGTTCGGAAAGGACTCATACGTCTCCTTTATATGAACCTTGCTGAATTCATAGAAAGCCGCAAAGAGCAACACCTGAACGAACTGAAAGAATTTCTGCGAATCCCCAGCGTCAGCGCAAAAAGCGAGCACAAACAGGATATCGAGCGGGCCGCAAAATGGGTAGCGGACAATTTGCGCGCCGCAGGATTCAAGTCCGTCGAAATTATTCCCACCGCGTTGCATCCTCTGGTGTATGGCGAATCGCTGGAAGCGCCGGGAAAGCCGACGATCCTTTTTTACGGGCACTATGACGTGCAGCCGGCGGAGCCGCTGAATCTTTGGACGACGCCCGCGTTTGAACCGGCCGCGCGCAACGGCAATCTTTATGGCCGCGGGACAGCGGACGACAAAGGCCAGGTACATATTCATCTGAAAGCGTTGCAGGCGCTGCATGATTTGAACGGGGAATTCCCAATCAACATCAAGGTACTCATTGAGGGTGAGGAAGAGGTCGGCAGCGTCAGCCTTTGGAACTTTGTGCAGAAGAACAAAGAGAAGCTGAAAGCGGACGCGCTGCTGGTTTCTGATACCTCGATGCTCGGAAAAGGCGTGCCGTCCATCACGTACGGCTTGCGCGGGCTGAATTACTACCAGATCGAATTGACTGGTCCCGAGCGCGATTTACACTCGGGAGTTTATGGCGGCGCGGTGCCGAATCCGCTGACGATTCTGACCGAGCTTTTTTCGAAATTGCACGACAAAAATTTTCACATTACCGTGCCCGGTTTTTACGACAACGTAGCCAAGGTTTCGAAAGCAGAGCGCAAGGCGCTGAACGCGTTGCCGTGGAATAAGAAAGCGTTTCAGGCGGCCGTAGGTGCGCCTGCGTATTGCGGGGAGAAGGGCTTTTCGATCGTGGAGCAACTTTGGATTCGGCCGACGCTGGAATTGAACGGAATTTGGGGTGGATACACGGGCGAAGGCGCGAAGACGGTGATTCCGTCGAAGGCGTACGCAAAATTTTCCACGCGGCTCGTGCCGAATCAGAGTCCGGCGAAAATCGCCGCGCAGGTGGAAAAATACATCCGCAAGCTGCTTCCGAAGACCGTAAAGTGCAAATTTGAAGTGTTGAGCACGGGCAAACCGTGGGCGGCGCCGTTCCAAGCGCCAATCTTCAAGAAGGCACAAGCGGCGCTGGAAAAAGGTTTTGGGAAAAAGGCGGTTTTTATTCGCGAGGGCGGCTCGATTCCGTTCGTCACGCAAATGTACGACACGTTCAAAGTGCCGTGCGTCTTGATCGGATTTGGATTGCCGGACGAAAATGCCCACGCGCCGGACGAGCACATCTATTTGGAAAATTATTTCAGTGGGATCAAGGCCATTGCGCACTTCTATGCCGATTTGGCGGCGCTTTAGTCCCGCCGTCTTGGCCTAGCTGCGCTCCACGCGGAACAAGTAGCAGCCGGCTTCCGTACTGCGCACGTGGACGTATTCCACTTCCGGATTGGCCAACAGGCTTTGCGTAGCTGATTCTTCTTCGCCGTTTGTGCGGACTTCCGCAAGCAACTTTCTGTCTGCGCCGAAAGCTTCCAAAGTCAGCAATCTGCCGCGATACGTCTCGGGGATACCGGGCCGCCCGTCATAACGGGCGCATCCTTTCGCGTGAATGTAAACCGGCCCCGGCGAGGGCGGCACGTTCTGGCCGTGAAACGCATCCATCGTGAAGAGAATCGCCTCTTCTTCGTTGAGCTTGACGAGTTGCAGGCAATGACGGCATGGCGCTCTTCCAGCAGCGACTTCTTTGTGCGCGGGGAAGCCGTATTTTGGGGATTTCATCGTCGCCCTAACGGATTCCGCGATTTCAGTGGGTATCGCAACCGCGTGAAATGAGCTCATAGAATCACCTCTCGAATTTGTTCCGTTGTGCCAAGCGATTCTTGCAAACGAGTGGTTGCGCGATCTATCCGACTTGATGCGTCAAACTTTTCGGGAAAGTGCCGGTTTGGGCGGCTTCTCGGTTTGGCGTTCCCAAAAGGACAGAAACAACCACCGGTGAGGCCATGAAATTCGACGTTTTTGGCCGGAAAATCCACAGTCTCTCGAAAAAATCTTCATTTTTCCCTGATTTTTGCGCATTTTAACTTGCGTTCCGTAACCGAGTTGGCTATATTGCCGAGCGGCCCGAGTTTTTTCGCTATAAATATGGGGTAGACGAAGAGATTCGGCGGCTGGTCCCGGCTGCGCCGGGATGGAAAGAAAATTCAGGAGGATAGGCAAAATAGATGGCAGCTAAGCCACTGAGCAAGACGAAGATTGTTGCGCACATCGCGGAGAAACTCAGCACTCCGAAGAAGCAAGCGGCTCTTTTCTTTGAAGAACTGCACAAGCTGGCGGTGAAGGAAGCCAAGGGCGGCGCCGGCAAGTTCGTCATTCCGGGGATTGGCCGTGTTGTGAAGGCGCACCGCAAGGCGCGCATCGGCCGCAATCCTCAGACCGGCGAACAGATCAAGATCAAGGCCAAGACTGTGGTTCGCCTGCGTCCAGCGAAGGCGCTGAAGGACGCAATTCTGAAGTAGTTTTTCTTGAAGATTACGGGCCCCCGCGGCCGGGTTCTTCCGGCGAGCGGGGGCTTTTCTCTTTTTGGGGTGCAAAGTTAGAGTCCCAAAATGAAAAGGCCGGGCGGAAGCCCGGCCTGTGCAATCTGGCAACATAACGGCGCGGTGGAAAACGACTACAAGGTCTTTACGTAGGCGATGACGTCCTTGATTTGAGCTTCCTCAAGGGCGTCCTTGAACGGTGGCATAAGCGAGTCGCCGTTTTCAATCCAGGTCTTGAGATTCTCGTCTGTGACCTTATTTCCGTTCACGGTGAACGTGCCCCGCTTGTTCAGTCCCTTCAAGCCGGGACCGATTTTCTTGGCGTCGCTATTGTCGAAGTGGCAGACGCTGCACTTCTGCTGGAATGCTTCCTGGCCACGCTTGACTGCGGCCGAATCTTTCGCCGCGCCGGAGCCTGCCTTCTTCGAGCCTGATGATTTTGTCTGAGTGGACTGAGCAAAAATCGCGCCGGCACAGACCAGTGAGGCAATTCCCAAAAGCGCAAAAGTGCGTTTCACGGTTCTCTCCCGAAAGGTTAGATGTCTCCCACGCCTATTTTGGCTATTTATTCTCAAAATTGCCAGTTTTTGGCCAGACAAAAAGTACAGGTTCCACCTGAGCACCGATGGGACTTTTGTACCGTAGGCGGCTGGCGCAGTCAGTGGTAAGAATGAGGCATGAATCAAGAGACCATTACTCAGGCTTGGGAAGTGTTGCAGGACGCCTATCAAGCGCAGATGGAAGGCGACTACGATCGCGCGGTTGAACTCTATCAATCATCGCTAGACCTGCATCCGACGGCAGAAGCGCACACCTTTTTGGGGTGGACCTACCATTTTCAGGGGCGGCTTGAGGAAGCGATCGGCGAATGCAAGCTGGCGATTGGACTGGACCCGGATTTTGGCAATCCCTATAACGACATTGGCGCATATCTGATTGAATTGGGACAGTTTGACGAAGCGATTCCCTGGTTACAGCAAGCCGTGACGGCGAAACGCTATGAGCCGCGTCATTTTCCGCACTACAATCTGGGCCGCGCGTACTTGGCGAAAGAGATGTACTCGGAAGCGATCCGGAATTTCAAGCAATCGCTGGAGATTGAGCCGCGGTATGGGCTGGCGCGGCAAGCGCTGGAATCGCTGCGGCGCATGGTGAATTAAGACAGTAAACAGTGATCAGTGACTGGTGACCAGTGAAGTGATCCTGCTTGTTTGAAGCTTCCCAGAGTTCACGCCGATTTTTCCTGACCGGGTTTAACCACGCGGTCGTAAATCCATAGCAACAACGTAGTGGCAATGCCGATGGCGGTGAGTGCCCACCAAAAAAGGTAGGGCTGATGGCGGACTTCGCCGAAATGATGCAGAAGTTTCCCACCAATAGGCCCTCCTAGAAACGAGCCGATACCGAGCGGCAAAAACGCAAATCCCATATAGGTGCCCTGCTGGCCGGAAGGAGCAAGCCGGGAAATATAATCGTAGTAGCGAGGCTGCTGGGTGAGCTCACCAAGAGCAACGAAGACGAGCAAGACATAAGCCGCGGAAACCGTCTGGTGAATGGCGAGAATGGCAAATGCGGCCATGGCGATGAATGTGCCGAGAATCACGGCCCGAAACGCCGGAATTCTTTGCGTGAGAACACTGACAACAACCGTCAGTGCGATGACGATGATGGGCCCGGTGGCGAGCATTCGCTCGGTGTCTGCAGCCGGGCTGATGTAATCGTGGACGTAAATCGGCAGCGTGATGAACTCCTGCCAGTAAACGATCCAATAGCCGGAGAAAATCAAAAGGAAGAGCATGAATTTGGGATCCGTCAAAACGCGCCAGAAGTTGGCCAGAGTCTCTGCAATGGAAGTGACTTGCTGTTCTCCCGATTTTCTGGGTTCCTTGAAGAAAAAGAGGACGGCAAAGAACATGAAAAAGACGCTGACGGCCGCTACTCGAAAAACATTTTCGACGCTGAGGTTTTTGTGCACCCAGGAAGCGACAATGGGGCCGAGCGCGCCGCCGACATTTACAAGCGTGTAGTAGATGGAATAACCGATCGAGCGGACAGTTTCACTGGAAGCGCGCGCGGTGGTTCCAACGACGCACGGCTTCACCATGGCGATGCCGAGTGCGGGCAGCATAAGAACAACTGTGACAAGGACGACCAACGGAACAGCGTTGCGCACTGGCGCGAGCCACGGAGCGCCGATCGAACCGAGAAGAAAATACGCAAAAGCAAGAATGAGATACGCGAGCGAAAGAGCGCGCCGGAAACCCAGGCGGTCGGCAATCGCCCCACCGAAGATGGCGAGAAACCAGACGAGCCCGCCGAAGAGGCCGGCGAGGCTGGTGGCGCGCTCTGTGGGGAAAGTAAGCGCTTCGTGAAGATAACGCGCGAGAGAAGCAAAGGCGGCGTAGTAACTGAGACGCTCGAAAAGTTCAGAAATGTTGGCAACCCAAAATGGCCGCTCGAAGCCGGTTCGTATTTCCCTAAGCCGCTGTTCGAAGCTCATCGAGCCTCCGCGAAGTATGCGGCGGGGATGATAGCAGAGAGGGACACAACCGCGGCAAGAAATGGGCGCGAGGACGAGGCATTCTCTTCCGGCATCAATAAATCAGCTTTAAGGAGAATTGAATTTGGCGGGAGGTGCCAGCCGTGCGGCTGATGAGCCCGAAACCAGTGCCTCGAACGGTGTTCGACGGCAAGCCGAAATTGACAATATTGAAAAGGTTGAAAAATTCCGCGCGAAATTCGACGATACCGAGTTCATTTTTTCCGCGGCGGCCAAACGGAGTGTCTTTGATCAGCGCAAAATCGAACTGATGAAACGCCGGGCCGCGGAAAGTATTCCTGCCGAGCGTGCCGAAACGGCCCTGATTAGGACCGCTCCCACCGGGAATCCCAAGGGGAATGGAAAAGAACGACGCGTTGTTTGCTCCGCGGCCGAAGTAATCCTCGCGCACGGCGCGGCTCGTGGAAAAGTCGGGCATGGAGATCAGATCAGGCCGATCGGTCCCGCCAGCACCTGCGCCAGTTTGCTGGATCCCGGAAAAAACCGCGAAGGGCGAACCGCTGGTGAGCGTTGTGACGTTGAGGAGTTGCCACCCGGAAGTGACGCGTTTGTCGAGTCGCTCCAGAAAATGGACCCGATCGAAAGGCAAGTTTTGAAAGAGGCTCAAGGAGAAAACGTGCCTCACGTCGAATGTTGAAGGACCCTTGTCCGTGCCGGGATTAAACGGATCCTGCGGCGGAGCCTGCAATATTGTTCCCGCGTTTGCGGGAATTCCGCCGAGGACAGTACTGGTGTCGTCAATGGATTTCGCGAAAGTGTAGCTGGCTTGAAAGCTCAACCCGATGCGCGCACTGTTTTGCGTCACACTGGTTTGCAGGGAGTGATAGCTGGAATGAGAGCTGTTGCTCATGATGTAGAGTGCGCTGAAGCCGCCCGTGACTTGTCCGGAAGAATCGAACTGCGTGAACGGAGCGAAACCAGGACTTGCTCCCGAATAACCATTCGGAAAAAAGACGGCGGGAAGATGGACGCCGGCCGTACCGACGTACGAAGCGCTTAGTTTGAAAATATGAAAATCGTGATCGAGGCCGACCGTCCATGTGTTGATGTAGCCGTTGCGGAAATCGCGGGCGATCGCCGAGGTGACCAGGGGCTGGACCTGATTGCCAGGCGTAAGAGCAGCAAGATCATTCTGAAACCGCCGCAAATCAACGGTAGTATTTGCCGCGACTTTCGAAGTGTCCCCGGGAGCAAAGAGAAGCTGGCCAGAGGTTGTGTAAGGTTCGGGCAGAGAAACCGGAGTGATTGACGTTGAAAAAGGAACCGCGACTCCGGGAAGCGCGGTGACGAACGGCTGAAACGTAAAGGGGATCGCGCCGGTAACGAAATTATCTTGCCAGAGATTGGGAAGAAGAGTGGTGATGGCGCCCCCGGCGTGAACTGTGGTGTTCGGCGTGAGCGCGTAATCCACCGCAAGGCGCGGCCCGAAGCCTTTTTTGTCGAGCGGGTAGATGGGCTGCGGATTGTAAAGAAAGGAAATCGTCGCGCCTGGCGAGAGGTATGAAGTGGGTTTGCCGGTGGGGTCCACGGGTTGCGGGACGGAAGTGCGATGCTTCGCTTCCTTGATGCGGCTGTTCAGTTCGTAGCGCAGGCCGTAGGTGAGCGTGAGTTTCGGCGTGGCCTTCCATGTATCCTGAAAATAAAAATCGTAGGCTTCGCGGCGAACAGCGGCAATGTCAAATTTCTCACCGCTGGGTGTGAGGCGATAGAGCGCAGTGATGGTGTAGGAGTATGGTGTCGCCGTAAGCCAGCCGGTGAGCGAATCGGGCAGGGCATCTCCCGGTTGAATGTCATGGGTTCCGCTGGCGGATGGAATGAACACCGGTGAATACGCCGTGCCGCCGCCGAAAGTATAAGAGCCGCTCGGATTGGTGCCAAAAACTGTGGCGTCCTTGTTCAGGCGGACTTCCGCGCCCCATTTGAAGGTGTGCGCACCGTGCGTGTAGGCCATGTCGTGCTTGATCTGGTAGACGTTGCCGTACGAGCCAAAGATGGAGCCGTCCGGAGAGTTGAACGATTGAAAAAGTCCGTCGCCAAAACTGAGCGCGACATCCGTGTGATTTGCGGCCGGAAAGACGGGTGTACTTCGGATGAATCCAAAAGCCGTCGACGAAGTGAGATTCGGCGTAAACGTGCGCGTGTAACGCACCGAGGCGCTTCGCTGGTGATCGAAAAAATTGATGCCAAACGTGGGCTCAATCGCGGTTTGATCAGGATTCGTCGTTGGGCCGCGGACTTGATTGAGACTAAACCGGGTGAAGAAATTGGCCTTGTCGGAAATGCGATGATCAACTCGAATGGAGAATTGATCCGTGTTGGTCACGACTTTGGAAGATGCGGCATAGGTGCGCGCACCGTAGGGACCCTCGGGAAGATTCGGAAGTGGATACCGCGCCAGAATCGGTGCAATCGTTGCGCTGACAGGAACCGTGAGCGTGTCGCCGGGAAAAGTCAGCGTGTCAATGCCTTGACGCTCTTCGGCTGTTGGCACGGGAATGACTTGCGTTGTTCCGAGGACCTGCCGGAATCCCTGATATTCCCCAAAGAAAAATGTCTTGTCGCGGCCATCGTAGAAATGCGGAAAGACAACCGGACCTCCGATAGTGACGCCGAATTCATTGCGCGCGAACGGCGGAATGCGGCGTGGATTGACCGCGCTCAGGTGATCGAAAAAATTGCGCGCATCGAGCGCGGCATTGCGCAAAAATTCGAACGCGCTGCCATGAATAAAGTTCGTGCCGGACTTCGTGATGACGTTGGTGAAACCGGCCGCGCCGTGTCCGATTTCCGCGGGCATCACCCCCGAGCTGGATTGCACTTCCTGAATCGCATTCACATTGAAATTTGAAAAGGTCGCGCCGCCAAGTTCGGGGTCGCTGGTGTCCGCGCCGTCCATCGCAAAAACGGAAGCCGTTCCCCGCTGGCCGTTCACGGCAAACTGTTGCGTGAAGTTGGCGGCGCCGTTGGTGTCGGTCATCGTGCCGGCGGCGAGAAGAAGAAGTTTGCTGAAGTCACGTTCGTTCAACGGGAGGCTGGAGACCTCGCTGCTGGAAAGATGTTCGCCGCCGCTGGCTTGCGGCGTGGTTTCGGCCCGCACCGCTAGCGTTTGGTTGTCAGCGGAAAGCACGAGGGACGTGCGAATGAGCGCGCCGTGCGGAACCGAAAAAGCCGCGGCCATGGACCAGGTTTTGCCGCCATAAGTCACGGAGACGAGGTAAGCGTCAAGTTCCAGCGCATCGAAACGAAATTCTCCACTAGCCCGAGTTGTGGCTTCGTAGTCGTGAGAACCGTCAGGCGCGTGCAACCGGACAATTGCGCCCGCAACGGGCTTGCCGGAAGCGTCAAAAACAATGCCGCTCCAGGAGTTCGCCGCGAAAGAATGAGCGGACAGGGAAAAACAAAGAAGAGAGAAAACCAGGACGCGAACCAGGGATGGGGAGGACATGAATTTTCGGCACAGTATAGCGGGATTTGACGGCGGAGAAGGAAAAGTGTGGTGGCACGGAAGGTGGAAAAAAGCGCTTGACATATATTCCTATATGGGAATATATTCAGTACATGGCAAGGGCGGCGACAACTTCGGATGCATTCAACGCTGTCGCTGAGCCGCGGCGCAGAGACATTCTGAATTACATTGCGCTGCAGGAGAGGTCAGTCAGCGAAATCGTGGACGCGCTGGAAATGGAGCAGCCTTCCGTTTCGAAGCACTTAAAAGTGTTGAAGGACGTCGGTTTGGTAGAAGTACGAAGGGAGGGGCGCCAGATGCTTTACCGAGTGAATGCAACTGCGATTCGCCCGCTATGGGAGTGGACAAGCACGTTTGAACGGATGTGGCGTCATCAGCTGGCGAAAGTGAAAGAAAACGCGGAGAAAAGATCAGGGCTCTAAGCAGGTAAGACATCCACTGGATAGGAGAAGAGAAATGGCTACAGGAAAAGCAGCGATTCAAAGAGTGACGATTGAGGACTTGACGTTGAAAATCGTCGAAGAAATCCACGTCCGGGCTTCGATCGACAAAACATTCGAAGCGTTGCTCGAACAACTCGGGCCTTCGAACGAAGTGCCCGAAAAAGGGCCGATGCCCATGAAACTCGAAGCCTGGCCCGGCGGCCGTTGGTACCGCGACCTTGGTGGCGAGGACGGCCACTTCTGGGCGCACGTCCAAGCGATCAAGCGCCCCACACTTCTCGAATTCGTCGGCCCGCTCTTCATGTCCTACCCCGTGTCTTCCAATCTGCAATACCGCCTGAGCGAAGAGCCGGGCGGCACCTTGATCAAATTCCGCCATCTCGCGCTCGGCCTCATCGACGAGGACCATCGCAAAGGCGTCGTCAAGGGCTGGGCCAGCATTCACGTTCGCGTGAAAGCGGCGGCGGAAGGCGCGCGTTCGAAATCGATTCAGTAAGGAAAATCACAAAGGGAGGATCGGTATGTCGCTTGCACAATCCATTTTGTCGGAGTTCGAAGGGCAGGTTCCCGTCACGCGCAAATTTCTGGAACGCGTCCCGGAAGATCGCCTGATGTGGAAGCCGCACGACAAGTCCATGACGGCAGGGCAACTCGCCTATCACCTCGCGTTCGTGCCCGGCGGCGTCATCCAATTTGTACAGAATAGCCCCGCAAAAGCCCCGGATTTCGCAAGTTTCCCGCAACCGGCAAATAAGCAGGAAATCCTGAAAACGTTCGAAGACAGCGTTGCGGCAGTAAGAAGTTTGCTGCCTCAGATGGACGACGACAAACTCCACGAAACTTGGCGCATGGTCCAGGGAGAGAAGGAAGTGCTGGCCGTGCCCCGCGCGAAGTTCATTCGCGACATCATGCTCAACCACTGGTACCAGCATCGCGGCCAGTTCTGCGTGTACTTGCGCCTGCTTAACGTTGCGGTCCCCGCAAGCTGGGGTCCTAGCGCCGACGAGCCTCCCGCATTTGCTCAGATGGCGCAATCCGCGTAAAGCGCCGGAAGAAGGGGGTTGGCAATGTGCCCTGCATGCATTTCAACGACGGCTTTGCTGTTGGGCGGATTTGTTTCAACCGGGGGCGTGGCAGCGCTCCTCGCAAGATTGCGGTCCAAGCTCAAAACAAAAAAGCTTTCCGGCGGTTAAATTCAAGGAGGAACCATGAGTGAAGCAACGTTCGAACAAGCAACTCTGCAACTCAAGCTGTACGACCTGCGGCGCGAGCCGAAGCTGCGCGAAGCGCGGGAATGGTTTTCCGACCATTTCCATCCGCAAAATCTGGACGACGTGATGAAGATTTGCCCTCCAGGCACCAAGGAAAACGCCTACATGCGCCAGGTCCTCACCTACTGGGAATTGGTCGCCAGCATGTCGAATCGCGGTCTCGCAAACGAAGACCTCCTCTTTGAGAACGCCGGCGAAGAGTGGGCCGTCTTCCAGCAAGTGAAGCCCGTTCTCGCCGGATGGCGCGAAATGTTTGCAAGCAAGAAATTCCTCGGAAACCTCGAAGCCCACTGCGTGCGGCTCGAAGCGTGGCGCGAAAAGACCAGCCCCGGTTCGAATGCAGCGATTCGCAAAGTGATCGAGCAGATGCGTCAGGCCAAGCAGGGCGGAAAAGCCGTAGCGGCATAAATCTCAGCTCGTGGGGCACGGGACCTCCGTGCCCCACGACAAAAGACATTCTTGAGGAGAACGAACATGGCGACGAAAGCAGCAGTTTCGAACAGAAAGGTCGTATCGCACGCGGAATGGATCGCGGCCCGAACCGCATTCTTGAAAAAAGAAAAAGAGTTCACCCGCCTGCGCGACGAACTCAGCAAACAGCGCCGCGAGCTTCCCTGGGAAAAAGTCGAAAAGAACTACATCTTCGACGGGCCGAACGGAAAAGTGAAGCTGGCGGATTTGTTCGAAGGCCGCAGCCAATTGCTCATCTACCACTTCATGCTCGGACCCAACTGGGCGGAAGGCTGCCCGAGCTGTTCGTTTCTCGCCGATCACTACGACGGCGCCATTCCGCATTTGAACGCTCGCGACGTGACGCTTGCTGTGATTTCACGCGCTCCGCTCTCGCAAATCCAGGCCTTCCAGAAGCGCATGGGCTGGAAATTCAACTGGGTCTCTTCGAATGGAACGAATTTCAATTTCGATTACAAAGTTTCCTTCACGCCGGAAGACATCGAAAAAGGCGAACCGAACTACAACTTCAACACGATCCCTTTTAAGCTCGAAGAAGGCCCCGGCCTCAGCGCTTTCTACAAAGACGAAGCCGGCAACATCTTTCATACGTATTCGGCCTACGCGCGCGGCTTGGACATTCTCATCGGCGCTTACAACTTCCTGGATTTCGCTCCCAAAGGACGCGACGAGGACGGCCTCGCCTTCAGCATGGCTTGGGTCAAACACCACGACAAATACACTGGAAACGACGTTGTCGACTCCAAGCGCGGCTACGTCCCGCCCGCCAAACTGCATGATTGCTGCGAGAAGAAAGAGCTTGCCTGAGGAGCTGCCCGCTCCGCATACAAAACGGGCCGGTGAATCTTGCCGGCCCGTTTCTCTTTTGCTTCGAACCGAATCAACTCCGCTGTAGCGGCGTCCACACTTGCATCGGCGTCGGCCTCCGGTTCGCCCACGCGTAGTAAGGAATAAATTTCAACTCCACTTTCGAGGAAGAACTCGCTGGCGCTTCCGCTGAAAAATACAGCGATGTGCGCGCGGAAGACGGCTTGGTCACGGCGCCTTCATGCCGCAGTACCAGCACACCGCCCAGTACATCTTTCTCAAACGCTTCGGAAAAGCCGCCGCTTGCATTTTTACTGCTCGCGCGAATCGAAACATCCGCTAGCGACGTTCCTGCCGGCTGATCCAATTCCTCCAGGCAAAATACGAGTGGCCCTCGCTGCACCGCCACGCGCCCGCTGTTCTCCACTACCCGCGCGTTCGACTCCAGCAATTGCGGTTTCATATCAAATTCAACCTTAATCTTGTCTCCCGGAGACCAGCGGCGGCGGATGCAAGCATAACCGCTATTCGGAGGACCCACTAATTCTTCTGGCCGGGCGCCTGATACGGTCGCTTGCTCATTCCAGCCAGGATTCCGCACGTAAAGCGTAAATTCCTTCGCAGAAGCCGGACTTACCTCGAACTCCACCGTGCCTTCCCACGGATAATTCGTCGTTTGCAAAATTTTGATTGGAGTCCCATCTTCTAGACGCCAATTCAATTCCGAATTGTGGAACAGGTGAACGTAAATGCCGTCTTTGCTTGTGCTGTAGAAATATCCGGGAAGCGACGCAAACGTGCGTTCGAGATTCGGCGGGCAGCACGTCGTGTCATACCATTCGTTTCGAATCACGTCCCCCGTGCCGGGGTCGAACGCCAGCGGATTCCGGTAGCAATACAGATTTCCACTGAGCGACATTCCCGAATTTATTCCGTTGTAGAGCGCGCGCTCGAGCACATCCGTGTATTGCGCGTCGCCGGTCGCCGCAAGCATGCGCCAGTTCCACATCATGTTGCCGATCGCCGCACAGCTCTCTCCGTACGCCTGCGCGTTCGGCAATTCATACGCATCGCCGAACGCTTCGCCGTCGCTTCGAGCTCCCACTCCGCCCGTGATGTACATCTTCGAAGAAACCAAATCGTTCCAAAGTGTATTCAGCGTTTTCCAATACGCTTCGTCGCCGGTTTCGAGGTAATAGTCCGTCGCGCCGCAGCATGCGTACATCGCGCGCACCGCATGACCTTCGAGCTTCGTGCGTGACGTGAATGGCTTGCCGCAAAAATGATAGACGTAATTTTCCGGCTTCAGCGGAATTCGCGAATCACCTCGCAACAGATATTCCGCCAAATTCAAATGCCGCTTGTCTCCCGTCATCCG
>JACXTT010000435.1_pt1 | contig 70741 bp, 70 predicted proteins | sample 9270951 | NCBI WGS metagenome assembly JACXTT01 (sample SAMN15532306, study PRJNA645909) | rock metagenome | isolation source: weathered quartz diorite | place: Puerto Rico | collected 2017-06-21 | reverse complement strand
CACTACCGCTATTGAGCACTTCCTCCGATCATGGAGATAAACTCGGTCTGGAACGATACCTACGCCGCGATCGCCCTGCACCTGGTCATCGCGCTCGCGGCGGGCGGAATCATCGGGCTGGAGCGCAGCTATCACGGCCGGCCCGCCGGCTTCCGCACCCATGCGCTCGTGTGCCTTTCTTCCTGCATGCTGATGGTCCTTACCGTCTACCAGGACACTTGGTTCTCGGCCTTGTCTCTGGACCAGGTCAGCGTCGATCCGACCCGCATGGCGCAGGGGATCATGACCGGCATCGGTTTCCTCGGCGCCGGGGTAATCATGAAAGAAGGCTTGACGATCCGCGGCCTCACCACGGCTGCCTCGATATGGATCACTGCCGCAATCGGTATCATGATCGGCGTGGGATTCTACTTCCCCGCCGGCATCGGGACGGCGTTGACGCTCGTCGTGCTTTCGGGCTTTCGCTGGATCGAGCGCAGGATGCCGATCGAGTTCTACGCGAACCTTACGGTAGCGTTTCTCCGCAACGGCGCTATGCCCGAGTCCGAGTTGCGCGCCATGGTGGAACGGCAAGGCTTCATCATCGCCAATATGAATTACAGCGTCACGGGCGACGGGAAGACCTTCGAATACCAGATGGTGATTCACTCACCCGACCGCAGCAACACGCGCCTGCTTTCCGAGGCCCTCAACGCGCTGCCTTCGGTCACTGCGTTCCGCATTGCCCCGACCGGCGACTAAACAGTCGGCGTCGAGAGTTGAACCCTCGTCCCGACTACAGCTCGTACGTTTCGGCCCTGCCAGCCAAGGCCGTCTCGATCAGCTTGCGCGATAGCCGCGGCGAGAACAGCTCGATGAACGTGTAGGCGTAGCCGCGCAGCGCAGCGCCGCGGCGCACGGCCACGCGGGTCGTCATGGTGCCGAACAAGTGTCCGGCCTCCAGGGCCCGCAGATGCCTGTCGCGCTTCTCGTCGAAGGCCATCGCAGCGATGACGCCGATCCCCAGGCCGAGCTCCACGTAGGTCTTGATCACATCCGAGTCGACCGCGGAGAGCACGATGTCGGGCGCGAGCCCTTGCGCCCGAAACGCTTCGTCGATGCGGCTCCTCCCCGCGAACGCGGGGTCGTAGGTCACGATCGGGTATCGCGCGAGCGTCTCGAGCGTCAGCCGCTGCTCTTTCGCGAGCGGGTGCTTCACCGGCACCACCACGCAATGGCGCCATTCGTAACCCGGCAAGGCGAGGAGCTTGGGATAATTGTCCAGCGCTTCGGTGGCGATCGCCATGTCGGCCTCGCGCGCGATCACCATCTCCGCAAGCTGCGGCGGGCTACCCTGCTTGATCGTGAGATGCACTTTCGGATAGCGCCGCTTGAACGCGCCTATCACCTTGGGAAGCGAGTAGCGCGCCTGGGTATGGGTCGTGGCGATGGTCAGCGTGCCTGCGGCCTGGTCCTTGAATTCGCGTCCCACCTGCTTCAGGTTCTCGGCTTCCTGCAACAGGCGTTCGATCACCTCCACCACGGCCTTGCCGGGTTCGGTCACCGCGACGAAGCGCTTGCCGTGACGCACGAAAATCTCCACACCCAGCTCGTTCTCGAGCTCGCGAATCTGCTTGGATACGCCGGGCTGGGACGTAAACAGCTTCTTCGCAGCTTCCGTGAGATTGAGTCCTTGCCGGACCGTCTCACGGACATACCTTAATTGCTGGAAATTCATGGTCTTACATCATATGTTTGACGGTTATTAAATTCTAACACGAAAGTCTTTTGAGGTATTAGGTGCCCGCGCTAGCATGCCTTCCTTCAACGAAACTTGAACGTGGACTGGCTCTATTCGCTCTCCGGGTTTTTAGTCGGCTTGGTGGTCGGGGTCACCGGTGTCGGCGGGGGCTCGCTCATGACGCCGCTGCTCGTGCTCGTGTTCGGCGTCGCGCCCGTCACCGCAGTCGGAACGGATCTGCTTTTTGCCGCATTGACCAAAACCGGCGGCGCATGGGCTCACGCGCGCCGCGGCAAGGTCGCCTGGAACATCGTCGGCTGGCTCGCCGCAGGCAGCGTGCCGGCTTCCGCCGCCACTCTCGCGTTGTTGCACCTGTTCGTGCCTGATCCCGGCAAACTCTCGGCGGTCGTGAGCGTAGCGCTCGGTTTTGCTCTCATTCTCACTGCCGCGGCGCTACTGTTCAGAGAAAAGCTTCACGCCTGGGCGGCGCGTCGCGCCGCGTCCGGCCCACGTTCGGGGACCGGCTCGCCGCAACGCACCGTTGCGCTCGGCGCGGTACTCGGGGTCTTGGTCACGGTTTCATCGGTAGGCGCTGGCGCGCTGGGTGTGACGGTGCTGTTTCTCCTTTACCCTGGCCTTGCCGTTGCGCGCATCGTCGGTACCGACATCGCTCATGCCGTACCGCTCACTTTGGTCGCCGGGCTGGGGCATGCGTCGGCCGGGGCAGTGGACTGGAAACTGCTGGGGGCTCTCCTCATCGGCTCGTTGCCAGGCATCTGGCTCGGCAGCGCGCTCAGCCAGAAGATTCCGGAACGGCTGCTGCGCGGTGCGCTCGCTGCGATGCTGGTCCTCATCGGCGGCAAACTCGCGCTGTAGAACCCATGTACCTTTACGACGAAATCGACCAGAAGCTCGTCGACGAGCGCGTCGCCCAGTTCCGCGACCAGACCCGGCGCTTTCTCGCCGGCAGGCTCTCCGACGACGAATTTCGCGCGCTGCGCCTCCGCAACGGCCTGTACATCCAACGCTACGCCCCGATGCTGCGCATCGCCATCCCCTACGGACTGCTGTCGACGAAGCAACTGCGAAAACTCGCGCAGATCACGCGCAAGTACGACCGCGGCTACGGCCACTTCAGCACGCGCCAGAACCTGCAGTTGAACTGGCCGAAGCTCGAGCGCGTGCCCGACATCCTCGCTGAGCTGGCGACCGTGCAGATGCACGCGATCCAGACATCGGGCAATTCCTTCCGCAACATCACCACCGACCATTTCGCCGGCGTCGCACGGGACGAGATCGTGGACTCGTTCGTCTGGTGCGAAATCATCCGCCAGTGGTCCACGTTCCATCCCGAGTTCTCGTATCTCCCCCGCAAGTTCAAGTTCGCCGTGAACGGCGCCCAGTCCGACCGCGCCGCGGTCGCGGTGCACGACATCGGCTTGCACGCGGTCAAGGATGAGCAGGGCGAGGTGGGGTTTCGCGTCCTGGTCGGCGGGGGCCTGGGCCGCACGCCGGCGATCGGGTTCGTCATCCGCGAATTCCTGCCCTGGCGTCACCTGCTTACGTATATCGAGGCCATCCTGCGGGTCTACAACCGCTACGGGCGGCGCGACAACATCCACAAGGCGCGCATCAAGATACTGGTGAAGGAGCGCGGCCCGGAGAAATTCCGCGAGGAAGTCGATGCCGAGTGGGCGCACCTGAAGGACGGCCCCGCGACGCTCATCCCCGAGGAGATCGTGCGCATCGAAAGCCGGTTTACGCGCCCGAGCTATCTGCAGCTTCCGGCAACCGATACCGGACTCGAAGCCGCGCTTGCGTCCGAGCGGGCGTTCGCGAACTGGCACAAGCGCAACGTCCACCCGCACAAGAAGGCGGGTTACGCCGCCGTCACGCTGTCCCTCAAGAAGACCGGCGTGCCGCCCGGCGACGTCACCGTCGAGCAGATGGAAAAAATCGCCGATCTCGCCGACCGCTATTCGTTCGGCGAGCTGCGCGTATCCCATGAGCAGAACCTGATCTTTGCCGACGTGCAGCTGTCCGATCTGTATTCCCTGTGGCAAGAGGTAAGGGAACTGGGATTCGCCACGCCCAATGTGGGCCTGCTCACCAACATCATCTGCTGCCCGGGAGGCGACTTCTGCTCGCTAGCCAACGCCAAGTCGATCCCGGTGGCCGAAGCCATTCAGCAGCGCTTCGACGACCTCGACTATTTGCACGATATCGGCGAGATCGATCTCAATATTTCCGGATGCATGAATGCCTGCGGCCACCACCACGTCGGCCATATCGGCATTCTAGGCGTCGACAAGAACGGCGAGGAGTGGTACCAGATCGAGGTCGGCGGCAACCAGGGTGAAATCCGGCCCGGCCGCGGCGCATCCCTCGGCAAGGTCATCGGTCCCTCCTTCGCACGCGCCGAGGTCCCTGACGTCATCGAAAAGCTGATCGAGTGCTATCTCGCGCGCCGCGACAGCGAGGCCGAGCGCTTCATCGACGTCGTGCACCGCGTCGGGGCAGAACCCTTCAAGGAATCGGTATATGGCAACGCTGATCAAAGAGCAGCGCATCGCCGCGGACAGCTGGCACCTGCTTGAGCGCGGGCCGAAGGGCGAATTGCCCGAGGTTCCGGCGCGCGGCGATGTCATCGTTCCGCTGGCACTGTGGCTAGCGCGCCGCGAAGAGCTCCTTGGTCGCGCGGAAACGGGACCACTGGGCGTATGGATCGATGCAAACGAAGGGCCGGAAGTGCTCGCAGGTGACGTGCAGCGCTTCCGGCTCATTGCGGTGAACTTCCCTAAGTTCGGCGACGGCCGCGGCTACTCGATTGCGCGCCTTCTGCGCGAGCGCTACGGCTTCAACGGCGAGCTGCGCGCAATCGGCGACGTTCTGCACGATCATCTCTTCTTCATGGCCCAGTGCGGCTTCGACGCCTTCGCGCTGCGCGAAGACCAAGACGCGCAAGAAGCGCTCTCCGTATTCGGCACCTTCAGTGACGGCTACCAGAGTTCCGTGCTGCGCCCGGTGCCCCTTTTCCGCCGCCGCCTGGGTGCGGGCAAATCGTGACCGAAACGCTGAATCGAAAGACCTCCGAGCTCGAGCGCCTGCTGGTGCGGGTCGCGCTCGAGCATGCGCCTGCCGCCCTCGCCTCCAGCCTATCCGCCGAGGACATGGTGATCACCGATGTCATCCTGCGGCACAAACTCGGCATCGAAATCTTCACTCTCGACACGCAAAGGCTGCACGCCGATACGCTCAACGTGGTCGCGGCGATCCGCGCGCGCTACGGCCACGACGTGCGCGTGTATCAGCCCGACCCCGAGTCCGTCTCCGAGTATGTCGCGAACTTCGGCCGCGATGCGCTCTACGAAAGCCGGGAGCTGCGCAAGCGCTGCTGCCGCATCCGCAAAGTGGAGCCGCTCAATCGCGCGCTGCAAGGCAAGGAAGCCTGGATCACCGGCCAGCGCCGCGAGCAGGCCGTCACGCGCGCCGATCTGAAGGTCCAGGAATTCGACGCCGCGCGCGGCATCGTCAAGTTCAATCCGCTCGCCGACTGGAGCGAGGACGAGGTGTGGCAGTACATCGGCACCTTCGCAGTACCCTACAACGCGCTCCACGACCAGGGCTACCGTTCCATCGGCTGCGCGCCCTGCACCCGGCCGACGGTCGCGGGTGAGGACGTGCGCGCCGGTCGCTGGTGGTGGGAGATCCGGGAAGCGCGCGAATGCGGACTGCACGCAGCGGCCGACGGCCGTCTCGTGCGTTCTGCCGCCACGACTGACGCATGAGCGCGGTCCTGCAAAAGCCGCGTACGGAACGCGGCTCGTTGCCGTCCCGAAGCCATCTCGACTGGCTCGAGTCCGAGGCGATATTCATCCTGCGCGAAGTTGCCGGCGAATGCGCGAACCCGGTGCTGTTGTTCTCCGGCGGCAAGGATTCGATCGTGCTGCTGCGCCTGGCCGAGAAGGCTTTCCGTCCCGCGAAGTTTCCGTTTCCGCTCATGCATGTCGACACCGGGCACAATTTCCCGGAGGTGATCGCATTCCGCGACGCGCGTGCGGCGGAGCTGGGCGAGCGGCTCATCGTGCGCTCGGTCGAGGATTCGCTCCGCCGCGGCACGGTCAAGCTGCGCCGTTTCGATGAAAGCAGAAACGCCGCGCAGTCGGTGACCCTGCTGGAAGCGATCGCCGAGTTCGGTTTCGACGCTGCCATCGGCGGCGCGCGCCGCGACGAGGAGAAGGCGCGCGCCAAAGAACGGGTATTTTCCTTCCGCGACGAGTTCGGCCAGTGGGACCCGAAGAACCAGCGCCCGGAGCTTTGGAACCTCTACAACACCCGGGTGGCGAAGGGCGAACACATGCGAGTGTTCCCGATCAGCAATTGGACCGAGCTCGACGTCTGGCGATACGTCGAGCGCGAGCGGCTCGCCGTGCCTTCGATCTACTACGCGCACCGCCGGCCGGTGGTGCGGCGCAACGGCCTGCTCGTTCCCGTGACCGAGATCACGGCGCCGCGCGCCGGAGAAACGGTCGAAGAGCCGTCGGTGCGCTTCCGAACAGTGGGTGACGTCAGCTGCACCTGCCCGGTGGAATCCACCGCCGCAACAGCGGCTGAGATCATCGTAGAGACGGCGCTGACCACGATCACCGAACGCGGGGCGACGCGCATGGACGATCAGACCTCGGAAGCCTCGATGGAGCGGCGCAAGAAGGAGGGGTACTTCTGAAATGAGCTTGCTTGGTGAACTCGAGCGTTCTGCGCCGGCGGTCGAGGACTCGGGTGTGCTGCGCTTCATCACCGCGGGCAGCGTGGACGACGGCAAGAGCACGCTGATCGGGCGGCTGCTGCACGATACGCGCGCCATATTCGAGGACCAGCTCGCCGCGGTCGCGCGTGCCTCGACCAGGCGCGGGCAGGATGACCTCGACTTGTCGTTGCTCACCGACGGCCTCGAGGCCGAGCGCGAGCAGGGCATCACCATCGACGTCGCCTACCGCTATTTCGCCACGCCCCTGCGCAAGTTCATCATCGCCGACACTCCCGGTCACGAGCAGTACACCCGCAACATGGTCACCGGCGCCTCCACCGCAGACGCGGCGGTGATCCTCATCGACGCGCGCAAAGGCGTGCTGCCGCAGACGCGCCGCCACGCTTACATCGCTCACCTGCTCGGCGTGCGCCACATCGTCGCGGCGGTGAACAAGATGGACCTCGTCAACTACGACGAAGCGGTTTTCGAGCGGATCCGCAGGGATTTTCTCGCATTCGCCTCGGCACTCGGCATCGCCGATCTGCGCTTCATCCCGATCTCGGCGCTGCGCGGCGACCTCGTCGTTGAACGCAGCGAAGGCATGAGTTGGTATCGAGGCCCGACGCTGCTTGCGGCGCTCGAGCAAATCGACGTGGCCGACGAGGCGGACGCGCTGCCGTTCCGCTTTCCGGTGCAGCTCGTGGTGCGTCGGGGCGCAGGAAGCGATTTCCGCGGCTATGCCGGCCGGGTCGAATCCGGAAAGCTGTTTCCTGGAACCGAACTGGTGGCCCTGCCTTCGGGCCAGCGCACCGCCGTCCGCGACATCGTCTCGTTGGGCGAGTCCCTGCCTGTCGCTGTTGCCGGGGACTCAGTGACCGTGGTTCTCGCCGACGACATCGATGTGTCGCGCGGCGATATGCTCGCCGACCCCGGCCACCGTCCCCGCGCGTTGAGAAGCGTCCGGGCGCGCATCTGCTGGCTGTCCTCCGATCGGCTCGACGCAGGAACGGCTTCCGCCGCACGCCTTCTGCTGAAGCACACGACACGCAGCGTCAAGGCAAAGCTGCTCTCCCTCAACTATCGGGTGGACATCAACACGCTCGAGCAGCGAGCGGCACCAACGGGCCTAGCGATGAACGACATTGCTCACGTCTCACTCTCGCTCGCCCAGCCGCTTTTCGTCGATTCCTATGAGTTGAACCGCGCCACCGGGTCCTTTATCCTGATCGACGAAGGCACCAACCAGACCCTGGCGGCGGGAATGATCGATGGGTAAAGTCTATCTAGTTGGCGCCGGTCCCGGCGCGCCGGACCTGCTCACCCTGCGCGCAGCGGAGATTCTCAAGCGCGCCGAGCTGGTCTTTCACGATGCGCTCGTGCATCCGCAGACGCTCGCGCTCGCCTCGCGCGCCCGGAAAATCCTCGTGGGCAAGCGCAGCGGCCGTCATTCGACAGCTCAGAGCTTCATAAACAAGCGGCTGGTGGACACCGCCCGCAAGCACGGTGTCGTGGTCCGGTTGAAGGGAGGCGATCCCACGCTCTTCGGCCGCGCGCAGGAAGAAATCGATGCACTGCGCAAAGCGGGAATCGATTTCGAAATCGTCCCGGGAGTGACCGCCGCGACGGCCGCGAGCGCCGAGCTCGGCGTGTCGCTCACCCGACGCGGCCTCGCGCGGCATGTTGCCTTCGTCACGCCGCGCGCAGGCCAGGGCGAGCGCAAGAACGATTGGGCGGCGAGCGTGCTCGCGGCCGACACCGCAGTCATCTACATGGGCGCGGGGCTCGCCGAGGGAATCAGCGCGGAACTGATGGCGCGCGGCAGGCCGAAGGCCACGCCGGTTGCACTGGTGGAAAATGCGACCCTCCCGGAGCGGCGGATCCTCCACGGGACCCTCGCCGACTTGCCCGAGCTAGCGCGAAAAGCGGGCGACGGCCCCGCGGTGGTCCTTCTCGGCGAAGTGCTGAGAGCGGCCCTTGCCGAGCCGGCCCTCGCCGAGAAGATCGAGGCGATCCTCAAACGGGCTTGAATGAAGCCCGCGCCGCCGCGAACTCATCCACACCTGTAGTGTCAGATCAAGTCATGAGCCGACAACCCACCCTCGATACCGTATGGCGCTCGCCTTCCGGCGAAGTCGTGTCCTGCGTCGAAAAACTGAAAGTGCTGAAGGAAAACCTCGAAGAAATCCAGCAACTCTGCCAGGACGCGCTCGAGGACGCGGTGCTGATGGGCTGCGATGAGCAGCAGTTCAGGCGTGTCCTCACTGAGCTCATGCAGAAAATCGAGAACCCCTACAAAGAGGGCTGAACCGAACGGCCGTGCTCGCCGGAGAGGGAGCATCAACTGCATCGTCTCGCCCTCTCGCAATGACCAGAATGCAAAAGCCGCACTTCGTACGAGATTACCAGCGCCTTGCTCGCGACATGTTGCGTCTGCATGAGCGCGAGACCGCTCTCGTGCTATCGAGCGGCGGCGGCGGTTACGCGCATGGAGATGCCGAACTTGCGATGCTTGAGGCGCTTGGCCTCGCGGCCGGACATCGCGTTGTGGAAGTTGGATGTGGCGCCGGCCGTCTAGCCTATGCCTTGCGCGCGGTTCCTGGCGTGAGCTATCTGGGCACGGACGTGGTGCCAGAACACATCGAATTCGCTCGCGAGCGCTGCAAGGGTCTAGGCTGGCGTCTCGAGCTCGTCGATGGACTGACGATCCCGGAGCAATCCGCCAGCGCTGACTTCATCGTTTTCATTTCAGTCTTGACGCACCTGACGCGTGCCGAGGGTCTGGCCTACCTTCTGGACGCCAGGCGTGTCCTCAAGCCGACGGGCAAGATCGTGGTAACTTTCCTTGACCCGGCGGTGATCAGCGTGAAGCTTCTATTCGCCGTTGTCGGATCGCGACTCAAACGCCTTTTTATTTCGGGCGGTATTTTCAGCACCCTCGCCACTAAGGGGGCCATGCGGCGACTTGGAGCGCGGGCCGGGCTCGTCGCGACATTTCCTGGCGACCACAAGCTCGGCCACAATATTTGTGTTTTTAGTCATCGGACGGCCCAAACTCCGACGACCTCCTGATCGCGTCAATCTCTCAGCGCGAGGAAAACAGCCCAGACCGACAGCGCCATGAACGCGCCGAGCGTCCACTCGGGGATGCTGAATGAAAGCAGCGTCCAGTCGACCGCGCCGCATTCACCTGAGCCGCGCAAGACTCGACCCAGTCCCTCGACCGGGCCAAAAGCCGAGAGCAGATAGTCGAGCGCAGGACCGCATGCAGGCCGTTTCTCCGGCGGCAGGTGCTGCAGCCACACGTGCCGCCCAGCGACCGCGACGCCGATTGCCGCGATGAACGCGACGACCCCGCCGTAGAGCCCTGCCCCGAGCCCGCCCGGCGGGTGGTGAAGGGCAGCGACAAGGAACGCGACGCCGACCGCAAACAGAAGAATCCTCTGGATGATGCACAGCGGACACGGTTCGAGCCCGGCGACAAACTGCAGGTAGTATCCGAACGCGAGCATGCCGGCACAGACGAGGAACCCGACAAGGTTTCCAATTCGCCGGGAAAACAAGAGCCTGATCATGGAGGGAGAGCCTAGCACCGACACGCGTTTTTCGGTATCCGCGGCCGCTTGGACCGGTCTCGAAGCGGGTCTTCCGGGCTGGTGCCGTTCCGGCTCCCCTGACATTAGAATGGCCCAAAGCAGCCGCACATGCCCGCTTTTTTCAGGGAGTCTGGAGTTGAGAGCGCGTCTTGCTCGCCGAGAAGACCTGGGTCTTACCAGTGCCGAGTTTTCGGTTCTCGCCCGGCTTTCCACTCCGGAGAAAATCCAGGGTTTTCTCGACGCGCTGCCCGCCAATTTCGAAATCGGCGGCCAGACCTGCCTCTCGGTGCGCGAGGTGCTGCGCCGGCGCCGTGCACATTGCATCGAGGGCGCAATGCTCGCCGCCTGCGCGCTGTGGGTGCACGGCGAGCCACCGCTCCTCATGGACTTGCGCGCAGAGCGGGACTACGACCATGTCGTCGTGCTGTTTCGCCGCAAGGGCCACTGGGGAGCAATCTCGAAAACCAATCCGCCCGTGCTGCGCTGGCGCGACCCTGTGTACCGCACCCTGCGCGAGCTGGCGATGTCCTACCTGCACGAGTACGCGAACGACCGCGCCCAGAAGACCCTGCGTAGCTACTCGCGCCCCTTCGACCTGCGCGGGCTGGATCCCGAGATCTGGGTCACCAGTTTGAAAAACTGCTGGGACGTGGGCGAGGCGGTCGACGAGATACGCCACTATCCGCTCGTGACGAAAAGACAGGCGCGCAGCTTGCGGCTGCGCGATGCCATGGAGCGCAAAGCAGACGCCCTGCTCGAGCACCGCAGGCCGAGAAAACGATAGGCGGTCAGGCGATCTCGCGCGCTTTGCGCACGCTCTCGATGAGCGAGGTGCGCATCAGGAACCGCTTGTGCCGTGCAGGGGCCGCGACGGTGCGCCGCAGCTCGTCGAAATGGGCCTGGCGCAGCCGCGGGTCGCGTTCTTCCAGCCTTTTCTTGTTCGCGACGGTCTGCTGCTGCACAAACTCGATGTTGATCGAGCGCCGGCGGCGTTCGTAACGCTCGAGCAATTCTTCGCCCGCCTGCCCGCTCGCGACGCGGTCGAGTGTTTCGGCGAGCTCCATCGCGTCGTGGATGCCGCAGTTCAGCCCGAGACCCCCGACCGGGTTGTTGACGTGCGCGGCGTCGCCCGCGAGGAACACCCTGCCCTTGCGGAACGATCGCGCAACGCGCTGGTGGACCCGGTAGATGTTCCGGTGCGCTACCAGTTCCATCGGGTGCTCATCGCAGAGCTTTCGCAGCCGGCGGCGCACCGAGCCTTCGGAGAACGCTTCCTCGTCCGTCTCGTTCTCCCACGCGGGAGACACTGCGCGCCAGCGTCCTTTCAGGTCGTCGCCCATGACTTTGAAGAGATTGGTCCATTCTTCTGGGTCGGAGATATAGCTGCGTGGGCAGCAACCGAGAGCAGTCTGGAAATCGAACTGCGTAGTGAGCACCAAGAACCGCTCGGGCCAGGTGTAACCCTCGAAGTCGATGTCCAGGCATTTGCGCACGGTGCTGCGCCCTCCGTCGCATCCGATGACGTAATCGAACGCGTGCCGCTCTCCCCCACCCGATCCCGCCACCGTCACGCGCACGCTGTCCGCGTCCTGCACCACGTCCGCGACGCTCGTTCCGAGCCGCACTTCCGCATTTGACATGGCTGACAGGCGCCGCAGGCCGATCTCCGAGAGCTTGTGCTGCTCGGTCTGCACCACGTAGGGGTAAGGCGTCTCGTCGCGCAGCACCTGGTGATCGAACTCCGCGACGAGCGTCTTGGTCGTGCCGTCCCAGAACTGAAAGTAACGGGCGACGAGGCCCAATGACTGGAACTCTTCGAGGAGCCCGAGCTCGGCGAGCATTTCGAGCGTAGACGGGTGCGTGGTCGCTGCGCGCGGGCTGTGGTCGATTTCGCGCTCCGCCTCGAAGAGGGCAACCTGCAGGCCTTTCCTTGCGCAGGCGATTGCTGCGACGACGCCGACCGGACCCGCCCCGACGATGCAGACTCGCGCCGTCATCGGGCCCGGCAGACTCAGTGCGTGCCGGCGTGTCCGTCCGGCGCCTGGAGCGCTTCGCCCGTCGCCCGCCTCGAGTGATCCTCCGCGAGGAGCAGATACATCGCCGGAACGACGAAGAGCGTGAACAGCGTCCCGATCGAAATCCCGGTCGCGATCACCAACCCCATGTGGGAGCGGCTCACCGCGCCTGCGCCGCTCGCGATGAGGAGCGGAACCACGCCCAGCACCATCGCGCCGGTGGTCATCAGGATCGGCCGCAAGCGGATGCCGGCGGCCTTCTCGACTGCCTCACGCTTCGAGAGCCCCTGCTTCTGGAGGTTGTTGGCGAACTCGACGATGAGGATGCCGTGCTTGCTGATGAGCCCGATCAGCGTCACCAAGCCCACCTGAGTGTAGATGTTGAGGCTCGCACCGCCGATACCCAGGCTCACGAAGATGAGCGCTCCGCAGATCGACATCGGAACCGAGACGAGGATGATGATCGGGTCGCGGAAGCTCTCGAACTGCGCAGCGAGGGCGAGGAAAATGATGATGAGCGCGAAGAAGAACGTGACGATCAGCCCGGTCGATTCCTGGATGAACTGCCGCGATGGGCCGGAGTAGTCCACGGAGTAGCCTTGCGGCAAGGTTCTCTTCCCGAGGTCCTGCAGGTAGGCGATCGCTTCGCCCTGGGTGATTCCTGGGAACGGCACTCCGGCGATGGTCGCAGCGTTCTGCTGCTGGAAGCGGTTGAGTGCCTGCGGAACGGTGCTCGTCGTGATGTGTACGAGGGTCGAGAGCGGAATCGAGCTGCCGCTCGCGGTACGTACATAGGTATTGTTCAGCTGGTCGGCGTTCAGCCGGTCGGCCTGCTGCACCTGCGGGATCACCTTGTAGGCGCGGTCGTGGAAACTGAAGTAGTTGACGTAGCCTCCGCCGACGAGCGAAGACAGCGCCCCGCCCACGTCTTTCATGGTGAGCCCGAGCTGGGCCGTAAGCTCCCGGTCGATGACGATCGTCGACTGCGGCAGGTCGTACCTGAGGTCGTTGTCGGCGAAGATGAACATGCCGCTCTTCTGCGCTTCCTGGTGGAAAGCGGTAGCCACCTCGTTCAGCCGCTCGAAGGGGTCGGTCGTCTGGATGACGAACTGCACCGGAAGACCGAATGCGCCGGGAAGCGGCGGAGGCTGGAATGCCGCCGCTCGCAGCCCCGTTATGCCCTCCAGTTCCTTCTGGACGACGGGCTGAAGCTGGGCCGCCGTGGCTTTGCGTTCGTTCCAGGGCCTCAGCACCATCCCCGCAATCGTCTGCCCCGGAACGTCGAGCTGGAACACATGGTCGGTCTCCGGGTGCTTCACGAAAGTCTCGTACACGACACGCGTGTAGAGCTGCCGCTGCTGCAGAGTCGAGTTGGGCGCTGCCTGTGAAGCGCTGATGATCACGCCCTGGTCCTCCGGCGGCGCGAGCTCGGACTTGGCGGTGGCGTAGAGGAAATAGATGCTTCCGAGAACGACGAGCGAGAACACCGCGGTCACGGGCACCCAGTTGAGCGTCCCGTGGAGCAGGCGCTCGTAACGCCGGTGCAGCGCGTCGAAGCTGCGGTCCAGCAGCAGCACGAGCTTGGTGTCCCAGCCCTTCTGGTTCGGGTCGTGGGACTTCAAGAGGCGCGAGCACATCATCGGCGAGAGGGTGAGCGCCACGACCGCCGACACCGTGACCGCGCCGACGAGCGTGAAGGCGAATTCGGTGAAGAGCGCCCCCGTCAGCCCTCCGAGGAAACCGATGGGCACGTACACCGCCACGAGCACGATGGTCATCGCGATGATCGGATTGGCGAGCTCGCGCGCGGCGAGGATCGCCGCCTGCGTCGGTTTCATGCCCTGTTCCAGGTGGCGGTTGACGTTCTCCACCACGATGATGGCGTCATCCACCACGAGGCCGATCGCGAGCACGAGCGCAAGCAGCGTCAGCAGGTTGATCGAGTAGCCGAGCGCGAACATCAGCGTGAACGTGCCGACGAGCGACAGAGGGATCGCCACCGTCGGGATCACCACAGAGCGAACCGAGCCGAGAAAGGCGAATACGACGAGCGTCACGATGACGAGGGCCTGCGCGAGCGTCCAGATGACCTCGTCGATCGCGCTGTTCACGAATTTCGTGGAGTCGTAGACGATTTCACCCTGCAGCCCCTGCGGCAGCTGCGCCTTGATGCCGGGAAAGACGTTGCGTACGCGCGCTATGACCTCGAGCAGGTTCGCCGCAGGCGCGACGCTGATGCCGATATAGACCGCCTTCTTGCCGTCGAAGCCGACTTCCGAATCGTAGTCCTCGGCGCCGAGCGTCACCTTGGCGACGTCGCTGAGCCTCACGACCGCGCCGCCTTGCTGCTTGACGACGAGGTTCTTGAACTCGTCGACCGAGCGCAGATTGGTCGAAGCGGTGAGGTTCACCTGCACCATCTGCCCCTTGGTGGTGCCCACCGCCGAGAGGAAATTGTTCGCGGCGAGCGCGTTGCTGACGTCCGCGGCCGTCAGGTTGTACGCGGCGAGCTGGTCCGGGTCGAGCCAGGCCCGCATCGCGAAGAGCTTGCCGCCGAGGATGTCGGCCGACTGCACGCCTTCGACCGCCTGCAGCTTCGGCTGCACGACGCGGATCAGGTAGTCGGTGATCTTGTTGGGTGGAAGAACGTCGCTCGCGAAACCGATATACATGGCGGCGATCGTCTGGCCGACCCTGACGGTGAGCACAGGCTGTTGCGAGCCCGGCGGCAGCTGATTCAGTACGGCGTTGACCTTGGTGTTGATCTCGGTGAGCGCCTTGTCGACCTCGTAGTTCAGCCGCAGGGCGATTGTGATCGTGCTCACGCTCTGGCGGCTGACCGAGCTCATGTAATCGATGCCGTTCGCTTGCGCGATCGAATTCTCGAGCGGCGCGGTGATGAACCCGGCGACGAGCGCCGGGTCCGCGCCGACGTAGGCGGTGCTTACGGTCACGACCGCGTTCTGCGTGCGCGGGTACTGCAGCACGGGCAGGAGCCCGATCGAGCGCAGACCGAGCACGAGCACGGTCAGGCTGACGACCGTTGCGAGGACCGGTCGCTCTATGAAGATGTCGGTAAACTTCCTCATTTTCGGCACCTCGCTCACTGGTCCTTGGGCTGGGGAGCCGGCTCATTCGCCGGCTGGATCGCGTTGTTGATGATCACCGGCACGCCCGAGCGCAGCTTGATCTGCCCGGCGGTGACCACCACGTCGCCTTCCTTGATGCCGGAGAGCACCGCGACCTGGTCGCCGCGCGTACCGCCAATCGTAACGAACTTCTGCTGCGCAAGGAGCGATGCTTTCCCGTCCTGGCCCTTCTGGTCCTCCACGACGAACACGGTGTCGCCGTAGGGATTGTAGGAGACCGCAGTCTGCGGCAGCGTGATGAAGCGCTGCGGTCCGCCCGAGGCGATGGTGACGGTCGCGAACATGCCTGGCAGCAGGCTGTGCTTCGGATTGCGGATGGTGGCCCTCACCTGGACGTTCCGCGTCGCCGGGTCCACCTTCGGATCGATCGAGCTGATCTCGCCCGGGAACTGCTCTCCGGCGAAGGCGTCGGTCTTGAGCACGATCCTTTGCTTCAGCACGATTTTCCCCAGCGCTTTTTGCGGCGCGTAGAAATCCACGTATACAGGATCGAGCGCCTGCAAGGTCACGAGCTTGGTTCCGGCAGTCACGTACTGTCCGATGTCGACCGCCCGGATCCCGACGCGCCCGGCAAAGGGCGCGCGCACGAGCTTCTTGTTTACGAGAGCCTGCTGCTCGGCAAGCTGCGCCTTCGCGCTCTTCAGGTTGGCGGCGTCGGCGTCCACCACCGCCCGGCTCACCGCCTGGATCTCCAGCTGCTTCTGGTCGCGCTGGTAGTTGACTTCCGCGAGCTCCGCCGCCGCGGCAAGCGACTGCAGCCTCGCGAGATCAGACTCCGCGTTCAGTTGCACGAGCGGCGCGCCGGCCTCGATCTGCTGGCCCGACTGGAAGTGGATGGCCGTAATCACCCCGGGCACCTCGGGCGCAATGTCCGCGCCACGGACCGCGCGCAGCGTCCCCACTGCCTGGAACTCGCCCAGCCAATCGGAAAATCCGGCCTTGGCCGTCGAGACGGTCTGCGGCGGTATGACGCCGACCGGGATGAATTTGCGCATCATCGCGGGCTTGACGAGCAGCTGGAAGACCAATATCCCGCCGAAAAACAGTCCAACCGTACCCAACATGATCAACATGCGTTTAGTCATCGAGTGCAACTCCTTAGGATCTCTTTTTTGCGGCGCCGCCTCAGTTCGCGAGCCTAGGCCGCGCGGAGTCCTGCTCACCGCGGCTCCACCATCCCCCTCCGAGCGCCTGGAAGAGCGCCGCGGTGTCCGCGTAGCGCGCCGCCTGCGCCTGAACGAGACCGATCTTCGCCTGCTCGTACTGACGCTGCGCGTTGAAAAGCGCGAGATAGCTCGCCGAGCCGAACTGCAGCTGCTTGATCGTCATCTCGAGGCTTTCGCGCGCGGCGGCTTCGGCATCCGCCTGCGCCTTGAGCGCGACCGCGTCGAACTCCAGGGCAAACAGCACGTCGGCGACGTTCTGGAACGCGCCGAGGACGGCCTGCTGATACTGGGCGAAGGCCTGGTCGTAGGCGGCTTGTGCGCCGCGCTTCCTCGCCTGGAGCTGCCCCGCGTGAAAAATCGGCTGGAGCAGGCTGGCGCCGATGTTCCAGATCCGCGTGCCGGGATCGCCGAACAGCTCGTAGCTCCTGGTAGCGGCCGTGCCGAAGCTCCCGCTCAAGGTCAGCTGCGGAAACATGAGCGCCTGCGCGACGCCGATGCGCGCGTTCGTCTGATGCAGAACGGTTTCCGCCGAGCGGATGTCCGGACGCTGGCGCACGAGGTCGGCGGGCAGGCTGACGGGGAGGGTCTGCGGCAGCTGGAACGCCGCAAGATCGAGCTCGGGCAGCCGCGCCTCGTCCGGAAACTTGCCGATCAGGACCGCAAGCTGATTGCGGGTCTGCGCGAGGGCCTTCTCGAGCGGCGGCAGGTTCGCGCGCGTCTGCGCGAGCTGCGCGCGCTGCGCGAGCACGTCCGCACGCGAGAGGGCGCCGAGCGCAAATTGCTTCTCGACCAGCTGCAGCTGGCGCTCCTGCGAATCGACGATATCGCGCGTCGCGCGGATCTGCGCGCGCAGCGACGCCTCGCGGAACGCGGTGGTCGCGATGTTCCCTGTCAGCGAAAGATAGGTGGCCTCGAGCTGAAAGCGCTGGAAGTCTATGCCCGCCTGCAGCGCCTCGAGCTCGCGCCGCGCGCCACCCGCAACGTCGATGGCATAGGACACATTGACCGAAGCGTTGTACAGATTGAACACGCTGCCTGGGATCGCCGGATTGCCCACAGACGCGCCGGAAATGCGCTGGCGCCTCGCCGACAAGCCGGCGTCGACACTCGGATAGAGCACCGCGTACTGGGCGTTCAAGTTCTCCTCGGCTTGGCGGAGCGCGGCCTGCGCCGCGTCGAGCGTCGGATGGCCGCTGAGCGCAGCGCGCATCAGCCCGTCGAGCTCGGGCGAACCGAAAAGCGTCCACCATTCGGCGGAGATTTTTCCCCCCACCTCGAAGCGCTGCGCCTCTCCGCCACGCACCGGGGCTGCCTCGGTCCGCTCGGGCTGCGGCCTTTCGGTGTAAATGCCGACCGCGGGGGCGACCGGCGCGTGGTAGTCGGGACCCACCGCGCAGGCGGCGAGAAGAGCGGCTGTCGCGGCGATGGCAAGGCTGCGGAGCGTAACGTGCGCGGTCATCTCTTTTCCCTCGCGTGCTTGCCTGCGTCCTTCGGGTCGAGGCCGACAACGAGGGCACGAACCGCCTCCCGCAACTGGCGGTGTGTTTTGGCTTGCCCCCCGGAACCTCCATAGAAGAAATGATCGCGCAGTGCCGTGTTGAAGCTCACGGCGAGCATGAGATCTGCGACCGTCTCGGGCACGGCCGCGGGCAGCACCCGCCCTAGCTGCTGCTCGGCGCGCAGATAGGCCGCGATCACGGAGGTCGTGCGCGCCGGCCCCATCGAGCGCTCATGCATCATGTCGCGCACGCGCGCAAGCAGCTCCTGGTCAGCGAAAAGCGAGCACACCAGCGGCGCCATCCGGTGATGAAAGGCGAACGCGCTCTCGAGCACCCGCTGGAGATTCGTCTGCACCGTGTTCTGCCCAATCTGCAGGGGGAGGCTCTGCAGAACATCGGGGAAATCGCCGAGCTGATGCAGCACAACCGACAGGATCAGCTCGGCTTTGTCGCCGAAATGATGGTAGAGGGCGCCTTCGGCGACTTTTGCCGCACGGGCGATGTCTCGTGTCGTGACGCAGCCAAGCCCCTGCGATGAAAGCAAGCGCTCGGTCGCGGCGATGAGCTTTTCCCTCTGGTCGACCGCCGGAGAACGGGAGCTGACGCGGGCTGCAGGGGGCCTTGCCATGCGGGATAGGACCGGAATTGTGAGTTCGAATTTGAGCAAACGCTCACGAATTATGAGCGATTGCTCAACACGGTGTCAAGTGGGCGGCCGTTTCGGGCCGCGGTCTATTTCGGAGGCAGCGGGGCTTGGTTGTACGGCTGCCTGGGCTCCTTGTCGGGCGGCAGGTAGGGCTGCGCGTTCTGGCCCCCCGGACCCAGACTCCTGATGTACTGGTACATGGCGCGAAGGTCCTGCTCAGTGGTCTCCTTCATGCTCCACCACGGCATCGGGGGGCGCGGCCTGAACGTCTTGATGTAGGCGACCCACGCATCTTCGGTCATCGCAGGCACGGTCAGCCGTAGATTGGAAGCGTACGTGGTTCCCCAGGGCCCGCGCCACCCGAGTGTCCCGCTGCCGAGAAGCCAGTCCTTTTCGGGAACGTTGCCCTCCTTGGGCGCGTAGCCGGCCGTGTGACAGTTGTTGCAGTGGCCCGTCAGCACCATGTAGCGGCCGCGCTCGATCTGAGGGGCTCCTTGCGCCCGTGCGCTCCAGGGTGCAAGAGTCAGCGCGAGCGCCGCGATCATTCCCGGCAATACGCGATTGCTTTGCATGGACTCCCCGCTTGCTTACGCCACGGCTCGGCTTTTCTGCTTCTGCTGCGCCGCCTTGGCGTGCATCGAGGCGTAGGCCTCGTGCGCCGCGGCTTCTGCGTCTCCCACGTGCACCGGCATCCCCATGTCGGAGAGTACCGAGCCGAGCGCCGACAGGCACAGCATTACGTTGTCCGGCCTGCACGAGTAGCCCATGATTCCGATTCGCCAGATCTTGCCGGCGAGCGGACCGAGTCCGGCGCCGATCTCGATGCTGAACTCGTTGAGCAGCGTCTTCCTCACTTCGGCTTCGTCCACGCCTTTCGGGCAGCGTACCGCGTTCATCTGCGGCAACTGGTACTGCTCTTTCACCAGGAATTCGAGCCCCATCGCCTCGAGCCCCGCCTTGAGCGCGTTGTGATGGCGCCGGTGCCGCGCCCAGGCATTCTCCACGCCTTCCTCGCGCAGCAGGAGCAGCGCCTCGTGCAGGCCGAAGAGCGAATTGGTCGGCGCGGTGTGGTGATAGGTGCGGATTCCCGCTCCCCAGTAGCCGAGCAAGAGGTTCATGTCCATGAACCAGCTATGGATCTTGTCCTTGCGCGATTTTACGTAGTCGACGACGCGCTCGGAAAAGGAAACCGGTGACAGCCCCGGCGTGCAGGACAGGCACTTCTGGCTCGCGGAGTAGATCGCGTCGATCTCCCACTCGTCCGCGCGCACGGGCGACCCGCCCAGCGTGGTCACTGCGTCGACGATGGCGAGCGCGTCGTACTTGTGGGCGATTTTCACGAGCGTCTTCGCGTCCGACTGCACCCCGGTCGATGTCTCGCCGTGCACGAAGGCGACCACGCGCACCCCGCGGTTCTGCTTCAGCGCGTCCTCGAGTTTCTGCGGATCGACCGGCGCGCCCCACTCGTCCTCGACGACGATGGGCTTGCCGCCCGCACGCTCGACGTTCTCGATCATGCGCCCGCCGAACACGCCGTTCCTGCACACGACGACCTTGTCCCCGGGCGCCACGAGGTTGACGAAGCAGTATTCCATGCCGACCGAGCCGGGTCCCGAGATCGGGAAGGTGAGCGGGTGCTTCGTCTGGTAGACGTAGCGCAGCAGTCCCTTGAGGTCTTCCATCATTTCGAGGAAGACGGGGTCTAGGTATCCGATCGCCGGCTGGCTCATGGTGGTCAGCACGCGCGGGTGGATCTCGGTCGGACCGGGACCCATGAGAGTCCTCTGGGGTGGATGGAACGAGCTGATGCGTTTGGCGGGGGCGAAATCGTCCATGGCTTCCTTTCCCGAAAGGGGCGACCCGAAGAGAATGTCGTCGGGGCGCGATTTGACCTTCACCGGCTTCTTGGCGGAAGCCTCGTTGAGCACTTCGACAGCGTTGATGCCGCCGTTGGTGACGCGCTCGACCTCGGTCGCCCAGCGCGCCGGCACATAGCCGGATTTGACCCAGTTGCTGACGACCGCGCGATCGAGCCGGAAGGCGCGCGCGACTTCCGCTTGGCTGCCGAAGATTTCTACGAGGCGGGTGGCGCAGGTCATGACTGGGTCCTGCCGAAGACTAGCATGTCAAAATGAATTTGACAAACAAAAATAGACTCCGGTCGGACTACGGCACGGTTAATCGAGCCGCATCCCTATCCTGCGGATCAGACTCCCGAAGCGCTCGTACTCCTCGCGGAGGAGTTTCTCGTATTGCTCCGGCGTCGTCCCGGCGGGCTCCATGCCGATCCCGGCCATGCGCTCGACCACCTCCGGCGATTTCACTGCGGCACTCACCGCACGGTTGAGCTGCGCAACGATCTCGCGCGGGGTGCGCGGGGCGACGAACACGCCGAGCGGGGCCGCCATGTCGAAACCGGGCGCCACCGTCTCCGCGACCGTAGGGACCTCGGGCGTGAGATTTGAGCGCCGCGCCATGCTGAAGGCGAGCACGCGCAGCTTTCCGCTCTTGATCGCTCCCGCCGCGGCCGGGTAACCGATGAACCCGAGCTGAACGTCGCCCGCGATCATCGCCGGGACCGACTGGCCCGCGCCCTTGAAGGGCACGTGGGTGAAATTGACTCCGGTATCGGCTTTGAAGAGCTCCATCGTGATGTGATGGATCGAGCCATTGCCCGAAGAGGCGTAAGGCATCGGATCTTTTCTCGATTTGGCGACCGCCACCAGCTCAGCGACCGACTTGGCGGGCACCGACGGATGCACCACCAGCCACATCGGCACCACCACCGCGAGCGACACGGCTTGAAGGTCGCGGAACGGGTCATAGGGCAGCGACTTGAAGAGGTGCGGCGCCGTGGTGATCACGCTGCTGTCGCTGATCAAGACCGTGTAGCCGTCGGGCGCGGACTTGGCGGTCAGGTCGGCTGCAATCGTGCTCCCTGCCCCGGGGCGGTTCTCGACGACGAACTGCTGGCCGAATGCGTCGCCCCACTTTGCCGCGAGCATGCGCGCGAGCGTGTCCGGATTGCCCCCGGGCGCGAGTCCCACCAGGACACGCACGGGTTTTTGCGGCCAGAGCTGAGCCTGCGCGAGCGCCGGTCCGTGCAACGCGGCGGCGATCAGTGCGAGCAGGAATGCGAAACGGCTCATTGGGAAGAAAGGATTGCCTCAGACTTCAGAGTGTACGCGCAACAAGTTCGGGATCGTTTCCGGCGGCCGGCGGCCGAATCCGCACTCTGCGGCGATGCCGAAGTCGTTCGCGTATTTCGCCGCGACGGCGATGCGCGCTCGCGTGCCCTGGACTCCGTCCGAGTCGTGCACCAGGCCGAGGAAGAGCTTCGTCCGGCGACGCAGTTTCAACTCCAGAAGCGGTGCGAAATAGGCCTCGTCGTTGCGATCCACCGGCACCGGCATGTGAATGTAGGCCAGAGGCCGGTCGAGCGCCTCGATGAGCCGGTTGTGGACCTCTACCATGTTGGCGGTGCTCTCCGGCTCCTTCCAGTGGCGGCCGCCGTAGCTGCCGTAGCAAAGGTGCACGCCGAGCTCCACGTCGCGCGGAACGCGGTTGCAGTGCATCGCGAGTCGCTCGATGACGCCCGTCTTCACGTCGGAAAAACCCGCGTGGCGCACGCCTTCCCATTGCCCCATCTCGGTCGAGACGTCCCACTGGATCGCGAGGTCCTCGTGCTGGATCGCCGCGCAGATCTCGTCCACCTCGCGGAAAAGCTGCCCGCGATAGAGCGGCTCCACGGCTGCGTGGTGCTCGTAGACGAGGTGTGCGTTCAGAAACGCCGCGGTGGTCGGCAGCGAGACCTGAAAGCGCAGGTGCTCCGGAACGACACCCTGATTTCGCAGCGCGCAAAGCCCCCTGTAGGAGTCGATCGCGGCTTCGGGATAGCCGAGCCTGCCGATGCGGATATCTTCCGGCCGCACGCCGGCTCTGAGGCGCAGGCGCGGAGGCGGAGGCGCTCCGCGCGCAATGACGCCCGAGCCCTTCCACGTGCGCGTGCCTTCGGTCGGATGAGTGATGCGGCCACCCGCAGCGACTTCTTGGGGGTCGTCCTCGAACGAGGGATTGCCCTCGAGCACGAAGCGCAGGCGAGACACCCACGACGCCCGCAGCCCGGTCTCGCCGTCCGGGATGCGCTTCATGCGAGCGCCGAGGATCGGCCCCACGGTGCGAAACACTTCCTCGCTGTCATTCAGACCGACGCTTCCTACGAGCAGCACTTCTCGGGCGGAGGGCGAATCGGGCTTCACGCCCTCGATTGTAACGGGCGCCGATAATGCAGGTTACGGAAAAGGAGGGGAACGAGCTACAGAGCGTGTTCGCGCGCAGCGCCTGCGTCGGCTTTCGACGCGAACGCGCGCGCCGGGCCGACGCGGCCTACGAGGGGCAGCTTGAGCGAGGGATCGAAAGGATTGATCCCGAAGCTGAGGCCGAGCAGGTTCACTTCGAAGCCCTCCACCGCGCTTGCGGTGAAGCCGGCGAGTCCGAACAGCGAGAACTGGATGCCGCGTCCGCTCGGGGCGGATCCGACGAGTTTCCTCCCGGAATAGTCTTTGCCGATCGCGGTCGGCGGGAGCTCAGCTTCCAGCTCCGGCACCGCGCGCAGCACCCAGGCAGTGAAAGTGTTGGAGTTCGGCCCGGGCCACATGGTGTATTCGCCGGCCCAGGGATAGGATTGCGCTGCCTTGTCGATGCGCGCGATGAGTTCTTCGACGCCGGCTCCGCGTTTTTCGGCGACGAGCTCGGGGGCCGAGCCGAACCAGCGCATGTCCGGCGCGCGATGCCGCATTACGAGCGCCGTGTCCTGCGAGCGCAGTCGCCAGCCGATGATCTCGTAGACGGTGTATTCCGCTGCCGCGGCGGGTTTCACCGCGATCCAGGTGTGGACGCCGAAAACGCCCCGCCATCCGATGACGCGGGCTGCGTAGACCTGGATGATCGCATCCCGGGCGATCGCGGGATCGGGCGCGAGTCCGACCGGCTCCTGGCTCGCGCTGCGCCAGTCCTGCGCGGTGACCCGGCCTACCATTGCGGCGGCGAGCGCGACCGCGCCTGCGACGAGGATAAAGCCGACGATGCCCACGCGACGCCTCATTGATGTTTCATTGCCCGTTTTACAGATAGAACGTGACGGCTTCATTTCGTTCAACGGGGCCGAAAGAGGGAGGTTGACGTCGCCGAGAGGCGACGGCCGGTAATACTCCACGTTCGGCGTTCTAGTCGAACGCCTTGTCGCCGTCGCCCGACGTTTTTCCGGCCGCGCGCACTGCGGCGAAATCGAAGAGCTTCCGGTCCATGAGGTGCGAGGGCACGAGATCCGAAAGCGCGCGGAACATGGATTCCACTCGGCCGGGATAGCGTTTTTCCCACTCGCGCAGCATCTCCTTGACCTGCTTTCTCTGGAGCGTCGGCTGCGATCCACACAGGTCGCAGGGAATGATGGGGAAGCTCTTGACCTCAGCGTAGGCTTCGAGGTCCTTTTCCGCCACGTAGGCGAGCGGCCGGATGACGACGTGTTTGCCGTCGTCGGACTGCAGCTTCGGCGACATGGCTTTCATCTTGCCGCCGAAGAAGAGGTTGAGGAAGAAGGTCTCGAGGATGTCGTCGCGGTGGTGGCCCAGGGCGATCTTGGTCGCGCCTACCTCGCGCGCCACTCGATAGAGCACGCCGCGGCGCAGCCGCGAGCACAGCCCGCACATCGTCTCGCCTTCGGGGACGACGCGCTTCACGACGGAATAGGTGTCCTGCACCTCGATGCGGTAGGGAATGCCGAGCGAGTCGAGGTAATCGGGCAGAACGCGCTCGGGGTACCCGGGGTGGCGTTGATCGAGACTAACGGCGATGAGATCGAAGGTAGCCGGCGAGCGCTCGCGCAGCTTCAAGAGCACGTCGAGCAGCCCGTAGCTGTCCTTGCCGCCCGAGAGGCACACCATGACGCGGTCGCCCGCCCGGATCATGTCGTAGTCACCGATCGCCTCGCCCACGAGCCGGCACAGGCGTTTCTCGAGCTTTCCCGCCTCGAAGCGCTGCTTGCGGGTGAAGTGGATTTTTTCGGGCGCGTTCATAAATTGATGCTCCTGCCTCCGTCCACTGCGATTATTTGGCCTGTAACGTACGGTGCTTCCGCGATCAAATAGTACACGGCGCGGGCGACGTCGTCGGGGTCGCCGGTGCGCCGGAGCAGCGTGTGCGAAACGATGCGCTGGCGCGTCAGGTCGTCCCAAGATCCGTCCTCGGGCCAGATGATCGCGCCTGGCGCAACGCCGTTCACGCGCACGTCGGGCGCGAGCTCGCGCGCAAGCGAGCGCGTGAGACCCGCGAGTCCCGCTTTGGCGATCGAGTAGATCACGTAATTCTTGAGCGGCCGGTCGGCATGGATGTCGGTGATATTGACGATCGCCCCGCCGGTCTTCCTGAGGTGCGGCGCCGCGGCTTGCGAGAGAAAAAGAGGCGCCCGGAGATTCGCGCCCATGAGGCTTTCCCAGGTGGCCTGCGTCATCTCGCCGACCGGAGTCGGAAAGAAGGTCGAAGCGTTGTTGATCAGCGCGTCGAGCCTCTCGAAGCGGCCGATCGTGTTCCTCACGATTTCCGACAATCCCGCGATATCGAGCAAGTCGGCTTGAACCAGCGCGACGGAATCGGCGCGCGCGGCGTTCAATTCGCCGCGCAGCGCCCTCGCCTCGCGCTCCGATCCGCGGTAATGCAGCATCAGGTTCGCGCCCTCGCGATGCAGGCGGCGGGCAATCGCTGCGCCGACGCGTTTCGCGCCACCGGTGACGAGCACAACTTTCCCTGAAAGGGGTTCGCTCATGGCCTAGAATGATACCGGAATACTCTTTCCACTCCCGAGATGGCACTCCCCGAGCCTACGCCCGACGCGCGCGAGCACAGCAATCGCGTTGCCGAGCACATTCGCGGCGAAATCGCGGCGAGCGGCGGCTGGATCAGCTTCGCTCGCTACATGGAGCTCGCGCTCTACGCGCCGGGACTCGGGTATTACAGCGCGGGCGCGAGAAAACTCGGCAAGGCGGGGGATTTCGTAACGGCCCCCGAGATTTCGCCGCTCTACGGGCAGACGCTCGCGCGCCAGGTGAAGCAGGTGCTGGAGGCGGGGTTCGACGAGGTGCTCGAAGTGGGCGCGGGGAGCGGCGCGCTGGCAGCAACGCTGCTCGAGGAGCTGGAGCGCTTCGAAGCGGTACCGCGCAACTATCTCATCCTCGAGCTCTCGGCCGATCTTCGCGAGCGAAGCCGGGACACGCTCGCGGCGAGAGTCCCGCACCTGCTCGAGCGCGTGGCCTGGCTCAATCGCCTGCCTCCAGTGTTTTCCGGCGTCGTGCTCGGCAATGAAGTGCTCGACGCGATGCCCGCCCACGTGATGCGCGTTCAGGGCGGAAAGCTTGAGGAAGGCGGAGTCGGCGTGCGAAACGATCGCCTCGGCTGGTCCTGGCGCCTGGCTTCCGGCGGGCCCCTGGCTGCCGCGCGCGCGCTCAAGCTGCCCGAGGGCTTTCGCACGGAGATCCAGCAGGCCGCGCAGGGATTCATGCGCTCGCTCGCGCAGGTGCTCGAAAAAGGCGTGGCGATTTTCGTCGATTACGGCTTTCCGCAAAAAGAGTACTACCACCCGCAGCGCAAGGATGGGACGCTCATGTGCCATTACCGCCACCACGCGCACGCCGATCCCTTTTTTCTCCCGGGACTGCAGGACATCACCAGCCACGTCGATTTCAGCGCCGTTGCCGGGGCCGCGCGCGAGGGCGGGCTGGAAGTCGCCGGCTACACCGCTCAGGCGCAGTTCCTCGTCAATTGCGGCATTACCGAGGTCATGTCGCGCACGCCGGCGGAGGACGGCGCAAAATTCCTTCCCCTCTCCAACCAGGCGAACCGCCTGATGAGCCCGGCGGAGATGGGCGAGCTCTTCAAGGTGATCGCTTTCGCACGCGGGTTCCCTCGTCCTTTGCTCGGCTTCGGCGAAGGCGACAGGCGAAGTGCGCTGTAGGGTGTAGGGTGTAACCTATGCCCTACGACCCAAGGGCCAGGCGCTAGAGGAGACTCCGATGGAAGCTGCGCAAGAGCAATGGGTCAAAATCCACCCGCTGATCGTGCGCGTCACGCACTGGATCAACGCGGTCGGCATTCTCATCATGGTTGCGAGCGGCTGGCGCATCTACAACGCGTCGCCGCTTTTCCCGTTCAGGATCCCGAACGAGCTTACGCTCGGAGGCTGGCTCGCCGGCGCGCTGCAGTGGCACTTCGCCGCGATGTGGCTGCTGGTGATCAACGGCATCGTATACGTGACTTACGGCATCGTCTCCGGACATTTTCGAAGAAAGCTTTTTCCGCTGACGCCGGGCGCGGTATTTCACGACGTGCTGGGGGCGCTGCGCGGCAGGCTCGCGCACGAGGATCTTTCCGTGTACAACGCCGCGCAGCGGGCGGCGTATCTCGCGATCATCGTGTGCGCCGTCGTGCTGGTTTTCTCGGGCCTGGCGATCTGGAAGCCGGTCCAGCTGCAGGAGATCACGGCGATTTTCGGCGGTTATGAAAGTGCGCGCGTGGTGCACTTTCTCGCGATGGCTCTGCTGGTCCTGATCGTAGTGGTGCACGTCGTGATGGTGATTCTCGTACCGCGCACTTTCCCGACGATGATCACGGGACGCGCAAGGAGGGCGTCATGAGGAAACGGACGATGGAAACGAGCCTCGCCGGACATTCGCCGAAGCTCATCCGCTCGATCGAGCGGCGGCTGTTCCTGAGGCAGGGCCTCTCGCTCGGGGCGCTCGCGCTGCTCGCGGGCTGCGAGCTGACCGACGACGAAGGCGTGCAGAGCTTGCTCATCGGGATGTCGCGCTGGAACGACCGCGCTCAGGGCTGGCTCTTCAATCCGAACAAGCTCGCGCCGGAATATCCCGAGAGCGCGATAACCCGGCCCTTCCCCTTCAATGCCTATTACGGCGAGGACGAGGTGCGCCTCGTGGACGGCGCAAGTTACAAGCTCGAGCTCTCGGGCCTCGTCCGCGAAAAGAGACCCTGGACGCTTCCCGAGCTCTACGGCCTGCCGCAGACTTCCCAGATTACGCGCCATATCTGCGTCGAAGGCTGGAGCGCCATCGGCAAGTGGAGCGGCGTGCGCTTTTCCGATTTCCTTGCGCGCGTCGGCGCAGACACTACGGCAAAATACATCGGATTCGAGTGCGCGGACGACTACACGACAAGCATCGACATGACGACGGCCTTGCACCCGCAGACGCTGCTTACCTTCCGCTTCGCCGATCAGATCCTGCCGCCGAAGTACGGCTTCCCCATGAAACTGCGCATGCCGACCAAGCTCGGCTTCAAGAACCCGAAGCACATCATGTCGATGTACGTCACCAACGAATATCCAGGCGGCTACTGGGAGGACCAGGGCTACAACTGGTTCAGCGGCAGCTGATGAAACCGCTCGAAGCCATCGCGCTGGCGGCGATCCTTGCGGCAGGCACCGGCGCCTGGGGTGCGGACGCACCCGGGAAGCCCATGAAGATGGACGAGCCCATGCACGGCGAGATGAAGAAAAAAGGCATGACGAAGGGCGACGTGAAGAAAGCCGCGAAAAAGAGAGCGCGCGAGCTGAAGCCGATACTGGAGCGGGAAGCGGCCGGATCGGCGAAGAAATAGCCGCGCTCCTCAGCGCGGGTCGAGCGTCATGAAGAGGTTGTTCAGCGACTCCGCGAGCGTCGGATGCGCAAAGATCGCTTCCTTGATCGCGGGGTAGGGAAGCTTCCCCAGCATCGCGATCTGCAGCATCGACATGATCTCCCCGCCTTCAATGCCGAGAACGGTGCAGCCGAGAATCTGTTGCGTTTTTGCGTCCACGATCGCCTTCATGAAACCGCGCGTCTCGCTCGTCTCGAGCGCCCGTGCCACGCCCGTCATCGGCAGTTTCGCCACGCGGTAGTCGATGCCGCGTTTCCGCGCCTCGGTTTCGTTCAGTCCAATCGTCGCGAGCTGGGGATCGATGAACATGCAATTGGGCACCGGTCGCCCTTCGACGGTCGCGTTGCCGCCGTTCAGCCAGTTCTCGCGCAGGATGCGGAAATCGTCGTAGGAGATGTGCGTGAAGGCTGGCCCGCCCTTCACGTCGCCGATCGCGTAGATGCCCGGGACGTTGGTCTCGAGCTTCGGGTTCACCCTGATGAAGCCCGAAGTGTCTGTCTCGACGCCGGCGGCGCCGAGGTTGAGGCTGTCGGAATTCGGAACGCGGCCGAGCGCAAGGAGCAAATGGCTTCCCGATATTTTCCTTGCGCCCTCGCCGGTTTCGAGCACCGCGCGCACGCCCGCCTTGATCTTTTCAAGACGCGTCACCCGGGCCGAGCTGAGAATGTTGATACCGTCTTCTTTCAGGATTTTCTCGACCTCGGCCGAGACGTCAGGGTCTTCGCGCAGAATCAGCCGGGGATCGCGGTTCACGATGGTCACGCGAGCGCCGAAGCGTCGGAACATCTGGCAGAACTCCAAGCCGACGTAGCCGCCGCCGAGTACGATGAGGTGCCCAGGCAGTTCGGTCAGCTCCATGATGCTCGTGGAATCGAGGAAGGGAACACGGTCCAGGCCTTGGATCGGCGGTACCGCAGGCCGACCGCCGGTGTTGATTACGATTCGCTTACCCTCTAGCTCTCTCGTGCCGCCGCTCCTTAGTTCCACCGCGACGTGCCTTGCGTCCTCGAGACGAGCTTCACCAAGAATCAGCTCGAGGTTGGCCGTCTTCTCGAGCGTCTTCCGGCCGTAGTTGCGGAAGCTCTCGACCATCCGACGCTTGCGCTTGACCACTTGGCGCAGGTCCACCGTGACACGACCGGCGTCGACACCGTAGTCCCTTGCGCGACGGGCGAGATAGGCGACGCGGCCGCTCGCGACCATCGTCTTGGTCGGAGTGCAACCGACGTTGATGCAGGTGCCGCCGACATGCTCGCGTTCGATGACCGCGACTTTCCGGCCCGCGCGCGCGAGCGCAAGTGCGAGCGGCTTGCCCGATTGACCCGTTCCGATGATCAGAGTGTCGTAAGCGCTCAAGTTGCCTCCGGAAAAGAGATGAGTTACGCGGGCGAAGGAATGTGGCCAAGTATAATCGCGCCATGCACTTCGCCGCCGTACTGCCCGTCGCCGCCCTGCTCCTCGCGACGACGGCCTCCGCCCAGGATGCCGCGCGGCTCGTCGAGCAGGCCAAAAAACGCTGGGCCGAGAGCCCGCACGGCTCGATGCTCGAGCGCATTCTTCCTCCCACGTTCGAGCTGCACCAGATCCCCGCGCGCAGATCCCGCGGCGCGCGCCTTCTCGTCCAGTACTGCGTTCAGTGCCACAACCTTCCCAATCCGGCGATGCATCACGCGGCGAGGTGGCCGGCGATATTCGAGCGCATGGTGCTGCGAATGCGTGGCAAGGGCACCCTCGGCGAGCTGATGCAGGACATGATGGCGGGCGTGGAGGCGCCCAGCGTGGACGAGGCCAGCGTCCTGCTCGCCTATCTTCGGAAGCACGGTCAGCGTCCGCTGGACCCGAGGAAATATCCCGCAGTGGACCGGCCCGAAGGGCAGTCATTCAAGCTGGCCTGCCAGCAGTGTCACGTCCTGCCGGACCCGAGGCGTCACACGGCGTCCGAGTGGCCCGCGGTAGTGGCGCGCATGGAGAAGAACATGGAATGGATGAACCGCGTCGTCGGCAACCGCTACGAGGCCGATGAGCCTCAGCTGAGAGTCGAGGAAATCAATGCCTTTCTTATCAAGTACGCGAGGAAAGGCTGATTCAGGAAGGCACGGCCATTCCACGTTTGACCGCCGGCCGCGAGCTGATCGCGTCGAACCAGCGTTTTACGTTCGGAAAAGCATTCAAGTCCGTCCTGTGCCACTCGTAGCGTGCAACCCATGGATAGGTCGCGATGTCGGCGATCGAGTACTCGCCCGCCAGATATTCGGCCTCGCCCAAGCGCCGGTTGAGCACGCCATAGAGTCGGTCTTTTTCTTTGGTGTAGCGCTCGATCGCATAGGGCACTTGTTCTTTTGCCGCGCGCAGGAAATGGTGCGCCTGGCCGAACATCGGCCCGATGTGGCCCATCTGGAACATCAGCCACTGAAGCGCCAGGTATTTGCCGCGTTCGCTCTGCGGCAGGAATTTTCCGGTTTTCGCCGAGAGATAGATCAGAATCGCGCCTGATTCCATCATCCGGATGGGCTTCCCATCGGGCCCGTCCGGATCGACGATAGAGGGAATCTTGGCGTTCGGATTGATTGCAACGTAGTCGGGAGCGAACTGATCGCCCGACCCGATGTTGATCTTGTGGAGGTTATAGGAAAGGCCGCATTCCTCCAGCATGACCGAAACCTTGCGCCCGTTGGGCGTGCTCCAGGTGTAGAGCTCGATCATAGTTTTCCCCCGGGGACTTCGGAAGCCGCGCAGTGTATCGCGAAGCCCGGTAAAGTAAAGCCATGCTGAAATGGCTGCTGGCGGTCGCGATCGCGCTGGTGGTGCTCACCGTGCTTTCGCCGTGGCTGTCGAGATACGGGCTCGGCCGGCTGCCGGGCGACCTCACCGTACGCTACAAAGGGCGGCTTTATTACCTTCCCTTTGCCAGCACGATCGTGCTTTCGCTCGCCCTGACGCTGCTGGCGCGGCTCCTCTGAGGCGGCTCCGTCGCCCTCGCGGCGAGGCGCTTCTCGAGCGCAGCGAGCTTCTTGCGCATTGCGGCGCCTGCGAACATCTGCGGGTTCGAGGGCGGATAGCCCTCGGCCCGCTCCCGGTCTTCCACCGTTTCTTTCGCAGCCTCGAACGCCTCGGCAAACGAAAAGGTGTCGCGCAGCGCGTCGTCGTAGAGCGCCTGGCTGAACCAGGTGTAGTCGCTCTCGTAATCGCAGCCGAAGGAGGAGCGAAACGCGTCGGCGGAGGTGATGATGAGGGTATTGTCGTCCTTGAGCGGCTCGATGAACCCCCCGGAGAAACACGCCGAGATCACGATCACCTTCCACCTGATGCCGCTGTCGGCGAGCATGCGCGCGAGGGCGCTCGGCGTGAGCTGCGCGAGTTCAAGCGGCGGGAGATCCAGCACGAGTTTGTGATCATTGCTTCCGTGGGTCGTGATGTGCAGAAGCACGATGTCCTCGTCGGCATTGATCACATTGCCGAGATGCGCAAGCGTCGCGCGCAGATTGCTCACCGTCGCGATGGGATAGTTTCTCAGGGTCGCGGTGTTGTTGATGAGAGCGATCGACCTGCCCGCGGCGTCGAAGCGCTCCTCGAGCAGCTCCTTGACCGAAACGAGCTCCGAGTAAAACGTGTCCTGGTTGCTGTCGCCTGCGACTCCGACGAAATACAGATCCACGACGCCGGGCCGCTCAGGACTGAGCGCTGCAAGCTGCTCATCGAGCAGGAACCCCTGCCGGTGGAACACTTCCTCCTGAGTCAGTCTCGGACGCGCGGCTTCGGCTCTGTCATCCCGGGCCGCGATCCAAAGCTCGCTGCGCGGGAAAACCGCGACGAGGACCGTAAGGAGCCCCGCAAACAGCCCGAACGCCAGGACCGAGGGACGGCCGCGCCAGCCGGTGAGAACGTACAGGGCGCGCGGGACCACGGCGAGGCCCCAGGCGACGAACCCCCAATACACGGCATCGGCGTCGAGCTCGATCGCTTCAAGGTGCGTCGCCGCCTGGACGGCGACTCCCGCGACTTCGAAAACGGGGTCCGTCGCGACGAGCAATACCGCGAACGCCACGGCGAGCTGCGCTTCGCGAAACACTCTGGCGGCAAGAAGACAGGTGCCGAGCAGAAGCGGGATCTCCGCGAGCGCCGCAGTGAGCGCGCCGAAATCGACGGTACCCGGAAAACCCGCGCGCATCATGCCGCCGGCGAGCCAGAATGCCAGGCTCGCGAACACCAGCGCGACGTACTGTCCGATCGAGATGCGGAAGTCGAGCGCGCGCACAGGCAGGAAAAGCGCAAGGCGCGCGCCGGCGAGGAGATTCCGCTTGAGACCGTCCCACAGCATATCGGTTTCGGATCGAGGTTCCATCTCAGACGAACTCTTCGATTGCGGCTATCCGCGCGCGGCGCAGCTTTACGGCGATATGGGATTTCGCGCCTTGGGCGGCGATTTTCGCGGCGTCGACGCCGGCGGCCGCGCCCAGGGCCCGCCGCAGGACCACGCGCGGCATGTAGGGTGTTTCAGTCCAGCCGCGCTCGCCCCACTCGACGCAGGCGATGGCCGCGAGCAGCTCGTCGAAGCGCCCGGGCCGGCGCAGGGCGTCGCAGCGCTCGAGCAGCGCAAGCAGGTCCTGCGCGCCCCGCGTGGGGGCACGCTTTATCGTCTCGCCGTGCCGCCTGGCGAGCACGGCGAGGTCGCGGCAGTCGCCGGGCGCCTTGAGGCGCTCGCTCAGGGCGCGCGTCGCCTGGGCGGTGAGCGTGCCGAAAGCGACCAGAGCGAAACGCGGCGCGAGTCCCAGCCGCTCGGCGGCGGCGCAATCGAGTGCGCGGACGAGAACACGGGCGGGGTCGTTCGCCGGTCGGCCGTGCTCGAAAGCGAGCTTCAACTCGGGCAGCAGCTTCTCGAGTAGCCCCGCTTCGGCGAGAACCGGGAACATGAGAGCCGCATCGCCCTCCAACAGGCCCCTGGAAAATTCCTGCCACACGCGCTCGGGAACGAGCGCGTCCGCCTCGCCGTTTGCGACCATGGAGCGCATCAACGCCATGGTCTCCGGCGCGACCGCAAAACCGAAGCGCGCAGCAAAGCGCGCAACCCGCAGGATCCGCACCGGGTCCTCCACGAAAGCGGGGCTCACGTGCCGAAGCAGCCCGCGTTCGAGATCCGCCGCGCCGCCGAAAGGATCGACGAGCTGCCCGGTTTCGTCGCGTGCCATCGCGTTGATGGTCAGGTCCCGCCGCGCGAGGTCCTGCTCGAGCGTAACCTCGGGCGCGGCGTGGATCCGGAATCCCTTGTAGCCGCGCGCGACCTTGCGCTCGGTGCGCGCGAGCGCGTGCTCCTCGTGGGTTTGCGGATGCAGGAACACCGGGAAATCCTTGCCCACCGGCTTGTAGCCGAGGCGCACCATTTCCTCCGGCGTGCTCCCGACCACGACATGGTCGCGGTCTGCCACCGGCAGTCCGAGGAGCTCGTCGCGCACCGCTCCGCCGACGGCGTAAATCTTCACCGGGACCCGCCTTTCAGGGCGCCATCTCGAACTGCGGCAGCGTCTCGGTCTCGGCTCTTGCGGCCGCGCGCCATTCCTGCATCGGCGGCAAGGCGAGCATTGCGTCGCAGTAGGCGCGCGCCAGCGGCGAGAGAGAGACCGAGTAGCCCGTGAAGCGCCACACGACCGGCGCGTACATGGCATCGGCTGCGGAGAAACGGCCGAAAAGGAACGGCCCGCCCGTCCCGTGGCGCTCGCGGCAGCTTTGCCAGAGCGATTGGATGCGTTCGATCTCCTCGCCGACCTCCGCGGGCCAGGCACGCGGGGCGAAAACCTTGCGCACGTTCATCGACAGGTGCCGGCGCAGCGCGGGAAAGCCCGAGTGCATCTCGGCGCAGACGGACCGCGCAGTCGCCCGCGCGATCGGGTCGGCGGGCCAGCCCCGGGTGCTCGGATGTGCTTCCGCGAGATATTCGAGGATCGCAAGGGAATCCCAGACGCACGTCTCCCCCTCGATCAGCACCGGAACCTTCCCGGACGGCGAATACTGCAGCAGCCGCTCCTTTGAGCCCGCCTGGTACAAGGGGACGCAGACTTCTTCGAAGGCGATTGCGTTGTGCTTCATGAACAACCAAGGCCGCAGGGACCAGGAGGAGTAGTTCCTGTTGCCGATGACCAGGATCCGGTCCGCCATGATCAGGGAAGATCCCTAGCGGCCGGCCTTGTAGCGGAACCAGCTGTAGCGCGAGCGCGGGAAGACGCCGCGGAGATAGACGGGCGCGACCGCCTCGAGCGGCGTGGGCTGGATGGAGAAGGGGAAAGCGCTGCTCGAAACGCTGTCCACTTTCATCGAATTGAAGTTGTCACGCGACAAGAGCTTCTTGCCCGGCTTCCATTCCATGGCCCAGGCGCTGAGGAAAGACAGGCGCTCGGAAAGGCCGACGACGGCCCGCGGGTGTCCGCTCGCGCTGCCGGCGTACTTCACCAGCTCGCGCAAGGTATAAACGCGCGGCCCGCACAGGTCATAGCGTTTGCCGATGCTGTCGCGATCGGCGAGGCTCGCCCTGAAGCAGCGCGCCACATCCTCGACGTAGACCGGCTGGAAACGCGCCTGCGGGCTGGGGAGGAGAACGAGCGGCAGCCACCGCTGGAGCTCGGCGAAAGTATTGAGAAACTGGTCCTCTGCTCCGAATACGACTGAAGGCCGGAACACCGTCACCGCCTGCTCGTTCTGCGCCGCGAGCACCCAGGCCTCGCCTTCGCCCTTGGAACGCAGGTATTGGCTGGGGCCTTCGGCGTGGGCATGCAGCGCGCTCATGTGCAGCAGGCGCGGCACGCGCTTTTTGCTGCACGCCTTGACGATTTTTTTTGGGAGCTCGACGTGGGCGCGTGCGAAGTCCGGTCCATAGGGGCGGCCCGGGCGCCCATGCAGGATACCGACGAGATTCACCACGGCGTCGCATCCGGCAGCGAGCTTCGCGAGGGTCTCCGGATCGTGCACGTCGGCCTCGACCACATCGACCGTCGGCAGGAGAATCAGGTGCTTGGCCCGCTCGCGCCTGCGCGTGGGCACGACGACGAAGTGCTCGTCTTCGACGAGTTGGCGCACGAGATGCCGGCCGACAAAGCCGCTGCCGCCGATGACCAGAATGCGACTCATGCTGCTGCCAGGGGGAAAGCGCTAGTGTAACCTCGAAGCGCGCCCGGCAGGTGCGCCGGACCGCTTCGGTGGCCGCGCTGCGAGCCCTATTGAACGACCGGCTCGTTCTGAATCGCCGCCACGCCCTCGGAGGAGCGGCGAGGCACGACCATGCCCAGGCGCGCCTTCAATGGGGTCGGCTCGGAGCCGAGGACGGCGGCGTAATAAACGGTGTTCGTCATCACCTTCTTCACGTAGTCGCGCGTCTCGCCGAAAGGAATGGTCTCGACGAAGATCGCGCCTTCGACCGGAGCCGTGCCGCGCCACAGGCGCGCGCGCGTAGGCCCGGCGTTGTACGCTGCCGCGGCGAGAACGGGGCTGCCGTCGAACTGATTGAGGATGTGCTTGAGGTAATAAGTGCCGAGCGCCGCATTGAGATCCGGTTCGTGCAGCCGCGCCGAAGAGAAGTTCTTCATGCGCATTCTCTGCGCCACCCACTTCGCGGTCGGGCGCATCACCTGCATGAGGCCGGTCGCGCCGGCGGAGGATTTTGCGCCGGTGATGAAACGGCTTTCCTGGCGCACCACACCCAGCACCCACGGCTCCTCCAAGTCGCGCGAGCGAGCTTTTTCGGCCAGCACTTCGCGATAAGGCGCAAGGTAGCGGACCGAAAAGTTGTGGGCGAATACCGTTCTGTCCGCGGTGCCGATCGCCCTGTCCCAGGCCTCGTTGCGGCGTGCGAGCTCCGCCGCCGCGAGGAGCCTGCGGTCGTCCATGCCGCGAATGGTCCAGAGCCACTCCTTCGTCGCCTCGGTCCGCATGTCCACGCGATAGAGCGCGAGCGCGCGAGCGAGCCCGGGAATCGCCGCGACCTCGGCGATCTCGCTTTCGGTGGGTAGCGGCGCGCGGGCCGGAATCCGCAAGCTCACGCCGAGCTCGTCGGCGGCAAGGCGCCCGTAGAAACTGTGTTCCCCGGCGATGCGCTCGAAATAGCCTTCGGCTTCCAAGGGGCTGCCGAGCGCGCGCTCGGCCCGACCGTACCAGTAGATCCAGACCGGGTCGTTCTTCGCGAGCGGAGACATCCGGTCGATCGAGCTTCGCACCTCGGCCCACCTGTCTGTCCTCATCGCGATTCGCGCGCGCCAGCCGAGCTGCTCGTCGTTGAGCGCTCCGGGTTCACCGAACCAGTCGAGCGCCTCGGGCACCTGGCGGAGCGCACCGTTCATGGCCAGCATCAGCCAGACGTACCTGCGGTCTTCGACGGCGAAGGCGTCGCTCAGGCCGCCGCCCCAGAATCCTGCGGCCGCGCGCGCGTCCGCGTCGGCAGCCAAGGTGAGGGCGGCGATCACCAGCTCTCGATCGGTCACCTTGGCCAGATCGACCTGTGGATTCCTGAGAAACTTGACCGGCGCGCGGATGACGGCGCCGAGCCGTCTCGTGTCGATGGCTTCGCCGCGCGGCAGAAACTCCATGGTGCGCTTGGCGGCACCGATGAGCCCGCCGGCGACCAGCACGCGAAACCGCTCCCATGCTTCACGCGAGCCGAGTTGGCCGGCGTTGTGGATCGCCCGGGCCAGAGCGAGGCAGCCTTCTGGAAGTTCGCGCGGCGCGTTCCAGAAGGGCTTGAAATCGCCCAGCACCGAGGCATCCTCGCGCTTCCAGCGCGCGAGCAGCATGTAGCACGTCACCTCGGGATCGTCACCGGAGAGCGCCGGATACTCGGCTTGGAACAACTCCCATCGCCGGCTCTTGCCGAGCACCTTGAGCCAATCGGCGCGCAGTTGTTCGGCGAGCGCGGTACCCGAGTATCGGGAAAGGAAGTCGCGAACGTCTTCGGCCGACGCACCCGGAAGCTTGAAGAAGAGCTGCCAGTACTCGACATAGGGCTCGAGCACATGCCCTTTGAGCTTGGGAGCGAGCGTTGCGAGCTTGGTCCGGTGATTCGCTTCGAACGCATCGCGGGCGGCAAGGAATGCCGCGTCCTGCGGATCGAGCTTCGCCGCGTGGCCGGGGGCGGCCGCGGCGAGGACGACAGCAAGGCAAAGCGGACGGAGCGCTCGTTTCAAGATCTACTTCCTCCTTTGATAGAATACTACAGGCATTTTTCGTGCCAGATGAAGGCCTCCGCACATGACTCCTTCCGAGCTTTCCGCCTGGCGCAAGAACGAGCGCACACGGCTTTTGCGGGAACGCGAAGCGCTGGCCCAGGAGGCGCTCGCCGCGCTGCGCTCACGGATCGACCACCACCTTGAACGTGCGTTCCCGGATCTGGTGCACGGAATACTGGCGTTTTGCTGGCCGTACAGGAACGAATACGACGCACGCCATCTGGCCGCGGCCCTGCGCCGGCTCGGGGCGAGGACCGCGCTGCCGGTCGTCGTGGCTCCCAAAACCCCGCTGATCTTTCGCGAATGGAAGCCCGGGGTGGAACTCGCCGAAGGGCCGCTGGCCATCCCTTACCCTGTCGGTTCGCCGGAGGTCAGCCCGGATCACGTGCTCGTGCCGATGGTGGGATGGGACGGGGACGGATACCGCTTGGGGTATGGCGGCGCTTTTTTTGACCGCACCTTGGCCGCGCTCGCCAAGCGGCCCCGCGTCATCGGGATCGCCTACGAGCAGGCCTTCTTGAAGACCATACACCCGCAGCCACACGACATCCCCGTGGATTTCGTGGTCACCGAGCGCGGCGTATACCGCCGCGAGCCGGAGGGGCTCAAGTTTCTCGACAACCCACAGGCCTTCTCCTCACCGGCGTGCTATGCCGGCGAGATCGCTCCCGGATACTTCGGGGAGGAGCCGAAGATCTAATCTCAACCGAGAAACAGCCGGTACGCCGGATTGCGGCTTTCGTCCACGTACGGATAGCCAAGCTCGGTGAGAAAGCGCTGGAATTCGCGCATCTCGTGGCGCGGCACCTGCATGCCGACCAGCACCCGGCCGTAGTCGCTCCCCTGATTGCGGTAGTGGAACAGGCTGATGTTCCAGTCGGTGCGCATGCCCGACAGAAAGCGCATCAGCGCCCCGGGCCGCTCCGGAAACTCGAAGCGGTAGAGCAACTCGTCGGCGGCGCGGCGCGCGTCCCTGCGGATCGCCGGCGGAGCGTGCCCGCCGACCATGTGGCGCACGTGGAGCTTGGCCATCTCGTCATCGGAGAGGTCAAGCGTCTTGAGGCCCTGGCGCTCGAGGACTTTGACGATTTTCGCGGACTCGCCGCGGCTGTGCACCTCGACGCCGACGAATACGTGAGCGTCCTTGGGATCGGCGATGCGGTAGTTGAACTCGGTGATGTTGCGCGCCCCTAGCGTGGCGCAGAATTTCTTGAAGCTGCCTGGGCGCTCGGCGATGGTGACCGCGAGGATCGTCTCGCGCCGGTCGCCCACCTCGGCGCGCTCGGCGACAAAGCGCAGCCGGTCGAAATTCGTGTTCGCGCCCGAAGCGACCGCGACGAGCTTCTTTCCGCGCACTCCGGATTTTTCGACGTAAGCCTTGGCGCCGGCGATCGCCAGTGCGCCGGCGGGCTCAAGGATCGTGCGCGTGTCCTCGAACACGTCCTTGATCGCCGCGCAGATCTGGTCCGTATCGACGAGGATCACGCCGTCGAGGAGCTGCTTGCACAGCCGAAAGGTCTCTTCGCCGACCTGCTTTACGGCGACCCCGTCGGCGAAAAGACCCACGTGATCCAGTACGACGCGCCGTCCCGCCTTCAGCGAGCGCGCCATGGCGTCGGCGTCCACCGGTTCGACGCCGAAGACCTTGATCGCGGGACGCAGGCGCTTGATATAGGAAGCGATGCCGGAAACGAGCCCGCCGCCGCCGATCGGCACGAATACCGCGTGGATCGGGTGCGCGGTCTGACGCAGGATCTCCAATCCGATCGTGCCCTGGCCCGCGATCACGTCCGGATCTTCGTAGGGATGAACGAAGCCGAGCCTGCGTGCCTTCGCCAGGCGCTTCGCCTCGACGTGCGCCTCGTCATAGGTATCGCCGTGCAAATGCACTTCCGCTCCGCGAGCCTTGACCGCGTCGACCTTGATCTTGGGCGTGGTGGACGGCATCACGATCACCGCCGCGCAGCCGAGCTTCTGGGCCGCTAGCGCGACGCCTTGAGCGTGATTGCCGGCCGAAGAAGCGATGACTCCGCGGGCGAGCGCCGCCGCGGACAGATTCGCCATCTTGTTGTAGGCGCCGCGGCACTTGAAGGAGAACACCGGCTGCATGTCCTCGCGCTTCAAGAGCACCCGGTTGCCGAGCCGCGCCGAGAGATTGGGCGCGACTTCCAGGGGCGTCTCCACCGCCACGTCGTACACGCGCGCCCGGAGGATCCGCTCCAGATAGTCGTTTTTCATCGCGTTTTTCTTACCCCCTAAATGGGGGGTCAAGTGCCACCCCCCTTTGAGGGGTGGGCGATACTCTACACGAACACTCCGGCCGTGGGTAAAATGCCGGCTCGGGAGGAGCCGATGCCGAGGCCCGGGAAAAAGGCGAAACAGGCGTTCTGGGAGCGCGGCTACCTCGCGCACGGATACTGGCTCGGAAAAGAGCGGCTGGGGCAGGTCACGCTCGGCCCGAAGAAGGAATGGGACGGCATCTACCGCTGGCGGGCGGGCAACCATTCCGGCGAAGCCGCCACGCTCGACGAAGCCAAGCGCGCCGTCGAACAGGTCGTCCTCGTCGGTGCGAGCCAGCTGCGTTTGTTCGACAAGTAAGGGAGATCTCCCGCTGCGCCCCGGGGTTGAGCGCCGCTACGCGGCCGTCAGCTTCGCGTATTCCAGCGCGAGCCATTTCATCCCCTGCTTGCCGAAATTGATCTGCAGGCGCGCGTCGGTGCCGGATCCTTCGGCGTTGACGATGACGCCCTGGCCGAACTTCGGGTGCAGAACCGACTGGCCGATGCGGAACCCATGGCCCGGCGCCTTGGCTTTGCCGCCTTTTGCCGGCTGGGGGGCCCAGGCCACGTCGTCGAATCGGGCGTGCCCCGGCCGAGGCGTGAGGCGCTTCACGACTTCCTCCGGGAGCTCGTCGAGGAACCGTGAGGCGACGTTGTAACGGGTCTGCCCGTGCAGCATGCGCGTCTGAGCGAAGGAGAGGTAGAGCCGCGTCCGCGCCCGGGTGATCGCGACGTACATCAGTCTGCGTTCTTCTTCCAGGCCGTCGTCTTCCAGAACGCTCTGCTCGTGCGGAAAGAGGCCCTCTTCCAGCCCGGTGATGAACACCGCGTGAAACTCCAGGCCTTTCGCCGAGTGCACCGTCATCAGCTGCAGCGCGTCCGTGCCTTCGACCGCCTGGTTCTCGCCCGACTCGAGTGCTGCGTGCGCGAGGAAGGCCGGAAGATCGTGCTCTTCTCCCTCGTTCACGAACGCGGCCGCAGCGTTCACGAGCTCGCTCAAGTTCTCGACCCGGTCGGCGCCGTCTCTTTCGGCCTTGTAGTGCGCGACGAGCCCGCTTCGGTCAAGCATCACCTCGACCGTCTCGGGCAAAGGCAGCCCCTGCGTTTCAGCCTTGAGCGATTCGATGAGCCGCAGGAACGCGGCGAGCGCCGCGCCGCTCTTCCCGGAAAATCCCGAGGCCGCCTTGTAAAGACTCGCATGACCGGCCTTTGCCGCATCCTGCAGGGCTTCGAGTGAGCGCGCGCCGATTCCGCGCAAGGGGAAATTGGCCACGCGCAGGAAAGCTCCGTCGTCGTCCGGATTGGCCGCAAGCCGCAGGTACGCGAGCGCGTGCTTGATTTCCATGCGCTCGAAGAAGCGCAGGCCCCCGTACACGCGGTATGGAATGCCGTTCGAGAAGAGCGCGTGCTCGATGATGCGCGACTGCGCGTTCGAGCGGTACAGCACCCCGATATCGGCAAGACGCAGCCCGCCGCGCTTCAGCGCCTGCACCTCCTCGGTGAGCCAGTTCGCCTCATACCCGTCGCTTTGCGCCTCGTAGATGCGCACCGGCTCGCCGTGCCCGGCGGAGGTCCACAGGTTCTTGCCGAGGCGTTTCTTGTTGTGGGCGATGAGCGCGTTGGCCGCTGCGAGGATGAGCCCGTGCGAGCGGTAGTTCTGCTCGAGGCGGATGACGTTCTCGACGCGGAAATCGCGCTCGAATTCGGCCATGTTGCCGACGTGCGCTCCGCGAAACCGGTAAATGGACTGATCGTCGTCGCCGACTGCGAACATGAGGTTTTTCGGCCCGGCGAGCAGCTTCAGCCAGCGGTACTGAAGGCGATTGGTGTCCTGGAATTCGTCGACCAGAATGTGCCGGAAGCGGTTCCGGTAGTGCTCGCGGAGGATCTCGTTCCTGGAAAGGAGCTCGAAGCTGCGCAGCAGCAGCTCGGCGAAGTCCACCACGCCCTCGCGCTGGCATTGCTCGTCGTAGGCGGCGTAGATCTCGGCGTAGCGGCGGGTGATTTCGTCGCCGATCTCGACGTCCCGGGCGCGCCTGCCCTCCTCCTTGGCCGCGTTGATGAAATACTGCGCGTCGCGCGCGGGGAATCTCTCTTCGTCGACGCTGAGCGCCTTCAGCGCGCGCTTCACCGCGGCGTGCTGGTCCTGGGAGTCGAGGATCTGAAAGAGCTGCGGCAGGCTGGCGTCGCGGTAGTGCGCCCGCAGCAAGCGGTTGCACAGGCCGTGGAAGGTGCCGACCCACATGCCGCGGGTGCTGATCGGAAGCATCGCCGAGATGCGCGTGAGCATTTCGCGCGCCGCCTTGTTGGTGAAGGTTACGGCGAGAACGCCGCTCGGGCTCACATTCCCGGTCTGGATCAGCCAGGCGATCCGCGTGGTGAGAACGCGCGTTTTGCCCGAGCCGGCGCCTGCGAGGATCAGCGCCGATTGGTCGGGAAGGGTGACTGCGGCGAGCTGCTCGCGGTTGAGGTTTTCGAGTAGATTGAGCATGCAGGCGTTCGCAAATGCGCGATTTTACCGCACGCCTCGGCGGCGATATCTCCACTGCCGATCCGCGGCGGGGAATGCGTCCCGCGCGGGCCGCGCCCGACGCCTACATTCCGACCGAGTACCCGTGCGCTCCGAAGCCGGCCTGCCGTTTCAGGCTGCTTGACACGAATTCGGCGTCCTGCTTCGTTTCGAAATTCGACAGCAGCACGTTGTAGACGCGCTTGTCACCGGCTTTCGACGGGACGATCTCGGCCGGATATCCGCCTTTTCGCAGGTCCTTGTAGAGATCGAACGCCCGCTGTGGCGTGAGTCCCGCGGCAGCCGTGATTTTCCATTTTCCGCCGCTCGTCGAGACGCCCCGCCCCGGCTGCGTTTCGGTCTCGGCCGCCCATTCCCTCAACTGGTCCGCCATCACCGTCGCGACCGGCCGCGACAGCCCGCCTTCGTGGACGTAAAAGGACAGCCGCTGTTCCATGGTGAACGGGGAGTCGCCAGGCTGGCTGATCTCGATCTTGCCCTCGATCAGGCAGACGATCTCGCGGTCCGGCGCCGACTTGCCCCAAAGGTCGGTGCCGCGTATGCCGGCGTTCACGGTGTTGATGCTGATGTTCACGTCGCGCGTGCCGCGGAATTGCGCGAACAGCCCGGAGGTGAAGCGGAACGCCCCTTCTGCCACCTTCAACCTCGCCTCGAAGACCTTGTCGCCGCGCATCTGCATCGCGCCGAGGAAGAGCGAGCCTTTCTCGCCCAGTTTCACCGCGCTGCCGTCGGCGGTCCTGAGAAGCAGGCGCGCTCCGGCGCCGGTCTTCACCTGGTCGCTGTCTTTGAGTTCCATTCCCGGCGCGAGCGGCTGGTTCGCTCCGCCGCGCTCCATCCACGCGGGCATCTGCACCGCTTCGACCGTCGCGAGCGGAGCGGGCTGCGCCCGCCGCGGCTTGGACTCGGACTGCGCCATCGCGGCGCCTCCCGCATTCAGCGCGAGCGCGGCGAGCGCCGCGACCACCGACCATTGCCTCACCATGATTGACTCCCATCGGGTTGCGACGCGCGTTGATACGAACGCAAGGCGGGTGCGGCGCGCCGCCGACGTGCGCGGCTATAATTCATGCTTTTCCCGAGCCCGCTCATGCAGCCTCAGTACCACCCCGAGATCGTCGAGCGCGAAGCGCAGGAGCACTGGGACAGGACCGGAGCGTTTCGCGCGATCGAGGAGGCGCCCGGAAAAGGCAGCCGCCCGAAGTTCTACTGCCTCTCGATGTTCCCCTACCCTTCGGGCAAGCTGCATATGGGCCACGTGCGCAACTATACCATCGGCGACGTGATGACCCGCTTCCACAGGATGCGAGGCTTCAACGTGCTCCAGCCGATGGGCTGGGACGCCTTCGGTCTGCCCGCGGAAAACGCCGCGATGGCGAACGGCGTGCCGCCGGCGAAGTGGACCTACGACAACATCGCCACCATGAAGCGCCAGCTGCGCTCGCTCGGCTTCGCGATCGACTGGGAGCGCGAGCTCGCCACCTGCTCGCCAAGCTACTACCGCTGGAACCAGTGGCTGTTCCTGCGCATGCTCGAACGCGGCCTGGTCTACAAGAAGACCGGCGTCGTCAACTGGGATCCAGTGGACCAGACCGTGCTCGCGAACGAGCAGGTGATCGACGGCCGCGGCTGGCGCACCGGCGCGCTCATCGAGAAGCGCGAGATCCCGATGTACTACATGCGGATCACCGCTTACGCCGAGGAGCTGCTCGCTTCGCTCGACGAGCTTCCGGGCTGGTCCGAGCGCGTGAAGACGATGCAGGCCAACTGGATCGGCAAGAGCCATGGCGTCAACATCGGCTTCCCGTACGAGCTGGGCGGCGAGAAGAAGCTCCTGCGCGTTTTCACCACGCGCGCCGACACGCTGATGGGCGCGACGTTCTGCGCGGTCGCCGCCGAGCACCCGCTTGCCGCGCATGCAGCCCGGTCGGACAAGAAGCTCGCCGCTTTCGTCGAGGAATGCAAGCGCGGCCCGGTGATGGAGGCCGACCTCGCGCAGCTCGACAAGAGGGGCATGCCCACGGGCCTTTTCGTCACGCATCCGATCAGCGGCGAAAGAATCGAAGTCTGGGTCGGCAACTACGTGCTCATGGCCTACGGCGAGGGCGCGGTGATGGGCGTGCCCGGGCACGACGAGCGCGATTTCGCGTTCGCGAAGAAGTACGGCCTGCCGATCAAGCCCGTGATCGAGGTCGGGGGCAAACCGTATTCGACCGATGCCTGGCAGCCCTGGTACGCGGACTACGGCCGCTGCGTGAACTCGGGGAAGTACGATGGGCTCGACTATCGGGCCGCGGTCGAAACCATCGCCGCGGACCTGAAGAAGAAGGCTCTAGGCGACAAGCAGATCACTTGGCGGCTTCGCGACTGGGGCATCTCGCGCCAGCGCTATTGGGGCACGCCGATTCCCATCGTGCACTGCGACGGCTGCGGCGACGTTCCGGTGCCGGACGAGCAGCTCCCCGTCGTTTTGCCGGAAGATCTCGTCCCCGACGGCACCGGCAACCCTCTGGCGAAAACGCCCTCGTTCCTGAACTGCAAGTGCCCGAAATGCGGCAGAGCGGCGAAGCGCGAGACCGACACCATGGACACTTTCGTCGATTCGTCCTGGTACTTCCTGCGCTTTGCCTGCCCCGATCAGGACAAGGCGGCGGTTGACGAGCGCGTGCAGTACTGGATGCCGGTCGACCAGTACATCGGCGGCATCGAGCACGCGATCCTGCACCTCCTGTACTCGCGCTTCTGGACCAAAGTGATGCGCGACCAGGGCCTGGTCGCGCCGAGCGAGCCGTTCACGCGGCTCCTGACCCAGGGCATGGTGCTGAACGAAATCTTCTACCGCAAGGAAGCGAGCGGTCGCATCACCTACTACAACCCCGCCGACGTCGAGATCAGGCACGACGACAAGGGCCAGCGCATCGGCGCTGTATTGGGCTCCGACGGCAAGCCCGTGGAGTCCGACGGCATCGGCACAATGTCGAAATCGAAAAATAACGGCGTCGATCCGCAGGATTTGATCGAGAAGTACGGGGCGGACACGGCGCGGCTCTACATGATGTTCGCCTCGCCGCCCGAGGACACGCTCGTATGGTCCGACGCCCGCATCGAGGGCCCTGCGGGATTCCTGCGGCGCCTGTGGCGCGCTGTATGCGAGCACGCGTCCGAGGGCCCTGTGCCCGCCTATTCGAACGGCGAACTCACCCCGGCGCTGCGCTCGATCCGCTTCGAGCTGCACAGCGCCATCGCCAAGGTGACCGACGACTACGGGCGGCGCCAAAAGTACAACACCGTCGTCGCCTCGGTCATGGAACTCATGAACGCGCTCGCGAAGATGACGGACCGGGATCCGGTCGCGCGCCGCGTGCGCCAGGAGGTGCTGCAGTCGGCCGTGCTGATGCTCTCCCCGATCGCGCCGCATATCTGCCATGCCTTGTGGATGGCTCTCAAGCCCGGCGCGGACGCGATGCGCGAACCGTGGCCGAAGGTGGACGAGTCGGCGCTGGTTCAGGACGAAATCGAGCTGGTGCTCCAGGTCAACGGCAAGCTGCGCGGCCACATGCGCGCGCCGAAATCCGCCGGGCGCGGGGAGCTCGAACGGCTCGCCCTCGCTCACGACGCGGTGACGCGCTTCACGAACGGCCAGGCGGTGAAGAAGGTCGTCGTGGTCCCCGGACGGCTCGTCAATGTGGTCGTTTGAGCGGTCCTCGCGCGCCGCACTCGCCGGCGCGATCGCCGCACTCCTCGCGGCCTGCGGCTTCCATCTGCGCGGCCAGGCGCAGCTGCCCTTCGAGTCGCTCCACATCCCGGGTAACAACCCGCTCGTGGTCGAGCTGAAGCGCAACGTCGCCGCGGCGAGCAGGACGCGCCTTGTGGACAAGCCGGGGGAGGCGGAGGCCGTGCTCGGCTTCACCCAGGAGCTGCGCGACAAGATCATCCTTTCCTTCAGCTCCGCGGGCCGGGTGAGCGAATATCAGTTGCGCTACCGCGTCGGATTCCGCGTCACCGACGCGAAGGGTGCGCAGGTCTACCTGCCGACGAGCGAAATCCTCCTCACGCGCGACATGGCCTATAACGACGCGCAGGTGCTTGCGAAGGAAGCCGAGGAAGCGCTGCTCTTCCGGGACATGCAAAGGGACATGGTGCAGCAGATCATACGGCGCCTGGTCGCAGCGAAGCCGGCGACGGTCCCCATCGAATAGCATGGCCGTTCTCAGGCTCGAGCAGCTGGATGCCCATCTTGCGCGCGAGCTGCAACCGCTGTACGTGATCCACGGCGACGAGCCGCTGCTCGCGCTTGAGGCCGCAGACGCGATTCGCGCGCGCGCGCGCGCAAGCGGTTTTTCGGAGCGCGTGGTCCTCGCGCCCGAGCGCACTTTCGATTGGGGCGAGCTCGCAGCGAGCGGCGCCAGCCGCTCGCTGTTCGGCGACAAGAAGCTGATCGAGCTGCGCCTTGCCGCGGGCAAGCCCGGCGCCGACGGTGCCGCGGCGATCGAAGCGTTTTGCGGCAAGCTCCCGCCCGAGGCGCTCACAGTCGTAACGCTGCCGCGCATGGACAAGGCCGGTCAGGGGTCCTCATGGTTCAAGGCGCTCGAGCGCAAGGGAATCGTCGTCAACGTCTACCCGGTCGAGCGCGCGCGGCTTCCCGCATGGATCGCCTCCCGCCTCGCGCGGCAGAAGCAACGCGCAACACCCGAGACTCTGCAGTTTCTCGCCGACCGCGTCGAGGGCAATCTCCTTGCCGCGCACCAGGAGCTCCAGAAACTCGCGCTGCTCTTGCCCGCCGGGGAGCTCGACTTCGACGCCGTGCGCGAGGCGGTGATGAGCGTGGCGCGCTACGACACACTCAAGCTCGCCGAGGCGATGCTCTCGGGCGAGCGCTCGCGGCTTGCGCGCATGCTCGAAGGCCTGCGCGGCGAAGGCGAAGCGCCTCCGCGGGTGCTGTGGATTCTCGCAGAGGAAATCCGCGCCATATCCCGCGTGCAGAACGGCATCGCCGCGGGCCGGCCGATTGCCGATATGCTGCGCGAAGCGCGCGTGTGGGGCGACGCGAGACAGTCGCTCGTGGGCGGCGCCGCGAAGAAGCTCCCGCGCGAGACGCTGCTCGCCGCGCTCGAGCACGCCGCCAGAGTCGATCGCGTCGTCAAGGGGGTCGTCAAGGGCGACCCCTGGGACGAGCTGTTGCAGCTTGGGTTGAGGTTCGCCGCGCTCTAACCCTCGGATGCCCACACCGACCGAATGCCCAGAGCGAATCAGGTCGCTCCTGGATTCCCTTGCGATATCCACGGATCTGATCGCGGCACGATCCCTGGTATTGCATCCCGAGGCGCAGGTGCTGGCCGTCGCGGCCACAGGAGACGACGGCAGAGAGCACCTGCTTGCCCCCGCTGCGGCCGCGAAGTGGCGGGAGATGAGCGCCGCGGCGCTTTCCGACGGCGTCGTCATCCAAATCGCTTCGGCGTTCCGAAGCGTCGATCGCCAAGCCGAAATAATCCGCGCCAAGCTGGCCGAGGGTCTGTCGCTGGATGCAGTGCTTTGCGTGAGCGCTCCTCCCGGTTACAGCGAGCACCACTCCGGCCGGGCCGTCGATGTGACGACCGACGAGGGCGTGGCGCCTCTTGAGCTCGAGTTCGAAAAGACCCGGGCATTCCGGTGGCTGTCGAGGAACGCGGGTCGGTTCGGTTTCGTTCTCTCATATCCGGCCGGGAATTCGCATGGTTATGACTATGAACCGTGGCACTGGTGCTTGAGGCCGGCTGAGGCAACAAGCGCTTGAAGATCACCGTGCTTTCGATGTTGCTGCTCCCGGCCTTGTGCGGGAACGCTTCATGCCAGGCCCGGGAAGAAGCGAATGTCTTGCCCGAGACGCAGGCAGGGCGGGAGATGATCGTTGAGGTGCAGGAGCTCGTACCGGTCGAAAGCAACCGCAAGATCCGCACGACAAACCTCGACCTTCTTTTCCGCATAAGGAGATTCGACACTCCGGACTTCAAGTTCCATGGAGGCCTTACGGTGTCCCACTCCCGCGGAAGCATCACGCGGCGGACCGGCTCCTCCCAGGCGGGCACTCTCAAGGACGAAACCTACGCCAGCGAGGCGACCGGCGCAGGACCCGTTCTGGCAGTTCGCGCGGAACTCGCGCGCGGCGCGAACCTGTCCGCATCGCTGATCGGGAGCGTCGGCGTCCTCCTCTACGACAGGGATTTCCCCGCGGGCGCTTCCCGCTATGACTTCATGATCCGGTACGGCTCGACTTTCTCCTACAGATTGAACGACAGGCAGGACCTATCCCTGACCCTCAGAGGTATGCACGTGTCGAACGGCCAAGGCCTCAACTCCCACAACCCGCAATACAACGCGGTAGGCGTGGGCGTGCAATTCCTGGGGGCTTTTTGACGCCATTCATGCGACGCGGGGCGGGCAGTCACTCCCTGCCGAACACCCTCCGCCAAAGCGCGCGCGTAGTGTCTATGTGGTTTTGCACCTCTCCCGCGGGCACGCGCGCGTACTTCGCGCCGTTGAGGCGCAGGCGGTGCTGCCGGCGGCGGTATTCGCGGTAGGCGTCGGCCACGGCGTCGGCGGAATCGCCGGGAACCAATCCAAGCTTCGCGGAGAGCTTGAGCAGGGCGATGTTGCCGCTGTTGGCGGTGAGCTCGGGACGGCGGTGCGCGTGAGCGAGCACGAGCATCTGAACGATGAATTCGATGTCTATCATGCCGCCGCGGTCGTGCTTGAGATCGAACAGATCGCTTTCGTTCGGGTGGCCCTGGAGGAGCCGCTCGCGCATCGACAGCACGTCGCCCCGCAGCTTCGCCTCATCGCGCGGGATCCGAAGAATCGCGCGCCGCTCCTCCTCGAACTCGGCGCCCAGGGTCGCCTCGCCCGCGCAGAATCGCGCCCGCGTGAGCGCCTGGTGCTCCCAGGTCCAGGCCGATTCGCGCTGATAGCGGCGAAAGGCATCGATCGAGCTGACGAGGAGCCCGCTTCCGCCTTCAGGGCGCAGGCGCAGGTCGATGTCGAAGAGAACGCCCGCCGCGGTGCGGCTGGTGAGCCAGCGGCTCAGGCGCTGCGCGAGGCGCGCGTAGATTTCCGGCGCCCGGTCGTCCGGATCCCCGTAAAGGAAGATGAGATCGAGATCGGACGCATAGCCCAGTTCCTTGCCGCCGAGCTTGCCGTAGCCGACGATCGCAAAACGCGGCGCGTCGCGATACCGGGTGCTCAGCTGCGTCCAGCACAGCTCCAGCGCCGCCTGCAGCATGACGTCGGCGAGATCGGAGAGATGGTCGGCCAGGCGCTCGACGCCGAGCTCACCGGACAGATCCTGCGCGAGCAGGCGGAAGACCTGCGCGTGATGCGCCTCGCGCAGCCAGTCCATCTGCCGTTCCTCGTCGGCTTGCCGGACCGCGAGCTGGGCGCGCAGCTCCAGCGCAAAGGCGCGCCAGTCGGGCCGCGCGAGCAGGGCGCGCGCGTCGAGCAGCTCGTCGAGAACCACCGGGTGCCGGTTCAGGTACTCGGCGGCCCAGCTCGACGCATCGAGAAGCTGGGCGAGGCGTGCGAGGATCGCGGGGTGCTCGTCGAGAAGCGCGAGATAGGCGGCGCGCCGGCTCACCGTCTCGATGAGTTCGAGGAAACGCTTGAGGGTCGCGTCCGGATCCTCCCGCGCGGCGGACTCCTCGACGATCCGCGGGATCAGGGCGTCGAAGCGCGCGCGGCTCGCCTGCGGCAGGCCGTTGTAGCGGCCGCCCGAGCGCACCAGGGCAAGCCGCGCCGCCGCCCCGGCGGCGTCGCGGAATCCGAGCTGCGCGAGGCGCTCCTCCGCCTTGTCGCTTCCGGCCCACAGCGCGGAAAGTGCGTGCCTGGGCGTGTCTTCCACCGAGAACAGCTGCTCGAAGTGCCAGGACACGCGAGCCCGGCGCGCATCGAGCGCGGCGCGGAACGAGTCCCACGAGGCGAAGCCCATCGCCCTCGCGACCAGCAGGCGGTCCCCGGGATTCTCGGGCAGCTCGTGCGTCTGGGCGTCATCCAGGTACTGCAGCCGGTGCTCCAGACGCCGCAGGAACACGTACGCCTCGGACAGCTCCTCGGACGCCGCGTCCGGAAGCAGCCTCCTTCGCGCGAGCAGCGCGAGCACCGCGCGCGTCGGCCGGATTTGCAGCGCGGGATCGCGGCCGCCGCGAATCAGCTGGAACGCCTGCGCGATGAACTCGATCTCGCGGATGCCCCCCGGCCCGAGCTTGATCTGATCGGAGAGCTCCCTGCGCGCCACTTCCTCGCGGATCTGCGCGTGCAGCTCGCGCATCGCCGCGAACGCGCCATAGTCGAGGTATTTGCGGTACACGAACGGGCGCACGATCGCGGCGAGCGGCCCGTTTTCGCGATCGGATCCGAGTGCGCGCGCCTTGATCCAGGCGTAGCGCTCCCACTCCCTGCCCTGGGTTACGAAATATTCCTCCAGCGCGTCGAAGCTCGTGGCGAGCGCCCCGGAGTCGCCCCAGGGGCGAAGGCGCATGTCCACCCGGAAAACGAATCCGTCCGCCGTGCGCTCGTCCAGCGCGGCAATCAGGCGGCGGCCGAGACGCGTGAAGAATTCCAGCTTGCTCGTCGCGTCGTCCTCCTCGGGGTAGAGAAAGACGAGATCGACGTCGGAGGACACGTTCAACTCGCCGCCGCCGAGCTTGCCCATGCCCACTACCGTGAGCTCGGGCCGGGCGCCCTCTACCCGCGGCTCGAGAAACGCGAGCGCCTCACCGATCGCGACTTCCGCGAGCGCGGACATCGTCCCGCACACTTCGTCGAGTCCGGCCGCGCCCGAAATATCGCGCGCCATCGTGCGCAGGAGCACGCGCTGGCGCAGCGCCCGCAGCGTGGAATGCAGCGTGGTTTCATCTGCCGGCTTGCGCCCGCACAGGAACGCCTGCATCGCTTCGCGCGTCCAGCCCGAGTCCTTCGCGCGCTCCAGCTCTTCGCGCAACTCGGGCTTCGCCGCGACGAGCTGCCGAGCGTAGCGGGAATATTCGAGCGGGTCCATGAGCGGGGCTATTGTAGTGGTGCGCGGGCGCTCGGCTGCAACCCCCGGCTCGGGAGGGTAAGATTCACCTCATGAACGCCCCCTCGGACATCAAGTCCTACATGCTCGAAGTCGGCCGGCGCGCTCGCGCCGCGTCGCGCGATGTGGCGCGCGCGGATACCGCAGCCAAGAACCGCGCGCTTCTCGCCGCCGCCAAGGCCCTAAGGCGTGATGCGGGGAAGCTTCTCGCGGCGAACGCGGATGACGTGAAAACGGCGCGGACCGCGGGCAGGGACGCTGCCTTCATCGACCGTCTCACGCTGACCGAAAAGACGATCGAGGGCATGGCGCAGGGCCTGGAGCAGGTCGCGAAGCTCCCCGATCCGGTGGGCGAGATCTCCGATCTGCGCCAGCAGCCGAGCGGTATCAGGGTCGGGCGGATGCGCGTGCCCCTGGGCGTAATCGGCATCGTCTACGAATCGCGCCCCAACGTCACCGCCGACGCCGCGGCGCTGTGCCTGAAATCGGGCAACGCCTGCATCCTGCGCGGCGGTTCGGAATCGGTGCGCTCCAACATCGCGGTCGCCGCGTGCGTGCACGAGGGCTTGCGCGCCGCGAGCCTTCCCGAAGACGCGGCGCAGGTGGTCGAGACCGCAGACCGCGCCGCGGTCGGGCAGCTCCTTTCCATGAACGAATACGTCGATATCATCGTGCCGCGCGGCGGCAAGGACCTGATCGAGCGGGTGATGCGCGAATCGCGCATTCCAATGATCAAGCACCTCGACGGCGTGTGCCACGTCTACATCGACGACAGCGCCGACGTCGACAAGGCGATCCGCATCGCCGACAACGCCAAGACCCAGCGCTACGGCGTGTGCAACGCCATGGAAACCCTGCTCGTCAACGAGTCGATCGCCCCGGAAGTGCTGCCGAGGCTGGCGAAGATCTACGCCGACAAGGGCGTCGAGCTGCGCGGCGACGAGAAATCCCGCGCGCTCGTACCCGCCATGAAGCCCGCCACGGAGCAGGACTGGTATGCGGAATTCCTTGCACCCATTCTCGCAGTGCGCATGGTGAAGGACCTCGATGCGGCCATCGAGCACATCTCGAAGTACGGCTCGCAGCACACCGACGCGATCGTGACCGAGGACGAAGCGCACGCGAAGCGCTTCCTGCGCGAAGTGGACTCGAGCTCGGTCCTGGTGAACGCTTCGACGCGTTTCGCCGACGGTTTCGAGTACGGCCTGGGCGCGGAGATCGGCATTTCGACCGACAAGCTGCATGCGCGCGGCCCTGTGGGTCTGGAGGGCCTCACTTCGCAAAAGTACGTCGTGTTCGGCAGCGGCCAGATCCGGCAGTAGGCGCAAAGACCCTGGGCCGCAGAGATCGTTTTGATCTTGCCCGCCGCGACGAACCGTAGATGAGCGCGCCCATCGGCATCATGGGCGGCACCTTCGACCCGGTGCACTTCGGGCACTTGCGCCTTGCTCAGGAGGCTGCCGAAATTCTCGGGCTGGAGCGCGTGCGCTGGGTGCCCGCCGGCCAGCCCTGGCACCGCGGCGCGCCGCTCGCGCCAGCGGTGCATCGCCTGGAAATGGTGCGCCTCGCGATCGAGAAAAACGACCTGTTCGAGCTGGACGATGCCGAGATCCGCCAGACCGCGCCCGGCTACACCGTCGAGACGCTGGAGCGGCTGCGAAGCGAATTCGGCTCGCGGCGTTCCCTCGTGCTGCTCCTTGGAACGGACGCGTTCCGCAACTTGAGCTCCTGGGAGCGCTGGCGCGACCTCTTTGCCCTCGCGCACGTCTTTGTCGCGCAGCGTCCCGGGCATTCGCTCACCCCCGGCGGAATGCCGGCCGCGCTCGCCGCGGAGTGGCGCAAGCGTGCGGGCACCCCCGATGTCCTGCGCGAGCGTCCGGGGGGAAATGTCGTCACTTACGGCACCACGGCGCTCGACATTTCCGCGAGCGCAATCCGCGCTCACTTCGCCCAGGCGCGCAGCCCGCGCTACCTCCTCCCTTCGGCCGTCCTCGATTACATCGAATCGCACGGGTTGTACGCCCAACCGAGCGGCGCCCCCTGATGATGGATCTTCGCAAGCTCCAGAAGGCCGCGCTCGCGGCGCTCGAGGACATCAAGGCGCGCGAGGTCGAGGTCTTCGACGTGACCCATCTCACCTCGATGTTCGATCGCGTGATCATCGCGAGCGCAGACTCCGCCCGCCAGTTGAAGGCGCTGGCGAACCACGTCCAGGAAGAGGCGAAAGCGGCGGGCGGCCGCGTCTACGGCGTGGAGGGGGAGGACGGCGGCGACTGGGTGCTCCTCGACCTGGGCGACATCGTGCTGCACATCATGCAGCCTGCGGTGCGCTCGCACTACAATCTCGAGGAGCTGTGGGGCCAGCCGAAGCCGCGCAAGCCTCGCGCCCGGCGGAAGGCGACCTCGGCGCGCGGCGGATGAAGCTGTGGGTTGTAGCCGTGGGTACGCGCATGCCCGGCTGGGTCGACGAGGCGTTTCAGGACTACGCGAGGCGCATGCCACGCGACTTGAGGATCGAGCTGATCGAAGTGCGGCCCGAGCCCCGCTCGGGCGGAAAATCGACGGCGCAGCTGCTCGAGGCGGAAGGCCGGCGCATCGAGCGGGCCGTGCCGCGCGGAGCCTCGCGCGTTGCGCTGGACGAACGCGGGCGCGAGTTCAGCACCGGCGGCTTTGCGGGCTGGCTCGCCGCGCAGCGCCAAGACGGGCGCGATGCCGCGTTCCTGCTCGGCGGAGCCGACGGTCTCGCGCCGGCTGCGAAGAGCAGTGCCGAGCTGCTCCTGCGCCTGTCCGCGATGACGCTGCCGCACGCCCTGGCGCGGGTGCTCCTCGCCGAGCAGCTCTATCGCGCCAGCTCCATCCTGCACAAGCACCCGTACCACCGCGAATGATCAAGAATCCGCCGCGGACCCTCATCTATCTCGCTTCGCGCAGCCCGCGCCGGCGCGAGCTCCTGAAGCAGATCGGAGTGGCGTTCGAGGTGCTGGTGCTGCGCGAGAACCCGGCGCGCGGCCCCGACGTGGACGAGACGCAGCTCGCGGCCGAGCTGCCCGACGACTACGTCCGCCGTGTCTGCCGCGCAAAAGCCGAAGTGGGCTGGGACCGGGTCGTGCAGCGCCGGCTGCGCAGATTTCCCGTTCTCGCCGCGGACACCGTCGTCTGCATCGACGACAGGATTCTCGGCAAGCCCGCCGATCCCACCGACGCGGCACGGATGCTGCGGCTGCTCGCCGCGCGCGAGCACCGCGTGCTCACTGCGGTCGCGCTCAAGTTCGCGGCGCGCATGGAGCTCGTGGTGAGCGAGAGCCGGGTGCGCTTCTGCGACCTCGCCGAGCCCGAGCTGGAAGCCTACGTCGAGAGCGGCGAGCCGACCGACAAGGCGGGCGCCTACGCGATCCAGGGCCGCGCCGCGGCCTTCGTCACCGAGCTGCACGGCAGCTACTCCGGGATCATGGGGCTGCCGCTGTACGAGACCGCGCAATTGATACGGAAATTCGGGTCGTGACGGAAGATATTCTGATCAACTGCACGCCGCAGGAAACCCGGGTCGGCGTGATGCAGGCGGGGGTGCCCCAGGAGCTGCACATCGAGCGCGCGGCGAACCGCGGCCTCGTGGGCAACATCTATGTCGGGAAGGTGGCGCGGGTGCTGCCCGGCATGCAGTCGGCATTCATCGAGATCGGCCTGGAGCGCGCCGCCTTCCTGCACGTCGCCGACATCTGGGAGGAGCGCCAGCATACCCAGCCGAGCGCCGCGCCGGCAAAGCCGATCGAGCGCATTCTTTCGGAGGGCCAATCGCGGCTCGTGCAAGTGATCAAGGATCCCATCGGGACCAAGGGCGCGCGTCTTTCGACCCAGATTTCGATCGCAGGGCGGCTGGTGGTCTATCTCCCTCAGGACCCGCACATCGGGATTTCGCAGCGGATCGAGGACGAGACCGAGCGGCAGCTGCTGCGCGAGAAGCTCGCACAGCTGCTGCCCGCCGACGAGACCGGGGGATTCATCATCCGCACCGTTGCGGAGACCGCCACCGACGCCGAGCTGCGCGGGGACATCGAGTACCTGAAAAAGCTCTGGCACGGCATCCGCGGCCGCGCGTTGACGGCGCCCGCCCCGACGCTGCTTTACCAGGACCTGTCGCTCGCGCAGAGGGTGCTGCGCGATATCGCGGGCGAGAGCACCGGCCGAATCATCGTCGACTCGCGCGAGAACTTCCAGAAGCTCCAGGAGTTCGCCGCCGAGTACACGCCCAAGGTGCTCGAGAAGCTCGAGCACTACACCGGCGAGCGGCCGCTTTTCGATCTTCACAACGTCGAGGACGAGATCGAGCGGGCGCTCTCGCGCAGGGTGGAATTGAAAAGCGGGGGCTACCTCATCCTCGAGCAGACGGAAGCGATGACCACGATCGACGTCAACACCGGCGGCTACGTCGGCGTGCGCAATTTCGACGACACTATCTTCAAGACCAATCTCGAAGCCGCGCAGGTGATCGCGCGCCAGCTGCGCCTGAGAAATCTCGGCGGCATCATCATCATCGACTTCATCGACATGGAAAGCGCGGAACACCGTTCCGCGGTCCTCGCCGAACTGAACAAGGCGCTCGCGCGCGACCGGACCCGGATCAGCGTGAACGGCTTCACGGGACTGGGGCTGGTCGAGATGACGCGCAAGCGCACCCGGGAATCGCTCGAGCACGTGCTGTGCGAGCCCTGCACGACCTGCGGAGGGCGCGGCGTGGTCAAGACCGCGCAGACCGTGTGCTACGAGGTCTTGCGGGAAATCCTGCGCGAGGCGCGCCAGTTCAACGCGCGCGAGTTCCGCATCCTCGCCTCGCAATCGGTGATCGACCTGTTCCTGGAGGAGGAGTCGCAATCCCTGGCGATGCTCGGCGACTTCATAGGCAAGCCCGTGTCGATGCAGGTCGAGACGAGCTACGGCCAGGAGCAGTTCGATATCATTCTCATGTAAGCCCATGGAAAAGGAAAAGCTCTCGGCCAGGGAAGCCGCGCTCATCGCCCAGGCACGGCGCGAGGCCGAGGCGCTCAAGCGCCCGCCGGCGGCCGCCCCGCCGGCCGCTGCGCCCGAGGAAAGGCAAGGACGCACGCCGGAAAAGCCCGACCCGGTCGAACGAATGGCGCAGCTCATGGCCGAAGAACGCGCCGAAACCGCGCGCAGGAAGAAGAAGATGCGCCGCTACGGATTGATCGGTTCGGCCGCTATCCTCGCGGCCTTCGCGCTGTGGCTGATGCGCGTGTTTTCGCGCCGCCGCTAAAAATCCCGCCCGCAAAGACTGACGACGATGGAATGAACAACCGAGAGTATCTGTTTACAGCCGCGCTTTTCCCGCACACCCAAAAAGGAGGATGAATGAACGACCGAGCCCAGTTCGACGACCCCCACCTCGAAAGTCTCCTGCCGAGAGTGCCGTTCACCCGGCGCGGTTTCATCGCCTCGAGCCTCGCTTCGGGCTTCGCGCTCGCGGCCGGACCGGTCGTCGCGCAAACCGCGATCGTCACCCTCGCCGACGGTTTGGACGTGGGCGCCGCCCAAGTCCCGGTTTCCGGCGGCATCCTGCCGGTCTACTTCGCGGCGCCCAGGAAGGCGGGCCAGTACGCCACGGTGATCGTCGTTCCGGAAGTCTTCGGAATGCACGAATACCAGAGGGACATCTGCCGGCGCCTCGCCAAGGCCGGCTACTACGCCATCACCCTCGACCCCTTCTTCCGCATCGGCGACCTCTCCAAGATCGCCGACATCAAGGAAGTGATCGGCAAGGCGAACACGCTGGCCGACGAGCAGATGCTGTCCGACCTCGACGCGCTGGTGGCTTTCGTCGGGAATCAGCCCAAGGCGAACACCGGGAAGCTCGGCATCACGGGCATGTGCCGCGGCGGGCGTACCGTGTGGATGTACACCGCGCACAGCAACAAGATCAAGGCCGGCGTGTCCTGGTACGGCGGCCTCAATCCGAACCCGCCTGCGCAGCCGCTCACGCCGATCGACGTCGCGGACAAGCTGAACGCGCCGGTGCTGGGGCTCTACGGCGGCGCCGACCAGGGCATCCCGATGGAGCACGTCGAGCGCCTACGCGCGGCGCTCGTGGCCTTCGGCAAGGACACGCAGTCGATGATCCACGTCTACGAAGGCATGCCGCACGCCTTCCACGCCGACTACAGGCCGAGCTACCGCAAGGAGGCGGCCGAAGACGGCTGGAAGCGGATGCTCGCCTGGTTCAAGAAGAACGGGGTGGCCTGAGCTCGTGGGCGTCAGCCGAAAAAGGGCGCCGAAAGGCGCCCTTTCTTATTGCATGGTTCATGGTTCGCTCAGCCCACGCCCGAATCGCGCGAAGCGAGACAAGCGGGCGGAATAGCGAGTCCTCGGCGGATGTTCGCCGCGTAGCGGGGTTTTGTCCGAGCGGCGGTCCTTTTCCTTCCGTTCGCCGGTCGACTGCTTCGCAGCGCCAATCAATCCTTACTACGGGGGTATAAACATGACAACGCTCATACCACGCTCGGTTGCGGCGGCGCTCGCCGCGTTCATGGTCGGCTTCTCCGCCGTGGCAGCAGCGGAGGACAGGGACGAAGGCGACAGGTTCTCCGCCCGGCTCTCCGGTTACAACGAGGTTCACTTCATCGCCGCGCCGACGCCCGCGCTGCGCGGCGCCATCTCGACCCAGGCCCGCGGAAGTTTCCGGGCCGTGATCGACGATCGCGCGGAAACGATTCACTACGAGCTGAGCTTCGAGGGCCTGGAGGCCGACGTCACCCAGTCGCATATCCACTTCGGCCAGCGGCACACGGTCGGCGCCATCGTGGTCTGGCTGTGCCAGACGGCGGGCACGCCGGCCCCCGCAGCCGTCGCCGGCCTCACGCCGATGTGCGGCGGTCCGCGGGCCAGCACCGTGAACGGCATGATCACCCCGGCCCAGGTGCTCACCGCCACCGGGCAGGGAATCAACGCCGGGGAGTTCGACGAGGTCGTGCGCGCAATCCGCGCCGGGAGGGTCTACGCCAACGTCCATTCCACGCTCTTCCCGCCCGGAGAAATCCGCGGGCAACTCCGAGGTGGCGACCGCGGTCATCACGACCGCGACTGATAATCCGTACGCAGAAAAGAAAGGGCGCCTCTCGGCGCCCTTTTTTTCATGGAACTGTAACTGCAGTTCAGCTCAGCAAGCCGACACGCATTTCCCGCCGCCGTCGAACTCCATCGTCTTGCCGCTCAAAGGGACGTAAGCGGGGATCTTGACGGCCTTCATGAACGTCTCGGTCCGCGTGCCCGGAAGCACCTTGCCGCCCTTGGTCGCCACCTCGTTCGCGTGCGAGGCGATCACCGCATTGGGCCTCACCAGCTCGTCGATCACGTAAGCGGCTTCCGTCGGCCCGGTGCTGAACACGTCGCCGATGTTGATGACCGCGAGGTTCGCCTTGTAGTAGCGGCGCACGACCAGCTCCTGCTCGGCCGTGATGCCGGTGTCTCCGGACAGATAGACCACGAGTCCGTTGGTGAACGCGAGGACGTAGCCGTTCGGCGGACCGACGTAAGCCGTCAAACCGTTCGCCCGCAGCGCGTCGCCGAGATTCTTGTCGAGAAACTCCGGGGGCAGGCCGTTGGTGTGAACGGCCGGGACCGTGGCGACCCGGACGCCGCCGACCTTCGCCATGGCGCCGAAGCGCACCAGCTGGACCTGGGCCGGATTTCCTCCAGCCGTCTTCATCTTCGCCGCGAAGAAGGAGCCCAGCTCCGCGCCGACTACCAGCTTCGCCTTCTTGCTCACCGCGATCTCCACGGTGTTGGAATTCGGCGCCACGTTCACCGAGAAGTCCGGATTGCCGCAGGCGCCCGCGTTGGCGGCCGGCTGGTGCGCCGGACCGATGTGGTCGCCGTGAACGTGCGAGAGCAGGACCGCGTCGATCTTGCCCAGGCGCGGATCGTTCGCCCCGCGCACCGTAAACCCGGCGTCGTAGAGGATCCGCGTGCCGTCGGGATCCTCGAACACCATGGCGCGGTCCCGGGCGCAGAACTCGCCGTCATGGCTGCCCAAGGGCGTGATCTTTACGACTCCCGGACCGGAAGGTTGTGTCATCGTGCCGGCGCAGCCGGCCAGCAGCGCAGCCAGAACAACCGATAGCCTCTTCATCGCTTTCTCCTCTGTTCGAGTGTGATCGATACCGCTCGTCCCGCCCCGATTCAGTCGGCGTACTGCCCTGCTCTCTTGATTATCGGCCCCCACTTCGCGATCTCGGATTGGAGGAGCTTGTGCAGGGCTTCCGGCTTCGCGCGATCCGCGCTCACCGGCTCGGCGCCGAGCCTCGCGAGGTTGGCCTTGAAGTCCGCGTCCTTGATCGCCTCCTGCAGGGCAGCGTTCAAGCGGTCCACCGCCGCCTTCGGCGTGCCCTTGGGCACATACAGCCCGTGCCAGACCACCACTTCGAAGCCCTTGATGCCCTGCTCGTCGAGCGTGGGAATGTTCGGCAGCGAAGGCACGCGTTTCCTGCTGGTCACTCCGTACGCCTTCACCTTGCCCCCCTGGATCTGTCCGGTGGTGTTGGTGGTCTGGTCGCACATGAAATCCACCTGCCCGCCCAGGAGGTCGTTCATCGCCGGCCCGGTGCCCTTGTAGGGGACGGTGGTGAAATCGGTCTGGATCGCCGTCATGAACAGGAGCCCGCACAGGTGCGAGGCCGCTCCGAGGCCCGCGTTCGCGTAGGTGACCTTGTCCTTGTTCGCCTTGATGTAGGCGAGGAACTCCTTGAAGTTCGCGGCCGGGAAGTTGCCGCGGGCGATCATCGTCATCGGCACGTCGGCCACTTCGCCGATGTACTCGAAATCCTTGAGCGGGTCGAAAGTGAGCGTCCGGTACAGCGCGGGCGCGGTCGACATTCCGATGTGGTGCAGCAGCACGGTGTAGCCGTCCGGTGCGGCCTTCGCCGCGCGCGCGACGGCGATGGTGCCGCCCGCCCCGACGACGTTCTCCACGATGATCTGTTGCTTGAGAGGCTTGCCCATCACCTGCGCGAGATTGCGCCCGAGCGTGTCGGTCGGCCCGCCCGCCGCGAACGGTATGTACAGGTAGATCGGCTTGGTCGGATAGCTCTGCCCCAGCGCGCCGGTCGCCACGGCGAGCGCCGCGAGTGCCAGCTGTCTCTGCAGTTTTCTCATGCTCGATGCTCCTCTGTGATTCATTCGATCACGCCGAGCCGCCCGTTGTGCGAGCCCATGTACCAGTAGCGCCCCTGCGCGTCGATGATCGCCTTGCGAATGCCGACGTTTCTCGACGGCAGCTTGAACACCTGGAACTGCTCGGTCTTCGGATCGAGCATCGCCACGGTGTCGGTCTCGATCTCGTTCGCGAACACGCGCCCCGCGCCGTCGATTGTCACCGCGTACGGTCCGCCGTTCGCGCCGGCCGGCATCTCGTACTCCTTGATGATCTTAAATGCGGCGGGATCGACGTGCGCGAGCTTGCCGTTGCCGTAGAGGGTGATCCAGAGCGTGCCGTCGGGGGCGGTGGCGGCGCGGCGCGGCCGGGAACCCGGGCCCATGTACAGCTCCGAGATCTTCCCGGTCTTCGAATCGATGATCCCCATCCTGTCCGCGCCCATGCGGCACACCCAGACGTTGCCGCGCTTGTCGAGGGCGAGACCGTACGGCCCGCCCGGCATGCGGTATTCCGCGATCTTGCCGCTGGCTCTGTCGAGGCGCCCGACGTAGCCGGACTGACTGGTAAACCAGATCGCGCCCGAGTCGTCGATCACCAGCGTGTGCGGGCTGCCGCCCGAGGGCGCCTTGTGCGAGATCACTTTGCCCGTCGCCGGGTCGAGCTCGCCGATGGTGCCGTTGCCGTTGCCCGTGTACCAGACCCTGCCCTCCTTGTCGACCAGCAGTCCGTGCGGATGCGCCCCGGAGGGAAGATCCCATTCGTTGAATTTCTGCGACTTCGTATCGAAACGGGCGATGCGGTCGCCCTGCATCACGGCGATATAGATGTTGCCGTCGGGGCCGGGGGCGGGATCGCGCGCGAATTTCGGGGTCGGCACCGGCCATTCGGAGACCTTTCCGCTGAGCTGTCTCGCCCCGGGGGTGATGCCGTAGTTCGATCCGCCGGCAAGCGCGCCGGCGCAACAAAGCAGCATGGGGACGGCAAGAAAGATCGATCTTTGCATCGGAATCTCCGCTCGAGGGCGAATCGCGGAAGGGTGGACTCGGGCATTCTATCAATCAAACCCGCGGGGCGCTCACACCGCCTCGATGCGGGTGCCGCTTGCGGCATCGAAGTAGTGCCGCCGCGCGGGATCGAATCGCAGAGGGAGCCGGCCTTCGGACACGCGCTGCGCGCCGGTGAGCCTGACGACGATGCGCGCGCCGTCCACGCTGCCGTGCGCGAGGGTGTCGGCGCCCAGGGGCTCGACGAGATCGACGGCGGCGACGAACGCGGCGTCCGATTCGCCGCACGGCTCCAGGTGCTCGGGGCGCACCCCGAGCAGCACTTCGCGGCCGTTCAGGCGCGCAGGCATCAGGTTCATCGGCGGCGAGCCGATGAAGGAGGCGACGAAGGTCGTTGCGGGCTTTGCGTAGACTTCGAGGGGCGCTCCGATCTGCTCGGCGCGGCCCGCATTCATCACCATCATCCGGTGCGCGAGCGTCATCGCCTCGACCTGGTCGTGCGTGACATACAGGCTCGTCGTCCCCAGCCTCCGGTGAAGCGCCTGCAGCTCCACGCGCATCTGCACCCGCAGCTTCGCGTCGAGGTTGGAAAGCGGCTCGTCGAACAGGAACACCGCCGGCTCGCGCACGATCGCGCGGCCCATCGCGACGCGCTGGCGCTGCCCGCCCGAGAGCTCCCGCGGCTTGCGCTCGAGCAGCGCTCCGAGCTCGAGTATCGCCGCGGCGCGCTTCACGCGCGCGTCGATGCCGGACTTCGAGAGATTGCGGATTCTCAGGCCGTAGGCCATGTTGTCGTACACGGACATGTGCGGGTACAGCGCGTAGTTCTGGAACACCATCGCGATGTCCCTGTCCTTGGGCTCGAGCTCGTTCACCACGCGCTCTCCGATCGCGATTTCTCCCGAGCTGATCGTCTCCAGGCCCGCCACCATCCTGAGCAGCGTCGACTTGCCGCAGCCCGAGGGCCCGACCATCACCACGAACTCGCGGTCGGCGACGTCGATCGAAACGCCGTGAATGACCTGCAGCACGCCGTAAGCCTTCTTCACGTCTCGCAGCGATACGCGCGCCATCATTTCTCCGTCTCGACCAGACCCTTGACGAACCACTTCTGCATGAGCACGACGACCGCGGCGGGCGGCAGCAGGGCGAGCATTGCCGTGGCCATCACGAGATTCCATTCAGTGAGCGCGTCGCCGCTCGTGATCATGCGCTTGATGCCGATTACCGCCGTATACATCGACTCCTGAGTCGTGACGAGCAGCGGCCAAAGGTACTGGTTCCAGCCGTAGATGAACTGGATGACGAACAGCGCCGCGATGCTGGTCTTGGACAGCGGCATGACCACGTCCCGGAAGAAGCGCATCGGCCCGGCGCCGTCGATTCGCGCCGCTTCGGCAAGCTCGTCGGGAACCGTCAAAAAGAACTGCCGGAACAGGAAAGTTGCGGTCGCCGAGGCGATGAGCGGAAGCGTCAGTCCGACGTACGAGTCGATCATCCCCAGGTCCGACACGACCTTGAAGGTCGGGATGATGCGCACCTCGACCGGCAGCATGAGCGTAACGAAGATCATCCAGAAGAACAAGTTGCGCAGCGGGAAGCGGAAGTAGACGATCGCGAAAGAGGCGATGATGGAGATCGCGATCTTGCCCACCGCGATCGCGACCGCCATGATCAGGCTGTTCAGCATCATTCGCCCGACAGGAGCCGAGGCGCCCGCCTCTGTTCCAGCGGTCAGCACCCGCAGGTAGTTCTCCACCAGGTGTTCTCCCGGCAGAAGCGGCATCGGCACACGGATGATCTCCTCCAGCGCGTGTGTCGAGGCGACAAAGGTGACGTAAAGGGGAAACGCGACGACGGCGACACCCGCGATGAGCACGGCATGCGAGAGCACCGTGAGCCAGGGCCGGTTCTCGACCATCAGTACTGGACCCTCCGCTCGACGAAGCGGAACTGCACGACCGTGAGCGCGATTACGATCAGCATCAGGACGGCAGACTGCGCCGAGGAACCGCCGAGGTCGGCGGCCTTCACGCCGTCGTAATAGACCTTGTAGACGAGGATCTGGGTGGCGCCCGCCGGCCCGCCCTGGGTCGTGGAATCGATCACTCCGAACGTGTCGAAAAACGCGTACACGATGTTGACGACCAGCAGGAAGAACGTGGTCGGCGACAGCAGCGGAAAGACGATGGTCCAGAACCGGCGCGCGGGGCCCGCGCCGTCGATGGCCGCCGCCTCCACGAGGGAGCGCGGAATGGATTGCAGGCCGGCGAGAAAGAACAGGAAGTTGTAGCTGATCTGCTTCCAGGTCGCCGCGATCACCACCAGCAGCATGGCCTGCTCACCGTCCAACACCCAGTTCCAGAGGATGCCCTCGCTCCTGAGCGCGTAGGTGATGATGCCGATCGAAGGCGCAAACAGAAACGCCCACAGCACGCCCGCGACCGCCGGAGCCACCGCATAGGGCCAGATGAGCAGCGTCTTGTAGGCAAGGGCTCCGCGCACCACGCGATCGGCCATCACCGCGAGAAGGAGCGAGATCGCGATCCCGCTCGCTGCCACCGAGACGCTGAACACCGCGGTGATCTTGAAGGAATCGAGGTAGTGCGAGTCGCCGAAAAGGGCGGCGAAGTTTTCCAGGCCGACGAATCGGGTTTGCAGCCCGAAGGCGTCCTGCAATTGAAACGAATACCAGAGCGCCTGAGCCGCAGGCCAGAAGAAGAAGACGAGCGTTACTGCGATTTGCGGTGCGAGCAGCGCGTAGGGCAGCCACGCCGAGCGGAATACTACGCGCTTTCCCATTGCGCGGGAGGCGATGCGACGCTCCCGGGCCCCTTCCTCGCTACCGGTTCGCGGCCTCGAATTTTCGAAGACTGTCGTTGCCCCGCCTGGTCGCGTCCGCCATTGCGACCCTGGCGTCCTTCTTGCCCTGGAAAACCGCTTCCATCTCCTCTTCGAAAACCTCGCGGCCTTGCAGGAAGTTGCCGAAGCGCAGGCCTTTCGAATTCGCCGTCGGCGCCTTGTAGTTGAGCTGCCGAATCGCGATGTCCGCCCCCGGCTCCTTCGAGTAGTAGCCGGTCTTCTCCGTCATCTCGAAAGCGGCATTGGTGATCGGAACGTAGCCCGTGCTGATGTGCCAGTCCATCTGGATATCCGAACGCGAGAGGTAGGAGAAGAACTTCGCCACGCCCTTGTACTCCTCCGGCTTCTTCCCCGACATGACCCATAGAGTGGCGCCGCCGATGATCGAGTTCTGCGGCGCACCCTTCACGTCGTCGTGGTACGGCAGAAAGTTGACGGAGAAATCGAACTTCGCGCCCTTGCGGATTTTCCCGATCGCAGACGAGCTCGAGGTCATCATCGCGCATTCGCCGCTGATGAATCTGTCCTCGCCTTCCTGCCTGCGCCCCGAATAGGTGAACAAGCCCCGCTTGGCGAAGTCGGCCAGCATCGTCACGTGCTTCACATGCTGGGGAGAATCAACCTGAAACCGGGTGTCCACACCCGCCATGCCGTTCTCCTTCGTGCCGATCGGCAGGTTGTGCCAGGCGCTGAAGTTTTCGATGTGCACCCAGGAGGGCCAACCGGTCGTGTAGACGCAGCTCTGGCCGGCGCCCTTGAGCTTGCCGGCGATCGCCGCGAACTCCTTCCAAGTTTTCGGCGCCTTGTTCTGATCCAGGCCCGCCGCCTTGAAGGCGTTCTTATTGACGTAGAAAACGGCGGTCGAGCTGTTGAACGGCATCGACAGCATGTCTCCCTTGCTGTCGGTGTAGTAGCCTGCGACAGCGGCGAGGTAGTTCTTCCGATCGAAGGGCTCGCCCGCTTCTTTCATCAGCTGCTGGACGGGCTTGATCGCGCCCTTGGCGGCCATCATGGTCGCCGTGCCGACCTCGAAAACCTGCACGATATGCGGCGGGCTCCCCGCCCGGAACGCAGCGATTGCCGCGGTCATGGATTCCGGATAGGAGCCTTTGAAAACGGGCACCACCTTGTAGTCCTTCTGACCGGCGTTGAATCCGCCGGCGATCTGATTCACTTTTTCATTGTGCTGCCCGCTCATCGAGTGCCACCACTGAATTTCGGTCTGGGCCCCCGCGGTTCCGGACAGCAAGACGGCGCCCGCCAGGACGCCAAGGCGAATCATGGTGCGCATGCTGCCTCCCCTACGGTATTGGAGTGCGGTGGAATGTGGCGCGCCCGGCGCGAATCGAACGCGCGACCTATGGCTTCGGAGGCCATCACTCTATCCCCTGAGCTACGGGCGCGGGGAGCGGAAATTATACACTGCGCGACGCGGCGGCCTGCGCCCCCGGAGCCGCAGACGACAGATGGTCTTCGACGAGGCGCATGGCCTCTTCTACCGAAGCGGCGGCTCGCAGCCTGCGCTCCACGCTCGGTCGCAGCACGCCGTAGTCGCGGAAGCGTTCGATCATCGCGACGAACGGCTGCCAGAAGCCGTCGCTTGCGCACAGGATCACCGGCTTGTCCTGCAGGCCCAGGTCGTTCATCGTGAGCATCTCGAGCAGCTCGTCGAGGGTGCCGATCCCGCCGGGGAGCGCGACGAACAGGTCGGCAGATTGCGTCATCAGCTGCTTGCGCTCGGCAAGCGACTCGACGATCTTGAGCGTGCCGAGGCCGGTGGCGGCGCGCTCCGGACGGATGAGGTGGCGCGGCATGATCCCGAGCACTTCGCCGCCCGCGGCCGCAGCGGCGCGCGCAGCGATTCCCATGAGCCCCCGGCCGCTGCCGCCGTATACCAGGCGCAGTCCGCGCCCTGCGCAGGCGGCGCCGAATTCCGCGGCGAGGGAGCGCGCTGCGGCCGGGAGGTCCTCGACCGCCGAACAGAACAGGCACACCGAGCGTCTCGCCATGTCAGATCCTGACCACTGCGTCGAGGCCGATGTCCACCGCCGGCGCCGACTGCGTGATCCGGCCCACCGAGATGAAATCGACGCCGGTCTCGGCGATCGCGCGGAGGGTCTCCAGCCTCACGCCGCCTGAGGCCTCGAGCGGAACCCTGCCGCCGGAAAGCGCGACCGCGCGGCGCAGGTCTTCGAGACTCATGTTGTCGAGCAGAATCATGTCGGCCCCCGCATCGAGCGCCTCCCTCACCTGCTCGAGCGTGTCGCACTCGACCTCGATCCTGGTCAGGACCGGAACGCCCGAGCGGGCGCGCTTCACCGCAAGGGCGATCGAGCCGCACACGCTGATGTGGTTGTCCTTGATGAGCACGCCGTCGTCCAGGCGCAGCCGGTGGTTGCGCGCGCCGCCCAGCTGCGCGGCATGCTTCTCCAGCGCGCGCAGGCCCGGCGTCGTCTTGCGCGTGTCGATCAGCACCGCCCGCGTCCCCGCGATGCGCTCGACGTACTGCGCGGTGAGAGTGGCGACTCCCGAAAGGTGCTGGAGAAAATTCAGCGCGGTTCGCTCCACCGCGAGCAGCCCGCGCGCCGGGCCCTCGATCCTGCCCATCGCCGTGCCTGCAGCGACGCGATCGCCGTCCTTCACACGCAGCTCCACCCGGCACTCCGGCACGCGGCGACGGAAAACCTGCGCGGCGACTTCGATCCCGGCGACGACGATGTCCTGGCGCGCGTTGAGCGCGAGCTCCGCGCGCGCACCGGCCGGAATCACCAGCTCCGAGGTGAGATCGGCGAAGCCGATGTCCTCGGCGAGCGCCAGGTCGATCAGTTCTTCGACGACGAGGGGATCGATCATGGGAAGGGATTATAATGCGTGCGTTTCTGCGCTCGCCCAAAGGCGCAAGAATGACCGGAAAACGTCGCGAATCCCTGATCAAGACTCCCAAGCAGCTCGTCACCGTGCTGGTGCTCGCGTTCGTCGCGCCGATCATCGTCATCGTCCTGCTTGCGCAACTCGCGACCAGCGGCAGGGCCTACGACGAAGACTCGAGGTCGCCCGAAGCGATCGCCAAGCGCATCAAGCCGGTCGCCGAGGTCGATCTCGGCGCAGCCGGGCCGGGAGGCAGGATCCTCAAGTCCGGAGAAGAGATATACAAGTCGGTCTGCACCGCGTGTCATGCCACCGGCATCGCGAAAGCGCCGAAATTCGGCGACCGGCGCGACTGGGCGCCGCGCATCAGGGAAGGCCAGAAGGAGCTCGTGCGCGTGGCGCTGAAGGGCGAAGGCGCGATGCCTCCCAAGGGCGGCGCGTCCGAGCTCTCCGACGTCGAAGTCGAGCGCGCGGTCGTCTACATGGCGAACGCGGCAGGAGCGAAATTCCAGGAGCCGGCGGTGCAGGCCGCCTCCGGCAAGGCAGACGGAAAGCAGGTATACGAGTCGACCTGCATGGCCTGCCACGGCGCGGGCGTGGCGAACGCGCCCAAGTTCGGCGACAAGAAAGCGTGGGCGATGCACCTCATGCACGGCACCGAGCACGTATACGAGAATGCGCTCAAGGGCAAGGGCGCGATGCCGCCCAAAGGCGGCAACCTCACGCTGTCGGAAGCGGAAGTGAAGGCGGCGGTGGACTACATGCTCGGCGCGGTGAAATAGCCGCCTCGCGCCGGGCGAGCCGCTCGAGCACGCGCTTCGTCACATGAGAATCGCCTTCGTCGCCGATCCGCTGGCCTCGTTCAAGATCCGCAAGGACTCGACCTACGCGATGATGGTCGAGGCCGCGAAGCGCGGCCACGATCTGTATTTCATGCTCCAGGAAGGCCTCATGTGGAAGGCCGGGCGGGTCATCGGCGAAATGTCCCGCCTCACTCTCACCGGCAACGAGGACCCCTGGTATCGAAGCGCGTCGCCGAAGGAGACGCCGCTCTCCGAATTCGACGTCGTGCTCATGCGCAAGGACCCGCCGTTCGACGGCGAGTACGTCGCGAGCACCTGGCTCCTGGAGCTCGCGCAAAAGGACGGCGCGAAGGTGTTCAACGACCCGCGCGCGATCCGCGACCACAGCGAGAAGCTCGCAATCGCGAAATACCCGCAATTCTCCCCGCCGACGCTGGTGACGCGGCTCCCCGGGCAGCTCCAGCAGTTCATCGACGCCAACGGCGACGTGGTGCTGAAGCCGCTGGACGGCATGGGCGGCGAGTCGGTGTTCCGCGTCGCGCGCGGCGACCCCAACCGCAACGTCATCGTCGAGACCCTCGCGCGGGACGGCGAGAAGTCGGTGATGGCGCAGCGCTACGTCCCGGAGATCCGCGAAGGCGACAAGCGCATCCTGCTGATCGCGGGGAGGCCCGTGCCGCATTGCCTTGCGCGCATCCCCAAGCCGGGCGAAACGCGGGGCAACCTCGCCGCGGGCGGCACCGGAGTCGCGAAGCCGCTGTCGCGGCGCGACCTGGAAATCGCGACGGCGCTGGGCCCCGAGCTCGCGCGCCAGGGGCTGCTCCTCGTGGGCCTGGACGTGATCGGCGATTACCTGACCGAAATCAACGTCACCAGCCCCACCTGCTTCCAGGAGATCACGCAGCAGACCGGGTTCAGCGTCGCCGGGATGTTCCTCGATGCCCTGGAATCCGCCGTAAAGTAGCAAAATAAGGTCATGGTCGGAGTTCTCATCGTCGCGCACGGCGCCCTGGGCGAGGCGCTCATCCACGGAGCGAGCCACGTGCTCGGCAAGCGGCCGCTGCAGGTGCAGCAGCTGGGCGTGACGGTCCACGACGATCCCGACGCGATCCTGCCCCAGGCCCAGGAGCTGGCGCGCCAGCTCGACGGGGGCGACGGGGTGCTGGTGCTCACCGATATTCTGGGCGCGACGCCTTCGAACATCGCCACGCGCCTGCTCAAGCCCGGCAAGGTCGAGGGCCTGTCCGGGGCGAGCCTGCCCATGCTGATCCGCGCGCTCACCTATCGCGATGAGCCGCTCGCCGCCGTGGTCGACAAGGCGATGAGCGGCGGGCTGGACGGCGTGGTCCACCTGAACTCGGACGCCTGCAATGCCGCGAACCGAAGCTGAAATCGTCAACAAGCTGGGGCTGCACGCGCGCGCCGCGGCGAAGCTCACGCAGCTCGCGGGGAATTTCGCCGCCGAGGTGTGGCTGTTGCGCAACGGCCGGCGCGTGAACGCGAAGAGCATCATGGGCGTCATGATGCTCGCCGCAGGCAAGGGCAGCCGCGTCGTCATCGAGGCGCACGGCGAGGACGCGGAAAGCGCGCTCGCCGCCATGGTCCGGCTCATCACCGAGCGCTTCGGGGAAGAGGAGTAGGCTTCCGGTGAAAATGGGCGAGAATCCTCAGGCGGGCAGCGCGAGCTTCACCCTGCACGGCGCAGGCGTCTCCGGGGGAATTGCGATCGGCCACGCGCACCTCGTCTCGACCGCGCGCCTGGAAGTCGCCCACTACGAGATCGCGCAGCAGGGGATCGAGGCCGAGATCGCGCGCTTCGACGCTGCGATCGCGCAGGTCAGGGGCGAGCTCGGCGCGCTGCAGACGAGCGTGTCCACGGGCGCCCCGGCGGAGATGAAGGCCATCCTCAGCCTGCACGCGATGCTGCTCAACGACTCCAATCTTTCCGTCGTCCCGCGCGAGCTCATCGGCAATAGGCGCTGCAACGCCGAATGGGCGCTGGTGCTGCAGATGGACTACCTGGTATCGCAGTTCGACGAGATGGACGACCCGTACCTGCGCGAGCGCAAGCAGGACATCGTGCAGGTGGTCGAGCGCGTGCTGAAGGCGATGCTCGGCACGGGGCACGCGCCCGCCGCTCCCTCGCACGAGGAAGACGTGATCGTGGTGGCGCACGACCTCTCGCCCGCGGACATGATCCTGTTCAAGCAGCACCAGTACGCGGGCTTCGTTACCGACCTCGGCGGGGTCACTTCCCATACGGCCATCGTCGCGCGCAGCCTCAACATCCCCGCGATCGTAGGCCTGCATCACGCGCGCAGCATGATCTGGGAGGGCGAGCTCGTGATCGTCGACGGCCGCGAAGGCGTGCTGATCGTCAATCCCGGCGCGCGGGTGCTCGAGGAATACCGGCGGCTGCGGGGCGAAATCGAAGCCGAGCGGCAGAAGCTGAAGCGCCTGCGCACCGCGCGCTCGGCCACCATGGACGGCGTCGCGGTCGACCTTCAGGCCAATATCGAGCTGCCGCAGGACGTGAAGGAGGCCAACGAAGCCGGAGCCGCCGGAATCGGCCTGTTCCGCAGCGAGTTCCTGTTCCTCAACCGCGACGATCTGCCTTCGGAAGACGAGCAGTTCGAGGCCTACCGGGAGGTCGCCGACGCGATGCACGGCCGGCCGGTCACGATCAGGACGCTCGACCTCGGAGCCGACAAGAGCATCAACGGCGCCGACCGGGGCGGCCCCAATCCGGCGC
>JACXTT010000434.1_pt1 | contig 70747 bp, 70 predicted proteins | sample 9270951 | NCBI WGS metagenome assembly JACXTT01 (sample SAMN15532306, study PRJNA645909) | rock metagenome | isolation source: weathered quartz diorite | place: Puerto Rico | collected 2017-06-21 | reverse complement strand
CGCTTTCGCGACGCCGCCAGAACGGGCGCGTCCTTTGGGACCGCATGCGGCGCCTCATCACTCGCTGGCTGCCTTTGCCTGTCGTCTGTCATCCCTATCCTCTCCGCCGCATGGGCGTCCTTACCTAAGGCAAGAGCCGGATGCGGTAGTGCCGCTTGTCCGGATCCGTGGAGGGGGTTATGAGCGATCATGATCCCTACTCCGACTGGTTTGGGTTTTCTGCCTGACAATCGCGGAACTAGGCGAACGGATTTTCGTCCGCGCTAGGCCCGTAAATCGACCGTACTGGAACATCGCACGTTCGCAGATAGACGGAAGGCTTCCAGCGCTGGTGATAGTTATGATTCATGAGGATCGAGCGAATGAATCCGATCCGCGGAACCGACATTATCACCTTGCCATTTTTCGTCCTGCCCGGCACGGATGCAATGTGCAGGGCCAACTGGCCCAGCGAATGGGATTTCGGGTGGGGTTTCCGGGTGAGTTTATCCTCTGGGATACGCTCCAACACACGCTTCGTCGTTTGTGCTTCCTGATCAATCTCCATCAAGATGGAATCTGCAAGTCTCATAACTTCTTCTTTCGTTCCGCTCTTCGAACCAAACTTCTTCACCACAAGTGCGCTCACTGAATACTCCGGCATTCACGAGCGGTTCATCAAAAATAGATCGAGTTTCGGGCCTGAACTTTAGCTGCCCGCAGCCTGCGCCTTTGCCGCTTGGCGTACCTGCTGCATTTGCGCAAGCACCTTGCGAATGGCTTCATTCGAGCCGGGATTGCGCTTCTCGCGCCAGGCCTCAAGCCGCTTGGCATGGTCTTCGAGGTTCGCAAATATCTTCGGACTGCTGAACATCGCCCGAACTTCGCCGATCACCGGCTTCATCTGTTCCCAAACAACCCATTGTTCCCCGCTGTTTTCGAAGAAAAAGTCTTCGTCAATCAGCCCGCGGTTGACGATGCTCGCCACCATTTCCCAGTAACCGAGCACCATCCGCATGTACGTGTTTCCCTGGCTGCCCGGAGGGCACACACGCATCATCTCCTCCTGGTTCTTCACGTGAAAGTTGGCCGCATACCAATCGCGCGCTTCACGCAGCCGTGGCTCGCGCCTGTCTTCGTACAGCCGCAACAGTAGATTCACTTGCTCGTTCGTTACTTGGCCCATGTTCCCTCCTTTAACATTGCGTTTTGGATCGAATTCTTTGCGCCACTTTCGCGCGCACCTTGAGGAACAGCGCGGTCAATCCGCCCGTGGACATCAAGCCGGCGACCACCATCGTCGCACTCGCCATGCATGCTGGACACATAACGCCTCTCCCAACACCATTATCGCGAACGCGCCGCTTCCGCCCGCTTCTTTACGCTTGCATTGATATGCCCCCAACCTTTGACTACCCCTTTGCGGTGTTCTTCCTGAATGAGCCCGAGCGCCGCGTGATGAAAGGTGATCAGCGTTCCGCGGTCTTTCTCGCTCAAGCGGTACTGCACATTCGACACGACTGGATAGGACATAAACAGCGGCCCGGTGAATTCCAGCAACGTCGGCCGCTTGATCGCCTGTACCACTCCCCAGAAGTGGCCGTTGCTGTCGCCCAGGTCGCGGTACCACCTCCCGCCCGGCCACGGCTCGATCTTCAATGACATCGGCTTGCCGTCGGGCGTGTCATTGTGAGGCCCGAGTTGTTCAAGCAGCGCGGCAAACGTGTCCTCCAGTGAGGCGCGCACGTGAATTTCCTCCGTGACACTCAACGCCAAATCCTCAATTCTTGTTGCGGTCGAGATCATCCTTCCTCCTTGAATTGAAATCCTTTACCGTGTCTTCTGACGGGTTGCTTTTCCGCTCGGCGCGTTCCTTGATACGGTTCAATTGATGCCGCCAGAAGCGCTCAAACGTTTCCGTCCATTCGTGAAGCGGCCGGATCGCCTCGGCGTTGGTTCGATACAACATCCGGCGCCCGTCGCGCCGCACGTGGACCAGGCCAACATCCCGGAGAACTCGCAAGTGCTTCGATACCGAGGGCTGCTCAAGCCCCAGCGAGTCTACAATCTCTCCGACGGGGCGCTCTTGCAACGCGAGATAGTTCAGAATCTCCCGCCGCCGCGGCTCAGCCACCGCATTGAAGGCATCCGACGTTGTCGCTGCTCGTGCCATGCCCTACATTACATACCCATATGGGAATATGTCAAGTTTTTTTTTCGCCCTTCCCAACAGGCCTTGCCGCCGGGCAACCCGGCCCGTTATACTTTTATCCTCCACCTAAATCACGACCTTTAACCTCCTGAGCGTGGCTCGGCGCGCTTTGCATTGCCAACGGTGCCCGAGCGGAGCGGTGTGCAATCAAACGAAACGAGATTCCACATCCGGTCGTCGAATTGTCGGTGCAAACAGTTTTCTTACCCGGCCGAATCGGAGGTTAAGCCGGATCATTAACCCGGCTTGTTTACTTTGCTGGTCGGATCAGAAAGACGACCCGTTCCCGCGGGCGGAACATCGCGAAGAAGTTCAGGAGCTGTTTCCAGGGTGCATATTTCTTGTTCAAAAGGCTCATCCCGTGCGCCGCTTCGTCACCGGTCACAATCTCGGCCTGCGCCCCTACCCATTCGCCCAGCAACCCTCCCCGCGAATTGCAGGGCGCAATCTTCACACGGCCGTTGTTTCGGATACGTTTCACTTTTCCCGAATCGCCGGTGGTATAGACAATCAGCTTTGCGTCGGGGGAATCGAGATTTGTGGAAGGATCGGCCGCGAACCACACCGGCGTCCGCACACCCGCGCCGTTTTTCCGGTAGGTTTCCAGGTTCAGATATTTCTTGCCGTCGAAGGCGCCGAATCCGCTCACGGTGCTCACTTCCGATTCGATGCGCGGCATTCTATCCCGTCACAAATAAAGTGGGGACAGGAGTTTCGGCCCGTCCCCTCGATTGCCGGGAAATTGTTGCGCCGCTGTTACTTCCCGCGAACGTACGTGAAATCTTCCGTGAACGTGTCCTTTTGATCTTTGCGGAATGTCCAGGCCATTTTCAGATGATCGTTGTCCACAAATGTGTAAACCGCGTGATGCATGTGTCCATCATTCGGGCTCTTCAAATTCGTGGCGCTCACGAAATCAAACCTTATGGTCTTCGTTTCCGGCGAATAGGTACCGCGCAGTGTCGGCTGATTTCCGGCCGTGCAATAATGCGTCAGTTTCAGCTCGTCGCCATCGAGGTAGTACGTCGTGAGCATCTCCTCCGACTTGCCTTGTTCCTCCATGTGAAGTCGCTCCACGACCGCCGACCCGCCAGCGGTAAGTGAAATGTCCAGTGTGGTCTTCATCTCTCCCCGTGCGCCTTCCCAGTGCCCGGCGAGCGATTTCAGCTTCTCGAACGCCTCGGCGCTGCTATTCGTCGCCGCATAGCTTGCGGCCGCCATCATCCCCGCAGTCAGTACCAACGCCATCACGATCTTCGTCATCCCTCGCATCGAATATTCTCCTTTCAACTCAATTTCGGGTCCCTTGGAAAAAACCAACAAGTGGAAATCCAGTTCCAGCCTGCCTGACATCGAATTACTTGGCATTCGCGTCCGGTTGCATCACGCCGAACAAATTGCCTTCGGTATCTTCGCAATATGCGAAATAACCCACCGTCGGAATGGCCGTCTTCGGCATTATCATTTTGCCCCCGGCGCCCTGCACCGCGGTCACCGCAGCATCCACCGATTCTACGCCGATCGTGTTCGTCGTTGCTGTTGTAGGCGCTTGCCGCTTCAGCAGTCCGCCGTTGATTCCTGGAGTGCCGTCCGTTCCCGTGGTCACCATCCAGTACTCCATCGGCCCGGGCCACTTTTCGATCTTCCAGCCGAACACCTTTTTGTAAAAGCTTGCGGCGCGCAGCGGATCGCCCGCCGGTATTTCAAAATGAATGACTCGAGACATGGTTCTCCTCCTTGTTTTGTTCTTGAAAGAAAATTTGACAATTATTTCAGCGCGACGCGGTTACGGGAGCCGCGCCGTATTTTTGCGTGGCATAACCCACGATCATTCCTACAATGCTGCCCGGCAGAATGATCTCGAAATAGTAGCCGTGCTGCATATAAGCAACGATGAAGGCCAGAACAAAGCCCACTGCCAGCCCGAACAGAATTCCAAGCGGCACCGAATTCACTTTGCGGGCGAAGATTCCTGCAGCAACACCCGCGATCAGGCCTTTTATGGTCGACCCAACAACAATACCCACCATCATCGAGCGGACGGCCGGCGTGAACCATGCGGATCCGCCGTCAATCGCCCCCAATATCGCCCCCAGGAGCAGCCCCAGCAGCACTTTGTTCATTCCCTGCCTCCGTTCTTTGTCCCACGCTTTCTTAAGTTCTATACAACACTTCCTATTTTTCCTTTACATCTATCTCCCCATGAATACCAAGACGAGCACGCGCATCAGCAAGTAGGCTGCAATCAACAGGATAAAGAATCGGTAACGCCTGTAAAACCTCACTGTCCTTTCGAGAATATTCTCGCGGTAGGCACCAACCGCCTGTCCGTCCAGAAACCGGGAGACCTCCTGCGCAAGTTCTTGCACCCTCGCGTAACGTTCCCCTGGGGAGTGCGCGGTTGCTTTCGTGCAAATTGCTTCAACGGGTTTTGGCAGCTTCGACCTGCTTGTATGGGAAGGTCCAGAGGAGTTCTCACCCGCCATAAACCGCAAAATTGCTCCCAACGAGTAGATATCGCTGCGCGCATCCAGGTGCTGCACCTCTCCCCGGGCTTGTTCCGGGGACATATAGCCCGGAGTGCCCATTACGGTGCCGTGATCTGTCAATTGCGAACGCGAGTTCGTATCGCCGGTGTTGGTGTCGCCAGGCGCGGATCCCAAAACGGTTGCCTCCGGGTCTTCTTCGGATTTTTCGCGGTTCGTTGCGCCGCGAAGGATTTTTGCCAGGCCCCAATCCACCACCAGTACTTCGCCAAACGAACCGACCATGATATTTGCGGGTTTCAAATCGCGATGCAGCACGCCCTGCGCGTGCGCGAACGCCACCGCGTCGCAAATGCGCAAGAACAATCGGAGTCGATCGGGCGTGGATTGTACGGTCGCGATATGTTTATCGAGCCGCTCGCCTTCCACAAACTTCATGGTGTAGAAGACGCGGCCATCCGCGAGCGTGTCGACATCGTGCACCGGAACAATTCCGGGGTGTTCAAGCCTGGCCAGCACTTGCGCTTCTCGCGCCAAACGCCTTGCGAGTTCGCCGGACTTGTCCGGAAGATCGAGGACTTTTAGCGCGACACGTCTCTTGAGTTTTTCGTCCTCGGCGGCGTAGACCACGCCCATACCGCCGCGTGCCACGCGTTCGATCAGACGGTACCGCGTTCCTGCGAGGTCCGGCGTATCCCCGCCGACGCGGAGTCGCTCAATCGTTTTGTCCGAGAGAAACTTCATTTAGCAGTGACGCCAAAAACGCCGCGAGCCTCGCGATGGAATTCTTCCTCGCTGCCGCAGATCTCCTGCAGACGTTCCAAGGCGATGCGGCGAAATTCGCGCCGCGCCCATGCCAAAGCATTCGTTACGTCCGTCACGGGTATTCCGTAAGTTTGCGCGAGCTCAGCGTACGAAATGTGTTCTTCTCCATCCAAGTCGTAGTTTTCAAAGAGCTGGAAAGCGGTCAGTTTTCCGCGGGCTTCGCACAATTTCCGCAAGTCCTCGATCGCCAGGGTAAAAAGGCTGCGTATCCATTCCTTCTCAAAAAACTCCTCGAGCGATTCCGGCGAAGGAATCGCGGCGGGATCCATCGTCCCCGCGATCAGTTCACCTTCCGCGGTTTCAAAATCAAGCGCAACGTGGGGAGCGTTTCCGCCTCGCTTTTGGCGGTGCGACGCCTTTTCTATATTCAGCGCAAAACTGTCAACGCAGACTCGCAAATAAGTCCGCAGCCTGCTTTTAGCGGGGTCGAATTTTGAGAGCAAATCGCGCTCCAGCAGCTCCATGAAAAAAGCCTGTGTTAAATCCTGTGCGTCGGTTGGGGGACGATGCCAGCGAAGCCGCGTGTACTTGTAGATGGGGCGCCAGTACGCCGCAAAGAGGATTTCAAGCGCCCGCTCCCGTTCGACCGGCTCGCGGCTCCGCGCCGCTTCGACAACCGACCATCGCGTAGCGGGGAAGCGCCCGCCACCTCCGGTATGCGTGTTTGAGCTCACTTTGTTTGTCAACGCTGATTGCCAATCTTCGCCGTAAGAGAAGTCTATGCAGGGAGCCCTACGCTGGCAAGCACACGTTATTCGTAACGCAGCGCTTCGACGGGATCGAGGCGGGCGGCTTTCCACGCAGGATAGACGCCAAAGACGATGCCGATCATGGCGCAAAGCACCAGCGCCGCCACGACCCAGACAACAGACAAGCTCGCGGGAAATTTCACGCCGTACTCCATGAGCAGGGTAATGCCGGAACCGAAGAGAACGCCGATCACGCCGCCTACTGCGCTCAAGGTGACCGCTTCAATCAAAAATTGCGCGAGAATGTTTCCGCGCTTCGCGCCGATGGCCTTTCGAACGCCGATTTCACGGGTGCGCTCGGTCACGCTCACCAGCATGATGTTCATCACGCCGATACCGCCAACGATCAAGCCAACGGAGGCGACGGCGAACATCAGGATGAAGATCAGGCTGCTGATTTTGTTCCACAAATCCAGGAAATAATCCGAAGTAAAGAGCGCGAAATCGTCGGGTTTTTCATTCGAAAGGCGGCGCTTGCGGCGCAGCATGTCGCGCGTTTCCTCGACGGCCTCGGCAATATTGTGCGGATCCCTTGCCTTCACAAAAATGACGTAGTCTTTCTGGTTGGGGTACAGTTTTCGCAGCGTGGTGACAGGCATGACCGCGATATTGTCCTCCGGATTCGAGCCGCCGGAGATGCCTTGCTTGCGTTTTTCCATCGTGGCGATGACGGTAAACAATTGTCCATTGACGGTAACTTCCTGACCAACGGCGCTGGCAGGCGACTCGGGAAATAGAGTCCGGGCCGTGTCATAGCCGAGCATGACGACGGGCGAGCGGCGCTCAGTATCGGTATCGTTGAAAGAGCGGCCATCCGCAACTTTCAAATCGAAAATCTGGTAGATCGAGGGTGTGTTTCCCTGCAAGATCACATTTTGGGCGCGGTAGGCGCCGCGCCGCACATCGCTGGTGCCCGAGCCGAACTGCGGCATAAAAATTCGCATCGAGGGAGAAGCGGCAGCGACGTGAGGCATTTTGGCGATGTCGTCGGCCCATTCCGGTTGCAATTCCTTGCGGTTAAACCATTCGCTGGGAGGCCGCGACAGCGAAGCCCAGGGAAAGCGGTAGCAGATGATAGTGTCGGAGCCGAGTTCGCGCACTCCCGCCAACACGTTGTCGTTGAGGCCGTTGATGACCGCGGTGACGGTAATTACCGTTGTGATGCCAATGACGATTCCCAGAATCGTCAAGGATGAGCGCAATTTATTGCGGCGCAGGGTGTCCAGCGCGAGGAAAAATTCCTCTTGGAACCTCAGCGCGCTTACCTTACGGATGCGCGCGCCCCAGGGCAGCGACCCTGCATGGGGAATTGCCTGAGATATTGTTTTTCCGAAGCTGGCCATTACAACTCTTCCTTACTCCGACCGCAAGGCATCCACCGGGTCGAGCTTCGCGGCTTTCGAAGCTGGATAGGTGCCGAAAAACAGGCCCACGCTCAACGCCACGATCAGTCCGCCCATAACCGACCACAACTGCACGGCGCTTGGCAGCGGGGAGAGCCACGAAACCATTCTAGCCGCAAGCACACCAAGAACTACCCCAGCGGCGCCACCAATCAGCGAAATGGTCGAGGATTCGATCAGGAATTGCCGCAGGATGTCGCTGCGCCGCGCACCCAGGGCTTTGCGCAGGCCAATCTCTCGGGTGCGCTCGGTCACGGAGACGAGCATGATATTCATGATGACGATGCCGCCGACAATCAACGAAATCGAAGCGATGGCGATGGTCACTACAAAAAAAGTGCCACTGATGCTTTTCCACAGAGAGAGGAACGAATCGCTGGTTTCGACGGAAAAGTCGTCTTTCGCTCCATAGGCCAGATGGTGGCGTCCGCGCATGATCTGGCGCACTTCGTCGACGGTATCTTGAATTTTCTGAGCGGATTTCGCGCGGCAGGTCACGCGCAGGGTATCCTGCTGGCTGCCGAACACCTTGCTATACGTGCTTAAGGGCAGAATGATCCAGTTGTCGAGGGAAGTTCCAAGCGTTGACCCTTCTTTTTTCCCTACTCCGATGACCTGGCACGGCACATTGTTCCAGCGAACCTCTTTTCCGACAGGGTCGACACCCGGCAGAAGATTATCCACCAGATCCTGGCCAATCACGCAGACGGCGGAAGCGGCGGAGAGATCCGAGTCGATGATGTGCCGCCCCGCGATCAGGTCTACGTCATAAAGCTCGGCCATCTGGGGGGTCCAGGCGCGCAGGTTGGTGTCTTTCACGGAGTTTACACCGCTCTTTACTTCCACGCGGCCGCGCCCGCCGAGCGAGGCGCCCACCAGCTTACAGGTCTTGCAAAGTTCGCGAAGGGCCTGATAGTCGTCAACTGTGATGCGCTTGCGTTTCTGAAATTCGAGATACTCGTCGACATTGGTGATGATGGAAGGCTGGCGGGCGAGTCCAAAGACGTCCGCGCCGAGGTTAAAGACTTTGGTTTCGACGTACTGGTTTGCGCCGTTGATCAGGCTGACCACGGCGATTACCGCGGTTACGCCGATGACCACGCCGATCAGTGTCAAGACGCTGCGGAGTTTGTGCGCCCAAAGGCTGGACGTAGCTATAGCCACCGCCTCGGTGAAATTCATTGTAGATGCGCGAGCCACGGATTCGCCAGACAGCCTCATCCTAGCATACGTATTCCGGAGGGCCGGGATATCAGCCGGCGAGAAGGAATGGCTTCCAGGTAGCGGGCTATTCAGCCCTGGTGGCGGATGCGCTCGGCGAGGGAGCGCGCACGTTGCCGGGCAATTTCGACGAAATGCGAATCGCTGGCGATTTGATCCAGGACCGGAAGGGCGCGCCGGGGTTCGGGGAGCAGGCGATGATTAAAGTCCGTTTCGAATTGCAGGAGCGCATCGTTGATTCCCAGGCGGTCATATTTCATGCGGCGGCTGATGAGCGTTAGATGTTCCTGCTGCCGCGCCAAGCCTTCGAAGATTTGCAGGAGCTGGTTAGCGCCGGAATTCAGTGTGTAGTTAAATTTCGTTTCGTGTATTTCCGAGCCGTGTTCCCAGCGAAAAGTTTTCTCCCCCAGATTAGCAATCTTGCGGTGAACGTCAAAATCCTGGCCCTGAAAGTGATGTAATAGTGCCGCGAGCTCAAACATTCTGGCGCGCAACGACGCGCTCACCTCAAAAGGTGAAGCGCCCGGATCCTCATCCAGTTGGCGAATTTCGTAGGTAGCGGCGTCGGAGTCCTCGTGGACCACAATCTCAATGAACTCAGGGCTGCTGGACTTAAACAAGCGACGATAGGTCAGCTTGGCGCTGGATCCAGGGGAAGCTGACCCGTTGTGCCGCGACGCGGACACCGGGCCCATTAGGAGGGCGGTCCACGAAAAAAGCAGAAGCAATCGAAGAAGAGTTCTACTCATCACGTCGATAAGATGCGCGCGGACGGGGTCCGCGTTACGTGTCCGTACGCTGGAGTTGCAGCGCGCAAGCCGCGAGACTTTGCCGGCGCCTTGGGTTCCGGCAAGGCAAATCGCCGGCGTGCTTGTTCCACCTGAAGGTGACACAGAGCCACCGCCAACGCATCCGCGGCGTCGGGAGGCTCGGGGAGTTCCGTCATGGACAATAAGGCGCGCACCATGACTTGCATCTGCCTCTTATCCGCGTGGCCGTGGCCCGCGACGGAGGCTTTGACTTCGCGGGGCGCGTAACTGCGAACCTCGATTCCGTGCTGTGCGGCGGCGAGGAGGACCACGCCGCGTACTTCCGCGAGCCGCAGCGCGGTTTTTATATTCAAGGCGGTAAAGATGTTTTCCACGGCCATGACGTCAGGGGCAAATTTTTCAATCAGCCCGCACAACAAGGCGTGTACATCCTGCAATGTCGCGCCGGCACATTTCTTGCGCCGCTTCGTCGCAACCTGTAGAGCGCCGTAATGGAGCATGTGGCATAGCTTGCCGTCATACTCGACGATGCCATAACCTGTAGGCCCCGCCGCGGCAGGATCAACGCCAAGCACGCGCAGGCGGCCGTTCTTTTCCCTTGAGTTCATGGGCATCAGTCTAAAGCCATCGCGCGTGTCCCGCTACTGCTTTGTGGACAATACGCGCCCCGCTCTTATCTCTTAGGAATGCATCGGAAAGCGAAGCCGTTCCTTCCCCCGAGGGTATCCCCACGGGCACGGAGACCATCCTTCTGGTGGAAGACGAAGAGTCGTTGCGCGAGGTGACCGAGCGTACCTTTCGAATCAGGGCTGTACGGTCATTGTCGACGACGAGGCTGGACAACCGTTGAGCTCGGCAATAGAAACGGTCACTGCAAAACAGGAATAATAGGGTCGAAATTGACGCAGAGCAAAGAAGGAGTTAGTTTGCGCCCACCGCCGCCTGAATCTCTGATTCGTCGATGTCGAAGTTTGCGTAGACATGCTGCACATCGTCGTGTTCTTCGAGCGCCTCCACGAGACGGAGCATCTGAGTGGCTTGCGGTCCGGTCAGCTTGATGTAATTCTGCGGCACCATGGAAATTTCCGCGGAGGCCGGGGTGATTCCTGCTTTGACGAGCGCTTCTTTCACCGTTTCAAGCGCCTCGGGGGGAGTCACGATGTACCAGCCCGAGCCATCGTCCTTCATGTCTTCCGCGCCGGCTTCGAGGACGATGTCCAGGAGCTTGTCCTCGCTGGCCTGTTCCTTGGGCACGACGATTTCGCCTTTGCGATGGAACATCCAACCGACAGCGCCGGCCTCGGCCATGTTTCCACCATTCTTGCTCATCAGGTGACGGAATTCGCCGACGATGCGGTTGCGGTTGGTGGTCACCACCTGGATCAGCATGCCTACGCCGCCCGGGCCGTATCCTTCAAACATGGCTTCTTCGTATTGCTCGCCCTCGAGCTGACCGGTGCCGCGCAACAGCGCGCGCTCGATGTTGTCGTTTGGCATGTTTTCGTTCTTCGCGGCCAGAATGGCGGTGCGAAGCCGTGGATTTGAGTTGGGGTCGCCGCCGCCGATCCTGGCAGCGATGGTGATTTCTCGGATGATTCGTGTAAAGACGCGGCCGCGCTTGGCGTCGGTGGCCGCCTTTTTGTGTTTAATTGTGGCCCATTTTGAATGCCCTGACATGACACATCCTCGTCTTTCAAGTTGGTGTGGCCCTGGCCCGACCAGGGTCATCGCCCGGTGAAATCTCGCGCAACCTGGCGGCGGGCCCAGGCAATCTTGCAGCTGCAACCAGCCGGCGGCCGCACTTGAGCAGGAGTCGCGTTTTGGGACCGTTCTACCTCTGCGGAGACCTACGGTGAACCGCTAACCCCGGCGGAACCTATGGAGTCTAGCACACCCTCGCGGCCCGCGAAATATGCGGCTTGACTGACGCACGGAAAAGGCACGACCTCCGCGATTTGATTCGCAGGAAAAGCGGCTGAATAAACGGGCACAAGTCACAGTTGTCCCGCTTCCAAACGCGTATACTTTCCTTCGGGGCATCTCCTTGCGCTCGACGAAATGCGACGGTCCAAGTTCTAGGCTGACGGATGTCTCAGGGTGCTGGCGTGCCTGACCGTCGATACCGCGTTCTGGTGATTGCCAGTCGTCCGGTTCAATATCACGCTCCGCTGCTGCGCCGCATGGCGCTGCGTTCTGGACTCGACCTTCACGTCGCGTATTGCACGCTTCGGGGCGCGGAGGCGGCCCACGACCCGGAATTCGGCGCCACCATAAAGTGGGATGTTCCGCTGCTCGATGGCTACGCTTGGACACATGTTCCTAACCGTGGCACGGGCAGGGAAACTTTCTTTGGCCTGTGGAATCCGGGGATCTGGAAAATCATCCGCGAAGGGCATTTCGACGCGGTCCTTTGTTATACCGGGTACCTTCGCGGGACATTCTGGATTGCTTACGTGGCAGCCAAATCTTCAGGCTCGGCCTTTCTATTTGGTACGGACACAACGACGCTTACTCCCCTGGACGGCCAACTGTGGAAGCGCAGCGTTAAGCGCGTCCTCTGGCCACTGCTTTTTCGCCTGGCGGATCAAGTGATCGTTCCATCGACGGGAACAGTGGAGCTCATGCGTTCACTTGGTCTGCCAGACGAGCGCGTAACGCTTACGCCGTACGTCGTGGACAATGACTGGTGGATCGAGCAATCTGCTTGCGTTGATCGCGTCGCGGTCAGAGCCGCGTGGGGCGCCGCGCCCGAGGATACTGTCTTTCTCTTTTGCGCGAAGCTCCAGCGCTGGAAGCGCCCGCTTGACCTGCTGCACGCCTTCGCTAAAGCAAAACTCTCCAAAGCGCTCCTGGTCTTTGCCGGCGAAGGACCGCTCCGTGGCGAATTGGAATCTGGAGCGGCGACCTTGGGAGTGGCCTCTCGAGTCAAGTTTCTGGGCTTTGCTAACCAAACGCAGCTGCCCGCGATCTACACCGCCGGTGACCTCATGGTTCTTCCTTCCTCGTATGATGCGTTTGGCGTTGTGGTGAATGAAGCGATGCTTTGTGGATGTCCCGCGGCTGTCAGCGACAGCGTTGGCGCCGGGCGGGATCTTGTGGAACACGGGCGGACCGGATTTGTCTTTCCGTGTGGTGATATCGATGCGCTGGCCGCAGTGCTGCAAGAGGCGATGAACGAGCGCGCAAAGCTTCCGGAAATGGGCCGCGCCGCGCGCGCTCGCATGGATTCATGGTCGCCGCGCGAGAATATTGACGAGACGATAGCCGCGGTGCGCCTCGGCGTCGCGCGCGTCGAAGGGCGGTCCACAAAAGGCGGTGTACTGCCGAATACGCAAGCGAGAGTTCCGGAATCACCGGGCAAGGTAAGAACAAAAGTCGCGAAATGAAGCTTCTCATCTATTCGCATTTTTTTGCGCCAAGCATCGGGGGCGTCGAAACCGTAGTCCGCTCACTCGCGGGAGGTCTGGCAGGGCTGCGCAAGCCGGACGGCACACCCGAATTTGCAGTGACCGTGGTCGCCCAGACGGCCGCGAAAGAATTTGACGATCGTACCCTGGCGTTCTCAGTCGTTCGTCAACCGAGCCTGATTCAACTTTACCGCCTCATCCGAGTCTCAGACGTGATTCACGTTGCCGGACCTGCTCTTCCCCCGCTTTTGCTGGGAAGGCTGGCTCGCAAGCCGGTCGTCATCGAGCATCACGGCTACCAGGCTATTTGCCCGAATGGAATTCTGATCCAGCAACCGGATGGATCACTGTGCCCGGGTCACTTCCAGGCCTGTCACTACTTGAAATGCCTGCAATGCGGCGCCCACGAAATTTCGTGGTGGCAAAGCTTCAGGCGCCTCGGACTTATGCTGCCTCGCCATTTGCTGGCGCGCGGCGCGGCCGCGAATATTGCCATAACGCAGCACGTAGGCGTGCGCCACGCTTTGCCTGAATCCACGGTGATCTACTACGGCATCGAGGACAGCCGAGCGAAGAATTTCACCGAGCACCCTGGAGATAAGAACTCACGCCGTTTGCGGTTTGCATTTGCCGGACGATTCGTCCCGGAAAAGGGGATCCCGATCTTGCTGGAAGCCGCGCGGATCCTGCGGGACCAAGGACAGAAGTTTGAAGTCCTGCTTATCGGAGACGGGCCGGAGCGAACACGACTGGATGCGCAAATTGCCCGGGACGGTCTGGAGCACTGTGTACGCATCACCGGTTTTCTTCAAGGCGCGGAGCTGGCGGCCGCGCTTGACGAAGTTCAAGTCGTGGTAATGCCTTCCGTGTGGGAAGAAACAGCGGGGCTTTCCGCGATCGAGCAGATGATGCGCGGGAGACCGGTCATTGGATCGGACATCGGAGGCCTCGGAGAAGTTATCGGAGACGGTGGGCTCACATTTCCGCCGGGTGAGCCCGATGCACTGGCACGATGCATGAAGCAGGCTCTGGAAGACAGGGGGATTATTGACTCACTGGGCAGAAAAGCTCTTGCGCGTGCGCGCCAATTCTTCATGCGCGAGCGTATGATAGGGGAACACGCCCGTCTTTACCGGAACGTGATGTTCAGCGAGAAGGCATGATTCCGCAATTTGCCCGGCCAGCTAGTCTCCAGAAATGTCCTACAAATTGGGTGTGCACACATTTCGACAAAACGATTTCGCCTGACAGCTCCGTTTTCCTGCCTGAGGCTCGCCGATGAGACCTGTAGCACAGGTTCTTCCTCGGCAATTTCGCCGCAGCCCCCTGGTGGGCCTGGGCTTTCTTGTCTTCATCGTGGTGGCTGCCTACCAGGCATCCAGGTTCATCCTTTCCGGCGACGTGTCCAGCATAATCCTTGCTGCTCTCTTCTTCATCTTCGCTGTCGTGGCCGTGGTGATGTTAAACGACTGGCGAAACGGGCTATATTTCTTCCTTGTCTGGCTCTTGTTCGAGGATTTTGCCCGCAAGTATCTCGGCAACAATATGGGGATTTATTTCGGCAAGGATCTCCTCGCTGCGGTAGTGTATCTGTCATTTTTTGTGGCCTATCGACGCAAGGAAGTACTGACGTTTCGTCCTCCGTTTCTCATACCACTTCTGTTATTCGTGTGGTTTGGAGTAATTCAGGTCTTTAATCCAGCTTCCTCGAGTCTGGTTTACGGCGTCCTGGGCATGAAGCTTTATTTTTATTACGTACCGCTGTTCTTTGTTGGCTATGCGCTCTTCGAGTCCGAGATGGACCTCCGGAGATTCTTTTCCCTTACCCTCGTACTCGGCGTGGTAATCATTTCTCTCGGCATCGTACAGTCCATCCTTGGGCATACGTTTCTGAATCCCCCAAAGCTCGCCGATGATATTCGAGACTTGAGCCAACTCTACAGGGTATCTCCCCTCTCGGGCAGCATCGCGTATCGTCCGAACTCCGTTTTTGTCAGCGCCGGCCGCTTTGCGAATTTTCTCGTCCTAGCCTGGCTGTTGGCTTTCGGCTACAGCGGCTACCTCCTGCTTCGTCATCGAGGCGGCCGAAAGCTGGCATTTGTTTCGCTCTCGGGGACTATCGCGGGCGTCGCGCTCTGTGCCTCGCGCGGCGCGCTCATATGGGTTGCGCTCAGCGCTGTCGTCGGCGCCGTTGCTTTTCTCTGGGGGTCACCCCGGCGAAATCAAGCAATCACGCGAATTCTGCGTACCCTGCAACGCGCTGCCTTGGGCGGCTGCATTGCCCTGGTCGTCTTGATGCTCACCTACCCCGAGGCTTTGCTTTCCCGTGTGGCAATATATACGGAAACTCTGTCGCCAAGCAGCAGTGCGAGCGAGCTCGTATATCGGGCGCGGGATTATCCGTTTGAAAATTTTCTGAACGCTTTTCGGTACGACCGCTGGCCCTATGGCTTCGGCATTGGAACCTGCTCTTTGGGAGTGCAGTACGTCAGCCGGATTATGCAGGTGCCCCCTATGGGAGTTGGCGTGGAGAACGGTTACGGTGGCATCGTCGTCGAAATGGGTATCGGCGGTTTGGCGCTATGGCTCATTATGTGCTTCGCGATCATCTTCACCGCGTGGAAGCAGGTGCGTAAGCTCAAAGGATCGCCGTGGTTCCCGCTGAGTTTTATGATTTTTTGGTACGCGTTTGTACTACTGTTCCCAATGACGTATGCCGGCCTGGCGTCGTATCAGGATTTCGTGTTAAACGCTTATTTATGGCTTCTCCTCGGAATACTGTTTCGTCTTCCTTCCATAGCCTTGTCGGCTCAACTTGGGGCTTCTGCTTCTCCCGTGAATTCTCAGCGGCGCTGGATTCGCTAACTTGCGCCTCGCCGTCGTCTCCCCCTTCGTCGACCGCCACCACGGCACGGAGCGATGCGTCGTAGAGCAGATCGAGAGACTCGCAAGGCTCCACAACTGGGAGATTCACCTCTATTGCCAGCGTGTTAAGCAAGTGGATGGGCTCCGGGAAGACTTTCCGCATGGCGTCCCGGGGAAAACTTTGCCGGGAATCTTCTGGCACAAGGTTCCGGAGTTTCCGGGGCCTCATCTCATCCGCTACCTCTGCTGGTTCGCAGCCAACCACTATCGGCGATGGCTTGACGTCCGTTCCGGAGCTGTCCGGCCAGATGTCGTCTATTCTCCGGGAATCAATTGTTTTGACGCGGACGCCATCGCCGTCCACATTATTTTTCGCTCATTTTACCGGCGGGTGCGAAGTGAGATCAGCTTTCGCAAGCTTCCCGTGCGAATGTGGTTGCGGTCGTTTCACCGGCGGCTCTACTACCACCTCATCATGTTATTGGAAAAGAGTATTTACGGTAAGGCCGGGGTGAGCCTGGCTGGGGTCTCGCAGCGCACGGCGCGGTCTCTCCAGTCGGAATTTCAACGACACGACGTGACCGTCATCTACAATGCGGCGGACACCGAAACATTTTCTCCCCAAGCCAGAGCCGAGCGCCGGATCGCGGCTCGCGAGAAACTTAGGTTTCGGGAGAGCGATTTCGTACTTCTGTTGATTGGCAACGACTGGAAAAAGAAAGGTCTGGACTACCTCCTTGATGCGATGGCAATGGCGACTGATCTTTCCCTACGGCTGTTGCTGGTAGGGCAAGATGACCGGTCAGCGTGCCTTTCGCGGATAAAGCAATTGGGCATCGAAGGCAAGGTTGTTTTTTCTGGGCCTTCCGCTGATGTTTTGTTCTTCTACGCGGCCGCCGACGTTTATGTTGGCCCCTCCCTCGACGATGCCTTCGGTTTGCCGGTGATCGAAGCTATGGCCTGCGGATTGCCTGCCATCACATCCGCACAAAGCGGCGTCTCGGAGCTCGTCACGGACTCCACGGACGGTTTTGTTCTCAACGAATCATTCGATTGCAGTACCGTTGCTCAACTGCTGCGGATGCTTTATGAACAACCGGCGCTCCGCGCTCGTATCGGTGAAAAGGCCGCGCAAACGGCAAAGCAATACACTTGGGATCGCAATGCCTCACAGATAAAGACGTTCCTGGAGGACACGCTCGCACGCAAACGCTCGCGGTCCTAATTCGCTTCCACCACGGTGTGATTTGAAGAGGGAGGGAATCTGACTTTTAGCCGCAGAAAAGGCTCCTCAAAAAAGCGCCGCGAGAGATACGCTCCGGCAACACCTGCTGCTCCGGCAATCGCGAACCTAACCCACAATGCACCCCAGCTTCCCAGGTTCAACAGAGTTTGCGGGGCGATCCGCGGAAGAAGCCGATCATATGCGCGGAAGAACAGTAAGTGCAGCAAGTAGAGGCCATAACTGACGCGCCCGAAAAAAAGGAGAATCGGTGGTACAACGTATGCTTTCCATCGGCTAGTCCCGGCCAGCAGAAAAAGCCCGAGCAATCCGGTGAAGATGAAATTCCACGGTGTCCACTGGAGCGCGGCCCCGATGGCGGTTTTTCGCGTCGTGATTCCGTAAGGCCACCCCACCAGGGTAAGAAAGACCGCCAGCGCGAAAAAAATCAGGGACAGCTGCAGAAGACGACGCCGGGAAGAGCCAAATTCCCGCACTGCAATCGAGAGCAGCGCTCCACAAGCAAGGCCATCCGCGGTGTTCCAGGTGTAATAAAAGCACCCTTCTCCCGGAATGTTCCTCATTGCGGTGTGCCAAAAACAGAGCAGGCGGAGCACTGGGGATAGCGCGATAATTCCTGCTGCAATCCCCATCAGCAATTTTGGGGAGATTCGCCGGACCGCCAGGGGCCACGCCAGATAAAAATGCTCTTCTACCGCCAGCGACCATAGCACCGCATAGGACATCGAAATTCCAAAGAGAGGTGATAGATTTGAGCAATAGAGCAGACTCATCAGCAGGAACGAATTGGAGGTAAGCCGCGTCACCACGAGAAAGAGCAAAATCGCGTAATACGCAGGAAGAATACGCAATGCCCGCCGGATGTAAAACCTCTTGTAGTAATCGGAGTGTGTGCGGGAATCCAGCAAGAGCCCAGTGATCAAGAAACCCGACAAAACAAAAAAAAGGTTAACCCCAAACTGCCCCGGCGAGATCAGGAACAAAACGTGCTTCTGGACGGAAGTGAAGGGAGAAGAATCCCGCGCCCAATACAGACCGTGGTAAAAAACCACTCCAAGGATGGCCAAACCTCGGATCGAGTCGAGTTCCGGCATCTGCTTCCGGAGAAGCGGCTCGTATTGAAACTTCACCTCCGGTGAAGATGCCAAACAGTTTGCCTCGTTTCAACCGTCTATCACACCACTCCTCACCGTGCAAAATAGATTCAGTCCATGTGCCGGGCTTCGCCAGATCGTTCCTGGGGATCGCGGTTTTGATTTCCACCGCTTTGCGGGTTGCTTCAAGTGTGAATGCCAGCGTCTCCCTGGGAATGCTGGTCACGAAGGGCCCAATAAGCCAACCGAGCCCAAAGGGAATATTGCGCGTCAAGGAAGCAACTTCGCTCTGCACATAAACGCCTCCGTCACGCTCCTCCATTCTCCACCACGTTTCCATGCGCCAGAGAAAACCGCCGTCATCTCCCTGGGCTTTCTCGCGTTCATCGCTTTTTCCAACATTTTCGACCTCCGCGATACGTACGGCGGAGCTGCGGCTATGCGCGCGCACGGGAGAATCGCGGAAGTACTGCACTTCATGTTCAGTGTTCAGCACCACGGTAATGACTTTATGCCGGCGAAATCGCAAGAATACGCGGAACTGGTCACCATCGTGCGATTCTATTTTTGACTGTTCCACATCCGGCGCGTAGTAGGCCGCGTGATGGTCATAATCCTGGAGCACTGCCAGCACATCGTTCAATTTCGCGCCGTCCACGAAAATCACCCCCACCCAATGGTGGATCATGGCTCCTGGAGTCAGAACCGCTTCGCCATTCTCTTTGGCTTCGAGTTTTTCAATCTTTACCTCACCGTGTCTCAGTTGGGCGTAGGCGGCGGCCTTGCGCTCGCTTTCCGGCAACCCATCGATCCACAACATGCTGTTTCCGCGATGCAGTTCCTCTTGATTGCGAGCTTCGGTCAGTTGGACGTGGCGATTAAACGCCGCGTCTGTTTTTTCCTTCAGCTTCACGGTCGCCGGCTCGCCGGTATTCGCCGCGTTGGTCGCGGCGGCTACTCCAGCAAGAAGCGTAAGGAGGAGAAAACGTTGCGTCACAGCCCTGTCGGAAGAATTGTTCATCTGACGTGTAAACCTGTCACGGAACAACTGGCCCCCCCGCCCAAATCCTTCCATTCTCGCGCACCAGCAAGTTTCTGCGGAAGCACCCCACTATCAGGTGCACGCGGGATGCCACGCATCAAAAATGGCACCCTCTCGAATTGTTGCACACCATTTAAGAAGCTTGTACTTCGGGGATCCACTCTGCCGGGAGGCGGGACTTGGTTGAATCGATCAAACGAAGACTGAGAAAGTGGCGGGTTGGGTAGCTCGCACACGACCCCTTGCGGGGCCGCTGTCCCCGCGCGGCCCCCAACCCGTTCCATAGAGACTAAAGATGTCCGTGTGGGTGCTCAATGGGCCGCCAGAGCCACAGAACAGGGTACAGAGGTCGTAGTACTAGTGCGCTACACTTTACCCCTGTTGCTTTCAATATAAGCTACTGTAAACAAAGATGTTATTCCTAAGTTGAATGCCTGGGCTGACCCACCAAACTAGCCAGCGCCGTTGACTCCACTGAGGAAGCCCCCAAGATGCCCCGTGATCGTGATGAGTAAGACTCCGACGGCTTCGAGCACCAGCCGATAGGAGGGCAAGGAGGATTCCGGCCCCGGCCCGGTCCGATAATGCAGCCAGCCCACGACCCACATCAGTACGCTGGACACCCATGCAAATACCAGGTGCATCAGCAAGATGCCTTTCAGATGTTCGCCCTCGAGGGCGATGCGCCAGGCCAGAAGGCCGGTCGCGAGTGTGGGAAGGGTTGAAACAGCGGCAGCCAGCAAATTGTAACGGGCAGCGTCCTCCAACGATTTCTTTCCGGTCCACTGCGCGAGGAAGTCGAATGCCACTCACATGATGAAAAGCGCAATCGGGAAGTGGATGAGCACCACGTGCTGCGCGTGTTTGGCGAAAAGAACTGTCTTGATGTCGAATGCGTTCAAGGATTCTTCCCGCTCACTGCACCACTACTTTGCCGGTCATCTTAGGATGGATCCCGCAAAAGTAGGGGAACTCACCCGCCTTGGTGAAGGTGAACGAAAATTTTTCGTCGGTGTCCATCACCTTGGACTTGAACGCCTTGTCTGTGCTCACGATGTTGTGAGGAATGTCGTCGTGATTTACCCACGTTACCGTCGTGCCCACGGAGACCGTCAGCGTCGCCGGGCTAAAGCTGAAGTTGTCGATAGTCACGCCTGCCGCCTGCGTTTGTTGCCCGCTGATGGGTGCCCCGGCCTGGAGAGCGCTTGGTTTCGGTGCCGACAGCGCGCCGCAGGCCACCGTTGCAAACACCACGCCGAGAATGAGCAAACTGTTTTTCATTTTCTTCCTCCTTTTTTTTCTCACACCCGTGCGTTGAAAAGACTCGCTCCGGTCAGAGATTTGATTTTCGATTACGCCAGGCTTGAATCCACAACGGCCAGAGCCTGCTTGCCCTGCACGTAATTCACGTCGGTGATTCCCAATATGCTGCGCAACTGGTCGGCGGGGACTTTCATGGGCCCCGGTGAATCGGCGGCGCCCGGCGCGGGTTGGGGGAAAGCGGTCGAAGCAGCGGTGTGAAACGTGACGTTACCTTCCACCTTTTGCATCGTTTGATGAATGTGCCCGTTGAGAACCGTCACGGAACCGAATTTCTTCAGATACGCGAGCGCTTGAGCGCTGTCATCCGTTCCCCAGCCCCACTGCGGATAAACCGACCAAAGTGGAATGTGTGCGAACACCACGATCGGCGCGCTTGCTTTCAAGTGCTTCACATCTTTTTCGAGCCATTCCAATTGATCATGACCCAGGCTGCCTAGACCGCCCGCCTTGAGGTTCAGCACGTTCACCAGCCCGACGAAGTGCACACCCTTTTTATCGAAACTGTACCAGCCCTGCCCCTTGGAAGCTTTCGCGTAGCGTTCCAGGAATTGTTTGCCGTCGTCGTTGAGCATGTCGTGTTCGCCGGGGACAAAGAAAACATCTTTCGCGCTGGCACCCTTTAGAATCTGATCCACCGTGTCGAACTCCTCAGGCTTCGAGAGATGGCTGATGTCTCCGGTATGGAGGATGAATTCCGGGGCGGTGGAGAGAGCATTGATCTTATCCACGGCAACTTTCAGCGTTGCGGCTACGTCGGGATTGGCTGGCTTGTTGAAGCCCATGTGGCTGTCGCTGATCTGTACGAAGCTCAGACCGCCCTTGATCGCTTCCGGATTCATTTCCGAGAGGCGGCTCATGCTGTAGGACTTCAAAACGCCGCCCTGCATGACGCAGAAGGCGCCCGTGCCGGCCCAAGCCATGCACTTCAAGAACCCTCGGCGGTCGATGCCATCATGGTTGTGATCATGCAAGATCTCGTCTTTTCCATTAGCTTTGTTTTTCACTCTGCTCTCCTTCATCTCATCTTTCCTGGTCCACGTCCCGCTATCTCTTGGGTCCGGATAGCGTCCCTCCCCCTTGGTAGGGGAGAGCGGCGCGGGTTGAGAGAGACCAGGGATGCCGCGCCGCTGTGGGACGTGCTTCATTCAAGTAGACTGGTCCGTCTGTCCGCTTATTCCCGAAAGGACTGCTTACTGGCTGATTTTTTGTTCGTCTCACCTGAGGAGCATTGGGAATAGAATTGGCTGGGAAGCGGTCTCTAGAAATGAGTATCTCTGACCACGAGATGGGATTGGACGTGCTGAATCCGCAGGAGCGCGAGCGCTTCGAGCTGCTCGTACTTCCTCATTTAGATGCCGCATTCAACCTGGCTCGCTGGCTTTTGCGCAGCCGGGCGGATGCAGAGGACGTCGCACAGGAGGCGATGCTTCGCGCTTATCGATTTTTTGGAGGATTTCACGGCAGCGATGCGCGGGCTTGGCTCCTGCAGATCGTACGGAACACTTCCTACACCTGGCTGGAGAAGAAGCGACCCTTGGAACTGAATACTGAATTCGACGAAGATCTACACTTGCAGCACGGACCCAACCCGGAATCTCTGGCGATCGCCAGCGACAACCGCGAACGCCTAAAGAACGCACTTGAAACTTTGCCGCCGAGATTCCGTGAGGTGTTGGTGCTCCGGGAGCTGGAGGGGTGCTCCTATAAGGAGATCGCCGCTATCACATCGATCCCCGTCGGCACGGTGATGTCCGCACTTTCGCGGGCTCGCCGCCGCTTTCAGCGGGCGCTGACGCAACCCGCCACGCAGGAGGCCGCCCATGAGCTGTGAGCAGACGCCAACTGTCCTCCACGGCTATCTTGACGGCGAGCTGGATGCAGCGGGGGCGGCCGAATTCGAACGCCACCTGGAAATGTGCTCCGAGTGCCTGGCGGAGCTTGAAGCGCAAGAAAAATTGCGCTCCGCGATGCAGCGCGCGCAGCTCTACGAGCCAGCACTCGTATCGCTGCGGCGCAAAGTCAACGCGAATCTTCCGGCAGCGCGGCCCGCGGGATTTGGTTTAAGCGGGATGTGGCTGCGTTGGTTAGCCGCTGCAGCGGCGATTCTGCTGGTCGCTTCCGTGGGCTGGCGCGTGTTGCCAAGCTTCCGCGGTGCCGACAATTTCGATGCAGCGGGGGCGATTGATGCGCATCTGCGTTCACTGCAGGCCGGACATCTTGTCGATGTTGCGTCCACCGATCAGCACACTGTGAAGCCGTGGTTCGATGGAAAAATTGATTTTGCGCCGCCGGTCCGCGACTTTGTGGATGACGGATTTCCCTTGCAGGGTGGCCGGCTCGACGTTCTTCACGGTCGTAGCGTGGCTGCGCTTGTATACGGGCGGCGGAAGCACGTGGTCAACGTGTTCGTTTGGCCCACGACGCAAGGCGACCATGCTCCTCGTTCCGGCTCGCAGTTGGGTTATCAGTGGATGGAATGGCGCAAAGGCGGAATGGAATTCTGCGCCGTCTCCGACACTTCCACCTCCGACCTCGAGGAACTTGAGCGTCTCATTTCGCGATAAATCAGCACGTCGCAATTGCGCTCTTTTCTTACTGCTTGGGCTTGGCGGTCTTGGCAGGCTTCGGCATTTCCTTCGCGTAGATCAGTTGCAGAGTAATGTCCTTGGTTTGTCCTCGGCCGAGGGCCACGTTTTTCTGCCATTCCGAAAAAACGCCCTTCGACGATGCTCGCATGTCGTAATTGTCGGCGCGGAGTTTGGTGATCGTGAAGCGCCCCTTCGAATTCGTAAACGTGGCGTGGGGAGCGTTTCCACCGGATGATTGATACGACACGCTGGCGTGCGGCACCGGCTTGTCATCGGGACCCAGCACGACCCCCGTCAATGTGGATGTCCCCTTGTGCTGCGGCTCCGCTAGAACCCCGCGTGCAGCCGTAAGAGCCAACGAAAGTACCGCGATAAGAATGATTGCGCGTCTCATAGTCGGACCTCCGAACTTCCTGGAAGCCAGTGTAGACCCGCTCAACCGCGAATTATATGAGGAGACCGGGCATGTGCTGCAGACGGAACCTGCCTGTTCGTACAGGGGGAAATCGAACGCGCTGGAGGCGCAGATTCTTTATTCGTTCCGCAGCGCTTCCACGGGATTGACGCGTGCGGCTCGCTGCGCTGGGATCACACACGCCGCGATGGCGACGGCCATGAGCGCTGCGGCAGAACTTGCATAAATCAGGGGCGATGCCGGCGTCACACCGAATAGAAGCGATCGCAGCAGCACACCCAGAACCGCCGCCAATGCTCCACCCGCCAGCAATCCAAGCGCGCTCAATTTAAGTCCGCTTCCCAGCACCATTTTCGTTACGTCCACGGGTCTGGCGCCCAAGGCCATGCGCACGCCAATTTCCCTGGTGCGCTGCGCCACCGCGTAGGCCAGCACGCCATACACGCCGAGGCATGCGAGCACCAGCGCCAGGCCGGCAAAAACTTCGAGGAGAATCATCGGCCGAGTGCGGTCCGCGACGTCTTCCTCCATCAGCATGTCCATCGTGCGAATCTGGGTCGTAGGTTGTTGCGCATCGACGGACCACACCGCGCTTTGCACCTCTTTCACGGCGCTCGAAGGGTCGTTGCCCGTGCGCACCACGAGGTAGGAGTACACCTGAGGTTTCTCCGCTTGCAGTGCAGAAACATAGACGGCCGGTTTCATCTCCCACAAGAGTCCGCGCTCGCGAATATCCTGCACCACTCCCACGACAGTCCACCAAGGATTCTTCTCGTCGCCGAAGCGGATTCTCTTGCCAATCGCGCTCTGCCCAGGCCAATGCTGTTTCGCCAGAAACTCATTGACTACAATAACTCGCAATCCCTCTTTGCGGTCGCCCTCATCGAGCAAACGGCCCTCTCGCAAACGCGCACCGACAGTCTCGAGATAGCCCGGCGTCACTTCGCGGTAGAGCGCGTCATGAAATTGCCCGAGTGGCAGCGGAGATTCACCCTCGACGGAGTATCCTTCCGTATCTCCGATTGTCGTGAAGGGCGCATCCGAAGCGAAGGCGGCTGCCTTCACTCCCGGCAGCGCGCGTACGTCACCGACAACATCGCGGAAGAAACCACGGACCTTTTCGTCCGTGTCATACTTTGTTTTCGGCAGTGGCACGGCCATCGTCAACAGGTGATCGGCGCGGAACCCGAGATCCTGCTTGCGCAAATTCCAGATGGTCTGAATCATCAAGCCCGCGCCCGCCAGTAGCGCAAAGGCCAGCGCGAACTGCGCCACCACCAGTCCATCGCGCAGCCGTAATCCGCCACGTGATTCGCCCGTCCGGGCTCCCTCCTTCAACGAGTCCTGCAAGGACAAGTCAGTAGCGCGCATGGCGGGGGCCAGCCCAAAAAGCATTCCCGCGGCGACAGAAATCGCTGCGGTGAAGAGCAGCACATGTCTATTGATCGGGAAACCGCTCCCGCCTACCTGCTCCGGCACCAGTTTTCCGAAAACGTGCCAACACACGTTCCCGAGCCACAAACCGAGTGCACCACCGGTGATCGCAAGCAATAGGCTTTCCCTCACCAGTTGCCCCGCAATCTGCGCGCGTGTGGCACCGAGGGCAATGCGCACGGCCATTTCCCGTCGCCGACCGCTCGCCCGAGCCAACAGCAGATTTGCCAGGTTCGAGCACGCAATGAGCAGCACAAATACCGACGCCACTTGCAACACCCACAGACCGCCTTTGGTATCTCCTGCGAAATCCTCTTGCATGGGCACTACCTTTGCCCCCACCTTGGCATTTTCATTGGGATGCTGCTGCTGCAACCTGATGGCGACCGCCTCCATGTCTTGCCGGGTGCGCTCAATAGTCACCCCGGGTTTCATTCGTGCTACCACATTCAGAAAATGGGACTGGCGTCGTGCCCACATCTCGGGCGTGAACGCAATCGGCGCCCAGTAGTCCACCTCGTGATCGCGGAAGAAAAATCTCTTGGGCATTATTCCCAGAACTTGTGTGGGCACGCCGTTCAAAAGAATAGAACGGCCGACAGTGGCCGGATCGCCTCCGAAGCGCCGCTTCCATAAGTCGTAACTCAACACCACTACCGCCCTTTGCGCTTTGTCTTCCTCGGCCGTGAACGGCCGCCCGAGAAACGGCTGGACCCCCAACACGTCGAAGAAGTTTGGCGTCACTTTTCGCCCGGCCAACTGCTCCGGTGGGCCGTCTCCCGTCAGGCTCATGCCTGCAAAGCGCGTAGCCGCCATGTCCGTAAACACCTGGTTCTGCGCCCGCCAATCCATGAAGTTCGCCGGCGCCGGCGTGCTGGAGGGAAAGCCGATATACGACATGTCCTCCCACACGATCACCAGCCGCTCCGGCTGAGCGTAAGGCAGAGGCTTGAGCAGAACCGCTTCAACGGCGCTGAAAATGGCGGTGTTCGCGCCAATACCGAGTGCCAGGGCAGCTACCGCGACTCCAAAAAAACCTGGATTCTTGCGAATTTGCCGCAAGGCATACTTCAAGTGCACAAAGGGGTTCATAGCCTAACAGACGTTTCAAACCACAGAATGTTCCATCTATTCTCTACCTGCGAGGAGAGACTTAGCTGCAACCCTTGGGCTGCTACTTGCTTCGAATCCCGAGCGCAGCGCAGACTCCGCGGGCTCAGTGTGGGAAATGCCACTGCCCGGGAAATGGATAGAATCCATATTGTGAATAGATCCAGGGTCACCGCCTTAGTTTGTCTATGGTTTTTGCTTTTCTTCGCGGCCCCGGGTTACGCGCAGTCTTCGGACGGCGCGTCCCAAGTGGAAAAAACCGAGACGTTTTTTGCGCCGCGAAACACCTGGGGCATTTTCGGCCAATTTTCTCCCAACTCTAGCCACATCTTTCTCGGGATTGCCCAGCAGCGCCGGCTGTTCATGTTTGGGGGAGAGTATGCCCATCGATTTCATGCCGGCAATGTCGTGGCCATGGATTTCCTGGTGCAAGCGAGACCCGTTATTCTGGAAAGCGATCCGGCCCTGCTAGGATTCCGGAATGTGTCCACCGGCGGGGTTGAATTCCCCATTACTCCGCTGCGTGTGTCGATCATTGACCACACCCGCTTTGTTATAGGCCCCGGAGACGTCGTGGTCCCTTTTTATACCCGTCAATGGACCTACGCCGGCGGCTTCAATCCCTTCGGAATAAAGATAAATTTCCGGACGCACCACCGACTGCAGCCAGTGGTTACAGGCGCCGGCGGTTTCGTCATTTCCCGGCGCGATATTCCCGTAGATCATGCGGCAGCTTTCAATTTCAGCTTCGAACTCGGTGGAGGCCTGGAGTGGTTTTTCCAGCCGCGACGCTCTTTTCGGCTCGACTACCGCGTTCATCACATCTCTAACGCAGACACAGGGAGGCGCAATCCGGGCATCGATTCCGGGCTCTTCCAGGTCACCTATTCGTTTGGGAAGTGAACTTTAGTCCGATCGCAGGTCGTTCGAAATTCTGTGAGTTTTCGCTGGCCGTGCATGGTTTGCGCCTTCTATGGAATACTTAGACTGCGACACTCACTCAGGAGTTCCGATGCCACGTTATTTGACCCAGCACACGCTTGCTTGCCTAACGCGGCAGGGTGCCGAGGCGCTCGCCATGCGCATGCGGTCCGGCGGGGACGCCCACGCCGAGCGCGTCCTCGTCAACATGGTCGAAGGTAAAATGTTCGTTGAATTCCGCGCCGAGTCTCGCGAAGTGCTGGAAGCTTGGCTCAGGAACGAGGGCATGCACTTCGATTGGCTCGTGCGCATCGAATGGGAGCTTCAGGAAGATCGGCTTCAGCCGGCGAGCTAAGCTACTGTAACTGTATGTAATAAAAGAACTAAAGAAGGGGTCGCAAGACAACCAGACCACAGTTGAATGTCTATAAAAAAGAGGGTGATTTCCGCCCCCGACTGCGCTAGGCTATCCAAATCACAGTTAGAGAAAGGGAATCTCAATGTCTGAATACGCGCACCCCGAAGTTCTCGTCTCCACCGAATGGACCGCCGCACACGCCAAGGACCACGGTATCCGAGTGGTGGAGGTCGACGTTGACACTGGCGGCTACGACCAAGGTCACATCGAAGGCGCTGTCGCTTGGAATTGGCAGACGGAATTGCAGGATGCCATTCGCCGCGACCTTGCTCAGCCGCACGATTTCGAGGAACTCCTTGGCAAAGCTGGCATTTCTCCCGACACCACCGTGGTTCTCTACGGCGACAACAACAACTGGTTTGCGGCCTGGGCCTTCTGGCAACTGAAATATTACGGCCACGAAAAAGTTCTCATCATGAACGGCGGCCGAAAAAAGTGGCTGGAAGAAAAGCGTCCTCTCACGACGGAAGCTCCGAAATACTCCCCGACCACATACAAGGTGAAAGCGACCAACGCCGCCATCCGCGCCAAGCGTGATGATATTTTTGCCGCCCTCGACAAGAAAACTCCTGCGCAGCTCGTCGATGTCCGCTCAGTCGACGAATTCACCGGGAAGATCATCGCGCCACCGGGTATGACGGAAACGGCGCAGCGCGCAGGCCACATTCCCGGTGCCGCGAACATTCCCTGGTCGCAGGCCGTCAACGAGGACGGCACGTTTAAGCCCGCCGACGCGTTGAAGCAACTGTACGGCTCCAAGGGCATTACCGGGGACAAAGAGGTCATTGCATATTGCCGCATTGGCGAGCGCAGCTCGCACACCTGGTTCGTGCTGACGTATCTGCTCGGCATCAAGAACGTGCGGAATTACGACGGCTCGTGGACCGAGTGGGGCAACCTGATCGGGGCTCCGATCGAGAAGCAAGTCTCCGTCGCGGCGGCGAAGTAGCGCCCAGCCAGAAACTGTTTATTCCCCTTCATAAAGAAAAAGAGTCCGCACCCAATCAAAAACCGCGAGGCAAGCTCCTGTTTACTTTCCGTTCGCTTCATCTTGACGGCGGTGCCCGCCAAAACCTACGCTGATTGAATAGAAAGGGAGCAATCGCCTGTATGAGCCCCTCTCCAGGCCCGACGGGAAAAACGCGACAGTGCGTCCACTGCGGAAAAGCGATTAGCATTCGTTTACAGCAGTGCCCGTTTTGCCGCGAGTCGAATCCCGAAATACCCCAGCCTCGCCCGCTCACTGGTCCGGGAGGCCGGCATCAGATCCGGCGCGGTTTGCTCTATATGCTTCTTGCAGGGGTCATCTACTACTTTTCCGGCGGCTACAGCGTCTTCACCCTTCCCATACCGGTCAACTCGGCAGTGAACACCTACCTTGCCCCGCTACTCTTCCTTGGCGGATTGGGCCTGGCCCTCTATGGTGTTTACCTGCGGTATAGGTCCTAGCCCCGGCTTTTTAATCGGCTTTCGCTAATTTTTCCAAATACGCGTTGTACGCGGCCTTGACTTTCGCCGCGTCCGGGGCCTTGGTTTTATATTCGACCAACGGTGTGATGAATTGGTCCATGGCCTTATCAATTTCGTCGAAAACTTTGCCATTGGTTTTCGAAAGCGCCGTATCACCGCCATAATCTTCCGCTTTGTCCCACACTCGCTCCAGGATGCGCGCAAGTTCTGCCGCGGTTGCAACATCGTTTTTCTGGAATGCCGCGAAGATCAGTTGAGCGAGCGCCCGGTAAGGGCCCATCTTGGTGTCGTCCACGCCGGCTGTTTGCGGCGAGCGCTTCGCCGCCTGAGGCGATGCAAATCCCAGCGGGGAGGTCGCCAAGCAAACGGCAACAACGATTGTGAAGAGGGACCTTATAAAGATGAAATTTAATCTTTTCACGGTTTTCCCTTTCTTAATCAATGTGAGGCCCAAGGAGATCTCGTCCGGCGCTCCCGCTCGAGCAACGGTCGACGTGCCCTTCCCGAACATCCGCCAATTGGAAAACGTTTACGTAGCACGTTTCTAACACGCTTCGAAATCGATGTCAGCTTTCAGGCAAATGTGATGTAGTCAAAAAGGCATGCATGCAGGCGAGCCGCGACGCCGGCACCGCGAGGAAAGGTACTGCGGCCCGGCTGCGGCATTTCGCCAATGGCCCTACTGGCCAAAAGGACAGTGTTACGCTTTGGGGGAGTACCATCCCACCCGCTTCTCGAAACCTTGCTCCCGCGTGGCCTACTGAAGGACAAGTGACCGCGAAGCCTGCCTCCGGGCGATGGCCGCGCGGTCAACGAATAGCGTCACCCTCGGGTGGAACGAATCAGACTGCCGCAGGGTGCATGAAGGGGCAAAAAATGAAAAATATTGTTTTGTTTGTTGCAGTCTTCGCGTTAGTCGTTTTCTTCGGAAATGGGCAAGCCAACGCACAAGGACCCCAGGGCGCCGGTGCGTCAATTGCTGCGGGATCAGCGCCATCGAGCAGCTCTCACTCCAGCCATTCTATGAACCCCATTAAATGGGTGAAGAAGAGCCATAAGCCTTCTGACGATCCCGACGCCAAAAATGAGCAGGACAGGAAACTGAATGACAAACTCCAGTCGCAGGGACTTCTGCCCGCGAACACCGATCTCAAGACCGCTTGCAGCAATTTCAAAACCGAGCAAGAGTGCGTTGCCGCCCTCCACGTCAGCCACAACCTCGGCGTGGAATTCAACTGTCTGAAGTCAGACCTGACCGGCGTGCAGACCAGCGCGGACATGTCTGGGTGCAAGGGAACCTCAGGTACCAAGGCGATGAGCTTGACGAGCGCAATACACGCGATCAAGCCCGAAGCAAACGCCAAAAACGAAGCCAAGAACGCCGAGAAGCAGGCTCACGACGATTTGAGGGCAGCCGGCGCCTAAATCTCTCTTAGCCAGAAAGAGTTCATATCCACGGGGCGAGCGCGTCGGACCTTCGGAGCGCCCGCCCTTTCCCTTTTCAATTGGTGAGAATACCTCCTCCGGAACAGGGCCGTCGGAGTCAGCGCTGAAGCGGGAGGGTAACTGCCTGCCCTTTCGCTGCACTTCTGACCAGTAGTATTCCACACTTCTTTCACGCTAGTCTGGCACCGAGTACGGAACCCGAAACCCTGCCACGGGAGAGAAAACGTGTTCTGCGATCGTTGTGGATTGAGCTTCCTGCCCAAGCAATCGATTTGTACTCGCTGTAAGTCTATCCCTACCCGCTATTGGTTCCAGTTGATGGGCTTAATCACCCTTTTTGCGGCGATAGCCTGCAACTCCCTGGTCGGCCTGTTTCTTTTGCCGCGGCTTATGGATAGTCACCATCCGAGGCTCCTGTTTCGCGCCTGGCTGTGGTTCGATGAAAAGGCCGCGCTATACGGCTGGGTGCCGCTCGCCATTGCTTTGCTGGCCTGGGATTATCTGGTGTGGAAAGAAGCCCGGCCCAAAGTTAAAGGCTGGATAACCCGTAAGCTTCTCACCGTCTCCCTGGCTGCCGGAATCGCGCCCATTCTCCCCTGGTGGATCCCCGCGGGACAGCCTCCCGGTGAATTTCTCTCCATGATCGGTCGCCACGCCGGTTTGCCCGCGCTCCTAGCCTGGACCGTTGTCGTAATCGTCGCCATTCTGGTGTGCGTTGACCCCGGCTCGCGCGACTACCTCCTAGGCCACGGCAAGATGCTCAATCTGGTCAGCCTCGGATTGCTCTTGCTCGTCTTTACATTGACTGTCGTCGGCTGGTCCATTACCTACACATATTAAGGTCACTCCCGGTTTGAACCGCTGTTCCACAACCTCGCGTGTTAGACTTCCGGTTATCGCTCCACTCCGGCCATGGATAAACCTGCTGGCAAGCTCGCGCGTATCTTGGACCGCCTCGAAAAATCATACGGAGAATTGAGCGCGCCATGGCCTTCGGATCCTTACGAAATGATCGTGTGGACCAACTGCGGATATCCGGCCTCCGACGCAAAATGCATCCGGGGTTTTGCAGCCATCCAAGAAGAGATCGGTGTGAAGCCGGAGCAGATTCTGAGAGCCCCGAAAGCCAAATTGGCCAGAGTCCTGCGTTACAGCACGATGATTCCGCAACTCGGCGCCAAGCGTTTGAAGGGAATTGCGCGCATGGTGCAGAAAGACTACGGTGGAGACCTGAGGACCGCAATCCGGGGGCCTCTTCCCGTAGCGAGAAAAATCTTGAAGAAATTTCCAGTGATTGGTGATCCCGGCGCGGACAAAATTCTACTTTTTACCAAGACCACGCCGTTGCCCGCTGTGCCTTCCAATTGTCTCGAAGTCCCGCTACGGCTGGGCTTCGGCGAAGAAGATAAAAACTATACCAAGAGCTACCGGTCGATTCAGCATGCGCTCGGGGCCGACCTTCCCGAAACATTCGCGGCGCGGCAGCGCGCTTACCTGCTTCTGAAGCGTCACGGGCAGGAAATATGCAAAAGATCGAAACCTTTATGCGAACGCTGTCCTCTGACCGAAGACTGCGTCTACTTCCTGACGCTCAAGACCAGGGGCGTATCCGCCCTTGTTCCGATCCCGAAGGAGAAACGAAAAAACAAAAGAAATTGAGCGGCGCCTCTGCTGCGAGCAAGTTCCTTTCTTTCTCCCTACGCTGCTTTCAGGATCCGACGCCCCCTCCGTGGGTGATTTTTCCTTCGCGAGGCCCCAATCAGTGTTTCGCATGCAGCCAGACAAGCCAGCCGAAAATGACGATAAATTTTGTCATGGATGTCCTCGGCGTGTAGCAGTGTGGCCGTCCCATTCAAAAGAACCACAATCGCAAGAGCAAGTGATGTGTGATCGTGCCCCTTCCCGCCCAACTCATTGGCCAGGTGCTTCTTAAGCAATTCCAAGGAGGGCATCGGTTCCCTTCGTGCGAAGGCTGTCGCCCAGTCTTCGGTAATCAACTGGAACTCATGAGGATGCGCCTCAAAGAAATCAAGAGCTCCCCGGCAAGCGTCCACGGTTGTGGGGGAAGACTTAATGGCCGAATAAAGATTGCGGCGCGCGCGTTGCCGGAGCAGCCGCAGCAGGTCGTCCTTGTCGCGAAAACGCTCGTAGAGCGTCGGCGTCGTTGTGCCCGCGGCCCGCGCGACGGCGCGCATGGTGACTCCCGCCCTGCCTCTCCTGCGCCACAACCTGTACGCCGCCTCCAAAATCCTTCCCTCCAGCTGCGCGTCCGCTTTGCGTGGCATCGTGCCCTCCTGGGCCTACTAACATCTCCAATTATATCCTTTACATCGTAAAAGTAACAGTGTATAAATAATGCGCTTCCAGAAAACCGGTCCTCCATAGCCCAATATTCAGGAAGTCCAGGAGCGCAGGAAAGAACTATGTTTCGTTTTGAATATGCTGCACAAACCAAGGCGAGCCCCCAGCAGGCTTGGCAGGTTTTCTCTGATTGCCGGCGGTGGAATCATTTCGCCGATATTTACGGCCGGATCCGCTGGTATGAGGGCCGGGCCTGGAAGCCCGGAAGCCGTCTGGAAATCGAGATTTTGCGCCCCGTGCGCACCATCGTGCGTCATGTGATTACCAGTTGCGTCCCCGCGAACCGCGTCGGCTGGATCGATCACTCTTTGAGCGTTTCCATCGCGCAATGGGTCAGCTTCGAGGAGCAGCCAGACGGGGGCACCCGCGTCCGTACCTGGGGAGACCTCATTCATCCCGGCGTGGAAATTGCCGGGCAAACCATGGAACACATCGTTGGCAGTTTCACGGAGACCTGGTACGGGAATTTCCGAACTACTTGCGACAAGGTCGCCGAAGCCGCGCAGGCGGGTTTGCCGTATCGACGAGTTCTAGGGCCCGCGCCCTATTCACTCGGCTGGTAGATCTTTGCCCGCTAGATGCGCACTTGCAAGACTCTTACGAGGGTCTGCTGTATTTTCTGAAGCTCTAGCTCCCGCGCGTGTTCTTCTTTCGTGCGGTCGTTCAGGGCTTCCTTCAGCAAGATCAAATTTCGCCGGAATTCCATTTGGGCCAGTACCAGCCGGCTTAGCGCTTTCAACGTCTCTCCCTGCTCAGCCGTGAACTCCCGCGGAGTACGGTCCACAACACACAAGGTGCCCAGCGCGTAGCCTTCTGCCGTGATCAGGGGCGCTCCCGCATAAAACCTGATGCGCGGCTCAGAAGTAACCAGGGGATTGTTTCGGAACCTCTCGTCCTGGAGCGTATCCCGTACCACAAAGACATCCGGTTGTTGAATCGCCACTGCGCAAAACGCCACATCGCGTGGAGTCTCCGATATCGTGACCCCGATTTTCGATTTGAACCATTGCCGGTCCTCGTCAATCAGGGAAATATACGCAATCGGTGTCTTGCAAATAAATGACGCCAGCAGAGTCAGGTCATCAAACGTCTGCTCCGGCTCCGTATCAAGAATCGCATATTTTTCGAGCGCGGCGACTCGCTCCGCATCGCTAGTTTGCAGCGGCCTCGACGCGGTCATCGTTCACCTCCCGCTGTTTGCCGGTGAGTCTAAGTAGTAGGGCTTCTGTGGCAGGAATCATACTCCAATTGAAGGGGCTGAGAGCACTTTCCTTTCTGTTCGGTCAGTGCCCCCAGCCTGGTGTCGGTTTTTGTTCGCTAGACGTTGTTCAGAAACGGATGAACGGCCCAAACGCCAACCGCAAGTTGCCGTGCGTGCCGTGGCTAAAATACATTTCATCCGCGATATCGAAGCGCAAGCCTACGGGGCCAAGCTTCCCCTCGAGTCCGCCCCCTGGACTGAACACTCCGCTCACGTTTGTGCCGCGTAGATTATCCACGCTGCTCACAAACGTGGAAATGGTCGCGGGGCGGTGGTCGAACATGAAATTAATGAAGCCGCCTTTTAGGGTGATGAACGGCGTGATTCCCCGGCGCCCGCCGAGATTTATTTTCGGTCCAAACATCCCGTGTAGCACTCGCAGTCCGGAACGCTGCAGAAAAATGTCGCCGGTAGTCGTGTTGGTGAAACCTTCCGTGAAAGCCTGATCATAATCGTAGTTGAGTTCCCCTTCAAAACTCACGTTTCGGGTTGCGGGAATGCCGACCCGGGCGCCCAAGCCGACAAAGTTGGTTTTGGTTTGCTTCAGTCCAAAATAGTCGGCATAGACGCTGACTTGTAGGTGATCCGTCTCTTGGGCAAATGCCGTCGGCACCAGCCCGACCCCGAGAAGAAGTAGAAGTGCAATACGCTTCATACATGTTCTCCTTGCAAAGTGATTTAACGGAATGCAAAAAGCAGGGGGCTGGATTCGGGCCGGAAACGAACTCTGCTGACACTCGTTGGATGAGGCTCGGAACCAGAGAGCTGCTACAGAAGAAAGCACGCGAAGTATGCTGCGACCACGTTCAAGGGACGCGAGTGTTTTCTCGCGCTTTGTCCGTGCGCGGCCTCTTCTGGAATTTACGTCAGCGTAATTTCAGATTTCACCATGGTTTATCGAAATTGACCGGATACGCAACGCTGCGTCCCGAAAACGGTCACTCCTTTAGATTTCTTGCAACACGTAATATTGAATTACTCCTTTAGTATCAATAACTTACTGAAGAATGCCACGTGGTGCTTGGCATGCCATCCCTGTGCGCGACATGAGCTGCACGACAATGTGCCTGCAAACCCCTGAGCCTTCGACGCTTCTGGCTGAGGCGCGTCTCGGAAATCGCGAGGCATTCGCTGCCTTAGTCCTCCCCTACGCGCCACGTCTTTATCGTCGGGCATTGCGGCTGACGGGGAATCCCGCTGACGCTGAAGACGCACAGCAAGAAGCCCTGATGAAGGCCTTCGCGCGCATCGATCAGTTTTCCGGCAATCAGAATGAATTTCAGAACGATTGGAACGCTTGGGTCACGCGCATCACCACTAACGCTTCCATCGACTTGCTTCGCCAGCGGCGCGACTCCAAACTCGTCCCCCTTGAGAACAACGATCCCGAAGCGGGCGAAAACTTCGCCGAGCATCTTTCCGCCCATGGGGATACTCCGGAGGAGAACTACGCGCGCCGTGAGATGCGTTCTCTCCTGGCGCGTGCCATCACGCAGCTCCCTTCCGACCTCCGGCAGGCTTGTCTTCTGCGCGATGTCCTGCAGTACTCCACACTGGAAGTTGCTGAACGGTTGGGAATTTCAAGCGTTGCCGTGCGGCTGCGGCTTTTCCGCGCGCATCGCCGCTTGCATGACGAACTCCGCGGGGTGTTGCAGCGCAACCACCGTAAGACGGCCTCACGCGTGCCCGCTCCCAATTCCGCGCCACGCTCGGCCGCCAAGAAGTTCCTCCAGCTGCCTGCCATGCCCGAATGCGCTTGCGGCGATTGACGCACTCTCTGCGTCACTCGCTCTCTGCTCCTCCAATTACAATGGTGTAAACCAGCGTTCGGGTTTTTCCCGGCTCTGCTAAAGCAAGTACAGAAATCCCCTTCTCTGGCTCGATTGGCTTGATCTGGCAGCTTGACGATTGCTGGGGTGGGACGGTAAACTGGGATGTAGTTGCAAATCATTTTCAACTGGAGATCCCTTGCTCTCGTCTTTTCTTATCGCTCTTCGCGAAGGCGTTGAAGCTTCTCTCGTCGTTGGCATCATCCTCGTTTACCTGGCGCGGACGTCGCGGACTCATTTGGTCCGATTTGTCTGGTATGGCGTCGCTGCCGCCGCGGCCCTCAGCTTGGCCGTAGCAGTCGCACTGGAACGCTGGCGCATCAACCAGGACGGCTTCGAAGGACTGATGCTGCTGGTCGCCTCGATCTTTGTTATTACCATGATTGTGTGGATGAACCGCGTGGCGCGCCACCTGAAAAAAGAGATCGAGCAAAAAGTGGAAGCCTACGCCGCCCGCGCGGGGCGTGCCGCCGGTTGGGGCATTCTGCTGTTTGTGTTTCTCATGGTCCTGCGGGAAGGCGCGGAACTGGCGCTGATCTTGCGTGCCGTGGAGCTGTCGAGCGAAGGCTTGCAAACCTGGCTCGGAACCTTCGTGGGTATCGCCGCGGCCGTTGCCGTCGGGCTATTTTTTTTCAAGGGCACCTTGCGCATTCCCTTGCATCGCTTTTTCGCCGCGACCAGCGTCATCCTGATGCTGGTGGCGTTTCAGCTGGCCCTCACCGGGTTGCACGAGCTAAGTGAGGCCCAGTGGCTGCCTTCCAGCAAAGGCGAAATGGCGGTCATCGGGCCGATCGTCCGCAATGAGCTATTCTTCTTTGTGTTTATTTTCGGCGCGGCCACGCTGCTGGTTCTGCGCGAATGGCTCACGGCCTCGCATTCAAAGGCCCCCGCCGAGGGCTTGAACGACGCCGAGAAGCGGTTGCTGGAGTCGCAAAATCGCAGGCAGCGCCGCTGGATGATTGCCGCGGCCTCCGCCTGCCTGACGGTGATTCTGGTACTCACCGCCGATTTCATCTACGCGCGCGCAAGCTCCGCTCCCCCATCGGCCCGGCCCCTGACAGCAGTTGGCGATGAAGTTCGCCTTCCATTGAGCGAAGTGGCGGATTCGAGCTTGCATCTTTTCACCGTGAACGTGGGTGGGCAGGCGCTCCGCTTCTTGATTATCAAGAAACCGAACGGCTACGGTACGGCGCTCGATGCCTGCCGGATTTGCGGCCCGGAAGGCTATCGTCAGGATGGGCAAAACGTCATTTGCCGCCACTGCGGCTCGGCGATCTATATCCCGTCGATTGGAGACCAGGGCGGCTGCAATCCGATTGGCTTTGCCTCGCACGTCCAAGGCAACGAACTCGTAGTCGATCTCTCCGCCCTTTCGCAGGCAGCTAAGGAGATTCCTCAGTAGGTTAGAGCGCCCTGCCATGGCTGGCGCAGCCCACAATTCTATGTTTGCCCGACTAGTTGCCGATTCCTTCACGCGCCGCCCCCGGCGCAAGCTGCTGACCACGGCCGCGCTCGCGCTGGGCATGGCCGTTGCCACAGCCGCGCTCAGCGTTTCGCTCGATGTAGGTGACCGCCTCGCGCGGGAGTTCCGCAGCCTGGGCGCGAATTTGCTCGTCACGCCGCAGGCCGATTCGCTGCCGCTCGAAATCGGAGGCGTCGATTACCGTCCGGTGAACTCTGGCGCATACCTGCCGGAAGCGGATCTAGGCAAGCTCAAAACGATTTTCTGGCGCAACAACATCGTCGCCTTCGCGCCGCTATTGGAAATATCCGCGAGTGTGGCCGCGACCCCGGATGGCTCGAGCCCCGCCAGCGGAGCCACGAACTCCGAAATCATTGGGACTTGGGCTGCTCGTCCCATGTACTTGAGTGACGGCTCAACCTTCACTACCGGCATTGATAAGACCAATCCCTGGATTCAAATTGAGGGACGTTGGTTTGCCCCCGACGCTGGCACTCTCAAACGCGTATATGTATTTCCTCCTGACCTGCCGTCTGGAGCTGTCGGCGGCCAGACCTATGTTCCCGTCCCAGACGAGTGCGTCGTCGGCGTTCATCTTGCGAGACGATTGGGGCTCCATCCCGGCGACCACCTCTATATCACCTACCCTAATCGTGAGGACATGCCGAATTATTTCGGTAAACCGAACATCGGTTGCGCGGTCACCGGAATTCTCTCAGCAGGCTCAGCCGAAGATGACACGGTTCTGATGCCTCTGGTTAGCGTTCAGCGGCTCGCTCGGCGCCAGGCTGAGTACCGCAAACTTTACGTGACCGCGCTGACCAAGCCTGAAGCCGACTTTGGACGCCGCGACCCGAAAACGATGAAGCCCGATGAATTGGAGCGCTGGTCTTGCAGTCCCTATGTTTCATCGATTGCTTATTCCATACAGCAGGTATTGCCCGGCTCGGATGTGCGCGTGATTCGGCGCGTGGCGGAAGGCGAGGGCGCGATTCTCACGAAAGTGCGCGCGCTCCTCTGGCTCGTGACCTTCGCAGCGTTGCTGGCGGCCGCGCTCGCCGTCGGAGCCTCCTCGGCGGCATCGGTCATTGAACGCCGCACCGAAATCGGCTTGATGAAAGCGCTTGGCGCGAGCTCCGCAACTGTGGGTTTCTTGCTCTCGGCAGAGCAGCTGCTTCTCGCGTTTGTCGGCGGCGGCATCGGTTACTCGCTGGGAATTTTCCTTGCCCGCGTCGTCGGCGAAAAAATCTTCGGTGCCGCTCCGGAGCCCTCTCTGCTGGTGCTCCTCGTCATCCTTTGTCTCGCCGCCGGCGTCACCCTGATTGGCAGTGCCATCCCGTTGCGCCGCGCATCGCGGTACGAGCCGGCGCCTATCTTGCGAGGAGAGTGATGTCCGCGCCGCTGAACAAGAATCGAGCGATGTTCTGGCGCATTCTCCGACGGCTCCTTTTCGCGCGTCGCGGCCGGCTGTTCGTCATTCTTCTGACGCTCGGAGCCGGCGCTTGCATCACTGCCGCCCTGCTGAATCTCCAGATTGATGCCAAGCGCCGCCTGACGGCGGAATTCCGGGTCCTCGGCCCCAACGTCATTCTCGCGCCTCGCGACTCGCGCGCATCTTCAGGCACGCAGCGGTTCCTCGACGATTCCGTGCTCAGAAAGGTTCCCGAGGAGCAGAATGGCACCTCTGTTGCCGGCGCCGAATTCCTGTATGGAGTCGTTGATGTTGCGAAGCAGCCGAATCTTGCGAATGGGCAGTCGACGAAGAGCACTAAAGCCATTCTCGCTGGTTTTGTTCACTCGAACGCCCACCCGGAACAGGTTGTCCCCGCCGCCCTTCTCGATGTGGAGCGGCAACTGTTTCGCCTCAGCTTGCAACCCTGTGAAGTCGGTCAAAAAGTAGCCGCAGCTTTGCAACTTCAGTCTGGCGATGGAGTTGCCCTGACGAGTGGAGACCGAAAAAATTCCTGCCACGCTTTTGTGCTTCCATCTATCGGCGGGCAGGAAGACAGCCAAGTTTTCATGGAGCTTCCGGCTGCGCAAGCTCTGCTTGATCAGTCCGGGCGCATCAGCTTGATTCAGGTGAGCGTTCCCGGCACACCGCAGGAAATTCAGAGCTACATTTTCGATTTACAGAGAAAATTTCCCGAGGCTGACGTCCGCCCCATCCGCCAATTTACCGAAGGGGAAGCGAGAATATACGATCGCATCAACGGTGTTTTAACCGCTACCGTGGTCGTCGTCCTCGTCTTAACCAGCCTTTGCGTCATGGCGGCGATGACCAATGTGGCCATGGAGCGGCGAAACGATGTCGGCTTGATGAAGGCCATCGGCGGAGCATCGCGCCGCGTATTGCGGCTTTTTCTAGTGGAAGCGGCGTTGCTGGGCCTTGCTGGCGGGTTGCTCGGCGCCGCCTCCGGAATCGGCCTTTCGATGTGGCTTGGCAAGGCCGTCTTTGGCCTGGCGGCGCGCCCGCGCCTGATTGTGTATCCTGTAGCTGTGACGCTGACCATTCTTGTTTCGATTGCCGGTGCATTTCCGCTTCGGCGGCTGGTAAGCATCCGTCCTGCTTCCGTGTTTCGGGGTGAAGCGTGACCTCGCTGGCGGCATCGCAGGTCGTTATCGAGTCGCTCGGGAAAAAATACGGCGCCCTGCGCGCTCTCGACGATCTGCACCTTTCCGTCAAGTCCGGCGAATGGGTCGCCCTGATGGGGCCATCCGGCTCCGGCAAAACTACGCTCATCAACATTCTTGGCGGACTCGATACGCTCACTTCCGGGCGTGTCATCGTGGATGGCGTCGATCTCTCGAAGCTCAGCGAAAATCAGCTGGTCCGCTACCGCGCCGAGAAAGTGGGTTTCGTCTTTCAACAGTTTCATCTAGTGCCGTATCTGACAGCGCTCGAAAATGTGATGCTTGCGCAATATTTTCACAGCGTGACCGACGAGCAGCAGGCGGCAGACGCCCTGCGGCGCGTGGGTCTCGGCGACCGCCTGACCCATCTTCCGTCACAGCTGTCTGGCGGCGAACAACAGCGCGTGGCCATTGCGCGCGCCCTAATCAACCAGCCTAAGTTGATCCTCGCCGACGAACCCACCGGCAACCTCGATGAAGCCAATGAAGCCGTTGTGCTCGAGATCTTCCGGCAATTGCACAATGCGGGCCACACCATCGTGATGGTCACGCATGATCCGGACATCGCGCGACAAGCGGACCGCCGCATCGAACTGGCGCATGGCCACCTGATTCTCGACACCTCCCAGTCCGCCATGGCCACTACGACCGACGACCAGATTCGCTTTGACCACCTTCTGGAGCAAATCTGGGTCAGCGGCGAGGAACAGACTGCCCCGCACGTGGACGACATTCAAGCGCCGGTCACGGTCGATGCAACTCGCACCATCGAACATCTCGCGGATTTGCACTTGGTGGAATTTCGCGACGGAGAAGTTTGCCTTACGGAAACCGGCAGCCGCCGCGCGCGCGATGTCGTCCGCCGCCACCGACTCGCCGAGCGGCTGTTTAAGGACACGTTTGCGATCGACGACTCTGAGGCCCACCAACAAGCTTGTAAGTTCGAACACATCATCAGCCCGGAGCTAGATCAGCGCATCTGCGCGTTCCTCGGCCATCCGAAGACCTGCCCCCACGGGAATCCCATTCCGCCGGGCGATTGCTGCGATAACGGGGCCAAGAGCTAATCACAGTTCCGCCTCATGCCCATTCCGCTCGATCCTCGGAAAAAAGCGCTAGACGTAAAGATTCACGTCTCTACTGGCACAGGCATTGATATTGCCTGGGCCGACGGTCATCGCAGCCACTTTGACTTTGCGTATTTGCGCGAGGAATGTCCCTGTGCCACCTGTAACGACGAGCGCGGGAAGAAGGAAGCGTTTGCCGCCGCGGTGAATAAGCCTTCGGCCGTGCTGCCGATGTTCAAGCCCAAACCTCGCGCGCAATCGGCTACGGTCATGGGCAACTACGCCGTTCAGATCAACTTTTCCGACGGGCATTCCACGGGGATCTACAGCTACGACCTTCTTCGGACCATCTGTCCTTGCGCCGAATGTGCAGCCGCGTTTCGTAGAGATACTTAGTAATTTTAGGGCTGGCGACTTTTTCTTCCACAAAGCGGTTACAATCACGGCCGGAAAACTCTATCAACAAATTGGGAACGGAGGGATTCGTCAGTCCCTGCGAACGAGTTCCAGACTTCCGCGAAACGAGGTCGTAGATGAAAAAATATCGTTGCCACAAACTGCTCCTCTTCACTGCGTTCGGCGTGCTTCTACTGCCGAAGGCTGCCGACGCCAGGCTGGCCGGCGATTGTAACGATGCCGACCTTATCGTCCGCAACGGGAAAATCGTCACCATGGATTCCACTCACTCGATTACCACCGCCATGGCCATTCGTGCCGGACGGGTTGTGGCAACGGGAAGCGATTCCGAGATTGCCTCTTGCGCAGGCTCCCGCACGCAAACCGTCGATCTGCAAGGCCGCACCGTCCTGCCGGGTTTGATTGACGTGCACACGCACGCGCTGGAGTGGGCCGAAGGGCTGCTCCGCAACGAAGTGGATCCCAGCTATCCGAAGGTGCACTCCATCGCGGAGATTCTGAAGCAGGTGGCGGAGCAGGCCGCTGCCTCTCCAAGAGGCAAATGGATTCGTGGCGCCGGCTGGGACGATTCCAAGCTAACTGAGCGCCGCTACATCACACGAAAAGATCTCGACACGGTGTCGCCCGACAATCCTATATGGCTCGAACACTTCACCGGCCATCTCGGAGTCGCTAATTCGCTCGCGTTGAAGCTGGCTCACGTTTCCCGCAACACGCCTACACCCAGCGGCGGCGTCATTGAGAAGGACGATGCTGGCGAGCCAACGGGGGTCTTGAAAGACAATGCGCAGAACCTGGTGCAACAGGTTCTCCCGCCCGATCCGCGTGACTTGGCTCTGCGTGCGACCCGCGTCGTGACGGAAAAGGCCCTTGAAGTTGGCCTGACCACCATTCACGACATTTGCGTCCCCGCTGCCGGCATGCGCGCGTATCAGGAATCCCACCGCAATGGCTGGTTGAAGATTCGTGTGCAAATGGCCCCGCTGGTGTCCTCGATCGCAGACGCCGAGGCGCTGGTTCGCGGCGGCGTGTACACAGGATTTGGCGACGATTTCCTGAAATTCGGCGCCGTCAAGATGTTTGCCGACGGTGGAATGGCGGCCAAGACGATCGGCGTGTACGAGCCAGCGGAAGGCGAGCCAGGGAATCTGGGACTGCTTATCTGGAAGCCGGACGAAATGCAAGAAGCCCATCACATTCTCGCTGGCGCGGGCTGGCAGCTCGAGACTCACGCCATCGGTGATCGCGCCATGGATGAAGTGTTAGATTCCTATCAAGCAGCAATGAAAGATCTGGACTTGAAGGAGCCGAGATTTCGCATCGTCCACGCAGGTCTGCTGACGCCCTCGGTCCAAAAGCGCATGAAAGAGTTGCACGTTCTCGCGGACGCCAATCCCGTCTTCGTTTACTGGCTCGGGGCCTTTTTCGCGAAATACGGCCCCAACCGCGTCCGTTGGATCTATCCCGCGAAATCGTTTTTTGACAATGGCATTGTGGCCGCGGGGACTTCTGATGTCCCCGTAACTCCGATCAGTCCGTGGTGGGGGATTTGGGCCTCGGTCGCGCGCAAGGAGTTCCATACCGGCCAGGTCATTGCTCCGGAGGAACGCGTCAGCATTCTTCAAGCCCTCGAAATGTACACGCGCAATCCCGCTTACATTGGTTTCGAGGAGAATCAGAAAGGCTCGCTCGAGCCCGGTAAACTTGCCGATTTTATTGTCGTGGACCGAGATGTTCTGAGCGTACCGACTGACGAGTTGAAGGATGTGCAAGTCTTGAAGACCTTCGTTGGGGGCGAAATGGTCCATCTGAAGGCCGTCAGACGTTAATTGCACTCACGACAGAGTTTCCTGATGGGTGCGCGGCCCTGCTCCTTGCGAAATCACTTCAAGTTTCTAGTCCGTCGCCGCTCCTTTGCTAGACTTCGCTGCGAAAAAGTGCGAGCATTCTAACCTGCAATTTACCGACACCTCTAAATGAGCACCACCTTTAATGGCCCTGCCACGGCTGGCAGCCGCGGCAATGCGATTCCCCGCGTCATCGTTGCCACCACCGCTCTCCTGACATTCATTTCGTTTTGGCGGGCCGCTGCCATCGTTCTCAACGATTTGGCTTCTTCGGCCTACTATGCCGGCGGCGAAGCCGAAGGCTACATCGGCAAGACCGCGCCCTGGTTCATCCTCGCCATCATGTTGTTTTCCTACGCCGTGCGGGCCGTCTATGTCGAGAGCTGCAGCATGTTCGTGCGCGGCGGTGTCTACCGCGCGGTGAAGCAGTCCCTTGGCGGGTCCCTCGCGAAATTCAGCGTTTCCGCGCTGATGTTTGATTACATCCTCACCGGCCCCATCAGCGGCGTGTCTGCGGGACAGTACCTCGGAGGCCTTCTCAGCGATCTTTCCCAACTCGCTCATCTAAGCGGGCCATTTTCTACGCTCACCATCGGCCGGATTGCGGCGGGTTTTGCAATCGTCGTCACCCTTTATTTCTGGTGGCAAAATACCAAGGGCATCCCTGAGTCCAGCGAAAAAGCGCTCCATATCATGAAGCTCGTCACCGTGATGGTGGTGCTGCTGATCGGCTGGTGCACCTATACGGTCTTCGCGCGCCATTCCTCGCTTCCCCCCCTCCCTCACCCCAAAAATTTGAAACTGGGAGCTAGCGCGCTCGGCTGGCTGGCCCACAGCAGCCTCCCTCATATGTTTGGCGTCATCGCCATCTTCATCGCCTTGGGGCATTCCGTCCTGGCGATGAGCGGAGAAGAATCCCTTGCTCAGGTGTACCGCGAAATCGAGAGCCCCAAGCTCCCGAATCTGAAAAAAGCCGGGCTGGTCATTTTCATCTACAGCTTGGTATTTACCTCGCTAGTTTCCTTTTTCGCAGTGATGATTATTCCGGACGACGTCCGCCAGGGTTTTCTGGAAAACCTCATCGGCGGCCTGGCCATGAACCTGCAAGGTCCCCTCTTCATTCGGCTAATCTTTCACGGCTTCGTTGTTGTTGTGGGCACGCTCATTCTGGCGGGCGCGGTGAATACCGCCATCGTGGGTTCAAACGGCGTACTGAATCGAGTCTCCGAGGACGGAGTCCTCAGCGTGTGGTTTCGCCAACCCCACCCAAGATTTGGCACCAGCTATCGCATCATCAATATGGTCGTCGGTTTGCAGATCCTGACCATCCTCATCAGTCGTGGCGATGTCACCTTCCTCGCAAACCTTTACGCATTCGGGGTCATTTGGAGCTTTACCATGAATGGCTTGGCGGTCTTGGTCTTGCGCTACACTCGGCCCGGGCCGCGCGACTTTCAAGTTCCGCTCAATTTTCATATCCGCGGCGTCCAGATTCCTGTCGGCCTCGGCTTGATCACGCTGACGCTATTTCTTATCGCTGTTGTTAACCTCTTCACCAAACCGGTTGCCACTATGGCCGGCGGTGTTTTCTCGATCCTGCTGTACATCGTCTTCACCATCTCGGAGCGCCGCACCCACAATGGGGGGGTTGCCCATGTCGAGATGGACCAGTTCAACCTGGAATTGGAAGGGGAACTCACGCCGGAATCGGTCGGCGCGCGTCCAGGCAACATTCTTGTTCCTATAAGCAATCACTTCAATCTCTATCACCTTGGGAATGTTCTGGACCGGGTCAAACCCGGCCGACGCGATGTGGTTGTCTTGCATGTGCGCTTGTTGCGGCGTTCCGCTTCCGGAGAGAACGAACTCGACGCCGTCCAACTTTTTGGCAGTATCGAACAGCATCTTTTCTCGCAGGCGCTGTCCATGGCCGAAAAGCGGGGCAAATCGATTCGGCTTGCTGTTGTCGCCGCGAACGACCTGTGGGACGGTATCTTGCGGGCGGCGGGCTCGCTACAGTCGAGCACGATTGTGACGGGACGCTCGGCCAAAGAGACCAACGAAGAGCAAGCCCGGCACATCGGCGATGCCTGGGAGAAACTCGGTGATCCCAAGCCGCAGTTCAACCTTGAAATTCACCTGCCCAATGGCGACAAGATTTATAAGGTACTCGGCCCGCACGCGCCCAACCTGACCACCAACGAAGTCAATCTCTTGCACCGGCTGTGGCTGCGGTTCAGCGACTCGCTGACTTCGCAGGAACTGCACCATCATGATGTTGTGCACTTCGCGCTCGAGGAAGTACAGAAAGAGCTCGAAGAAGGACAGGAACATGCAGTCGTAGACCGCCTCCGCGCACATCTTGAAGCCAACCTGAAAAAGAAGACTCCCTCCTCATAGTTCTTAGCCGAGCTCCATCTCTCGTTCCGGGAATGTGTGTCTCCCGCGATCTCCATCTACGCAAGCTGTGTCGTGCAGTGTCCACACCGCTTTGCCGCCAGGGGAATGGACATAGCGCATTGTGGGCAGTCTTTTGTAGTTGGTGCCGCGGGCGCGGCGGGCTTCTTCGTCCAATGGTTGACCTGCCGCACCACGAGAAACACGCAAAACGAAACGATCAGAAAATTGATGACCGTGTTGATGAACAGGCCATAGTTAAGCGTGGCCGCTCCATCAGTTTTTGCGGCTGCCAAACTTGCATAGGTTTTGTCGCTGAGATTAATGTACAACGTCGAAAAATCTACTTTACCTAGCAACTTTCCTATCGGCGGCATGATTACGTCCTCTACCAGCGAGGAAACGATTTTCCCGAAGGATGCGCCTATGATGACACCGACGGCGAGGTCAATCACATTGCCCCGCATGGCAAATTCTTTGAATTCCTTGAGCATGTAGTGTCTCCTTATTTGTTCAGGAATAGGCCGCCGCCCCGATGCGGTATCGCAAAACAGGGAGGCGCGGTCCGTTGCGCGGATTATAGCTGAGAGAGTTCCGGAAGGAGGAAAAGATTGCCGGAATACTGATGAATAGATTGCCTGAATATATTGAGAAGTCCTGCTATACCGTATCGTTTAAAGCGAGGTTCTCAAGCGTCCAATCGCCCCCAATTAACCTCGGCCATTCTTCCGTTCAACGTGCGCTTGCGCACGTCTTCAAACGTCGTCGCAAACAGAATTTTTTCCACCGCTCCCTGCACGTCCCGCCAGGTCTGCTTCAACCCACAGCTCTGGCCCTCCACGCACATGCCGCCCATCGCCTCGTTGTGGATGCAGCTAGATTCTGCAAACGCGCCATCAACGATCCGCAGCACTTCGCCTACGGAGATCTCCTTCGGCGCCCGTGCCAGTGTGTAGCCGCCATTCACGCCCCGCTTGCTTTCAAGAACTCCGCCGCGCTTCAGTTCCAGCAGGATCTGCTCCAGGTATTTCAGCGGGATATGGTGCCGCTGTGCTATATCGTGAATCGTCAGCACGCCCGGATATTGCAGCGCGAGATAAAGCACCGCCTGCGTCGCGTATTCGCCTTTTGCAGTTACTCGCATCACTCGCTCTTCTTTACTAGCGTTCCACACGCCCGACTGCGTGTCAATCGCAATGGTTTTACTCGCTCTCCGGTGCCTCCGTGTTAGTGGCAAGCCCGCGTGGCAGGGTATGATATTTATCGGAGCCAGCTCGCGTCCCCGTGCCCCAGAATTTTCATCTCGTCCTCCTGATCCACGCGCACCAGCCCCGCGGCAATTTTGAGCATGTGCTCGAAAAGTCCTTTCAGCATTCCTATCTTCCATTCCTTGAGCAACTCGAAAAACATCCCGGAATCCGCCTCGGCCTGCACTACTCGGGCCCGCTTCTCACCTGGATCGAGGAGCGTCACCTCGAATATTTCACGCGCTTGCGAGTTCTGGTGCGTGCCGGCCAGGTCGAACTGCTTGGCGGCGGCTTTTACGAGCCCATCCTCATCTCCATCCCGCCCGAGGATCAGCTCGATCAAATCACCCGCCTCTCCGGTTATCTCGAAAATCATTTTGGCGTCCGGCCATCCGGTGCGTGGATCGCCGAGCGTATCTGGGAGCCGCAGCTTCCCTCCGCACTCGCCGCCGCGGGCGTTGGCTACACGCTCGTCGACGACATCCATTTTCTTTCTGCGGGATTCGAACCCGAAGAGCTCTTCGGCGCTTACATCGCGGAAGACCAGGGCCGCAGCGTTTGGCTCTATCCCGGCCAGAAAGCCCTCCGTTACCTTATCCCCTTCGGGAAAATTGAAGACGTCATCTCCTATCTGCGCAAAGCCGCCGCCGCACATCCTGGCGGCGCGGCTGCCATGGGCGACGACATGGAAAAATTTGGCGTTTGGCCCGGCACCTTCGACCACTGCTACGGCAAGTCCTGGCTCACGCAGTTTTTCTCCGCGCTCGAGGAAAATTCCTCCTGGCTTCGCGTTTCCACTCCCAGCGAATTTCTCGCTGCCAACCCGCCACTCGGTCGCGCCGACCTGCCCACCGCCTCCTACACCGAAATGATGGAGTGGGTTCTGCCCACGCGCGTCCGCCAGCGCTATCAAGCCGTCGAGAAGGAATTTGCCTCGCGCCCCGAAGTTCTCTCCTTCCTTCGGGGCGGCTCCTGGCGCGGGTTCTTCCGCAAGTACTCCGAATCCAATTTGCTCCACAAGAAAATGCTCCGCGTTTCCGCCCGTCTCGCCGCTGCGCCCTCCCGGCGCGTCGGCTCAAAAGCCGCCGAGGAGCTAGCCGAAGCCCGCGATCTCCTGCACCGCGCGCAGTGCAACGATGCCTACTGGCACGGCATTTTTGGCGGCCTCTATGCCCCTCACCTCCGCACCGACTTGTGGCGTAACCTCATTCGGGCCGAATCCATCGCCGACCGCCAGACGGCCGGCGGCATGCTTGCGCGCGTGGAATTGCTCGATTACGACGCCGACGGCACCAACGACTTGCTCTTTACCGCCCCCGAATATCAGGCCCTGGTGAAACCCGCTGACGGCGGCACGCTTGCGGCATTCGATTTCCGCCCCGCCGCGGCCACTCTTATCAATTCCATTTCGCGGCGCCCCGAGTCATATCACGCGCGCCTTCGCGAGGCCGGGCATGGGCCCGCCGGCGCCGTGGCTTCCATTCACGAGCAAACGCGCGTCAAGGAACCCGGCCTCGAACGTTTCCTCCGTTATGACCGCTGGCCGCGCCATGCCTTTCGCGTTTTGCTCTTCGATCCATCCCGCACGCACGCCGATTACGAAACTCTCCAACTTGAGGAGCACCCGGGCTTTGCCGGCGGCCTCTATCAAGTTCGCACTTCGGCGGAGCACGATGCCGAGCTGCACCGCGCGGACAATCTCGCTCACACCAAGTTCGCTGCCTCGGACGCCCCGCGCCTCTTGCTCACCAAGCGCTTTTCCCTCGGCCCCGCCCCTCATGGTTGCGAGGTCGCCTGCGAAATCAATCTGAAGCTCAAGCAGCCGCTGGAGAGATCTATCGCCGTGGGCATCGAATCGGTAATCAATCTGCTGGCCCCCGCCGAGCCCGACCGTTTTTTCGAAACTCCCGCTGGCCCGGAAAATCTCCGCTTCAGCGGCGCCCTCTTTGCGCCTCAGCTTCGCATGGAAGACGGCTGGCAGCGCGTCCGCATCGCGATTCACGCTCCCGGCGCCGAGAAATTCTGGATCGCCCCCATCGAAACCGTCTCGGAATCTGAAGAAGGCTTCGAACGCGTCTACCAGGGTTCGCAAATCCTCGCCGTCTGGCTCCCCGACTTCACCGCGCAAAAATCCTGGACCGCCCGCCTCGTCTGGCGCATCGAAGCCTTCTAGCTTGTATTGCTCATAAGGTTTCGGAAACACTTTTAGACTGCCGCTAATCCAGCGCAATTTGCATATGCGCAGGCAGTCGTAGGGCCGCCCTTGTAGTGGCCGGTCTTCAGACCGGTTCCTTCTTTTCCTTGTTCTTCCGGAGGGGGCAGAGTATACTTTGCGATGAAAAGTACTTTACAGTGAGAAGCTTAGCTATCAGCCTGGCGGAGGAGATGGGGGACCTCTCCTATGGAAACCCCACATCCAACTCAATCACAAAGTATTGGCAAATTACCGGCTGGCCCACGCGCGCTCCTTGCCGATTCCATCCGCTACTGGGAGCCGCGTCGCATCGTTTACAACCTTGTGCTCGCGGCCGCGGTGTTGGTCTGGGTCGTGTTGAGCTGGCCACATTTCCGCCCCGCATTGACTCTGCCTTCGCTTCTGCTCCTTGCTACCCTCGCATTACTAGCGAACGCTTGCTATTGCGCCGCTTATCTCGTGGACATTTCCATCCAGCTCTTATCTCTTAGCACCGTTTGGAAACGACGCCGCTGGGGACTTTGGTTGTTGGGAACGCTCTTCGCAACTCTTCTGGCCAATTATTGGATCGCTGACGAAATCTATCCCTTCGTCCACTGATACAAAGAGCCCGCCAGCGGTAAAGCCGGTCAGATTTGGGTCATGCCGCCGTCGACGAAGAGCTCGATGCCAGTGACGTAGCTACTTTCGTTGGAAGCAAGGAAGGTGTTCTGGCGAAGAGGATATGAGGGCACGTCCGTGTCGGTCCTGACCAAAGCTGTGGGCGTCAACCGTCCGAGCCTCTATGCCGCCTTTGGGGACAAGGAAGCGCTATTCCGCAAAACGCTCGACCGATACTTGGAGGGCCCGGCGGCCTACACCCAAGAAGCATTGTAGGAGCCGCGGTATTTGTCGCTAAATCGAGACGGGGCGATAGCCGGATACCACTGCGGGTGGCGCGGGAGTCGAAGGATGCGTCTTGCTCTCTGATGAGGCGCGCACTCCGCGTTCCGGTCGTTTCCACGGGACTTGCATTTTGCGTCACCATGCGATCCAGGACAACTCGGCGGTGGGGTCTATCCTTACCAGCCTCGCGACGAAAGGCCCCTCTCAAACCCGGTAAACGGTGTCTGCCCTCGACTGCCACCGAAGGCTCACTCTACTCTGCAATCAGCAAATTCTGGGCGAACGGCCATTCTTCATCGATCCACTGCCCCTCGCAGCGGAATCCCGTGCGCTCGGCCATTTCGATGGCCTCTTCCGGCCGGTACTTGTGTGAACTTTCCGTCCAGATGGTTTCCTCTTCATCCAGCATCACGCGCAAACTCGCCGCCGGAATTTCCACCGTCTGCCGGCGCAGCGAGCGCAGGTGCATCTCGATACGGCGCTCCACTGCATTCCACCGTGCCTCATGCCGAAATTGCGAAAGATCGAAATCCGCTCCCAGCTCCCGGTTGATGCGCGCCAGCAAATTCAAATTAAACGCCGCGGTTACGCCCGCCGGGTCGTCATACGCAAGAATCTGCTCCGCTACGCTTTTTTCGAGATCGGTCCCCAGCAGCAGGGCATCACCGGGGCAGAGAGTTTCGCGCACGCCGCGCAAAAACGTCTCGCCTGCGTCCCGGTCGAAGTTCCCAATGGTGCTCCCCAGGAAAAGCACAAGCAAATGGCTGTGCTCTTCGCGGTCCTCCGCCACGGCCCGAAGACCCTCGAGATAGGGCCGCTCGTATCCTACGATGCTCACCATATCGATGTGCCCAAGTTCTTTTTCAAGCGCCGCGAGCGCCGTGGGCGATATTTCGATGGGGTAGTAATACGTTTTTTGGCGTTGCGAGAGCGCTTCCAGGATCCACCGTGTCTTTTTTCCGCTCCCGCTTCCGAGCTCCGCCACCTGCACGGGCGATGGCAGCCGCTTCACGATTGCCTTCGCATATTTTTCCAGCAACCGCGCATCCGCCCGCGTCAAGCCGTACTCCGGCAGCACGCAGATCGCCTCGAACAGTGCCGACCCTACTTCGTCGTACAAATATTTTGAAGGGAGTTCGCGTTGCCCCGTTTTCGTGAGGCTTTCGCGCACGTCGGCCGCAAACTCAGACACATGTTGCTCAGGAAGGGTGCGAGTCAGCATGTAGGCTCCCGGGTTGGGCTTTTCAGTCCTCGACGCAACGGAATGTTGCGTACACATACCGGTAATGTGGCTGGAACCAGTTTCGGAAGGAACGCCGCAGCATGCATGCGGCCGTTCGCGGCGAGCCGCCCTTCATCACGTAGTGCTTGCCGTCAAAAAAATTCGCTGAATATCCCGGGTAAAATGGCATCGGAGCAAAACCCGGAAATGCCGCAAACTCCGTCCGCGTCCACTCCCAGCCGTTACCCAGCAGGTCCTGCACTCCGAATGCGCTCGCCCCTTCGGGATGCGCGCCTGCCGGAGAGGGATCCCAGTGGCGAAAACCAAAATTCCCATGCCGTGCGCTGGGCGCTCCTTCGCCCCACGGATAGCTGCGTTCCGTTTCCCCGTCCGGGGTGCCGTACGCCCCGCGGTGGAACTCGGCCTCCGTCGGCAATTTTCTTCCCAGCCACTTTGCGTATGCCGTGGCCTCCGCGTGGCTCACATACACCGGCCATTCCGGCGGTAGCCGCACTTCGCCAAACATGGCGCGGTACATCCACAAATTTCCGTCGCGCTTCCAGAAGATGGGGTGCTCGACGTTCTCCTTCTCTTTCCACTCCCAATCTTCCTTGCTCCACAGCGACTCGTTTTCGTATCCCCCCGCCTGGATGAACCTCAGAAAATCGCGGTTGGTGACATTTCGCGCATCCATCGCGAACTTGTCTACCTCGACTTGGTGCTCCTCCATTTCATTGTCCCAGCCGAATTCGTCCCCCTGCGCCCGCCGCAGTCCCAGCGTCGCCCGCCCCGCCGGAATCTCCACCATCTGCGATTTCGACTTCGGATTTCTCCACTCGATGTCCACGGGCCCGGTGATCTTTTTCTCTCTCGGAAGCTGATGCACCAGGTACGCCAGCGTTTCCGCGTGCATCAACCGGTGCTCTATGGCGACTTCGAGCATCTGTGACAGGTGCGGATGCCCCTCTGACGGCCGCGCCAGGGCGTGCTCTATCGCTGCATCAAGTTCGTCGCGCACTTGGCGGTTGTAGCGTTCGACTTCCCCGCGTTGCGGCCAATCGCCCGGCTGATCCGTCGGCAGTCCTCCGCCGACGGGATCGATTCCAAACGCAAATAGCTGATCGAAAGAAGGGTGAAACGACTGCACTCCGAACGCGCGCTGCGCCAGTAAATTCCAGTCGAACGTTTCTACATGCCCCAGGTAAAATATCAGCCGGTGCCGCTCCGGAATCGGGCGTGTGTACAGCGCATTTTCCCGCACCACATTAAATATCTCATCGGTGCGCGATCGTGCTTCTACCAATCTGGTATGAAGATCATGACAGATGCGGACGGCACTGGCAGGAGCTCCCATGCTGTTTCCCCTTCCCGTTGGATGCCGTTTCCGAGCTAGGGTTGCGCCAATTTTCAGCGTCAGGGGGCTGAAGTAAGTTACCATCGTCCCGCTTGGCCCCGCGCCTGTCAACCGAAATGAATGCGAAAGCCACAACCTCCAGCGACCCTGTCATCGAGTTTCGGGGTGTCACCTGCCGCGCCCCCTCCGCAAACGGCGCCCCCTCTCGCGCCCTCGTCTCCGATATTTCTCTTTCCGTCTCCCCTGCCGAAACTCTCGTCCTCCTCGGCCGCAGCGGCAGCGGCAAGACCACGCTCCTCAAGCTCATCAATCGACTCTTGCTTCCCGCCTCGGGAACAGTGCTCGTCAACGGCCGGGCCACCTCCGAGTGGGATCCCATTCGTCTTCGCCGCAGCATCGGCTATGTCATTCAGGAAGCTGGCCTTTTCCCCCATTTCACGGTTGCAGAAAACGTCGCGCTTGTTCCCAACCTCGAAAATTGGCCGCCCGCCAAATGGCTCGCGCGTTTTGAAGAGATGATGCATCTCGTAGGTCTCGGTCTCGGCGAATTCGCAACACGCTACCCTCGCGAACTCTCCGGCGGCCAGCGCCAGCGCGTCGGCGTTGCCCGCGCCCTCGCCGCCGATCCCCCCATTCTCCTCATGGACGAGCCTTTTGGCGCGCTCGACCCCATCACCCGCGCCGAGCTTCAGCGTGAATTCAGTTCTCTCGCCCGCCGTCTCCGCAAAACCATCGTGTTCGTTACCCACGATATCCGTGAAGCCTTGCTCCTGGCCTCGCGCATCGCCTTGCTCGAGTCCGGCCGCCTTGTCGCCTTCGCTCCGCCCGACGTCTTTCTTCATCTTCCTCACCCCGAAGTCCAAGCCTTCGCCGCCTCTCTAACCGTCTCTCCGGGAGCTTCCTCATGACCGCCTGGTCTTTTTTCCTCGACCATCGCACGGAAATCCTCGACACCACTCTCGATCACTTGATCCTTGTTCTCATCGCCATCTTCTTCGCCATCGCCATCGGTGTTCCCCTCGGCATGTTCATTGTTCACCGCCCGGCCCTGCGTACGCTGGCCCTCGGCGCCGTTAGCATCCTGCAAACCATTCCCAGCCTCGCGCTCTTCGGTTTCCTGATTCCCATTCCCTTTATCGGCGGCATCGGACGCCGTACCGCCATCGTCGCCCTGATCCTCTACGCGCTTCTCCCCATTCTGCGAAACACTTACGTCGGCCTCACTGGTATCGATCCCGCCGTCCTCGAAGCAGCCGAAGCCATGGGCATGACCAGCGCGCAAATCCTCTGGCGCGTGCGCTTCCCCCTCGCACTGGCCGTGATACTTGCCGGAATCCGCACCGCCACGGTCATCACCATCGGGGTGGCCACCATCGCCGCTGCCATCGGCGCCGGCGGCCTGGGCATCTTCATTTTCCGCGGAGTTGCCATGGTCAGCGACGCCGTCATCCTCGCCGGCGCCATCCCCGCCGCCCTGCTCGCCATTTTTGCCGACCTCGTCCTCGGCCTCCTCGAACGCCGCCTCCGCGTCTCTTAGCACGCAATCAATTCCATTTCGTTTCCCTGGTTGCAGAGCTACATCTTCTCCGTGTTCTCTGTGCTCTTATCTTCGTGAGCTCTGTGTTAATTCTTCTCTTTTCCTTTCTTCTCTTCGCTTCGTTTTTCTTTCTTCTGCGTAATTCTGCGCGCTCTGCGCCTCTGCGCTATCTTTACTTCTTGTCCTTTCTTCTCCATCTTTGTGTTCTCTGTGCTCTTTTCTCTGTGTTCTCTGTGTTAAATTCTTTCTGTTCCAATGCGAACCTCGTCCTGACATGCGCCGCCTTGCCCTTTTCGCTCTCATTCCGTTCCTTCTTGTTTCATGCCGTTCTCCCCAACCCAAACTCACGATCGGCTCCAAATTCTTCACCGAGCAAGTCATTCTCGCCGAGCTACTCGCCCAGCACATCGAAGCACGCACCCGCATTCCTGTCGTCCGCAAATCCAATCTCGGCGGCTCGCTCCTCGTCCATAAAGCTCTCCTCACAGGAGACCTCGACCTCTACGTCGAGTACACCGGCACTGCCCTTACCACCGTCCTCAACGAATCGCCGCATGGCGATTCCGATGCCATCTACCGACGCGTCAAGCAGCTCTACGCCGAGCGTTTCCAGCTCGAAGTCACTGAGCCACTCGGCTTCGAAAACACGTTCGCCATGGTCATCAGTGCCGAGGACGCCCTGCGTCTCCATCTGCAAAAAATATCCGACATGGCGCCCCTTGCTCCCAAATGGCACGTCGGCGTCGGCTATGAATTCCTCGAGCGCCCCGACGGCTTCCGCGGCTGGAGCGATCGCTACGCGCTCCGCTTCGCCGCTCCGCCCCGCGTCATGGACCTCGGCCTCCTCTACCGCGCCCTCCTCGACCATCAAGTGGACATCGTCGCCGGCAACTCCACTGACGGCCTCATTGATGCGCTCGGCCTTGTTCCTCTCGCCGATGACCTTCACTATTTCCCTCCTTACGACGCCGTCCCCATCGTTCGCCAGTCCACTCTTGCGCGATTTCCCCAGCTCCGCCCCGCCCTCGCCGATCTGGCAGGAAAACTTTCCGCCCCCGACATGCGCCGCTTGAATTACTCCGTCGATGCGCTCCAACAGGATGCTCCGACCGTCGTCCGCCAGTTCCGTGCCTCTCACGGCCTCTAGTATCTTTGCTCTCATAGCGACGTGGATATCGCCCGGCAACTTGGTCCTATTCCTTAAGTTCCTTACGGGCATGCTAGGGTACACTCCCAGCGCGGCGCAGGAGAACGCAGATGAGTGAGTCACACCCCCGGGGACTTTGGCTGATCTCGGCCTTCAAGCTTCTTAAGGGGTTAGCCTTGCTCGCCGTCGGTATTGGCGCGCTCAAGCTAATGCACAAAAACGTAGCCGACCAGATAGAATCGTGGATAGAACTGCTTCGCGTTGATCCACAGAATCATTACATCCATCGGTTGTTGGAGAAATTACCCATGCTTGACGCGCGAAAGCTCAAAGAGCTCAGCGTGGGCACCTTTTTCTACTCTGCGTTATTTCTCACAGAAGGCATCGGACTTGGGCTCCGAAAACGCTGGGCTGAATATCTAACGATTGTTTCTACGTCGTTATTCATCCCCCTCGAAGTTTATGAACTCGTCGAGCGCGTAACTCTCGCGAAAGGCCTCTTGGTACTGGTCAATGCCGGCATCGTCGCGTACTTGGTGATGGAGCTCCGCCGAAACACACGGAAAGCCTGACATTGCAGGGAAAAGCCGGGCCCTCCGTTTGACCTCCTGCCGGAACCGCATTAAGCTGCGCCGGGCAATCGCAAAATGCCGAAGCATCCTCCTGTTCGCTACTCCGAAATTGCTGCCGGATTCCCAAGGAATATTTCTGGGTAATCGGCTGGGGAGAGAGCGATGTGGGAATCGAGACTGGATCGTACGACGCAGCACTGCACATGGCCGGCATCGAGAAATACAATGTGATGCTCTACACCTCGGTCCTCCCGCCCGAGGCCGCCGAACTCGCGCACTTGCCGGACATTCATCACGGATCCGTGCTCGAAGGAATCATCGCCGTACAGCACACCGACAAGCCGCGAACGCGGATCACCGCTGGTTGCTCTTGGCCAAGGTTTATCGCAATTCTGACGGCTCTTACCTGGGCGGCTTTGCGTGCGAATACGCCGGAAACGGCTCGCTCGAAGAAGCGGAAGCCAATCTGCGGGAAGCGATGCAGTAGCTTTTCGCGCGGCGCTACAAGACAAAGTTCTACAAACTCGAGTTTGCTAAATTGGTCGTTCGCACATTCACGCCGGAGAAATCGTTCGGGACGATTCTTGTTGGCATCGGCTTTGCCAGCTACCTTGTGCCGGTATTGAAACCCGAAGTGGAAGTAACCCCTTCCCACAAGGACAAATCGCACGTGAAATATACGACCAAACGAGTACGCCAGCGCGGCGTGTTAGTAAGCCACCGCTCGCCGCGACGCTCGAACAAGTCTGCTAATCCGTTTTGGTATTTTCTGTAGGTTTGCTTACGCCTTCTTCAGTAAACGCGTAATCCAGACCAGGATCACTGCGCCGATGAACGCCACGATGAGCGATCCGATGATTCCTCCGCCCGGCCAAATCCCCAGCATTCCGAAAATCCATCCGCCGAGGACGCCACCGAGTATCCCGAGGATGATGTCGACAATTACGCCGTATCCTCCGCCTTTCATTACTTTTCCCGCGAGCCAACCCGCGATCAGCCCAACCACAATCCATTCAAGAAAGCTCATAATCGATGACTCCTTCTGCTTGAGGTAGGATGGGCCCCTGCCGCGCCCCTCATTTAGAACGGGCTCTCGACCAATGTCAACGCGGCGGGGTGACCGAGGCTTATCGCTTTCAGAGGCGTTGTCGATTTCTTCGACCCAGTGCCGCTCAGGCTCGCTCCGGACAATCCCGGCTTCACCGCTCCTTTGACTCGCGACCCACTCAAAACATACAATTTCGCCCCCCAGCCGCGGCGGGCATGCCCGCGGCATGCGGGAACCGCAAAGGGGCGAAATCACATGAATCTTGGAAAGAACGTTCTTGTTTTCGCGGGAGTGGCCATCTTTTTCGCGTTGGGACAGCCGGGCCGCATTGCTGCCCAGGCGCCGGCGGCGGAAAAAGATGCTAAAGCGCCGGAGGCCAAGCCCGCCGACAAGTGCGACGCCGCAGCAACCAAGGAAGATTCCTCCGTCACAGACCACACCATCCACATCGGCGCTCAGACCATTCCTTACAAGGCCACCGCCAGCACCACGCTGCTCAGGAATGACAAGGGCGACGTGACCGGATTGATGTATTCCGTCGCCTACACCCGCAGCGACGTGAAGGATCTCACCACGCGCCCCATCTCCTTCCTCTACAACGGAGGCCCGGGCTCCGCCACCATGTGGTTGCACATGGGCGCTTTTGGACCGCGCCGCGTGTTCACAGTCGATGGAACGTTCACGCCTCCCGCGCCGTACAAGCTCGTCGACAACGGCGAAAGCCTCTTGGACAAAACTGATTTGGTGTTCATCGACGCCATGGGCACGGGCTACAGCCATGCCGTCTGCAAAGCGGAGGCAAAAGATTTTTTTGGGATTGACGAAGACCTGGAGGCGTTCGCGCAATTTATCGTCGCCTACCTGAGCCGTAGTGACCGCTGGAACTCTCCAAAATTTCTGATCGGCGAAAGCTACGGCACGTTCCGCTCCGCCGCGCTCGGAAATTACTTGCAGAGTCACGACACCGTACACTTGAACGGCATCGTTCTAATTTCGAACGTGCTCGATCTCTCTTCTCTCACGTTTTCGCCCGGCGATGACCGGCCCTATATTTTCTATCTCCCGAGCTACGCCGCCGTGGCGTGGTATCACAAAGTTTTGAAGGATCGCCCTGCGGATCTCACCGGATTCCTCGAAGATGCCCGCAAGTACGCACAGGGTGATTATGCTGCCGCTCTCTTTAAGGGTGCGAGGCTCTCCGCCGCCGAAAAGGCCGCCGTTGCGAAAAGAGTTTCCTATTTCACAGGCCTCGGCGAGGACTATCTGATCAAAGCGGATCTGCGCGTCACGCTTGGCCAATTCCGCGCCGAGCTGCAACGAAGCACCGGCCTCACCACTGGACGCATTGATGCGCGCTTCACCGGCTATACCTATGATTTGCTCGAGGAAAATGCCCAGGGCGATCCCGAAGGTCCCGCGGTGGGCGGTGCATTCACGGCCTTGATTAACGCCTACAATCACGACGAGCTGAAATTCGGCAAGGACAAGGTCTATCACAACACGGCGAACGCTTTCGGCAATTGGAATTGGGTGCGCAAGGAGCAGCGGCGCATCGGCTTCCCTGGCGCTCCCAATGTGGACCAGGATTTAGCGCAGGCCATGATTACTAATCCGAGACTGCTCGTGCAGGTTGAAAACGGATATTTCGACCTTGCGACCCCGTTTTTCGCAACGGAATTTACGATGGAGCACCTCGGCTTACCCGAGGCTTTGCAGAAAAATATCAAGGAGGATTACTACAACGCTGGCCACATGATGTATTTACACGATCAGGACCGCGTGGGATTGCACAATCAGATCGCGGGCTTCATCGATCGCGCCACGCAGCAATAACGCACGCGCATCGTGGCCGTCAGCGCCTTTAGTGAATGTCCCAGCCGTTTACCGGGCCGCCGTGCAGGAATTTCTCCGGCGTCATCACACCGTCGCGTTTGAAGACCAGGCCGTCTTTCATCACGAAAACGACGGAGCGCAGCGCGTCGATATTTTCGAGCGGATTTCCCTTGACGGCGATCATATCGGCGGGAAATCCCGCCTTGAGCGGCCCGCGCTTGTCGTAAATATCGACGACTTTATAGCCGTTCGTGGTCATGATTTTTAGGACTTCCTTGTCGGGGATGCCTGACGCTTTCCAGCTTTTCAAAAAGTTGATGACCACTTGTCCGCGCGTCATTCCCGGAACGTAATAATCGGCGTCCGTCGAAAACGCCATCTTCACTCCGTTGGCATAAGCGCTCTTCATGCCCGCCACCGTCCGGTCAAATTCTTCCTTCGAGCCGCTGTATTCCGTGAACGGAGTTTCCGTGCCTACCCTCCAGATTCCTTTTTGCGCCATCATTTTGTGCAATTCATTCGTCAGCGCGACGCTGTGCTCGATCGACCAGATCCCTGCTTCGATGGCGCGCCGCGCGCCTTCCTGTGTCTGTACGTGCCCGGCGACTTTCATTCCCGCATTGGCGGCTTCCTTCACCACGAATTTCATGTCGTCCACGGTATAGGGATAAGCCTGGCAGTCCACGCAGATTTTAATTACTTTCGCTCCGAACAAAATATTTTCGCGCACCGCTTTGACGAGTTCGTCGCGCGTATCGGCTTCGATGTATTCGGGATAAACGATGTTGTGCTGCTTGGCCATTTCCGGAGTGGGAGCGAATTGTCCGCCGGAGGCACCGATGATGATTCCGGAATTGATCATCGTCGGTCCGGGAATCCAGCCCTGCTCGATGGCGATGCGTTGAGCGCTGTCCGCGTAGAGGCCGTTGTTGCCGAGGTCGCGCACGACGGTGAAACCATAGGAGAGCATTTGCATGCCGTTGGAGGCGGCCTGGATGGCGCGCAGCGCGGTGGAATCACCGATGTACGTATAGTAGTAGACGTCGTTCTCCGGTACTTTCTTGTAGGTTAGCGCGAGATGGTTATGAGCATCCACGAGGCCGGGGAGAACTGAATAATTGGAGAGATCGATGGTTTCCGCGCCCGAGGGCGCGGTGACGTTCGCGCCGATAGCGACGATTTTGCCGTCCTTCACGGCAATCGTCTGATTGGCGGTGGCGACTCCTGTCTCCGGGTCGATCAATTTGCCCGCACGAATGACGTAGGAGGCGCCCGCGCTCGAAGGAAGTTCTGCGCCTTGTTGCGCCATAACTCCGGTTTGCAGCAGCACGGCAGATGAAAAAAAGAGCATCAATGGTTTGAACATGATTTGTCTCCTCAAAGTCTGTTTGCCATGTTTCTGTGCGACGCGGCACAGACAGAGCTCGAGCGCTTGTCTCATAATGGCGCACGAAACCCCAGAAACGGGAGTGCATTCTCCCACAGGGCCCAAGGCAATTGAAGGGAAATGTCTAGGAGGCTTTTTCCTGGGCGTAAGCGACGAACTCCTCGTATGGACCTTTGAAGTCCTCGATCTTGCCGCCGGTGAAATGCCAGACGCGCGTGGCGACTTCGTCGATTACGTCGTGGTCGTGGGTGACAAGGAGAACGGTTCCGTCATAGCGCTGCAATGAAATGTTCAGCGCGTTGATGGATTCAAGGTCCAGGTGGTTGGTGGGTTCGTCGAGCACCAGGAAGTTCGGTTTTTGCAGCATGAGCTTGCAAAAAATCAGCCGCGCGGATTCGCCGCCGGATAGAGCGGCGGTGGGCTTCAGCGCATCCTCGCCGCTGAAGAGCATCTGGCCCATGAGCCCGCGCAGCTCCTGTTGCGAAGCGGAGGGGTCGAACTGCCAGAGCCATTCGATGCTGGTGGTGCCTTTGGTGATGGAATCAGTGTGATCCTGGGCGAAATACCCGACCATCACTTCGTGTCCCCAGACGACCGTGCCGCCGTTGACGGGGAACTGGCGATCGGAGTCGTCAATGTAACCGGTCGCGTTGCGGATCAGGGACTTCAGCAGCGTGGTCTTGCCCGTGCCGTTGCGCCCCATCAAGGCGATTTTTTCGCCGCGCGAAACACTGGCAGTGAAGCGGGGAATCACCTTTTGCTCGCCGTAGGATTTTTCGATGCTCTTGATTTCGAGCGGATGGCGCCCGGAATTGCGCTTCATCTCGAATTTGATGTAAGGTCGCTGGATGTTTGACCTCGCCAGCTCGGAAGTTTGCAGGCGCTCCACTTCCTTTTTGCGCGAGGTGGCTTGCGCGGAGCGAGTGCCGGCGGAGAAGCGCGCGATGAACTCATTCAACTGCGCGATTTTCTTTTCGCGCTGGGCGTTTTCCGACTCGATGCGGGCGCGAATCTGCGTTTTCGCCACAACCATATCGTCGTAGCCGCCAACGTACATAATAATGGTTTCGTAGTCGATGTCCGCGGTGTGCGTGCAGACGCTGTTCAGGAAATGCCGGTCGTGGGAAATAACGGTCAGCACGCCTTCGTACTCGCGAAGATAATCCTGCAGCCAGTGAACGGAGTCGAGGTCCAAGTGGTTGGTAGGCTCGTCGAGGAGCAACGCGGCGGGATTCCCGAAGAGCGCCTGCGCGAGGAGGACGCGGACTTTTTGTCCACCCTGCAATTCGCCCATTTTCCGCTCGTGAAGAAGACTCTCGACACCGAGGCCGTCAAGCAATACGGCTGCGTCGGCCTCCGCAGTGTAGCCGCCTTCTTCACCCACGGTGTGTTCGAGCTCGCCGAGGCGCATGCCGTCGTCGTCGGTGAGTTCGTCGTGAGGCTTGGCGTAAAGCGCCTCGCGCTCCTGGAGCACCTGCCACAGCGAAGCGTTGCCCATGATCACGGTGTCGATGACGCGAAATTCGTCAAAGGCGAACTGGTCCTGCCGCAAAACGCCCATTTTCTTGGGCCGGGTGACGGAACCTTTGGTGGGCTCGAGTTCCCCGGTTAAGATCCTCATAAAAGTGGACTTGCCGGCGCCGTTGGGGCCCGAGACGGCATAGCGGCGCCCCGCCATAAACGTGCATGTGACATCCTCGAAGAGGACACGCGGGCCGAAGCGCATGGACACGTTATTTACCGAAAGCATAGCCTCTAATTATACCGTGGATTTAAAACTGGTGCATAAGGACCGGCATCATCGAGTGATACCAGATCGCCAAGACAAGTAAGATACCAACCCGGTCGTAACTAAGCATTCCGGCATTTATCGTAGATTTAGAATCATCGAGCCAGACTTGGACCACGAATCGAAGAGAAAAGACGCTGCGGAGCACGGGTTGGCGCACCAGTGAATTTTGAGGGAGTCGCGGGAGGGTCTGTATGCCAAACGGCCGATTGCCGATTCTTGGATTCGTCGCACTTGTGGGAGCTTTGGGCGTGGGGGCAGGATCTCCCCCGCCAACCTTGCGGAAAATTACCGAATTCGATTTGCCTGGACCGTCGGGCAAGCGCTTCGACTACCTAACCATAGACCCGGAGGATCGCTATTTGTTTTCCGCGCATCTTGCAGCGGGACAGACGTACGTCGTCGACCTGCGAACGAACAAAGTGCTGGCTACAATTACAGACACGCCGGGCGCCGAAGGCCTCGAGTACGTCGCGGAGTTCAAAAAACTATACACTTCCAACGCGGGTGACAACACGATCGGCGTGGTGGACCTGCGGCAGATGAAAGTCATCAAGAAAATCCCGACTGCCGCGAAACCCGACGGCAGCGCCTACGCGCCGCCGTTTCACAAGCTGTATGTCTCCGATGAACGAGGCAAAGCGGAAGCCATTGTGGACGTGCGCACGGACAGCATTGTCAAGACGCTACATTTTGACAGCGAAACCGGAATGCCGCGGTACGATCCCGTCAGTCAGAAGGTGTATGTGAATCTCCAGGACCAGAATATTTTCGCCGTGATCGATCCGGCCACCGATGAAGTCGTTGGACGATACCCGGTCGGACGCTGTGAAGGGAATCACGGCATGGCTCTCGACCCGGAGCATCACCGCGCCTTTCTCGCCTGCGAAGGGAACGAGCTCATGACGGTGTTCAATCTCGATACTCACCAGCCGATTGCGTTCTTACCGCTGGCTAAAGGCCCGGACGTAATCAAATTCGATGCGGGTCTCAAGCGAATCTACGTGGCGTGTTCTAGCGGAGCTATTTCCGTCTTTCAAATGGTCGATGCAGATGTGTACCGCAAGCTCGAAGATTTTCCCGTTCAGAAGAAAGTGCACTCCCTGGCCGTGGACCCTGACACTCACCGCGTATATGCGCCCGAACAAGAGGTTGACGGCAAAGGCGTGGCACGAATGGCGGTTTACGAAGTGGTTGTAAATCCGCAGGGCAACCCATCGGTTGATATGACTCATAGGACCAACGGAAACCAGGTACGGGGGCATCGGGCTATTCATTACGCCGCACCGTGGAGAGCGCAGTAGTGTCTGGCAGTATTCCCATGGCTATGTTTCTGGCGTTGCTTTTCGCTGGCGCGGCGTGGGGAAAGCCCGATCCTAATCCCGGCCATTCCGCGCCGCCGCAGAATGACAAAATCGCGGAAGCAATTCACGTCGACAAGTCCCCAAGGCTCGACGGAACTTTGAACGACCCACTCTGGCAATTGGCCAAATCCATCACAGAGTTTCGACAGAGAGAGCCGCACGAGGGCGAGCCATCCACGGAAAACACGGAAGTGCGGATTCTCTACACGCGGCATGCCGTTTATTTCGGAATTTATTGCCATGACGCCGATCCGTCGCGCATCATCGCCACGGAGCTGCGGCGTGATGTCAGCCAAGACCTGGACGACCACTTCGACATTCTGATTGATTCGAATCATGATCGCCGCGGAGCGTACGTGTTCGAGATCAACCCCTTAGGCACGCAAAGTGACGGCCTCATTGTGGAGGAGCAAAGAAGCACGGATCGCAGCGATTTCGATCGCGGGTGGGATGGAGTATGGACGTCCGAGGCACGCGTTACGCAGGACGGAGGGACAGCGACGGTAGAAATTCCGTTCACGACGCTCAACTTCACGCACTCTAGAGAAGTGCTTTGGGGCGCAAACTTCCGGCGGTTCATTCGCAGAAAAAATGAGGAGGATCTCTGGAGCGCGTACCGGCGAACCTTTGGGATAACAAAAGTTTCTGAAGCGGGGCAATTGAAGGGCATAACGGACATCGGAAGCGGAAGGCTCTTCATCGTCAAACCGTATGGCCTGGCCCGGTACGACAAGCAGACGGGACAGGACCCGAAATTTCCGCTTACGGGCGGGCTCGATGTCAAATATGGACTCAGCTCGAACCTGGTTTTGAACCTGACCGGGAACACAGATTTCGCCGATGCGGAAGTCGATCTGCAACCGTTTAACCTCACACCCTTCAAAGTCTTAATCCCGGAGAAGCGCCAGTTTTTTCTGGAAAACGCGGGGATATTCAATTTCGATATGGGGGATCAGGATCAATTGTTTTTCAGCCGCCAGATCGGGATCGATCCGATTACGGGTCAACAGGTGCCCATCAACGGCGGAGCCCGGCTGACGGGGACGTTTGGCCGCACGGAGCTGGGCATCATGGAGGTGGATACACGCGCGAGCGGCCCCAATCCTTACGCAAACTATGCAATCGCGCGTTTGAAAGAAGCTCTGTGGGCCGGCTCCTACGTCGGCGTCATGGGCATCGATAAGCGATCGGGCGATGTGCTGGACAGTTACAACCAGACGGGAGGCGTCGACACGCGGCTCGTTTTTTTCAAAGACTGGTTCGTGGACGCGCACATGGCCGGCACGCAATCTCCCGGAAATCCAAGCGGGGCCAGCGATGTTGGCGGATCGTTCTCCTACCGTTCGAACTGGCTGGATGGTCTTGTCGAGAGGAGAAAAATCGCGCCACACTTCAACCCGGAAGTAGGATTCATTGAGAGAACGGATTCGAACGAAACGTATGGGGACTTAACTTTTAAAGTCAGACCAAGGATCAGCGGCGTGCGCGAATTGCAGTTCGAGGGATTTATTCTTCACGCGCCAGATACTGAAGGAGAGGTCTCGACGCAGGAATGGCAGGGAACTTTCCGGGCCGACCTCAATAATGGCGGTTACACTGACGACGATATCGCCGACGTGTTCACGCAGCGTATCACAACGCCGTTTCATATTTACAAGAGCGTGTTTATTCCAAACGGGCTGTATCACTTCGCCCGCCATCAGTTGACGTACGGGTCGGCACAGGACCGGCGGTTCACTTACAATTTCTTCGAACGCTTCGGGGGCTACTATGGGGGAACGCTGAATGAATTCCGGGTGAGGACCAATTACCGTCCAACTTCGAAATTCTCGGTGTCAACTATAGCAACGTGGAACCGTTTCCGGTTGCCGCTGCCGAATGGGAATTTTTCGGTGGTGCTGAGCAGCCTGCAGGCAAACTATTCTTTCACGAGGTTCCTGACGTTTACGAGTCTCGTGCAAGCGGACACTTCAAACGCCCAGGCACTCAGCGCCAATTTCCGGCTGAGGTACAACTACCGGCCCGACAGCGACTTGTACATTATTTATAACGTGGGAACGCAATTCGCGAGCATCGCGCCAGCGAATCCTCCGCAAGTCCGCGAGACGCGCTTCGCGGTGAAATGGACGTACTCATTCGCCCCGTAAAAGGGAGGAACATGACAAACAGGAAGAAAACTCTGTTTGTATTAGGCGGGGGCTTGATCGCCGCAGCGCTCTACGGAGCTATTTTGATTCATCGCGGCTTCAGCACCAGTGAGGAACCGTCGGCGCTGGAAAAAGTGGTGGCGCGAAGCGTGCGGCATCTTTCCATTCCTTCACAAGTGCGAAACGAAAAAAATCCCTGGAAAGCCACGCAGGAGACGCTGCAAGAGGCGCGCGACGTTTATATGGCGCGATGCGCGGTGTGCCACGGAAATGACGGGAGCGGTCAATCAAAGGTCGGCCGCAATTTGTATCCCAAGGTGCCCGATTTGCGTTTGACGCGGACGCAAGATCTCAGCGACGGCGAAATTCACGCCATCATCCAGAACGGGGTGCGATTGACGGGGATGCCCGGATGGGGCAATCCGCACGAAGTGCAGGATGTGGACAATTGGAAGCTGGTTCTGTTTATTCGGGAGCTGCGCCAGCCTACCGGAAGCGAGATCGCCGAACAACTGAGAGCCGCAGCAGCGTCGCACTACGTTGGTTCCGCAGCATGCCAGAAATGCCACGAACAGATTTACGAGCACTGGAAGAAAACACCGATGGCCAACGTGGTGCGCGCCCCGCGCGAACATCCGGAAGCGATTATTCCTGATCTGGCCACGAACAATGTCGCGAAATTTTCCAAGGAACAGATCGCCCTCGTATACGGCAGCGTCTGGAAGCAGCGCTACTTCACGAAAATCGGCGACGACTATTTTCCTTTCCCCGCGCAATGGGATGTGACGAATCGCGCCTGGAAGCCCTATTTTGTGGCCAAGGGAGCGGATTGGTGGGAGCAGTATTATCCGCCGGACAACATGCAGCGACCGACGGGGCCGACGTGCGACGGCTGCCACTCGGTGGATTACAACATCCACACGAAGCAGGTAGTGGAGTGGAATGTAGGCTGCGAGCGCTGCCATGGTCCCGGCAGCGAACATGCGGAGCATCCCATGATCGCGAATATTCTGAATCCCGCGCGGATGGATTACGTGCAGGCCAACGACAGCTGCATCCAATGCCATTCGCAGGGGCGACCGCTCACGGTTCCCATCGAGGGGAAATATTACGACTGGCCGGTGGGCTACCGCGTGGGACTCAAGCTGAGCGACTACTGGCAGCTCGAAGAGCGCACGCTGGGCGCACAGAGTTTTACCTATTTTGCGGAAGGCACGGCGCACAAGAACCGCATGCAGGGGAACGACTTCTCGCAGAGCGTGATGTACAAGCACGGCGTGACCTGCTTCAAATGCCACGATGTTCACGGCACGGCGAATTACGCGCAATTGCGAAAGCCCGCGGATAAACTTTGCCTGGATTGTCACGCGCCGGTATCCATCAACGGGCCGCGCACGGCAACAATGGAGGAGCATACGCATCACAAGAGCGGCTCCGCGGGAAGCCAGTGTGTGGCGTGTCATATGCCGAAAATCGAAACGACGCTCGGGGACGTGAAAGTGCGGGCACATACGTTCGCCTTCATCACGCCCGCGATGACGGAGAAATACAAAATTCCGAATCCTTGCACGATGTGTCATACCGACAAGACCACCGCGTGGGCGACCGCTGCGATGCTGCAGTGGAAAGAACGCTCGCCCTGGCGGCTCGAATAAGCTGCCGCGAAAAGGGTGTGCCATAATGACTGTTTACTTTTTAGACCCAAAGAAACCGGCGCGATCGGGATGAGGGAAACGACATGAGTGTTCCGAAGGAGTTGCTCGATCTCCTGGTTTGTCCGCTGTGCAAAACGCCGGTCAAAATGACCACCGACAACAACGGGCTCAAATGTGAGACCTGCCGGCGCGTCTATCCCGTGCGTGACGACATTCCGGTGATGCTGCCGGAAGAAGCAAAAATCGCGGCGGAATAATTTAGGAAATCATGAGAAAAAAAGGCACGGTAGAACCGCGCATGCGGACCACGACTGCTGATTCGATTGCCAGACTGAAACGGCTGATTCCGCGCCTGCGCGGGAAGCGTGTTGGTGTGCTCGGCGACTTGATGCTCGATCGCTATCTTTGGGGCACGGCATCGCGGCTTTCTCCGGAAGCTGCCGTGCCCATCGTCGATTTCGCGGGACAAAGCGGTTGCCTTGGCGGAGCAGGCAACGTGGCAGCGAATCTTGCGGCGTTGGGCGCGCGGGTGAAAGCGTTCGGCGTCATCGGTAAGGATGGCGAGGGCGAGGCGCTGCGAATGTGCCTGCGGGCAGCGGGCGTCGGTGACAAAGGCGTCCCGTCCGAGCGTGGGCGCGTCACGACCCTCAAGACGCGCATCATCGCGCGGCATCACCAGATTGTACGGATCGATCGTGAGCGGCGAGAGGCGTTGCGCGCGGAAACCCAGGAAAAATTGCTGCGCAGCCTGTTCACATCGCTGCGGCATCTCGACGCGCTGGTGCTCTCCGATTACGACAAGGGCCTGATTACCGATGCGCTTGCGGACCGCGTCCTGAGCGCGGCGCACCAATTGAACGTCCCGGTTTTCGTGAAGCCGAAGACTTCGCGGCTGTACGCGTATCGCGGGGCGCGAGCCATCGTGTGTAATGCCAGGGAAGCGGGGTTTTTCATGACGCGCTCGCTGGGGGACGAGAGATCCGTCGAAGAAGCAGGCCGCGCTTTATTGGCACACTTCGGGTGCAGCGCCGTGGTCATCACGCACGGCGAAAACGGGATGAGCATTTTTGAAGAAGCGTCGCCGCGGCACATTCATATTCCAGCGACAAGTTTTGAGGTGACGTATGCGCGGGTAGGTCAGCCTGGGATGGAGCGCGGTGCGACGGGGCGACAAGTTTTCGACGTGACGGGAGCGGGCGACACGGTCTTGAGCATGCTCGCGCTGGCGGTGGCAGCGGGAGCTTCGTTGGTGGACGCGGCGACGCTGGCGAACACGGCAGCGGGTGTGGTGGTCGGAAAGCTCGGCACGGCGACAGTCAGTCCAAAGGAACTTGCCTCGGCGCTCGACGATGTTCGCGCGAGCTAAGGTGGGAAGCTGAAGGACTTATCTTTCGCTTCGACCCACACACTAACGATCTTGGTTTTCCGGCTTTTTTCGTCATCCCGCGCATCGGGCATGGGCGAGAATGGACTGACGGCGACTTCGACTATGACCCCGCTGGCGCCGCGGGGCGAACTTTCACGAACAATCTCGTAGCTCTTCACCGGACCGTAGTAGCCGGCGGGGCCCCAATCGGCGAGAAAGTCGGCCATCTCGTAGTTCGGCCCGGGCTTCCAGATTTGATAGGCCCGGTCCACATTTCCGGCGACCAGCGCGTCGAAGAAATGCTCCGCGGCTCGCCTCTCCGGAAAATAGCGAAAGGCAAACCAGAGCGCCGCGATGCTGACAATCACTACGGCGGCCACCGTGAAGGCCATGACCCGCGATTTCGTGTGGGGTTCGGCAGGTGGATTGAAGAGTGTCATTCAGCGATCTCCTGCCCTGCGAGCGTCGGAACGAAATGTGCCGTGACCGCGGCCCTATCCCTGCGCTCTTCGGCAACCACAAAATGCTAACAGACTCCGTGTGCCTGAGTAAAAGGCCGCGAATCAAATCCATGAAAGCAAGTCAGTGTCTTTGTGGCGAATGAGATGTCACCTGATCTCATAACAATGTCGGCTCCCTCGACCCGAGTAAGCTTATCATCCGAGCTTTCAGCAGATGGCATTTTTAGATCAAGAAACAGGGGAGTGCGGGGAACGGCGATTGAATCACAGCGAGGGAGAAGCCGATAAGTTCTATCGGGACCTGCACCAGAGAGGAGTGCGTGTGCGGGTGGGGAGGGAGGCCACCGGCTATTCACGCTGGTTCGAGCGATTACTCGCGGAACGGGGTATCGAGGTGTGGATTGGTGACTGGACCACATTTGTCGTTATCTGGTAGAAGAGCGCGCACAGCCTAATCGAGGAAATCTTCATTTAAGGCAATGTGAGCGCCACTTTTCGTTTGCACAGCTGTTCTTCGATCTTGTTGAGGAGGTCGCTTTTTTCAAGACCAGCGTCGCGCACCGCAAGGGCCAGGGTGCCATCGAGGCGCGGATCGTTCAAGGCCAGAAGGGAATTGAGTGCCGCGAAGCGCGCTGCCTGCCAAGCGTTGCTATCGACGAGCAATGTGGCGAGATCATCGCGTACGTCCCTCGCACTAATGCCGGGCAGGGCGACGAGGTTGCCTGCAGCGCGAGCGCTGGCTTCCAGTCTCTCCGGGTTTCGTGAAGTGAAACCGGTTCGCGAAATGTCAAGGGCCTTCGCTTCATGAAGGTCGCCGAGGGAGATGAGCGCCGAAGGACCAAGTGGGTTTCGCGTATTTCGCGCCATTTCCAAGAACTGGGGCACAAATTCGGAAGCGCCGAGTACGCCTAGAGCGCGTACTGCCGCGCTGTTCCAGGCAACATCGTTGCTGATCTCTAAAATGTTGCGAAGTTCGCCCACGGCGCGAGGCTCGCGAATCGCAGCCAGTGCCGATATGGCCTGCTCGCGGAGATAGGGCTCGGACATATGCTCGATGGCATAGGGATAACCGTCGCGAATTCCATGGCGGCCCAGAAACTCAGCGATCTCCAATTTTCGCTGCAGGTTCGTTTCCTGGAGGAGATGAGGTTGAAGCGCTCTTGCGGCATCGTCGGTGTCGATTTTTATGAGCGCATCCACTGCATACCACCAGATGTCCTGCTGAGTTGGAACGAGCATGGGGGCGACTGCCGCCACGAGCCGAGGGTCGGCGACCTTCTTGCACGCTGAAACGAACGCCTGCCGCTCGTCGTGGTTCAAAGTGAGTTTCGCGGCGTCGACCAGCACAGGAGCTGCTTCGGCGCGTGGCAAGTCGCCAAGCAAATTTATCTCGGTTACGACAGAGAGCCCTGCGTCGTACTTGTTTCGGATCCTGAGCGTCACTTCCTTTACGCCCTCTGAGGGATCCAATTGCGTCGCGGCCCACTCCGCTCCATATTGAATTTCGGGCGGAGCATCCAAGGGCACCTGCTTGAGGAGAGTCAACACCGCACCCGATTGGCCGGGCACCTTGAGATCGCCAATGGCATGAAGCCGAGCGCCTTGTTCCGCAAAAGTGGCGGGCGGGTCAAGTTCAAGCTGGGCTTTTACTCTTTTTTTCTCCAAAGCCCGAGGTCCTGCGACACCGAGCGCCTCAAAAGGAGCGACCCGAGGCGCGAAACCCAAGTCCGGCCACGCAATCGAACCCGCAAGGGCGTTCACCGCTGCTTCCCGGAACTTGGAATGATCCCAGTAGGCCCCCTTTGACAAAAGGGAGAGGAGTTTTTCGCCCCTCCCCACCCCCGGG